>Ga0208197_1002402_pt1 | contig 16574 bp, 18 predicted proteins | sample AD_JPNNA4_MetaG_FD_184444 | JGI IMG/M metagenome (GOLD analysis project Ga0208197, IMG submission 184444) | Active sludge microbial communities of municipal wastewater-treating anaerobic digesters from Japan - AD_JPNNA4_MetaG (SPAdes) (version 2) | ecosystem: Engineered > Bioreactor > Anaerobic...
GGCTTTTCTGGGGGCGGAGGCTCCCGCCCTGAGCTGCTCGGTTATGGCCATGGCCTCTCTCGCCCCCGCCGCCTTCCGGGATAGCTCCTTGGCCCGCTCGTAATATTTCTGGGCATTCTGGGCCACGGTGAGGCCGGCATCGATCTCCAACTCCGTCTCCTCCAATGAGACCCGCATCTTTCCCTGGCCGTTCAGGCTGAGTATGGTCTTGGCCTGGGGCAGGCCGCTGCTGCTGATCCTCTCCCAGATCTGATTATAGGAGAAGCCCTTCTCCCTGGCCCCGGCCACCACCTGCAAGATGGCCTCAACGCTGCCGTAGATCTGATAGATGCGCTCTCCCTTGGCCATCAGCTGGCTCTCCTGAGCCTCGAAGTCCGCCACCGCCGCCCTCTGCAGTTCAATTCTCTTCTCCAGTGGATCCTTCTTCGCCTCTTTGGGCTCCGCTTCGACAAAAAAGGTATCCATCGCCTCGCTCAATGTAGGATAGCGTCGAGCTTCCAGGCCCTGGTAGATCTTGAGCGGCCGGGGGAGGACATCCACCGGCACGCCTGCATCCAGGACTATGTGAGGATCCAGGCTCTGATCCGAGAAGACCTCTTGCAAGGCTTGGTGCACCCTCTGTGTCTCCCCATCATCCAGATCGATGGCTGGCTTGTTCTTGTCCACCCCTGCCACCAGGCAGACCTCCTCGGCATAGGTCCCGCTCATATTCAGCCCCCGCACCAGTGATCGGACCAGATCCTGGCCGGCGGCAGAGAGCCAGGCGGAAAGATCGGGAATGGATATTCGGCGGGGATCGAGCTGGCCGGGATGGTAGAGGTACTTCTCCCCGGCGGCCATCTTGCTGCCCCGGTAGACCGTCTTCTTGAGCAGGGAGAGGATGGTGCGGCTGGAATCCAGCAGCAGCATGCTGCCTTTAGGAAATAGCTCCACCACCAGAATGTGGCGAGTGCCGCTTCTCTCCACTTCTATCTCCAGAACGCGGTCGAAGTCATGCTGCCGGATCTCCACTATCCTGCCTCCGGTCAGCCGGCTTCTGAGCATTGTCGGAAACTGAGGGGGCGTCTTGGAGGCGGGACGGTCTGCCCTGGTGATATTTACCCTCCTTCCGGCGGCGAGCAGCAGATCCAGGCGGCCCTCAGCCGGAGAGGCCACCGAGAGCCAGATCCTATCCGATGACTGCTGATAGGCTTTGCCCACAAAGCCCCCCAATATCCGATCGGATAGCTCCGAGACCATTGCTGCCACATCCACATTGCTCATCGCCTTCTTCATGAACAATGCCTCCAATATCAATCGATAAATAGTTGCGGATGCCTGGGGGAATGGGTATTGAATTGAGCATTGCAGAAGCTTCCGGGCGATCCAAGCAGCGCTTTATCGTGGATCTCATGCTCATGCGCCTGGGAAGATGGCTGAGGCTCATGGGACAGGACGTGGCCAATCCCGATGGCGGAAGGGACCAGGAGATCAGGGATAAGGCTAAGAAAGAGCTGAGGACGGTGATCACCAGGGACAGAAGCCTCTGGCAATCCTGCCTTAAAGCGAATCAGCCCTGTATCCTCATCATCTCCTCTCGGATACAGGAACAACTCCTGGAGATGGCAGGAGCCGGTCTGCCTCTGCGATTGGACCCTGACAGATGCACCTTATGCAACAGCACTCTGGAGAAGCTGGCTGGGGGCGAGAGAGAGCAGTGGCAGTGCCGGATATGCGGCAAGCTCTACTGGCGGGGGAGCCACTGGAAGATGATGGAGCGGATGCTTGGTGAGGTAAGCAGCAGAGGCCGAGAATGTCCATACAATAAATGAGTCTATACCACATAATAATAATATTATATAAAAATTATTATAATATTATTGGGATAGATTTATGGGAGTTCTCAATGGTTTAGTTTAAATAACAATGCACTGCTATACGTTATCATGGTATCGGAGGACGAGAAGAAATATGAGCAAGCTGAAGTAGATCTCAAGATGTTTGCCCGTTCTTCGGTCAGATCGAGGATTCTGCTTATTTTGCTGCATGGAGGCAAGACGGTGAGTGAGCTGGCAGATATCACCGAGAGCCGCTCCACCACATTGCTTCATTCTATCAAAGAACTGATGGAAATAGATCTGGTTGAAAAGAATCGCAAGGTTTACAGCCTGACCAATATCGGAAAGATCCAGGCGACTATCCTGGAAGACCTGATAGATACGGTAATAACCCTGAATCAGCATCATAAATTCTGGCGCAATCATGACCTTAGCGGAATCCCCCTGGAGCTGCAAAAGAGAATAGGAATGCTGGGAAAGGGCGAAATTGTAAAAGACAGCCCTGAGACCCCTTTGAAATCTCTGGATTACTTTTTGGCCTCGCTTTATGACTCAAAAGAGATCAAGGGCATCTCACCTATTCTGATTACAGGCTACTCCAGGGCAATTGCCCAACTGGTTGAGAACGGCGCAGATGTGGAGATAATAGTCACAAGACCAGTTTTAAACGCCATCTTCTCAGAGGAAATTGACCGCATCAATCACCTCCTGGAAAAAAAGAACTTCAGGCTACTTTTGATAGATAAAGAGATCAAGATCGCTTTTATGGTAACCGAATCCTTTCTCAATCTGGGACTGGCCAGGATAGATGGCAGCTACGACCTGGGCACAGATCTGGTGTATGCTGGCGATGCTGCCGTTCTATGGGGCAGGATGCTGTATGATTATTATAGATCTCAATCAACCCAAGTGGAAAAACTAAAGTAATAATTAATATATAATTCATTTTGCAGCAACATCTTTAATGCTCTTTTTTTGCTTTCAATCGGGTGGGACAGAATAGCTGTCCTTTATCCGCCGCGGTTATTTAAAGACCGATTTTAAAAATAATTTCCTAAGTAGAATTATTTCACAGAAAATTGATATAGAAAAGTATTTAATATTATAGGGAGATGTAACAGATATGTAAATGTATATATTGGACTTAATTTAATTGTTTTTGTAAATTTTCACTGATAGGCAGTTGTAGGTGAGGACATTGATTCAGATAGATATAGATAAGAACCCATATCAGATAATAGAGATAATTAGGCGCAGAGCACTTTATTCTCTTTCTAGAGACTGTTTACAGAAGGTAATTAGTTTGATCACCTCAAGTTCTTTGCTCATAGCCTGCACCGGATTCTTCCAAACATATGGCGGATATATACTTTTGGGAGCTGCACCTAATTATTATATCTGTTTCTCTGTATTTCTAATGACATTTAGCGTTTACAGTTTGAATAAATTAACAGATATTAAGGAAGACAGCATCAACCGTCCGGATAGGATAGCCTTTCTCAGAGGCAGGGAGAAGCATATCCTCATTATATCCATTATAGCCCTTTTTCTCTCTGCCCTTCTGGCCTTCAGCATAGAAGTCCATGCCTTGCTGCCATTGACGATACCATTTATCGCCAACTGCATCTACAGCTCGCAGATTTATCCTGGATTGCCCCGCCTCAAAGACATACCATTCGTCAAGAATATCGTAGTCGGCATCTCCTGGGCCCTGGTCTGCACCTTAATGCCTGCCATCACCCTGGATGTCTTTCCACTCTTGACCGTGGTATCTGTAGCCTATTTAATGCTGATCAAAGATTTTATAAATTCTACGCTATGCGACTTAAAGGATGTAAGAGGAGACATGGAAAGCGGGGTTCGGACCATACCGGTGATCCTTGGGCCCAGGAAGACCCGGAGAATGCTATTGGCTCTGAACGGCACCCTCCTGCCATTGCTATTCCTGGTCAAGGCCAAGATCCTGATGATGATGACCCTGATGATCTCGATCGAATATCTCTTTATAATCACATTAAGCGAGAGCAGTCATCCTACAATACTGGAGTTCTTCGTGGATGGTGAGTGGCTTATCATCTGCCTGCTGCTGATTGGATTGGGGGCGATCTGAGATTGAGTCCATGCTCAGGCATTAGCGCGGAAGAAGTTCTGCTCTATGCCTCCGCTGCCTCATAATCGGTATCGATAGTGTCCTGGAGGCCGTCTTCGGTATGTGCCGTCACCATGCGCTCTGAGACATCCTGATCGGATAGTATCTCCAGAAAACGCTTGGTATAGCCATCCCTCTCTGAGGCCTTCTGGCTCTCGAATATATTTCTATATTCAGAGATGGTGGATGGAGCAACTCGCAGGCTCTCAGCCATCTCTTTGACCGATTTACTGGACTCAGCCAGATGCAGAAACTCATCCTTATCAAAAGGAGGTTTTAGATCGCTTTCTCGAAACAAATGCAGCTTGATTCTGGCTCGACTGACGGTCTTATTCAGAGCCCGATCCCCCAATTGCTCTGCGATTTCAGTATCGCTCAGTCCCTTATAAAAAAGCCTCACCACAACGGATAGCTGCTCAGCTGTCAGCTTGGTTTGGATGCCGTAATGCTTTATCATCTCTCTGACCACGCTCAGCAAGGCCTGCTCTATCTCTCCGCTCCCCCGGAGACTGCCATGACGGGTGGCCTGCTTCTCCACGACCTTGGTTGTAGCGCCAATCTTTAAAACGAGGTCCCGAAGCTGATCAGTCCTGCCACTCAAATATTCACCCCTTGGAAACTCCCCTGTTTATAGTATAAAGAGATTTCCATTGTATTCCAAACCTTTTTATACCCGTGCCTCGTCTAAGAGGGCGGAATGTCCGAGACCAGCATATACGTTGTGAAGACCACTGCAAATCAAGAGAGATCAGTGGCTAACATGATCGCCCAGATAGCGCGCAAAGAAAAGTATGACATAAGGGCGCTGCTGGTACCAGATGTGCTGAAAGGATATGTTCTTGTGGAGTCTCCTGCTCCTGAAATTGTAGATCAGGCGATTCAAGGAGTACCCCATGCACGTTCTGTGATAAAAGGTGCCTCCAGCATTGGAGAGGTGGAACACTTTCTATCCCCCAAGCCTGCCGTAATCGGCATAAATGAAGGGGCAATAATCGAACTTATATCCGGGCCTTTCAAGGGAGAGAAAGCAAGGGTCAAGCGAGTGGATGTCTCCAAGGAAGAGATAACTGTGGAGCTCTTTGAAGCCATGGTTCCCATACCCATCACAGTGCGAGGAGATCATGTGCGCGTGCTCAGCAAGGATGAAGCCGCATAATTTAGAGGTGACAAGTATTGGCTAATATGGTAGAAGCATTGGTCCCCGGCGGAAAGGCAAGTGCCGGGCCGCCGCTCGGTCCGGCCTTAGGACCTCTGGGAGTTAACGTTGCCCAAGTGGTTGCCAAGATCAATGAGCAGACCAAAGATCTCAATGGAATGCAGGTTCCGGTTAAGGTAATAGTCAAGTCCAGAACGGAATTTGAAATCGAGGTTGGAACTCCCCCCACATCCGCCCTGATCATCAAAGAGATGGGGCTGGAGAAAGGCAGCGGTGATAAGACCGTTGTAGGGGACCTGTCTATGGAGCAGGTTCTCAAGATTGCCAAGATCAAGAGGAAAGGACTTTTATCCAAGACCATGAAGCATGCCGCCAGCGAGGTCATAGGCACTGCCGGAAGCCTGGGAGCGACCATTGAGGGCATGTCCAGCAAAGAAGCCCAGCTGGCTGTATCCAGCGGCAAATACGATGAGATACTGGAAGCGAAGGCTTAAATAGAGAGTTGCTATCTGAATTCTGATTCTCTTTTTTGAGAAGCCGTAGAAGACCATGGTGTCGCAGACTACGGAGGATTGAAATGGATATAGAAGAAGCCGTTAAACAGGCTATCACCGAGGCGCCTGCCAGGAAGTTCAGCGAGAGCGTGGATCTGGCTATCAACCTCCATAACATCGACCTTTCCATACCCGGAAACAGAGTAGATGCTGAGGTTATGCTCCCCCACGGGCTTGGCAAACCGACCAAGATCGCTGTATTCGCCGCCGGAGAGACGGCCTTGCGGGCCAAGAGCGCCGGAGCGGATCGGGTCATATCCGGGGACGAGATCAAAGAGTTCGCCGGAGACAAGAGAGCTGCGCGCAAACTGGCTGACGAGTACAAGTTCTTCATAGCAGAAACTCAGTTCATGCCCGTGATAGGTAAGAGCCTGGGTTCCATCTTAGGCAAGAGGGGCAAGATGCCAACGCCACTGCCACCCACTCAGGATGTAACCCCACAAGTGCAGAGGCTCAAGAACATGATCAGGATCAGGTCCAGGGATAGACCGACCTTCCACCTGACTGTTGGGAACAGAAATATGAATACCAAAGAGCTGGCTGATAACATAGAAGCTGTCCTGACCAAGCTCGAGCAGACCCTTAAGGATGGCCGGCATAACCTGAAGTCGGTTTATGTCAAGACCACCATGGGTCCTTCCATCAAGGTGATCTAGATGGCAGCAGAGACTCGTCATACTGCCCATATACCGCAGTGGAAGATCGATGAGGTATCCGAGCTTGTGGAGAAGATAGGCAATAGCCGGGTGGTGGGAATCGTCGGTGTGAGGGAGATCCCTGCCGATAGCATTCAGCAGATGCGAGGCGATCTGCGGGGCAATGTGGAGATCAGGATGGTCCGCAATACCATAGCCCAGCGCGCTCTGCAGGAATCAGCTCCTGAGATCAGACAGCTTTCGGACTACATCGAAGATCAGACTGCCTTGATCTTTTCCGATGAGAATCCCTTCAAGCTCTACCGCCTTCTGGAGAAGGGCAAGAAGCCCATGCCCATCAAGGCCGGGGCACGCGCTCCCAGGGACATTGTGATTGAAGCCGGAGAGACCTCATTCTCGCCGGGACCAATGGTGGGCAAGCTCCAGGCAGCCGGGATACCAGCCGCCATCAAGGGCGGAAAGGTGGTCATCAACCAGAAGGTCACCCTGGCCAAAGAGGGAGAGGTAGTCCCCGCCAAGACGGCGGATATTCTCAAGACCATGGAGATCTTCCCCAGGAATGTAGGCCTGGAACTGAGGGCTGCATACGAGGGAGGATTGATCTTCAAGGTTTCCGACCTTACCATTGATGTGGAGGCGCAGCTTTCGGAGCTGTCTGCTGCATCGGCCAAAGCCTTCGGGCTGGCGGTTGAGATCGGCTACGCTACCCCGAGCACAGTCGGACCCATGCTGGCCAGAGCCCAGAGGCGTGCTCATGCCCTGGTGCTGGAGACGGGAATGCCCGTGCCTGGCATGATGGAGATGCTCCTGGCCAAGGCCGCCGCCAATGCCAGGGCCCTGTCCGCTCTGGCCAGCGGAGAGGCAGCTCCCGCTGCCCCGGTCGCTGCCGCTCCAGAGGCCCCCGCTGCCGCTGCAGAAGAGAAAGAGGAGAAAAAGGATGAAGAGGAGACTGCCGCAGGACTGGGCGCTCTCTTCGGATGAAGACTTAATTAAATTTCGAGGTTGATCTAAATGGAATATGTATATGCTGCTCTGCTGCTTCACAGCGCAGGCAAAGATGTTAACGAGGATGGAATAAAGAAGGTCGTCGAGGCATCCGGTGTGGCTGCCGACGAGGTCAGGATCAAAGCCCTGGTTGCCGCTCTGGAGGGCGTGGACATCGCCACAGTTCTCTCCCAGGCAGCAGCCGTGCCCGTGGCCGCCGCAGCCGCAGCTCCGGCAGCTGCCGCCGCTCCCGCCGCCAAGGCCGCAGCCAAGGAAGAGGAGAAGGAGGAGGACAAGGAGGCAGCTGAGGAGAGCGGCGTTGAGGGCCTGGGGGCTCTCTTCGGATAGGCTCTTCTTCACCCTTTTTTCTTTTTTCTCTTTTGCGTCTCCGATTTTCCATTTCATCTTCCGGTTCTCCAGAAAGCCACTTAAGAAATGCTTTTTAACCATGGGCTCGTCTCTGCTACTCATTATGGCATGGGTCATGTGGCTGACAGGCCTTCCGGGCTGCGGGAAGACTACTATCGCGAAGAAAGTTAGGTCGCGGCTCCAGGAGAAGGGCATCGCAGTCAAGATTCTGCAACTGGATGAGATCAGAAGAGCGATCACCCCAGTGCCCCGCTACACCGAGGAGGAGAGGGATATCGTCTATGCCAGCCTGGCCTATATGGGCTATCTCCTGGCGGATGCGGGGGTCAATGTGATCATCGATGCCACCGCCAACCGCAGGCGCTACCGGGATCTGGCCCGCCGGCTGGTCCCCCACTTTGCCGAGGTCCATATCCGGGCTCCACTGCCGGTCTGCATGGAAAGGGAGGCGGCAAGAAACGCAGAGTTCTCTCCCAAGGCCATCTACAAAAAAGCCGGGACAGAAAAAGCCCCTGTGCCGGGGGTCAATGTGGCCTACGAGGAGCCGCTCGCTCCGGAGATAGAGGTGGATACGACCAGCATGAGTCCGGAAGAGTCAGCCAGCTACATTGCAGAGATGGCTCTTGATCTATTCAGGGCTCCTGCCGCAAATAGCTGAATTCCCAGAAGCGAGGCCGTCCCCACCCAATCCCTCCAATCCGGCCAGGATGGGAGCAAAATTGGCTTCTGCATTCTTTTTCTTCATCGCCGCCAGCTTGAGGATATCCTCCAGGCGGACCTCCTGCCTTTCAAATGCCAGCCCCTCCAGCAGCCTCTCGCCTCTTAGGGATCTGACCACCACAGTGGAGAAGCCCTCCGGGCTGCCGACAGAGCCTATGGAGACGTCCGCCAGCCGGCTCACCAGATCACCGCAATAGTCGCAGCCCTCCCGGACCAGCTCACCCAGCTCGCTGACCCGGCAGGAGTACTTCCGCCCTTCTGCCTGGACGAAAAACTTGCCTCTGGCAATCTGAACCTTGCCTGCTTTAGCCAGATCCAGGCCGAAAAGCCGATCGATGTGACTTTTCAGCCGGACATAGTCAAAGCTCTCAAAGCAGAACAGGCCGATTAAATAGATCTCCGCATCCGGAAACCGGCGAGCGAAATAGCCTGCCTTCTGCAGGCACCTCACTACCCGGATCTGGCAGGGAGTGCCGACCACAGCTATCTTTTTCCTGCCCTTGTGCAAGGCCTCCAGAAGGGGGGAGACGACGGAAATGCGCACATATTTGGTCCCCCTGGCCTCTATTATGGAATCGGCATCCTCGGCCAGGATTGCCGTCGCACCATATATCTCGTCACGGGACGCCACTACCGCCGCATCCAGCAGGCCCACTTCCATCCCCCGAAGTAGAATTGCCGTTACCATCCCCCCATCCTGCCCCTCAATGGCGCTCCTGCCGGCAAACATCCGCCTGAAAACGCCTAGATCGCCATCAATCGTGCCATCGAGGAACTCGGATTCAAGCTCACTGATATCGGAGGCAAGGAGAGGATAGATATTCTCCCTCCTCCTGGCCGAGCTGGTGGGACAGACCAGAGCACAGGCCCCGCAGGCGATGCAGTCCTCAGAAAGCTGGCCATAGGGAGTGTCCACATCTCTCAAGACGCCGCGATTTTGGGCATTGATGGCTGAGACGCTCACCAGATCGCTGCATACCCTATGGCACAGCCCGCAGAGTATGCAGCTCTCATCCTCTAGAAGAAAACGGGGCCTGGTCACCCCATACTCGAGGGCAAGATCCTGAATGCGCCTCTCGCCGGGGCAGCGGGCCGCCAGGAGTTCCAGGATCATCCTCCTGATGGCCAACACCCCCTCTGAGCCGGTTTCCACGACAAGGCCCTCCTCCAGAGGATAGTTGCAGGCGGTGACAAACCTCTTTCTGCCCTTCTTCTCCACTTCTACGGTGCACAGCCGACAGGAGCCATAGGGCTCAAGAGCGGGATGATGGCAGAGCGTGGGGATAGAGATGCCGGATTGGTTTGCCGCATCCAGGATGGTGGGAACGCTCCCTTCCCTGGCAGCTATCTCCAGCTCCCGGCCGTTGATCCTGATCTTGAAGACGGTCATCTCGTTCCATCCCCCCGTGAGGCCTTCTTGACTGCCCTGGCCTTGGGAGGACAGATATCAAAGCAAATGCCGCACCTGCTGCATAGTTCCTGATCGATGACGCAAACATCTCCCTGCTCCGATATGGCTCTGCTGGGACAGTTTTTCAGGCACTGGCCGCATCCAATGCATTGCTCCGGCTGGATGCTATAGGATACAAGGGCCTTGCAGGATAGAGATGGACAGCGCTTCTGGCGGATATGGGCGGCATACTCCTCCGGAAAATAGGTCATGGTGCTCAATACCGGATTTACTGCTGTCCGGCCCAGAGCGCAGAGCGAGGCATCTTTCATCAGAGCAGCCGTCTCTCGTAGGACCTCTAGATCGCCCGCCTCGCCTTTTCCGGAGACTATGCGATTTAATATCTCCCGCATCCTTTTCAGCCCCTCCCGGCAGGGCAGGCACTTGCCGCAGGACTCATCGCAGAGAAAGTCCACAAAGTAGCGGGCCAGGTCCACAGCACAGGTGTCCTCGTCTATGACGATGATGCTGCCCGAGCCCATCATGGAGCCGAGACGGGTCAGCTCCTCGAAGTCGACCGGGGTGTCCAAGAGCCGCTCCGGAATTATCCCTCCTGAAGGCCCGCCGGTCTGCACTCCCTTCAGTCTCTTGCCCTCCGGAATGCCGCCCCCTATTTTATAGATGATATCCGCCAGGCTCATGCCCATGGGCACTTCTACCAGTCCGGTCTGATTGACCTTGCCCACCAAAGAGAAGATCTTGGTGCCTTTGCTCCTCTCTGTACCAAGAGATGAAAACCAGGCGCTTCCCCGGTTGATGATCAGAGGGACATTAGCCCAGGTCTCCACATTGTTGAGCAGGCTGGGCCGGTTCCAGACACCGCATTCTGAGGTATGGAGGTACTTGGGCCTGGGCTCGCCCACCTTTCCCTCCAGGGCGTTCATCAGGGCGGTGGACTCTCCAGATACAAAGGCTCCTGCGCCCCTATGAACTGACACATCGAAATCAAATCCGCTGCCCAGGATGTTCTCTCCCAGGAGCCCCAGCTCTTTTGCCTGGCTCAGGGCGTGCCTGGCATTTTCCACCGCCAGAGGATACTCCATGCGCACATAGATGAAGCCCTTACTAGCGCCTACGGCATAGGCCCCTATGATCAAGCCCTCTAAAACGCTGTGAGGATTGCCCTCCATCAGCGCCCGGTCCATAAAGGCCCCCGGATCGCCTTCATCGCAATTGACTATGACATACTTGATCGGACCGGGGGCATCTCTGGTAGACTGCCATTTCTGGCCGGTGGGAAATCCGCCTCCACCCCGCCCCCGCAGCCCCGATCTCTTGATCTCATCTATCACCTGCTGGGGGGTCATGCCGGAGAGTACCCTAGCCAGGGCCTCATAGCCCCCCAGCTTGATATAGTCAGATATATTTTTTGGATCTATTTTTATATTATTTTTAATTAAAAGCCTGCTCTGGTGGCGATAAAATGGGATCTCATCCTCAAGTATCGCCTTCTGGCCGGTCAGTGGATCGGTGTAAAGAAGCCTGTCCACCAGCCTGCCGGAAAGAAGAGTCTCCTCTATGATCTCCACCACATCGGATGGCTGCACTCCCAGGTAATAGACGCCGGGAGGAGTGACAACAGCTATGGTTCCCCTCTGGCAGAATCCGGGACATCCCGTCTCCTTGACCCGGATATCCCCTTGCAGACCTCTATTTAGAATCTCGGTCTGGAAGGCCTTGTAGACCTTGGCTGCACCCAGTCCCAGGCAGCCGGTGCCGGTGCAGATGGCCACCTCTTTTGCTTTGTTGTCCTTTTTGGCCTTTATTTCATCTCTGAGGACTGCCAGATCCCGCATCGATGTGAGTTTTGCCATCCTACACTCCAATCCGCCTCATCCGCTCTGCCCTCCGATCAGTTCCGTTACGCGGATAGAGCTGACCATACTTAATGATATTGATCAATCGGCAGCAATCTGCTTTAGTATTTTCTCTGCGGCGGAGGCGTCCGCCCGGCCATGATAGGTGTCATCGGCCACCATCACCGGGCCTATGGCGCAGCATCCCAGGCAGTTGACCCGGTTCAAAGTGAAATTGAGATCCTTGGTGGTCTGTCCTGCCTTGATGCCCAGCCGGGACTCGGTGGCATCCAGCAGCCTCTGAGCGCCGCGCACCTGGCAGGCGGTTCCCATGCAGACGGAGACCTTGTGCCGGCCGACAGGTGTTAGGCTCATGGCTTTATAGAAGCTGGCCACCCTGAATATGCGGCTCACCGGAATTCCCGTCCTCAAAGACAGTTCTTTTATGACCTCTTTGGATATCCAGTGCAGTTCATTTTGCAGATCCAGGAGAAGCTGGATCAAAAATCCCTCCTCTCCTTGATACCTTTTTATTATCTCATCCAGCTTCTCTTTATCGGCGGTCTCCATAATTCACCTCAGAATTTGCTTGCAAGCCCTAAGAAATAGGTCTTCAGATCCAGGATGGCTTTTTGAGCCACGCTGTACACTACTGCGTCGCACCAAAAAAACGGGCATGCTCTGCTGAGAGATCACTGCCATGATCCCGAGTTCATCTTCGTCATCGGCGCCCGGCAGGAATGGCAATTCAGCTTTTTTTCCACCTCTTCCGCCACCCAATCGGGAGCATTGGACCTTCGGATCTCGGCCAGGAGGATGTGCTTCATCATGGTGCATTCCCTTCGATCCATTGCGCCGCATGATGCTGTAAATTCGATTCTTCCAGAATTGGCTTTAGGGATGCCAAATTCGTTTGCATGCATCTGGGTCAATATCATCACCACCAATCTCAGCGAGGGCCTTTTCCTGCTATGCTTTCTCTCCATTGATCAGGGAGGGGAGGGCTCTAATCAGGGCAGCATATCGAATTGCGCCAGCGCGGTTCCCGATCATGATTAAGCATGAAAAACTATATAACACTTGCCTTTGAATCCAGGACAGAGTATTTTTCTTTTGATAGTCTCTCCAACATCAGAGGAATTCATCCTGCCCCGACAGGGATTTTGGCTATGCAGAGCCTTTTATTGCAGGAGTGGAATATCCATTCATATGAGCGAGGAGCTGAGACGGGCCCTGGAGAAGAGGTGCAGACGGATGGAGATTCCCCTCATGGGCGTGGCCGATGCCCGGCGCTGGAGGATGCCGCCCTTCCAGCCCTGGATGCCGGAGGACTTCTATCCCCAAAATATATTCCCCGCCGCTCGCTCGGTGATAGTCATCGGCCTGCCGGTAACCCTTCCCGTCCTGGAGAGCTCTCCCTCCATCTGGTATCGGGAGATGTACAATACTGTCAACGCCCTCCTGGACCAGTACACCTACCGCCTCTCCAATTTTCTGAATGAAAAAGGCTACCCCTCCGTCTTCGTTCCCCGGGATGGGTACATGGGCATCAAAGCCCTGCTCAAAAATCCGGTGGCCTTCTTCTCCCACCGCCATGCCGCCTATCTGGCGGGGCTGGGAAATTTCGGGACCAACAATATGCTTCTGACGCCGGAGTACGGGCCCCGAGTGCGCTTCGGCTCGGTCTTCACCGCGGCTGAGCTTCCCGCCAATCCGCTCATGAAGGAGGAGCTATGCACCCGCTGCATGCGCTGCGTCAAGATGTGCCCGGCGGAGGCACTGGACCAGGAGGACTACCCCCAGGGCCTGACAAACAAGAAGAGCTGCTCTGCCCACAGCGCAGAGCTCGCCCAGAAGGGCATCTCCCCCTGCGGCATATGCATCAAGGTCTGCCCGGTGGGAGAGGACAGAAAGCTATTCGGGAGGGAAGACGGCTCCATCTACACTCGAGAGGACAAGTTCCCGGCAGAGAACCGGGCTTGGGAGCATGTCCGGAGATATGGCGGGCTGTGAGACGCTTAAGGCTATTCTTTTTGTTGGCCTGACAATCCAACCATCCTCTTCCAGGCCATCCGGCAGAGGGAGAGGATCGGATTCTTCTCAGGCAGAGGCGCACTGCCGGTTTCGGCTCTCCGCAGGCTGCTCTTTGCTCTCTCATAGCTTCTCTCGGCCACTCTCATGCCTCCAGGCAGATCGATCTTCTCCAGGCCGAACTCCCGGGCAAAGCCATCCACCTTCTCCTCGAATCCCTTCTCAAAGGTGAGGCCCGTGTCTATTTTGGCCACCCTTTTCAAGCCGGATCCCTTCAGCATCGCCCTCAGATCCCTGCCTCTGCCGGAGGACGCAATCTCCTCTCTCATGGCCTTCCAGCTGGAGGCCCACATGGGAGTGAGGAATACGGCCACGTCCTTATGCTCGGAGAGGCTACGTTCATATTCCTCATTTCCGCCCAGAGCTGTGGCTATGCAGTCGTCGATTCTCTGACCCTGTCCATCGGTCAGGAAGTAGAGCGGGCAGGAGAGGTCGGCGAGGTCTTCTTCCAGATGGGCAAGAGAGTCTCCGCATCGGCCGTAGAAGATCAGTATCCCGTCTGAGAACGCCGACATCCGTCTGATTTCATCATAAACCGCAGTACGGAGAAGCTCCAGATCAGAATGAAGGCCGAGCCGCAACAGGCTAACCACCACTGTCAGGCCCTTGGCTGGGGAGGGACGAATGCCCAGGCGGGAGAAGAATCTGCCAGATCTGATTTGTTTTTCCTGTATATGGCCTCCGAGGCTCTCCCATGCCAGCAGGATGTGGGGACGATTTTGAGACTTAAGCTTTCGTGATAGGCTCTGGGTCTCTTTTCCGTCCAGGAGGAGAAGCTCTTCAACCTCCCTATCGGAAGAGAGCAGGTGAACTACCTCGTCTTCCAGCATCCGGCAGGAGATGATGCTCAGAGTGGGCATGGCTGGTTTGGTCTTGGGCGAGCAGGTTATATCAAGATATCTAGCTGCCAAAGCTTGATTTGGGCCACGTCCTTTCAGACATGGAAATATTCACGTATGAATTTAATTACATGTTTTGCATACTGGGTTTCAATTAGGCCACGTCTTTTCAGACATGGAAATTTCAATATCAGCAGTACTTAAAATGTGCTCTGCAATGTTTCAATTAGGCCACGTCTTTTCAGACATGGAAATAGCGGCAAATTTTAGCTGCTTACTGCTCTTGACAGAGTATTGATTTCGGCGAACCCTGTCAACTTGACGAGAACTGACAGAGAGATAGACCCTCATTTTAGACATAATCGCTATCAAGTGCCTCTCGGCGAACCTCGTCAACTATACAGATATATTACGAAAGTACGTATGTCGTCTCGGAAGTTTTCGTAATATTGGACTTACTGATCGCCCTCAAACCTCCCGAATCCACTTACATCTTAATGCAGCTTCATTCTATAATAACCTTTTCTTCTCGCCAGTTTTCTTCCGAATGCGCCCCCAGAAATTCAATCCGCTCCGCCACCTGCCGTCCATAGGACCCACCATATCTGGGCTGACGATAGAATCCCAGGTATGGATCTAAATCCACCGCGAGCGCTGTGGAGAATAGCTCCTTGACCAGGATTCCGCAGAGGTACAAGTGAGTTGCATTCATCGTCTCTTTTGGCTGCCCCTTGTTCCTGTTCCGGAAAGAAAAGTCCTGGTTGCCTTTCAGAGAGGTGCCCAGGCTCTGGAACTGGAACTCCACCGCCTTCTTCCCTCCAGGATCATCTCCCGGATTTCATGCTTCCGCCGCTATCTGACTGCGCTCTCCTCCTCAAGCCGCCTCCACTTCTTGACCCCGATCAGCTCATTGAAATCTGACCAGTTTATGCCCAGCTCGCCCACCTGCTTCAGATCTCCCTCTCTCAGAGCCCGCAGGGCCTCCTGCATGGACCTGACCGCAGGATAGATGCAGACCATGGGGATGGAGATGTACTTGACACCCAGATCCTCCAGCTCGGCGAGGGCAAAGTCGGGCGTCTTGCCTCCGGGTATGAGGTTGAAGGCCAGGGGTACGCTGATGCTTTCGACCAGCCGGGCCACCTCCTCCAGTGATTGTGGGCACTCCACATAGACATAGTCCGCTCCGGCCTGGGCATAGAGCACCGTCCTCTCCACCGTCCCTTCAAATCCCTCTATGGCTCTGGCGTCGGTTCTGGCCCCGATCACCAGCTCCGAGCCCTCCTCCTCCCGAGCCCGGATCGCCGCCCTGATCTTGGCTGCCATCTCCTCCTTGGAGATGATGCTCTTGCCGCTCATGTGCCCGCAACGCTTGGGCCAGGTCTGATCCTCGATTCTGATGCCCCCGGCACCAATCCAGATGTAGTTCTTGGCCGTCCAGTAGGCATTGAGGGCATTGCCATACCCGGTATCGGCATCCACGTCCACGGGAATGGAGACGCAATTAATGATGTTCCTGGCCCGCTCTAATAGCTCGCCGAAGCTGATCAATCCCAGATCCGGCTGGCCTATGGCCGATGCAGAAATGGCATAGCCGGATGTCCCCATCAGCCTGAATCCCGCTTTTTCAATCAACAGCGCAGAAAGGGCATCATAGCCGCAGGGCCGCAGGAGCAGCCCCGGCCGCTCCAGCAATTCTCTGAACACCTTGGATCTGGACTTATTCATGATAACGCCTCCCCATTTTATCACGTCCTTTATGCTGGCAGTCATCTTTCAAAAGCTCAACATCCATCTATTATTAAGAGGCTATGGGCAAATAGTTTTCCCGGAGAGCTTTCTCTAAACCAAAACCTTTATCAGATGAGAGAGAAGGCATAGCTTTGGTGTAGGAAATGGATGCAATCACAATCGTCGAGTATCTTCAGTCTCTGTTGATATTGGCTATATTCCTGGCCATCCTGGCCGCGAGCTTTAAGGTCTGGCGCTGGAA
>Ga0208197_1002416_pt1 | contig 16521 bp, 7 predicted proteins | sample AD_JPNNA4_MetaG_FD_184444 | JGI IMG/M metagenome (GOLD analysis project Ga0208197, IMG submission 184444) | Active sludge microbial communities of municipal wastewater-treating anaerobic digesters from Japan - AD_JPNNA4_MetaG (SPAdes) (version 2) | ecosystem: Engineered > Bioreactor > Anaerobic >...
CAGAGAGACCAGCTGGCCCGGGTCCAGTACAGCCAGCTAAACAGGTTGTTACTTAAACCTGCTGCCCCGCAGAAAAATCAGACAGCTATTGAGATGCCTTACCGGCTCATCCTGTCACCAAATGTCTACAATATCTGGGTTCATGCGGTTAAGCCTGTTTCGATTAATGGCTGGACGGAGCTCTGGCAGACGAGACTGGCAGCTCTAAATCCTGATGGCTCGATAAGTGAATCAGATAATCCTTATTTAGCCCTGAGAGCGGTCTGGTCGCCAGATGTAGATCTGAATAACCTGACCGGCCCTCTTTCATCAGAGGAAGTCCGTCTGCCCCTGACCGCAAATGATCGTCACCAGATCGTTCACCTCAGCAGTAATTTTACACTAAAAAAACCTGACCAGAGTCCTTACGAACCGCAGCCTATCCAGGTTAACAGAATGATGCTCAGCTCTCTTGGAGCCTGGCTTGATTCGATAGGTAACTGGTCTCCGGTTTCACCTCTATCGGTAGTTACCTGGCAACACCTGGCGACAATGGGCCGGGATCATTATGTCCGGGTTGTCTATAAGGGCTATCTGCTGCCTTTCGGTCATCGAGCCTCCCTTGTTAAGGTAACTGAGAGAAAATTTTATAAGGCCTCAGATGGCCAGAATTTTGCCTACCTCCTGCAGAAAATGTATATTGCGGTCAGCCAGCCCGAGAAGACTTTTCCTGCTCCTTTTCAGCCCAACGAAGGTCGGGAAATACCATTTCGGCTGGTTAAAATTACCAGTCTCCAGACACCACCTCTCGACCGCCCTGAAGATAGCCAGGTTCTTTCCAATTCGGGCCAGAAGGCTTTCTGGCCAAAAGTCGGCAAAAAAGACTTTCAATTTCAGGTCACGGCAACTGATGTTGAAGGTCATGAAATTGAGTTTCAGCTGCCGATGATGTTTATTGACAATCAATATGCTTTTGATGTGACCAGCCTGAAGTCCTTAGTTGGAATTTATAATTCTGAGGATGAAGGGGCAGTTAAAAGAAGAAAACCTGACCTTCGCGGGCAGAGTCTATCTCTGGCTGCAGAGCGGATGGAAAAAGATACAACCTTTGAGGCCGAGTCTATGACTTTCGAGTTGAGAGAAGCTGTCCAGGCTGGATCCAAACAGGCTTTTGAGCTGGCCGATCAGCCCATGTGTTTCCCGGCTATGGACAGGGCGGTTATAGCCATTCCGGCTCTGAAAAACCTGCTGGGTTTAGGCCGGACCACTGTCAGGTTTGCTGAGACGTATATCCAAAATGGTTTCAACCCTTCAGCCAATAAAGGGGAGATTTTTATCCAGATTCTCGAAAACCCACCATTGCTGGATTTTACAGCTGGCGGCCGGGCAGAAAAATCAGGTGGCCTGGCTACGCCGAATTTTTATCTGGTCGGGCTATCCAGAATCCTGGGCCCGGTGGGTGGACAGATTGGTTCGGCTTCGGCTGAACCGCAGCCAGATTGGTCTTCTGGTCCACGAGCAGACGCTGACCAGAAAGTTCTGGATGAAAAGGATATAAAGGAAGCTCTTAAGGAGGCGGTTGAAGGTAAATTCTATCCGGAAAAATTCTTTGACAGCAAGGCCAAAATACTGGGCGGCATTTTGCTCAAAGATGTGGTTGATAAGGTCGAAGATTTTGCCAGTCCAGTAAAAGACGCTCTTGACAAAGGGCAGCAGCTGGCCGGAGATTTGTCTCCGGCTCTCAAAATTAAAACCGAGCCGGTCTTTGAAGGTAGTGGTCAGCTGCCGGTTGGAGTCAAAACTTTTCTTAAGTGGACACCAGGTCTGCATGACTTTTCTATTTTCATAGCCAGCCGCGACAGGTCTAAATCCAGGCTCACCCTGAATGTCGAAGCAGTATCCTATTTCAATGGGAAAGAAGCAACTTATCAGGTCAAGGGTGAATTAACTGATTTTACGCTGGACTTGATTAAAGATATCAAGACTTTTGTCCGGGTCAAATTCTCTCGCTTTACCTTTACCGCCCAGAATGGACAGAAACCAGACGTTAACCCGGAAATTGCCTCTCTGGAATTCAGTGGTCCTTTTAAATTCATCGAAGGTCTTCTCAAGGCAATTCCACTCCCTGGTAACTTCGGCAGCCGGTCGGGATTTGGTGGGAAGCCCGTGGTTAAGGTTGAACCGGAAGGAATTAGACTGGGTTATTCTCTTTCAGTACCTGATGTTGGTTTTGGCGTCTTTAGCCTGCAAAATCTCAAATTCGGCGGTGAAATCAGCTTACCTTTTACGGGGGAACCGGTTTCTCTGAAGTTCGCCTTTAATGAAAAAAGCAATCGCTTCCTGGTGACAGTGGCGATGTTTGGTGGTGGTGGATTTTTCTCCCTGGTCCTGGAGCCGAACGGTATTAAGCTGGTGGAAGGCTCACTTGAGTTTGGTGGTAGTTTTGCCATGAATTTAGGGGTGGCCAGCGGCGGGATGGCTTTAATGGCTGGAATCTATTTCAGATATGAAGAAAATGCCGTTAATATTTCAGGTTATGTGCGCTGTACAGGAGAACTTGATGTCCTGGGTCTGATCAGCATTTCAGCTGAATTCTATCTTGAGCTTAACTATGAGGAACTAAAAAATAAAGTCTGGGGTCAGGCTTCGCTCACCGTCAAAATCAAACTCTTATTTTTCAGTACAAAGGTAACTCTGCATGTCGAAAGAGAATTTGGCGCCTCACCTCCACCGCTTTTCAGCGACCTGATGGAAGAGAATGACTGGCTGGCCTATTGTCAGGCCTTTGCCTGAAAGGGAAGACGAAAATGCCAAAATCAACTGTTATATGGACGCTATGTCCTAATGGTATAAAAGATGGGAAATTGCAGTTGTCGGCGGTAGTCTCTATCCGCCTGGAAGAGGAGGGCAGAGGGAGAACGCCCAGCCTGAATTTATTTCCAGATATCCTGAACTGGCCGGAAACTGTTCGAGCTTTAAATTTCGGGGTGATCTATGATAAGAAAAAAAGCCGGGAGCCACTGGCGATAAAAAGAATTTCTCCCGAGCCTGAGCTGGAACTCTGGCAGGCCATATTCAAGCCAGAGGCTCCGGTTTTCTCCTACCAGCTGGCTGACCTCAGTAAAAACCTGGTCATTTCCTATCCGGTGAGAAATGTTATGACCTTCGTGGCTGCTCAGTACCTGAATGTAGCAGCTGAATCTCCGGAAGAACCGCCGCCCATAGCCAGAGTTTTTCATACTGATGGACTGGCTCAGATTCGCCTGAAGCCAATTACCGACCACCGCTATGCCAAGACCGTTCAGCTTAAAACAACCCAGCCGATTATGGCTCAGTCAGTCAGGCGCGAAGCCGAAGGCCAGAAATTCAAAGCTGTTCAGGTTTCTCCTTTGCCTCAGCCTCCCCGGGACTTTTATCTGCTCAGAGAATTTTACAAACCAAAAAACAGGGTGACCATTGATCCCAAAACCAGACAACCGATAGCCCAACGAGTCCCTGTTACTCGACCTCAGCCCGATTTTCACCAGGTTCTGGCCTTCCTGACCAGCTATCCAGCTCTCGAAAGGTTACTCGGTTTGGTGCTCGACTTTGAACTGGAAGTCCCGCCTGACTTTCCAGCAGCTGGCTGGATTAAATTAATTCCAGAAGGAAGAAGTGATGAAACTCTAAGGACTGCTTATAACTATGATGCCTCAGGTGGAATTTTTGAAGCTGCCAGCCACCAGCAGCCACCTGAAGTTGTCCATGGTTTTCTAAACCTGGCTGATGAGGAAAGATATGAGCTGATCCAGCTCGATGTTGACGCTGTTGCCCTCCAGACGGCTGAGCTGGCCGACACAGCTGAGACCAGGGAAAAGGCTGACCTTCCCGGCCTGCGTTCAAGTGGGCTGGGGGTGATCAGAAATGAACAGGCAAAAAATGTAGCTGAAATCCTGGTTAAAGCTGTCGAACTCAATAACGATTTAATCAGGAAGCAAGAAATCACACTTTTTGCTGAAGACCTGATCCAGGGCTATCGGATTGATGTCTGGGACGATAAGTCGCAAAAATGGCACTCTCTCTGCCAGAGAGAAGGAACTTATCGATTGGTCAGGCTAGATAAGGAAATCACTCTGGAGGATGAAGGCTTCCTGTCACCGGCTGTCACCCAGGCAGCTGATGAATCATCCAATGAAATCTATGTTCACGAAGCTCTGTTTCACTGGGATGGCTGGAGTCTGGTAGCTACCAGGCCCGGCAAGACTATTGACCGGGATGATGCCCCCCAAACTATAGAAAACAAAGCCCTGAGTGATTTTTTGCTCGAAACCAAATTCAAGCCTGTCTCCAGATCACTGCCGAAGCTGCGCTACGGCACCGGCTACCGGTTGAGAGCCAGAACGGTAGATCTGGCTGGAAACAGTCAGCCGCTTGAAAACAATGATGATCGGCAGGCAATCCCGGGGCCAGCCAATCCGCCTTTTATTTTCAGTCGCTTTGATCCTGTTGCTTCTCCAGTTATTATCCCCAGAGAAGAACCAAAAACAGGCGAGACGGTGAGCCATCTGGTTATCAAAAGCTTTAATGATTCTATTGACGGGGACAATGAACCTACCTCTCAGACATCTGACCGGCATCTGGCTCCGCCCAAAATCTCTCAATTTGACTCTGAACTTCATGGGCTGTTTGATAGTCCTTCCGGTCTTAAGCCTGAGGTTTATTCTCTAATCTGTCAGAAAGATGCTGGTAGATTTAATGAACTCGAGCCGGGAGATGAGGTTGAGCTACCCTATTTTCCAGACCCCTGGGCGAGAGGAGTTTGTCTGCGTGGCTTACCTTATGGAGCGCCGGATCCCTGGCTGATTCCTTTTGTCGGCGACTGGCCTGATTTCCGGCCTTTCCGCCTGAGACTGGAGGAAGGTAGCCAGCCTGCCCGCTGGTCTGATTCTTCGCGAGTGCTAACAGTCTATCTTAAAAAGGGAGAGTCGGTGAGGCTTCGTCTCAGCTGCTATTTCCCGGAGAGATATCTCGAAATTCAGGGGTTTTATCGCTGGCTGGAAAAGCCAGAAAGAATACTGCCACCCAAAGTGATGAAGCCACCACGTGGCTTGCCTGCAGGACAGGTACAGACATTAAAGACTCTTCAGGTACCAAGAATAGACCTGAACCGGCTCAGGACTATTTCTCTGCAGGGAAAAAACTGGCTGATAACACCTTTTGAAGAGATTACCCTGAGTCATGCCACTCTTCAGCCAGTGGGTCGCCCTCAAGCCAGATTTCTGGAGGCTCAGAAAAGTTATGGGCAGACCGCCGCTATTCTCTTCGGGGAATTTGGAATTCATGGCCAGAGTACTTCCAGAGTTGAGTTGATAGCCAGCTGGTCAGAGCCAGTTGACGATCTGAATGAACCGGAACCAAAAGTTCTTGAAAGCCGGGCTCATGTTCTCGAGTTGACCGTCACTCCCGAGATGAGCTCAATCTCACTTACTCCAAAGACAGGGGAGAGACGGATCGAGGATTCAGATAATCAGCAACAGGTACCCAGGCCGATAACCAGTGCGGCGGTCATTGGTCTGCCTACCCCCGTTTATCGGCAGGAGTTTGGAGATACCAGGTTCCGACGGGTTAATTACAGCCTGATAGCGACGACCAGATATCAGGAACAATTTCCAGCCAGCGAACTGCCCAGGGAAGCTATTTATACCAGAAGTAGCCAGCCAGTTGAAGTCAAAGTATTAAACTCAGCCCCACCGGCCATGCCCAAAGTTGCTTACGTTATTCCCTCATTTAAATGGGAGAGGAAACGTGACCGAAATCAGATCCAGAGCACCAGAAAAAGCGCTTTGCGGGTTTATATCGAAAGGCCCTGGTATTCTTCGGGCGAAGGCGAACTTCTGGCCGTTATTCTGCCTCCCGGGCTGGGGGTTACGCCCAAAAAGCGTAGCGGGACCGTGGTGACAGGTGGAGTAAAAGATCAAACCGTCACTGCCGGGGGAACACAGCCGCCAGTCCAGGTCCGGCCCCAGGTCCAGAAAAAAATTACCCAGTCACCTGTTTCACTCCACTTTCCGGCTGTGGCTACGGAATACAGACCATATGTTAGCATGTGGGGAGCTGATCCGCTCTGGAAATCAGGCAGCACCTGGCCTCCGGAATATCCATCACCCGAGGCTTTTCCGGCGGCAGTAGAAATAATGGGGGAGCTGCCTCTGCTGGAAATGCCCGAAGAAAAAAAGTTCATCGCAGTTGGCCATGAAGTAGAATATGATAAGGAGCGGGGACTCTGGTATTGTGATTTAGAGCTTGACCCGGGTCAAGCTTATTTCCCATTTATCAGACTGGCTCTGGCCAGATTTCAGCCTGACTCAGTTCCTGGAGCTCATTTGTCGAAAGTGGTGGTAACTAATTTTGGGCAAATTCTGCCTGAGCGGGTGCTGGGCGTCACTTTTAATCCATCTAATCTGGCGGAGATAGGTTTTACTTTGTCCGGGATTTCGTATAACAGGGGATACGGGGCTGACGGGCCGGGAGTGGTCGAAGTCTCTCTCGAAACGAGGAAACTCAATCTACCCGAAGAAATCGGCTGGGAAGAAGTTCCAGAAACTTCAATTACCCTTAAGCCCCAGAGCTCCGGGGCAAGGGAAAGCAGTTCGTATGTCTGGAAAGGATCTCTGAAACTGCCGAGGGAAATAAAAGTGCGGGACTATCGGCTGACCATAAGAGAATATGAAATTTTTGACACTGATGAACTGGACAGGACCAAAGCTACCGTCACCGCTGTACCCAAAAAATTTAAGCGACTGGTTTATGCCGAAACCATCAAATTGGCTGATCTATAGACAAAAATTCAAATCCATCCATCCCGGGCTTTTGTGCAGTCCGAGCTGATCTTGCCACTCCAGTCCATCAGCGATGCTGAACTATATTTTTTACAGTAATATAGGGATTAAAAATGTAACCGCTGCCAGTCCAGCTGTGAGAGCGTTCAGCATCAAAATCGAGGGTCAGCTTGGTGGTCGTATCTTTGGCAATCGTAAAGTGACAGGGTAAGGCCACGGTTATCGCCGGTGCCATATCAATGGTAAAAGTTCTTTCAGTGGTGATAATCTCCACCCTGGAGATGACCAGCTTGAGACCGGAATAAGTTCCCTCGGGCAAATTCAGGACAGCCAGCCTCTCTTCTCGGCCGCGAAGAGGCAGGAGATCAATTCGCTTTGGTTCGGTTAAAATATTATCTGTCCAGCTCTGGCGATCTTCACTCCGAAGATATATAGCCTCCAGGGTGATATAAAAGTTCTGCAGGTTGGGAGCTGGAGCATCTGTCAGATATAATTCGAAATTAGAAGAGGATTGTGGAGAACAGCCGAACTGACTGATAATAAAAACAAAAGCCAGGAACAGGCCAGCCTTTTTCATCGCCCACCTCCTTTTCTTTTATATTTTAGCTAAACTGTCCTTCGTCTGTCAATTATTCGAATTGCCTCACTTAAAATCTACTTAAAAGTGATTAGTTGCTTCACGAGAAAATCTACACGAGAATCTTTTGCCTTCTGGCTAAGATTGAAGCCGGATTCGATGGAGAGGTTAGCCGGCAGTTGAAGCAATGGGTTTGGAAGTGAAGGTTAAGAAAGCGGTCGGGAAGAAACTTTTTACCTGGAATCTGGAATAATTAATCAACCAGCTACGGTTACTGATATTCGGCCCAGTGCTTGATTTTTAGGTCGTCTATCTTTTTTGAGACAAAAGCCTGGACAAAGGCTTCAGCCAGCTGCAGGTTGGTGATAACCGGTATTCCCAGGTCAACAGCCAGGCGTCTCATTTTATAGTCTGAATCGAATTCAATCCTTTTACCGGTATGAGGAATAGAAATCAAAAAATCAATTTTCTTTTCCATCAGGAACTCTTTGAGATTTGGCTCTTGCTTCTGATGAATTTTAAAGAGCCTGGTAGTTTCGATTCCATTCCTTCGCAAAAATCTGGCAGTTCCCTCGGTGGCATAGATTTTAAGTCCGGTGCCGGCCAGTTCCCGGGCTGCGGCCAAAAACCTCTGTTTATTTTCTTCGCCGCCCAGACTCAACAAAATTGACTTTTGAGGTAACCTGAAGCCGGCCGCCAGCATCGCCTTGAGCAGAGCCTCCTGGAGATCATCGCCCAGGCAGGCAACTTCACCGGTCGAGGCCATTTCGACTCCCAGGCAGGGATCAGCTCCTTTAAGCCTCGAAAAAGAAAATTGTGGAGCTTTGACGCCAACATAATTTAGTTCAAAAATCGAGCGACTCGGGCTAACCGGCAGCCCCAGCATGGATTTAACCGCCAGCTCAATAAAAGGGATCCGTGAAACCTTGGAAACAAAAGGCAAAGAACGAGAAGCCCGCAGATTGCATTCAATGACTTTAAGGGCATTGTCTCTGGCCAGCAACTGCAGGTTGAATGGCCCGGTTATTTTTAAAGCCCGGGCAATTTTTTCTCCGATTATTCTTATCCGGCGGACGGTTTCCAGATAAAGCTTTTGAGGCGGAACAACCATGGTGGCATCGCCGGAATGAACCCCGGCATTTTCTATATGTTCAATAATGGCCGAAGCTATAATCCGCCCTTGACTGGCCACCGCTTCCAGTTCAATTTCCTTGGCCCCGAGAATAAACTTGGAAATAACTACCGGGTGCTCGGGCGAGACCAGTGAAGCCCGCTTTAAATACCTGTCCAGAAATTTTTCTTCAAAAACCAGGCTCATGGCTGCCCCGCTCAATACATAAGAAGGACGGATTATGACCGGATAACCAATTTCCTGGCAGAATCTTCTGGCTTCTTCCAGACTGGTCACTTCTTTCCAGGGTGGCTGGTCAATCTGGAGTTCATCTAAAAGTCTCGAAAACTGTCGGCGGTCTTCTGCCCGGTCAATATCTTCCGGCGAAGTACCGAGAAGATGAAGACCTGCCCGGTGTAGTTTTAAAGCCAGATTATTTGGTACCTGGCCGCCCATCGAGACAATGATCCCGGCCGGTTTTTCTTTCTGGTAAATATCAAAAACTCTTTCCAGGCTGAGTTCATCAAAATAGAGTCGATCGCACATATCATAATCAGTCGAAACAGTCTCTGGATTGTAATTGACCATGTCATAGTCAGTCGAAACCGTCTCTGGATTGTAATTGACCATGATCGTTTGATAGCCCAGCTGTCGCAAAGCCAGAGAAGTATTAACGCAGCACCAATCAAACTCCACCGACGAACCGATACTATATGGGCCAGAGCCCAGAACCATAATTTTTTTCTTTAAATGGTTGAAATTTAAATCATCTTCCTGGCCATTGTAGGTAAGATAAAGATAGTTAGTTCTGGCAGGATATTCCGCAGCTAAGGTATCAATCTGTTTGACAGCCGGTCGTAGTTTAAGGCTCTCCCGTTTTTGACGGACTTCATCTTCAGTTGTCCGGCTAAAGATAGCCAGCTGTTTATCAGAAAAACCTTTCTTCTTGGCTTCCAGCCAGAGAGCAGCCGGCAATTCTTTGAGAGCATATTTTCTGATCCTTTCTTCCAGTTCGACCAGACCTTTCATTTTGTATAAAAACCAGGGATCAATTTTAGTCAGAGCAGCTACTTTTTCGACTGACCAGCCTTTTTTAAAGGCCTCGGCCAGACCGAAAAGTCTTTCATCTGTTGGTTGATAAAGCTCTTTCTCCAGGTTTTGGAAAGAATAGTTTTCATTGCCAACAAAGCCATACATGCCGACCTGAAGCATGCGAATTGCCTTTTGCAGGGCTTCTTCAAAGCTCCGACCAATGGCCATGACTTCACCCACCGATTTCATTTCAGAGCCTATTTTCTTGGAAACCCTGGCAAATTTTTTCAGGTCCCAGCGAGGAATCTTCACCGTGACATAATCGAGGGCCGGCTCAAAGCAGGCGGTGGTTGTTCCCGTCACCGAATTTTTCAGCTCAGGGAGGGTATAGCCCAGCATCAACTTGGCAGCGATGAAAGCCAGCGGATAGCCGGTAGCTTTGGAGGCCAGGGCTGAGGAGCGGGATAGCCTGGCATTGACCTCAATAATCCGGTAATCGCTATTGACCGGATTTAAGGCAAATTGAATATTGCATTCTCCGATAATACCCAGCGTCCTGACAGTTTTAAAGGCAATCTCCCGCAGGCCGTGATATTCGCGATTGGTCAGGGTTTGAGAAGGGGCTACAACCACGCTTTCACCGGTATGAATCCCCATTGGATCAAGATTTTCCATGTTGCAGATAGCCAGGCAATTATCAGCCTGGTCACGGATTATTTCATATTCGATTTCCTTCCAGCCCTCAAGATACTCTTCGATTAAAACCTGATTGGACCGGGACAAAGCCAGGAAAAGTTTTTCGGTGAGTTCTGCCTGATTAGAGCAAAGAGAGCTGCCCTGACCGCCGAGAGCGAACGCTGACCGCAGCATTACCGGAAAACCAATCTTTTGAGCGGCAGTCAATCCTTCCGCCAGCGAAGAAACGGCCTGACCGCGGGGAGTCTTGAGAGAAGCTGAGGCCAGAACTGCATTAAATAGACCGCGATCTTCGGTGATTTCTACCGCTTTGAGTGGCGGGCCAAGGACCCGGATTTTATACTTATCAAGGAGACCATCCCGGGCCAGCTCCAGTCCGCAGTTAAGAGCAGTTTGACCGCCGAAAGATATCAACAAAGCCTGCGGTTGTTCTCTGGCGATGATTTTCTCCACCAGCGATGACTCCACCGGCATAAAATAAACTTTATCAGCCAGGAAATCTGAAGTCTGAAAAGTAGCTATGTTGGGATTGACCAGCACTACTTCGATGTTTTCTTCTTTAAGAGCTTTGATGGCCTGGCTGCCAGAGTAATCAAACTCACCGGCTTCACCGATTTTGATCGCCCCACTGCCCAGCAGGAGGACTTTCTCCGGCTTTTTCATCGCAGCTGCTCCACCAGGAGATCAAAAATGAATTCAGTATCAGTCGGGCCTGGACAGGCCTCGGGATGAAATTGAACACCAAAAAAGGGCTGGCGTTTGTGCTTTATGCCTTCATTGGTTCCATCATTAGCATTGACCAGCCAGGGCTGCCAGTCAGCTGGTAGTGACTTTTGATCGACGGCATAACCATGATTCTGGCTGGTTAAATAGCAACGCTGGCTGCCCATCTCCAGACAGGGTTGGTTCTGTGAACGATGACCGAATTTAAGTTTATAAGTTCTGGCCCCGGCCGCTAAAGCCAGTATTTGATGCCCGAGACAGATGCCCAGCATGGGCAGATTTTCTGTTAATAAAGCAGCAACAGTTTTCACTGCCAAACAGAGTTCAGGATTACCGGGACCATTGGAGATGACCAGGCCGCTGGGTTTAAAGGACAGGATAGTTTCGGGACTGGTATTGTGAGGAACCCTGATGACACTCAGCCCTCGCCTGGTTAGCTGGCTGATAATGCCCAGTTTTGTTCCGCAGTCAATAAGAACTATTCTCTTTGTCCGGCCAGGCTGATAAACATGGAGATCTGGACTGGAGACTTCTGCCACCAGATTGGCCGCATTTGGATCGGGCAGCTGCCTGGCTTCACGAACCAGGGGTGACAGCTTGAGTGGTTTATCTGACACAACCAGGAGACCCGGAATTACCCCGTCTTCGCGCAGGCGTTTAACCAGGGCTCTGGTGTCAAGACCGGAAATGGCTGGAATCCGACTGGCTTCTAACCAATGATCAATAGACAGGCGTGAGCTATGATGTGATGGCTTATCAGTATATTCAGCGACGACATAGCCTTTTATCCGGGGGTGGGAAGATTCAAAGAAGTCTGGATTAACTCCATAGTTTCCAATGAGGGGATAAGTCTGAACGAGAATCTGACCATGATAGGAGGGGTCAGTAATAGATTCTACATAACCGACCAGGCCGGTATTAAAAACAACTTCCCCCCATGTTCTGCCACTGGCGCCAAACCCTTTACCCTCAAAAACCGTACCGTCTTTGAGGACTAAAACTCCGTATTTCGTCTGTGTGTCCTTTAAAATTTTTTTGACTTTAGCACATTTTATTGGCTGAGGCAAGCTATGTTGCCAGGTTCCACGCCTTTTTTTATAATTGAGGGGAAAATTTTCGGAAAGAAGGTCAGAATGAAAGTTGGTAATTTGCAAAAATATCTTTTATCCGGGGTCTCTTATGCTATTCCCTTTGTCGCTTCAGGCGGAATATTAATTGCTCTGTCGATAGCTCTGGCTCCGATGGGCCCCGGCGGACCGGATTTCAGCCAGGCTCCTTTTCTAAAGTTAATAAATGATATTGGCACAGCCGCTTTTTCTTTGTTGATTCCTGTTCTTTCTGGCTATATTGCTTTTGGGATCAGCGATCGACCCGGTCTGGTACCGGGCTTTGTCGGCGGCTATATCGCCAATCAGGTTGGTGCCGGTTTTCTGGGCGGTCTGGTTTCAGGTTTGCTGGCCGGCTTTCTGGTCTTCTTTCTCAAGAAAATCAAAGTCCCGAGCTATATCCGACCGGTTATGCCTATTTTGATTTATCCGGTTATTTCCTCATTAATTGTCGGGATAGTCATGTATCAGGTGGTTGGTGCTCCTATTCATGATTTAATGGCCAGTATTACCAGCTGGTTACAGGTCATGCATACCGGCAATAAAATTATTCTGGGAATTATCCTTGGATCGATGATCGCCTTTGATATGGGTGGACCGGTCAACAAGGTAGCTTTCTTTTTCGGGGCGGCGATGATTCAGCAGGGAAATTATCTGATCATGGGGGCCTGCGCTTCAGCTATCTGCATCCCACCTCTTGGCCTTGGCCTGGCCACCCTGATCAATCGAAAGCTGTGGACCGAGCAGGAACGAGACGCTGGCCTGGCGGCTCTGGCCATGGGAGCTATTGGTATAACCGAGGGGGCCATTCCTTTTGCCGCCGCCGACCCCTTCCGGGTAATTCCAGTCATTATGGCGGGTTCGAGTCTTGGTTCTGTGCTGGCCATGCTGGGACAGGTTGGAGATCATGCTCCTCACGGCGGGCCAATAGTTTTGCCGGTCGTTGATAATAAACTTATGTATATCGTGTCTATAATTGCCGGCACTCTACTGGTAGCTGGTTTGATGACTTTAATTAAGGCCAGGGGCAGGAAGTCAGGGGGAAGTTCTCCAAAATAAAAGCAAAGCCGAAAGGCAGATGAGAGGCGGCCGACAGAAAAGGCGGCCAGACTTTTAAATTAGCGGATAAATGTTAAAATAAAAGTTAATCATTTAGAATGTAACAAATGGAGGCGGACATGAAACTGGTGGCGGTTACTGCCTGTCCAACAGGCATTGCTCACACTTATATGGCAGCTGAGCAACTGGAGCGGGTGGCCAGGAAGATGGGTTTGTCAATTAAAGTTGAAACCCAGGGGGCCATGGGTATTGAAAATGAGCTTGATCCTGACGAGATCAGGGAAGCAGCGGCGGTGATCCTGGCTACCGGCATTCCCATTCAGAAAAGCGAGAGATTCGAAGGGAAAAAAATCTTTGAGTTTTCTGTTCAGGAAGCCATTAAAAATACTGAGGGGATTTTGCAGAAGGTAAAGGAACAAATTGGCGGTTGAATTTACTTTTGACTTCCCTCTGCCCCTGGGGCTCCATGCTCGCCCAGCTGCTTTTATTCAGGACTATTGCCAGAGTTTTTCTGGCCAGATTGTCCTGGAAAACAAGCGTAATGGAAGGGCCGCCGACCCGAAAAGCATTCTGTCCCTTATAACCTCAGACACTCAGTTTGGCGATCCCTGCCGGCTTGTTATTTCCGGCGAAGGCGAGAAAGAGTTCGCCGCCAGTTTTAAGCGTTTTCTACTTGAGGACTTAAAGTTAAAAGAGGAAAAAGCACTGGAGATCGTGCCGTCAGCTGCTGCTCTTATTCCCAGACTGGTGCTGGCTGAGAAAGAAATCTATCTGACCGGCCAACCGGCCTCGCCCGGTCTTGCTTCAGGGAAAACTTTTCTCTTCGCCACTGCTTTTGACTGGGATAATCTTTTAAGTGAAGAGGCCGGGCTTGAGCCTTTTTCTCCCCAGGCCGAGAAGGAAGCTTTTCGACGGGCAAGCCGACAGGTCCAGCAGGAAGTAGAACGTCTTCTTCTCGACAAAAACGGGGTCGAAAGGAATATTCTTCAGGCTCATCTGTCGATCATCACTGACCGGACTTTTATCGAACGGGTGATAAACCTCATCGACCAGGATAAATGTCGAGCCAGTCGGGCGGTCTATCGGGCTGCTAAAGAATTCAGTCAGCAACTGCTGGAGGCCAAAAGCCAGTATTTGCGAGAAAGGGCAGCTGACATTCAGGATGTCACCGAGCGGCTTTTAGAACATCTGGGTGGCCCAGCCCCGATCAGGTTAAAAGCCAGACTGAGTCAACCGGCTATCATTGTAGCGGAAGACCTTTTTCCTTCGGACTTCTTAAGTCTTAAACCAGAACTGGTGCTGGGATTAATCCTGGAAAAAGCCGGACAGACCTCCCATACCCTGATTATGGCCAGAAGTCAAGCCATACCGGCCGTAACTGGTGTGGATCAGGCCTGCCGCCGGTTACGAGCGGCTGAAGAAGTAATTCTTGACGGAAATCGGGGAGTCGTCGTTGTTTCCCCGGGTGAAGCGGTGAGGAGATATTATCAGAAGGAGATGGAAACTGAAGACCTCCTTCGTCAGCGACACCGACAGCTGGCTGCTCTGCCCGGTCTGACCGCGGATGGCCAGAAAATAGAAATAGTGGCTAATATCGGACGGCCGGAAGAGCTGTCAAAGGCCTGGCGAGATGGAGCAGAAGGGATAGGAATATTCCGCACCGAACTCCTCCTCTACGGTAAATCGACGCTTCCGACCGAAGAAGAGCAATATTTGCTTTATAAAAAAGTAGCAGAAGAAGCTTCTGGCCGGCCGGTAATTATCAGGACTTTTGATATCGGTGGAGATAAACCCATACCTTCTCTCCACCTGCCGCCGGAACCGAATCCTTTTCTTGGCTACCGGGGGATAAGAATTTATCAGGAGAATTATGATCTTTTTCGCCATCAGGTCAGAGCTATCCTGAGAGCGGCTGCCTCTGGCCAGCTTAAAATCATGTTTCCGATGGTCAGTCTGATTGAAGAAGTCCGCTGGCTTAAAGAAAAAATAGCAGAACTGGCTGAGGAACTTAAAATGGAGGGCCTACCTTTTCAAGGCCGGATTGAAACGGGCGTTATGCTGGAAGTACCTTCAGTTGCCCTTCTGGCTGATAAGTTTGCTCAGGAAGTTGATTTTTTCAGTGTTGGCTCGAATGATCTTATGCAATACTTTTTTGCCGCTGACCGGAGTAATCCGAAGGTCAGATATCTAAGTCAGCCATTAAATCCGGCATTGTTGAGGCTTTTAAAAGGGGCAATCGAGCAGGCTCATAAAAAAGGCAAGTGGGTTGGACTGTGCGGAGAAATAGCCGGTGATTCCAGACTGGCTCCGGTTTTTGTTGGTCTGGGTTTTGATGAGTTGAGCATGAGTTCGGGTTTTATTCCGCAGGTCAAGGCGGTTGTTTCCAGATTGAAGACCGATGACTGTCAACAACTGGTGAGAAAAGCCATCGAAGCAGCTACAACCAGCGAAAATGAGAGACTCCTTCAGCAATTTTATCAGGAACATTTCTCTCAAGAAGTTATAAGTCGCGAGCTGGTTGAGCTTCGGGCAGACTGTCGGTCGAAGGCTGAGGTCCTGCAAGACATAGCCATCAAACTTCAACTGGCCGGGCGGGTGGACAACCGAGCCAGATTGGAACAGGCTCTGTGGAAAAGGGAAGATGATGTTGCTACCGATATTGGCTTCGGGCTGGCCATCCCTCACTGCCAGTCAGAAGCAGTCAGGACGCCGAGCATCGTAGTCCTCCACTTAGCTCAACCGGTGGACTGGCAATCGAAAGAGGGGCTGCCGGTTGATCTTATTGTCTCTCTGGCCATTCCAGCTGGCGACAGAGTCAGTCAACAGCTGTCGCTTTTGCCCCAACTGTCAAGGAAGCTAATCCATGAAGACTTTCGAGAAGCCCTGCGGCAGGCTCAGGATCCGGGCGAAGTTGTTTCTCTCATAAAAGAGGCCATGAGCTGATTAAAATTCTGTCTCCACTTCTTGGCTTTAAGCCTGCTACTCAGCAAAAGAGGCTGGAACTTATTTTTGATCAGGTTCTTTTTTATCCATCTTTTTGAAGTCAAAAACTCCATTGGGCTGGATGGTTTCAAGCCCGGTCACTTCGCCCTTTGGCCCGAAAATAAAGCGAACTCTGATCACCGGAACCTGTTTTAAATAAAACTCATCTCCAAGATCAGGAACGAGCTCATACAGCGGTTGTCCGGGAACATAGAAAGTCAGGGTATTACCCTGTAAGCTAACTGTCGATGCCTGATTCAACAGAACATAATTACCGGTGAGCTTTTTAAGAAATTCCGGATCATAATAGCGCGCCTCCGGTCTTTTTTTGAAAACGATATCATCAGCTGTTGGCTCCAGAGGAACGGTGAGGCCAGCCACCCGACCATTGGGGTCAGTCTGAAATGTCAGTTTGGTATCTTCAAAAACCGGATCAGC
>Ga0208197_1002420_pt1 | contig 16504 bp, 14 predicted proteins | sample AD_JPNNA4_MetaG_FD_184444 | JGI IMG/M metagenome (GOLD analysis project Ga0208197, IMG submission 184444) | Active sludge microbial communities of municipal wastewater-treating anaerobic digesters from Japan - AD_JPNNA4_MetaG (SPAdes) (version 2) | ecosystem: Engineered > Bioreactor > Anaerobic...
TAATTTGCCTCACATGCTAATCTGCCCATACCAGGACAGAGACTATGATGTCGATGGAAAGGGAAGTAGTTTGCGGAGCAGATATCCACAAGCGGTTCTTAGTAGCGACGATCCTTTCCCGAGATGGACAGAAGATCCAGTCCCGATTCGAGACGGATCTTGAAGGTCTTCTGGACTTCAGGGACTGGTTGTTAGCTCATGGTTGCCAGAAGTTGGCAGTTGAATCGACTGCCAACTACTGGCAGCCAATTTTCCAAGTTGTGGCGAATGATATCGACTTTGTTTTGGCAAATGCCTATCAGATCAAGCACATCCCTGGGAGGAAGACGGATGTGCTCGATTCTGAGTGGATTGCCGAACTCTGCCTCAACGATCTGATCTCGGCGTCTCGCATCTTCTCAGGAGAAGATCGGGACTTGCGGGCGTTGACCAGGACGAGGGAGAATTATGTGAAAATGAGGAGCCAAATCAAGAACAGGATACATCATGAGTTGGAATACGCCTGCATTAAGCTCTCATCTGTCATCTCGGATATCTTCGGCAAGTCTGGAATCCGCATAATCAGAGGAATACTGAGAGGAGAGAGCATAGAGAACATACTGAACACCATACCCGTGAAGAGCATCAAAGCCAAAAGAGAAGAGATTCGAAAGGCCATCAACGCTAATATCTCGCCCGTTCAAGCCAGTCTCATCGGCCAGATGCTCAATTCGATTGAGTCGTTTAACCGAGATATCGAATGTATCGATAGGCAGATCCAGCATATTATGTCAAGAAAGCAGGAAGATCTGGATATTGCCATGTCGATTCCTGGAATGGGTGCCGTTTCTGCATCGACTATTCTGGCTGAAATCGGGAACTTCGCGGATTTCAAGACAGGCGAGCAACTGGCCGCTTATTGCGGCTTAGTGCCTTCTGTATACCAATCAGCCGGAAAGCAGATCAATGGACATATCACCAAGCGTGGATCTCCTCATGTCAGAAGGATGCTGATCGAGGTCGCTCACGCCGTCTCAAGGACAAAAAGCAATTCTAAGATGAAGAGATTCTACACAAAGATTAAAGCTAAACGCGGATCAAAGGTCGCTATTGTAGCGCTGGCAAGAAAAATAGTCTGTATACTGCATCACCTGATCATCTGCAAGGAGAGGTTTGTGGATTCTGAATCAGCCAAACCCAAGAGAAATAATAGAGTTGGTACTTCCTCACCAACCGAGATAAATATCTCAGATGCTATGCAGATACTCGCAAAAGCCGGATATACAATCCAGAGAGAGAAAAGAGGAGGATAGACCGCTATATCCTCCTTTTCGGAATGCTTTCATGGTAAAAATCTCTACTCTTCGCTTCTCTTCATTTCGCGCGCAAGCTTCTTTTCGTCAGGTCTCTTTCCTGCTTTAATCCGCTTCCCAGCTCCATTTTTTTCCGACCAGCAGCCATCTGATCTCCACCGCCACTATCAACCCATTGGCATCTTTCTGCCGTGCGCCACACACCGCACTATCAGCAATAAATTAAAGTCGTCAGAGCGCTTATCCAACTCGGGGATATCATGAAGATACATATCTTGATCTCAGCCCTCCTGCTGGGACTCCTCGCCATGACAATGGCCGGGGCAGCCGAGGGGATCGAGGCCACCACCGCCATCAAACTGCCGGTGGATTCGATAACCATTTACCCTGACGGGCTGGTATTCGTACGCCGCCTGGGGAGCATGAACGTGACTGTGGGGGATCACGAGTTCGTGATGAACGTGCCTGAAGATGCAAGCCAGGACTCTGTACTCTTCCTGGTAAGCAACTCGTCGATCGTACGCACGGTCTATGAGAGCATGCCTATCTATACGGTGAAGGTGCTCTCTGAGGGCAACCAGGACTTCCTGCTCAGCTACCTGATGAATGGCGCAGGTACGTGGGTGCCCAACTACTTCATCCACCTAATGAACGGATCAGGAGTGGTGACATCAAACGCAATAATCAGCGCAAGCCTGGGCGAGGACCTGAAGAACATAAGGATCAAGCTGGTTGCTGGCCCAACCCAGCGGATCTTGGAGCGCTACGCCGATTACGAGGCTGAGGCAGCCGCGGCTCCGGCAGCCGCTCCCAAGGAGATGGCCCCATCATATTTGCCGCCTGTATCCGGGATCTCAACAGGGGAGATGGAGACCTTATTCGTCTTCGAGCTTGAGAACCGGACCGACCTTGCCGCCGAGAAGGTGGTGGGCCTGCCACTCTTCGAGGACATGGTGCCAATGAGGCGTCTTTACACATGGGACGCATCTTTGAGCCAGGAGGGGCCTGTGCGTGAGGAGATCGTTGCCAATAACACCGCAAACCATCCATGGCCAGCAGGCAAAGCCCAGCTGCTACGGTCAGGGGAGTATCTGACATCTGTCCAGATGCCTTATACGCCGAAGGGGTCCAACGCTTCTATCGTCATCGGGGCCTCCTCAGACCTGAAAGTTTCCAGCAGGCTGAAGGACTACAACATCAGCGAGGAGATCCTGGCCCTCCGGTCCGGCGAGAACCTGACCCACCCTGTCAAGAAGACCACGGAGAACTGGACCTATCAGCTGGAGATCGAGTCGACCGTTGACCGCCCGGTCGCTGTTGAGGTGACCGATACCAAGCCCAGAGAAGCGGAGATCCTGGTGGTGGACCCTGCGCCCACAGAGAGCACTGCCACCAGCCTGAAGTGGGAGGTCACCGTGCTGCCTCGGCAGAAGCTGCAGATACTCTACTCCTATCGGATGGTCCGAACTGAGACCCTGATCGATTGATCAGTAGCAGGCGGCTCGAGATTCGGGCGCTCCGAATCAGCCGCCTTATACATTTGTTTCATATGTTTCGGGCATGGAAAAAGAGCATTTGAGGGCCGTTTTCAGGGCCGAAGCGGAAGATATTTCGGCCCTGATCCAGGCCTCCCTCGACCGGGCTTGCGGATTTGGGGCTTTGGCAAGAAGCGTCTCTTCGTCCCGTTTTCCCTTTGATCAAGCCCCTGACGATATTATCGAGAGATCGGGCTGCGGCCCGAGGGATATTTTTGCCTGCCATCTCACATCGACGACACCCGCCAGCAGCGGCAATCAGTCGATCTTAACGCGCTTTGTATTCACAACCACCAGCTTGGGCAGCTGGACCTCCAGTACGCCGTTTTGGCTCTTCGCCCTCGCCTCCTCAGGCTTGACCTCAGCCGGGAGCTTTATCTCCCTCTTGAGAATGCCTGGCCGCTCCCGTCTGATATATCTACCCTCCTGCTCGATTCCCTTTGCGGTCACGGTCAGGAGATCTTCGGTCAGCTGCAGGTCGATGTCGCTCTTCTCCACCCCCGGCAGGTTTATCAGCACCAGCAGGTCTTCAGGACGGTCCACAACGTCCACCTGCACGTCGTGACAGCCACCTTCAAGGTCAACATCGTCGCCCAGGAGCTTCGTAACCATCTCCCTGGCCCGGCTCGACCTCTTCATGGCCTCTATCACAGCTTTGCCGACCATCCTCTCAGCAGCCTCTTCCACTTTGATCTCGGTTCGGTCCATTGATCTCACCAGATCCCCCTTCGTCCGGCCATCGATATCAATCCTCTTCCCGGACCCTTGACGCAGACCGGCCGGGGCCTGGCAGGTTCTGGCCGTATCCCGGGCGCACAGCCATATCCCCGTCGAAGACGACCTCTCCCCTCACCATCGTCAATCTGGGAAATATCGCGGTCCTTCCCTGATAAGGGGTCCAGTCCGCCCGGCTGTGCAGGCGGTAAGCGAGCACCTCCGACCTGGCCCGGGTGTCCACTAAAACGAGATCTGCATCCTTGCCGACTGCTATCTCCCCTTTCCCCTTCAGGCCCAGGATGCGGGCTGGAGCTGTAGAAAGGGCGTCAACCGCCCGGTCCAGCGGTATTCGGTTGGCCCTCACCGCGTCCAGCATCAGTGGCAGCATGGTCTCCACCCCCGGCAGTCCAGATGGGGCCTCCCATATCTCCTGCCTCTTCTCTTCAGGCAGGTGAGGGGCGTGGTCTGACGCCATTGCCTCTATATCGCCACGGCGCAGTCCGTCCCACAGAGCCTGGTTGTCGGAGCTGGAGCGCAGGGGCGGATTCACCTTCAGGAACGTCCCTTGCTTGCGGTAATCCCGGCGGTTGAGCAGGAGGTGGTGCGGGGCTACCTCGGCGGTGACTGCCCGGCCGGCTTTCTTTGCCCTTCTGATCAATTCAAGCCCGCCTGACGTGGATAGGTGGCATATGTGAACCCTTTTTTGGGTAAGGGATAGGGCCTGCGCTATGGCGGCCTCCTCCGCCTGAGGCGGGCGGGACCGGGAGTGGACATCAGGGTCTTGTTGACCTCTCATGCCCTCCTCGCACCGGCGGATCGTCCATCCGTCCTCGGCGTGGATGGTAGGAAGGCCGTCTGCGTCCTCCACCTGGAAAAGCAAGTCCCTCAGCCGCTCCTCCCCCATCTCGTACGTGAATATCTCCCCGATAGCCGCTGCCCCCTCCCCAAGCAGCTCCTGCACATTTCCGGGACCGCCGTTCAGACAAAAGTCAACTATGGAGTGGCGGCGCGCAGTGATCAGCTTGTCGCGGTAGGCAGAGGCGTCGTTGACTGCCGGCAAGGTGTTGGGCTGGTCAACAACTGTCGTCACACCCCCGGCAGCAGCGGCAAGCGAGCCGGTCTCCCAGTCCTCCTTATGGGTCTGTCCGGGGTCCCGGAAATGCACATGTATGTCCACCGCTCCTGGCAGAACCAGTAGCCCAGCGACGTCCAGATGGTCGTCTGCCACATGTGGTCCGCCCAGAGCTGCTATGCGGCCGTCTTTGATCCAGATGTCCATGACCTGGACCCGCTTACCCATAAAGACCCGCCCGCCCCGGATCTGCAGGTCCATGCGCTCAGAGCTTATAGCCAAACCTCCTAAGCAGCGAACGCCGCTCTGCCACGTCCTTCTCCGACTCGACGCCTTTGGGTGAAGAGCCGTCCACAACTCCAAGTATTCCCCTGCCCAGCGCGGTGGCTGCCACGATCACCTCCACCGGATTGGCGGTTGCGCAAAATATGCCGCAGACCTCCGGGACGGCCTTTATTGCATTGAGAACGTTTATCGGAAAGGCGCCTCTCATCAGGACCACGAATGTGTGGCCGCAGCCTAAAGAAAGCGAGTTCTTCAAAGCCGCCTCGATGAGCTCTGCGTCGTTTCCCTCAAGCCGCACCAGACATGGCCCGCTGGCTTCCGAGAAGGCCAGGCCAAATTGGGCGGCAGGGGCGGTCCCGGTCATTGCCTCGTAGAGGTCCTCTGCCGACTTGATGAAATGGCTCTGACCCACGATCAGGTTTGCACCTTCTGGTATCTCCATCTTGACTGCACTGATATCCATGATGTCGCCCTCGTTTCTTGAAAAGATCCTGTTATCCGATAAAAAAGGGTGTTTCCTGGCCACTTATAGTTTGGGCCAGAGCATTTCCGATCTGCCCCCGCAAGAGCGGCCGGCATCCCTGGAGTACCTTTTTTGACACCCCCACCTCAAGAGCCCAATTGACAGGATTCAAAGATATGCCGTGCCCTCACCTGCATATTCTCGAGCACCTCCTGCCGGCAGCGCCCGACAGAGAGTATTGAGACCACCGGCTGGCCTTTGTGAATGGTCGTCCCGACAGATGGAAGATCGGTGAGATCTTCTTCCTCCAGCTCCCTTTCCACGATAATGTCGCGAGCGGCGTACAGTATGCCCCGTCCCGCAGTCATGGCAGGCTTTGTGGCCTTTGGGAGCACTCCTTGGAAGGCCTCCATATGGGCGGTGAACAGATTGGCTCCTGTCGACTGCTCGACCGTGTCGAGGCTTCCTTGAAAGCGTGGATTTACCTCCAACACGACAGGACCCTGCGGCCCCAGCACGAAGTCGACTCCATTTGATCCCATCAGACCCAGCTCGCCCACTATCTCCTCAGCCAGAGCAGCGAGCTGGAGGTGACGTCCCGCCGACATATGGGGCGAGAGGGGGGTTACATTTCCGCAGTACCGAAAACCGGAGGCACCAAGCCAGGGCAGGCCGATCAGCTGTTCGTTTACGGCCATGGTCACCGCAGATTTGCCATCCGAGATCACAGAGGCGCTTGCCGAGACGCCGGGCACGAACTCCTGACCGATGCATCCGTCAGGAATTGGGCCACCACCGCACTTGAAGCATCCCACGCCACCAGCACCCCTGATCGGTTTGACAACAACGCTCTTTGCTGAGGGACGCTCGTCTGCGGTCCAGGTGGGTACTGCCGGAAATCCTCGCGACTTCAGCCATTTGTAGAGCCATAACTTGTCGGATACCCTGGAGAACAGATGAGGCGGATTGTTCAACACGGGGAAGCAGGAGAGAGAGAACTCCTCCATTCCAGGGCCAAGAACCACCGCATCTGGCTGGACCGCGGCAGCGAGGTCATCCAGACCAGAAGGCCCCAGATCCACCCTGGCCGATCCGTCGGCCTGGACGGTGCAGCCAAGCATTATCACCTGACTTGCTATCCGATAGAGGTCACGATCTCCGTAGCATTCAGCTGCAATCACCTGGTGTCCGGCCCGGCTGGCAGATGCAGCCAGAGCGCGGACGCTCTGTCCAACCAGGAGCAGCTTCAGGGACCACCACCGCCAGACGATCCATCGCCATGCTGGAGGACAAGTTTGCCCCGGGCTGTTGGAACCACCCTTATCTGACCCGGGAAACGCGACTCAAATCCCTCCTCCAGCTCCGCCCCATTCCACAGGCGGTCGAGAAATATTGCCAGTGCAGCCACTTCGGAATGCGGCTGGTTGCCGACAGCCACGTTCCAATCTGCCAGCCCGTAAAGCTGCGAGGGGACTTTTTCGGCGCCCACAACAACCATGACCTGCGGCGATCGGCGGACCTCATCCAGCACATCGCCCAGCCGAGATCCGTACATGGTGAGATGGACGACCCGCCCCCCTGCCTCCCGGAAATCGCGTACCTCATCTTTCCAGCGGACGCTTTCAACGACCCGGAAGTCGCCGCCCCAGCGGTCGGCCACGTCATCGAGGCTGGCCTTCACTGCAGGATCTCTGCCAACCAGCAGCATCTCCTCTGCCCCAAAGGCCCTTGATACAAGGCCTATGTGGGTTGTGATGCGCTTGTCCCGCTCTGGCCGATGGCCGAGCCGCAGAACTACCACTCGCATGGGCTGAAGGGGAGAATGGGAGGATATTTATCTCCTTTCCCCCCCGACTCGGGCCTCCATCGGCTGCATCCGGTAACTTCAAGGTCCGGGCCAGTGAGGGACCATATCAAAATCGATAAATCTTATGGATCCAATCACCGTTCAATGAAGAAGTGCGATAGATGCCAGGGAGAAGGCTACCTGGTTGTGGGACAGCGGCCTTGTCCCAACTGCGAGGGCACCGGCAAGAGCGAGTCGATCAGCCTGGGAGAGTCCAGAGCCAGCGACATCGACGACCTGCTTTCCAGGGGATCGGCCCAGTGCTCTGTATGCAAAGGGACTGGCAACCTGCCTGTGACTGAGGCCTGCCAGGCATGCGCAGGTTTGGGCAGGGAGTATCTGTGCCTGGTATGCGGCGCCAGGCTCACCGCTAAGGCCGAATTATGCGAACATTGCTCCCAGGCCCCACTGGTTTACGTCCTGGATCCGGCCTGCGACACAGGCGACCTCGTGGTGGGCGACCTCTACCAGGGCAAGGTCTCTGGACTGGCAAGCTTCGGGGCCTTTGTCGATCTGAACGGGGATCTGCGGGGCCTCGCCCACAACAAGTACCTCAAGAGCCGTCCCGAGGTTGGGGATACCATCTATGTGAGGGTCAGAAGCATCGCTCCAAACGGCAATATCGAGCTTGAGCCAGCTGAGGTGGGCAAGTGCCATATCCTGACCCTGGAAAAGGATCTGTCGGTCTCCAAAGCCAAAGATCTGTCCCAGATGATGGGCAAGCTGGTCTGCCTCAAAGGAGAGGTGATCCAGGTCAAGCAGACCGGCGGCCCCACCATATTCACAATAGCCGACGAGAGCGGAGTAGTCTCATGTGCCGCATTCGAGCGGGCAGGGGTCAGAGCCTATGCGGAGATCGACTCGGATATGGTGGTGAAGATCGTAGGCGAGGCATCCACCAGGAACGGCCAGATCCAGGTGGAGATCCGCTCCATGAAGCAGCTCTTCGGCGGAGAGGCCACCGAGGTCAGGAATGAGATCGAGCAGTCAATAGACAGGCGAGCTGAGCCTGCCGACCCTCCCCTTCTGGTTGAGTCGGATATCATGACCAGGTTGCGGCCAAGGATGCGGGCCGTTGCAAAGGAGATCCGCCGGGCCATATTCAAGTCCCGGCCCATAGTCCTGCGACACCATGCCGATGCCGACGGGATATCATCTGCTGTGGCGGTGGAAAGCGCCATCCTCCCCCTGATAAGGGAGGTTGGCGGACCTGACGCAGAGTACTTCAGCTATCGAAGAGCCCCTTCCAAAGCCCCCTTCTACGAGCTTGAGGATGTGACAAAGGACCTGACGTACGCTTTGGAGGACCAGTCCCGGCATGGCCAGAAGATGCCGCTCGTGGTGCTGATGGACAACGGATCTACCGAAGAGGACGTTCCTGCCATGAAGCAGGCCCAGGTCTACGGCCTTGAGATGCTTGTGGTGGACCACCATCACCCAAACGACGTGGTTGACCAATACCTCATAGCTCACGTCAACCCCGCCCAGGAGGGGGGGGACTTCGGAATCACAACAGGCATGCTCGGGGTGGAGATAGCCCGCATGATAAACCCGGATGTGGGTGAGAAGGTCATCCATCTGGCAGCCATCTCGGCGGTTGGAGACAGGAGCGAAGCCAAAGAAGCGGCCCTCTATATCAAGCTGGTAGAGGATCGGTTCAAGACCGAGGATTTGAAGAGGATCGCTCTCGCGCTTGACTATGAGGCGTTCTGGCTGCGGTTCAACGAGGGTCGAGGCCTGATAAACGATATACTCTGCCTTGGACGGCTGGACCGGCACCGCAGGATCGTGGACCTGCTATGCGAGCAGGCCAATGCCGCGATCGAGGACCAGCTGCGGGCAAGCCTTGGCAACGTGAAGAGCACCAAGCTGCCAAACGGCATCATCATGAATGTGCTGGACGTGGAGAACTTCGCCCACAAGTTCACATTCCCGCCGCCTGGCAAGACATCCGGAGAGGTTCACGACCGCATGTGCCAGAAGTTCGCAGGCAAGCCGGTTGTGACCATTGGTTACGGCCCGGACTTTGCAGTGCTTCGCAGCCGGGGCGTCGGCATGAACATCCCGCAGATGGTTAAGGAGCTGATGGCTGAGATCCCCAACGGCGGAGTGTCCGGCGGAGGCCACCTGGTTGTCGGCTCGATCAAGTTCGTGGGCGGCATGAGAAAGGATGTACTGGCAAAGCTGGCCGAGAAGATCTCGGCCTGCCCTGTGGATGAGGTGATCCCCGTCAAGGTCCCGGCCGAGGCCATGGCTTAGAGAGAAGTAACATAGCGCCCCAGTCTATACCAGCACATTTTAAGCACACGTCCTTGCTATTGCCGAGCATAGGGAGCCGCCGCTGCCAGTTGATGAGGGCCCGATATCAAGACGGCTTTTTGGAGAAGAACCATTCAGACAGCTCAATTACGTTGGTTCTGCCCCACACCCTCTTGGTTATAAGCCTGCGCTTCTCCAGTGAGAACAGAATCATGGCCAGGGAGGACTTGGGACTGCCGGTCTCGTACCTAATCTCCGTCTGGGTCATTCTGCCGCCGTGGCTGATCAGGGTCTTCAAAATCGTGCGCTCTCGTTCCGTAAGAGTCTGCATGACCGCCGCCATCTCGCTGCTTATCTCGATCTCGACCCTAGAGTTCCCACTTTCGGGATGTTCACCTTCCGACAAGGCCACCTCCTCCAAAGTATAATCCTCCGCATCTTCATTGGCCGATCCATCATCAGCCATATCTGCGGACGTCACTGCTTCGATGGACATGCAATCTTCAGTCGCGTGAGCCTGGACCGTAGCCACAACCGCTACCGAATTTGGATCCATGGACTTGGGAAGGTTCTCCGCAGACGATAGCTCTGAACGACTCGCATCATCTGGCAGCTTTTCGCCTGGCCTCCTTGAAAAGAGATAAATGGCTGATACTGCAAGCAGGATCGATAAAGAAGGTGCAATTGGGAGGATAATCTCGGAGATGCTGCCCTGGTCGATCCCATCTTCATGCAGGTCAACTAGAGGCTCAGTACCAACCGGCTGCTGGTACTCGATGCGGATAGAGGGTTTCTTAACACTATGCCCCGAGGCGTCCACCAGAAGTGATTCGTTGGAGGCGAAGATCATGTAGTCCAGCCCATTTGAGCTGTTTATCCTTCCAAGCCTCAGGTCGCCAGGCAGATGAAATACGACTCTGCACTGACCGTAAGAGCCCAGCGAGGCGAATTCCAGGCTCCAGATCTCCCCATTCTTCCTGGTCAGGCAGTCTGTCCAGGCATACAGCTGGTGAGTATCAATATCGTAGCTGTATTCGGCAGTGCGTTGATATGGATAGGGAGCATTGCATCTGATAGGCTTTAGAGATAAAATGGCACTTGGGTCATCCACATAGCCGACAACTAACGTCTTTCCGGTATTGTATAGGTAGATCTCAAGGCTGAGGTTCTGCTTTGCCGCCACGCCGCCATACTCCTGCCCGATTGCCGAGGATATGCAGAAAAGGAGGATGAGGGCCATTATGAGCCACGTAATCGAGTTAATAAAATTTTGCCTGTAATTCAAAGCCAAGGTTATCAGAACCCCCCAGTACATAAATTCTGTACATATATAGTACATACAATTCTGTATTTACATCCTTTCATGAATTCAGCATGTATTATCAGCACGTAAATTCTTCATGCATTTAAAAAGAGAGGCAGGGGGAATTTAGTATTCATATCCCAGCTCCCTGGCCTTATTTAGGGCGATCTCCGCCTCTGCATCAAGCCCCATCTCCTGACAGGCGATCGCTCTTCCCAGCCAAAACAAAGCCTTCTCTGGGTCAAGCTCCAAAGCCTTATCGTAGGCAGCGAGAGACCCATTATACTGTCCCAGAATCTGAAGGATAGCGCCCTTGGATGCCCAGGCATATTTCTTCATGGGATGATCCAGCTCTATCACTTTCTCGTAGGCTGGAAGCGCATCAGTTAGCCTGTACCTGTTGGCAAGGTTCTCGGCCTTATAAAACCAGGCTGTGCCATTGGTCAGATCCTTCTGTATCTCCTGGTCGTATATCTCTATGGCCTTTTCAGCAGATTTATTGGCCTCATCGGTTTCGCGCAGAAGGTGGAGAGCGACGCTTTTTGCCTGCCAGCTCAATGCGTCCTGAGGATTCTGCTCCAGTTTCGTCTCGATTATTCCTAAAGCCTCTACAGCCTTTCCGACCGATAGGATGTCGTAAGCTACGGACATCTGCAGCAATATGCTCTCATTATGCGGTTCGATATCAAGCGCTTTCTGATATGCTATTAGTGCATCCTGTTCCGAGCCGTTCTGAAAGAGAAGGCTGTCGCCCTTCTCCAGCCAATAAGCAGCGGTCTCCGAAGCGCTAGCCGTCAGAGACAGCGCAGATAAAACGGCCAGGAATAGGGCGACTCCTGTCCTGGCTATCATATATCTAGATCTCATTTTCCCATCTCTCCTGTTCTCTTGCTCTTATCCGGTGATGGCGAATGGGCCTGCGTATTTCAGGAACTGGTCCTGCGTTCATCATCCCGAATAAGGACATTTGTTCTTCAGTCTCCTCAAATCGTGTGGGGCCTGCTCTGCTTAGGTCAGCCCACAAACCTGCGCTGGGCCTGAACGATAGATAAATGATAGATTGAATGAAGGGCGAACAAAGTCTCTAGATTGAAGGAATTTCTTCGTTCAACCGTTCAGGAAGGTTCATTTCTTTAATTAACTCATCTATTCTGGTTGCGAGCTGTTCAGAAATCCAAATTATTGGTCTGACGAGGTTTTAGGGCTCTCTTCTGGCTATTTCAGCCCAACATCTGAGCTGAAATCCCGCCATGCGCGCAGGAGATGTGAGAGGATCTGCCGCCCTGATTGAGGCCGCCGTGTAACCGATGAATAGATCATCTATGGAATTGCAAGATCAGTCCGCATTTCAGAGACGCTCCCACGCTGGCTGCGCCATTGCTGCCCTTTATGGGCATCTTTTTCGGCAGATCAGACCTTTATAGCACCATGACGGCTGGCCTTTGGTTTCCCAGGACTATGGCACACTGGCAGAGGCGACAATGCTTTATCTCCCCTTGGCCTGATGTCCAAGCCGGTGACGACATGGGCGAGATGAGAGAGCTGGTGATACTGGAGGAGGACCTGAGGGACCACCTGACCGAGAGGCTGAGGCTGCAGGGATCCTCCGCCCAGGATGTGGAGAAGCTGGGGCTTCCTTTCCTCTTTGCCTCGGGCAGCGAGCTTTTGCGTACCTACATACTGGCCCAGTCCGAGTTTACTGCAAGTCTCCCGGACAAGTACCGCCTGCCTCAGCGGGGCTACGTCTGGTATATGTTCTCCCAGTCTGTGCGGGAGATAAGGGTCACTTCAGAAGGGATGGTAATCAAATACGAGCTGCTCGACGAGTATCGACTTCCATTCAAGCAGTTCTACCTTTGAGGCGCGCGAGACCCGGGGCCGTCCAAAAACCACTTTCCACTGGCCTGACCGCTCCGGGTCAGCTTTCCGGCCCTCGCTTTGACATTTTGGGATAGGTTCGCTGGACAGCAGTTCTGCAGAGGCGTCCCGGGAAGCGGCATGAAGCGATGCATCCTGACCAGGCCTCCCCGTGAGACTATTCTCTCCCCAAGATCCAGGGTCGCATTCTGGTCCTCTTCAATTTCCGCTGGCAACCCCAGTATCAGGTCAACCTTGGGCAGGATCCCACGTTCCAGGCAACGCTCGACTGCGACCTCCACCGCATGCACATTATGCCCCCTGCCAACCGATTGAAGCACCCGGTCGCTGCCGGACTGCCCGCCGATGGAAAGCGAGCGGTTGGCGCAGTAGCGCTCGATCAGGTCCAGGGCAGGCTCGGTCACGAACTCGGGCCGCACCTCACAGGGAAACGTGCCGAAAAAGATCTGCTGGCCGAGTTCGTGCAACGATCGCAGCAGTGACTCCACCCGGTCCAGCCGGGGCCTGCGACCGTCCGAGCCATAGGCCAGGGCATTGGGAGATGTGAACCTCTGGTAAGACCGAAGGCCGGCATACTTCATTATGCATTCTATGGACCTGTGACGCATTACCGGGCCGAACAGGCGGGACGTCTGGCAAAAAGCGCACCCCCAAGGGCATCCGCGGCTGATCTCGATGGGGGCTATCAGGGGCGGCTGAAATGGCGGGTGGCGGTCGAGATCGACCAGCTCTTCGTTTGGAGAGGTGAACCGGACGCGGCCGCGCTCCCGGTAGGCAATTCCCCGTATGTCGTCTGGGCTTCGACCTTGCTGAAGAGCTGCCACAAGCTTGGGCAGGCTCTCCTCACCCTCTCCGATCACCACACAGTCGAAATGCTGCAAGGCCTCCTCAGCCCTGGCTGATGGGTGGGGCCCGCCTGCCACAAAGATAGCCTCGATGCCTGCTTTACGGGCATGGTCCACCTCGAGGTAGGCTGCCTGGGCCTGCGAAGATGACAGGCTGTAAAGCATGATTCCTGGACGGGGATTGCCGGCCATGCCAGCCTCCGGCAGCAGTGGCCACAGAGATGCTATGCTGTATCTGTTCTTGGGATTCCAGCGAAACCAGACGCCGTTTTCGGTCAATCGATCCCATCCTCCAAGAAGAGGGAAACTGGCCGAAATGCTACGACATCCACCAGCCCACGATCTGTCAGCTTGAGCTCCGGGATGACCGGCAGGGCCAGGAAAGAGAGCGTCATGAATGGGTTTTCAAGCCCGGAGCCAAGGGACTGCGCCGCTTCAACTACCTTATCGATTCCAGCGGCGACATCGGACAGGGGGCGATCTGAGAGAAGACCCGCTATCGGCAGGGAAAGGGACGCCAGTACCTTTCCGCCCCTCACAGCCACCAGGCCTCCGCCCATATTGACCACCGCCTGCACAGCGCACAGCATGTCCTGCGAGTCTGCTCCGGCCACAACGATGTTGTGTGAGTCGTGGGCAACCGAGCTTGCCAGAGCACCAGAGGAAATCCCAAATCCCTGAACGAGGCCAAGGCCCACCCTGCCGGATGCCTGGTGCCGCTCCACAACTGCGAGCTTGAGAAGGTCGGCTCCCAGGTCGGATACCACCAGACCATTTTGGCTGGTCACCGGCAGGCATAGAGAACGGGTCGTGATCTGGCCGGGCACAATGCCGATGACTCGAGCGACGCGGCCTCTTGCCTGGATATCGAATGAGGATGGAGAAAGCGCGGCCACACGCATGCTAGAAGGCTGGATGGGCTTATCTTCTTTGGCCATCGGCAGATCGAACTTTGCAGCTCCTTCTGCAGCCACTAGACTGCCGCCGAAGAATACCTTTTCGACGCGCAGCCGGTCTGGATCGTCCAAAACAAGAAGATCTGCCCGGAATCCTGGCGCCAGAGCTCCGATGCGGGCGATGCCGAAGTAGCGAGCTGGATTTAGCGAGGCGATCTGCACCGCCGTCACAAGATCGAGACCAGATGCTATCGCACGACGAACCATTGAGTCGATATGCCCCTGCTCCAGGATGTCCCGAGGGTGGCGGTCGTCACTGCAGAACATGATGCGTGAGGCGTTGTGAGGATTGACCAGGCCAATAAGATCGTCGAGGTTCTTTGCAGCCGAACCTTCACGGATCATGATATGCATACCGGAAGAGAGCTTCTCCTCAGCCTCGGCAAGGCTCGTGCACTCGTGGTCTGACATGATCCCGGCCGAGATGTAAGCCGCCAGGTCCCGCCCGCTAAGACCGGGACAGTGCCCGTCGACCGGCTTTCCCCTTGCCGCAGCCATCCCGATCTTCTCGAGAACTGCCGGATCGCGCCGAAGCACTCCTGGGAAGTTCATCATCTCCCCGAGGCCGAGGACCCTGGGATCGTCCAGAAGCAGGGATATCTGTGAAGCGCCCAACTGGGCTCCAGAGGTCTCCATATCGGTTGCAGGAACGCAAGACGGGGCCATGGCAAATACATTTAGAGGGACATCCTGTGACAAGTCCAGCAGATTGCGCACTCCTGCCACGCCCAGCACGTTGGCAAGCTCGTGCGGATCTGCCACCACGGCGGTGGTTCCGCAGGGTACGACCGCCCTTGCATACTGATACGGGGTGACCATGGCGCTCTCCAGGTGGATGTGTGAGTCGACGAATCCGGGAGCCAGAAGACAGCCGTCAAGGTCAAGCACACAGGCGGCGCTGGAGCAGTCGCTGCCTACCACAAATCCCCGGTGGATAGCCAGGTCTGACCTGCGCACCCTCCCGGAAAGCACGTTGATCACATCAGCCCCCTGAAGCAGGAGGTCTGCCTCAGTCTCCCCTCTAGCTGCTGATATCAGATCACCTGCCACTTCGCACGAGCTACCATACATCGCGGCCATGGGGCAGAGCTATGCCAGAGATTTATTTCAACCTTGGGTGATTGAGGCCTTTTTTAGCAATACCTCGGCGACCATAAGCGCGCGTAACAGCAGAATATCAAGTCCAGCAAAAGAGAATCCGATGGAGGTTGTGCTGCGTTTGAAGCGATTTCTTTTCAGGAAGTAAGGATAGGAAGGAACCTGTCGTCTAAATTATCCCCTTCGCCTTCAGAGCGAATCGCATCTCTCCGACCTCGCCCTCCAGCTTTTCGAACCTCCGATCCAGGTAGGTTTTTAGGTCTCTTCTTGAATCTTTAACCTCATCTAATAGATGGTGCTGCAATTTTACCATCTCTTTTTGGGTATCGAGCATCTGATCCTGCTTCTCGAGCATCTGATCCTGCTTCTCGAGCATTCGATCCTGTTTTTGGATCATCACATCCATCTTTCCGCCGAGGTTGTTGTTCATATTATTGACTGCACCAATTAGATCTTTCAACTGGATCGCAGCAGTATCCAGTCTGGAGTCGGTCTCGTCCGGCCCCACTACCTTATAAAAATTGCTGAAATCGCCCATGGTCGAAGAGTAAACCGTTTCGATGGAGGAGACAGAAATCAACGCGTTCTTGATATCGATGGCGTCCTCAAACCATCTAAGCTTATCGTCATCCCCTTCGGCAGTTATCTTAACACGGCCGTCGTCCAGGTTCTCGACCGTCCCTCTCAGGCCGAGGGCTCTGGCCAGATCAACGACCCGGGCCCTATATCCTGTTCTTTGGACATGACCGGAGACGTAAGCTGTAAGACGCTTCATCTGCGTGACAGTTCTGGCTCATCTTATATGGCCTTTTCGTAATCGGAAGAGGCAGTCAAACGGCGGCGGCGCACCCCGCAGCAGAGCTGCGGGGCATGCGAGGCGCCGCCGCTGGCTAATCGAAATCCAGCAAATTCATTTGTTTATACCCTTCCTTTTCCTCCTTTGTTCCCTGCTTCT
>Ga0208197_1002423_pt1 | contig 16497 bp, 13 predicted proteins | sample AD_JPNNA4_MetaG_FD_184444 | JGI IMG/M metagenome (GOLD analysis project Ga0208197, IMG submission 184444) | Active sludge microbial communities of municipal wastewater-treating anaerobic digesters from Japan - AD_JPNNA4_MetaG (SPAdes) (version 2) | ecosystem: Engineered > Bioreactor > Anaerobic...
GCCTTGGGGCCGCCCAGCTCTACCCATAGATCGTCCTTTCTGATTCTCTCGCCCTCATACATGGGGGATATATCCAACTTTACATCTGCCATTAATACACCTCTTCTGTTAAATTTGATGAATCTTACTTCTTCATTGCTGCGATCACTTCGTCCACCGCGGCGTGATAATCGTCCGGATTGAAGGCCAGGTTGCCAAAGGTCATATTGGCATTGACATGGTAGTACCGGTCGATGGATACGCGCTTGATGTCCCGATTAAAATTCTTGAGCGTCGAGAACATGGCGTTGGCGAATTTGTAGAAGATTCCCATGAAGATGACCACATCGTACTGGCCCTTGCCGTCCAGGCCCTTCCAATCAGGGAAGCGCAGGTTGGCGGTGAGGGGGTGCAGTCCGATCTGGTAGACGTTCTCCAGGTAGCCTCTGTCCACAAAGCCCTTCACGGAGTGAGCCGTGGCGGCTATGGGTATGCCCATCTTGCCGATCTCGATCATCTTGTCGAACATGATGGGGTCGTCAAAGAGCTCTGCTCCCACTACGAGCAGAGGTCTCTTTGCTTTCTTGATGATGGCCCCTATGACCTTAGGTAAATAGGTCTTGGCCATCTCCGGCCCGGGGATCTGGGCCATCTCAAAGGGAACAGCATTCTTGGTAGTATCAATTGCCATCTTTATCTCCTCCTTCGTCCTCACTTCTTAGCCCTGATCTTCCTGGCCAGGTTGGTCGGATCGAAGCTTACATCGGCAGGCCGCAGTGGCCCGGAGATGAACTTCTTGGCCTTCCAGTCGATCTGCCAGCCGTGCTTTGCCTCCAGCTCCTTCATCATCTGTTCTTTATAGACCAGAGGAAGGTCCTTGACGTCTCGAACGAAGATATGCCAGTCATCGGGCAGCTTGCCGAAGTACTTCATGGAGATATCGCAATAGTGGGTGAGCTTGATACCTCTGCCGATGCTGTTATCCGATGGTCTGAAGCAGAGCTTGGCCATCTCTAAAATTGCCTCTTCCTTGGACTCGGCCACATAAAGCATAGCCTCAGGTGCTGGCTCTATCTGCTGCATGGAGCCATCGCGGGCATCGATTACCATCCAGTCCTCAGGCTTGTCCGTCCGGCCCATAAAGGTGCGGCGGTACATGACGGAATGAGGCTGAACCACTACCGGGATTCCCAGGCGGTTGCATCCTGTGGCGATAGAAGCTGCCTTCTGAGAGTAGGCTCCCCAGGCCACGCCGCAAGCGCCGACTTTGTTCAGGATATAGTCAGCGATATCGTCGAAGTTGCCTCTGTGGTTTCTGTGGGCGAATATGGTGGCCACTTTAATGGCTGCATCGCCGATGTTGGCATTGGAGACGCAGGAGCCGGTGTTGCAGATGTTCCTGCCGTCGAAGGCTCCACCGTACTGCTCCCAGATGGTCTTGCCATCGGCATCGGTATAGAGAGACATATCCATGGCCATGCATCCGGAGGTGACCACGATGTAGCCGCGGTCTACGAACTCCTTGGCTATGTCGTAGCACTCCTTGGTGCCGTTGGGATAGTTAGAGCATCCCACCAGGGCTATGACTCCAGGGATAGTGCCGAGCACAATAGGTGCGCCCACTGCTCTGATCTCAGTATCGCGGGCGGGTCCCCGTCCGGATCTCATCTTGAACTTCTGATTCTTCACATACTGGCGGTTGGCGTACTCGAAGAGATCGAGGATGTTTATGCCCTGGGGGCAAGTCTGCTCGCATCTGCCGCAACCGACGCAGATCTCATAGAAGTTGGAGAACTCCTGAAGGTTGCCCTTGACCGCTTCGGCAATGAGCTTGCTGATCCTGATGTGTGGCGGGCAGACGAAAGCGCACTCGTTGCACTGGGTACACTTCTCTATTCCTTCCTTGAACTGTGCCTCTGTGATCAGGCTCTGTGCCTTGGCCTCGGCGCGCTTGGGCTTAACAGCGATGGCGACCCTGATGCCAATCTCGCCTGCCTTGGTTGGATCAAGAACAGCTACACCAGGAACCTTGAAGTTAACCAGGTCATCTACAATCTGATCCACAGGGTCATTGGTCCTGTCAGGCAGGCCCAGCATGATCTTATCTGTGGTGGCGATGACTGGGATCTTGCGCTTCTCGGCGTCGCCTATGACATCGCAGAAGACGCACTGCTCGTCAACCATGACGCAGTCCATGACACCGGAGCGGATCATCTTTCTCCACCAGCCCATAGCGCCGGCCACCTTGGGCTTGGTTCCAATGTCCTTGGGCACCTTCAGCTCGCCGGTTCCAAGACCGATCCGGTTTAGATCATGAGCTGTGCAGCATACGCCGCCGATGTCTACCTTGTCCCAAAGGTTGTTATTCTCAGCGTAAATCATGGCCTCGGCTCCTGCTGCCAGGTTGTGGCCGTAGGCAATGAGAACTCCCTTGTTCTGGTCCAACGTGCCCATGCCGATCTCAATGATGGGGGCATCAGCCGCGCCGCGGGGCATGTCATAGGCCACTATCTGCAGCATATCGCAGATCTCCATTCCCAGCAGATCCAGCATGCCGGCATGAAGTGCCTTGGACTCGAAGTCTACGTAAGCAGCCTCCTGGCCGGTATGGGTGGCAGCCAAAAGCTGTACGACCTCTTCCTCAAGGTAAAACAGTCCCTCGTTGAAGTCCTTAAAGGTCTTGGGCTTGGTTCCCATGATGGTCTGGTATATGGGGGAGTCGACCAGAATCTCGTCGCCCATGTCGAACTTCATGTCGCCGAATTTGTCCATGCACCAGTGGTAGAGATGTCTGCCGTGGGCGGCATGAGCGCAGCAGCCCATGAGGCAGGCGATGAGAACGATCTTGCCGCAGGCGCCGGCCTGATCAATGCCGCAGGCGCCCTTCTTGTTTCCAGTCAGGTCGCATGGGCCGTAGGTACAGAGAGTGCATGTATCGTCTGCGGGAGCATACATGATCTTGTATCGGTTAGCAAGTATGTGATCCCAGTTTCTGAGCGTTGCCACACCGGGCTTGGGGACTGGACCCATCTCCTGGTCCCATTCCTCAGCCTCTTTAACGACAGCTCCGATATTGATCTGGACGTTCTTCATGTCCTCAATCGAAAAGCTGCCTTCCTTGGTTGCCATCGGAATCTTAGCCTCCTCTTCCTTTGATATACGGCGCTTGGGTTCGCATAGAGTAGATAAAACCCTTTCGGATAGGCATTAATATAAATAAATTTGATTCTCTATAAAATCAATGATTATAATTTTATATATAAACTAAAATGACATTAAGCTGCCCACCCATCACGATCGTTAATGGAGATCTTTCCTGTGCACAAGATTGAAATGCCATCACATAAGAAGGCAGGCCAGATCATGACAAACCGGATACGGAAGAGCTTTGCCAGGGCGGAGGAGTGCCAGCATGGGGGACGAGTGCAGGAAGCGGCTTCAATTCTGGGAGACCAGCCCCTGGACTATTCCGCCAATATCAATCCGCTTGGCTCTCCGCCACTGGAGAGACTGGTTTTAAAAGAGATACAAAATATTGCTCATTATCCGGACAATAGCTATCGCGGACTGTGTCGCGCTGCTGCAAAATTTGTTAATGTAAGGCCGGAGTGCATCGTGCCCGGAAACGGCTCCTCCGAGCTTATCCGGCTCATGGCCGAGGCCTGCCTGGAGGAGGGCAAGCTGGCTCTGGTCCCCACCCCCTCCTTCGGGGAATACACCAACCAGTCCCTTCTGGCCGGAGGCAGGGTGGAGAGGATAGAGATAGGAGAGGACGGGCTGCCCGTTCTCGATGATGAGCAGCTGGACAAAGCTGACCTGCTATTCCTCTGCAATCCCAACAATCCCACGGGAAGGCTTCTCTCTGCCCATCAGGTCGCCGTCCTGGCGGACAGGTGCGAGAGGAGGGAGACCTTTCTCTTGGTGGACGAGGCCTTCATTGAGCTCTCAGATCCAAAGGAGAGCGTGGCTGCCCTGGCTCCGGAGAGGGAGCATCTATTCGTGATGAGGTCTCTGACCAAGTCCTTCGGCGTGCCCGGCCTGCGGCTGGGATTCGGGGTGTGCAATCCTCGCCTCAGCCGCATCCTCAACCTGGCCAGGATTCCCTGGTCCATAGGCTCCATCGCCGCTGCGGCGGGAGAATATCTCCTGGGCTGTACCGAGCACCTGGAGAGGTCGAGGCAGGTGATCAAGAAAGAGATCGCCTACCTTGAACAGGCCCTAAAAGAGCTGGGACTGGAGCCCCTGAAAAGCCAAGTCAACTTTATACTGGTCAATATCGAGCGGTCCGGCCTTGCATCCGACCTTCTGGCGGAGAAGACCATGCAGCAAGGGGTGCTGGTGCGGGACTGTCAGTCCTTCGGACTGGGAAAAAGCTACATCCGGGTGGCCGTGCGGAATAGAGAGGAGAATCGGCAGCTGATTGAGGCGCTCAAGAAGGCTATCTCATGCAGAGACTGAACTGCGAGAGATTTCCCTGCCACGGCCTGGATCAGGACTGCTCCCTCTGCTTCTGCCCCTTTTATCCCTGTGGCGACGGGAGGACCGGCGGACGGATGGTGGAGGGTGCCTGGGACTGCCGGTCCTGCCGCATCATCCACCGCCCCGAAGTTGCGGCCATGGTCTTGGACGGCCTGATGAGAGGAGAGTCCCTGCCTGCGGTCTGGAGAAAGCTGGAGGAGAAGCTATGATTTACGGCGAGGAGAGATCTAGGTGATTGAAGAGAGCATAGCCATATTTCTTCTGGCCGCCGCCTATGACATACTCCTGGGGGAGATGCCGGCCAGAATTCATCCTGTGGTCTGGATAGGAAGGCTGATCGCCTTCCTGCGCGTCCGGGTCCCTGCCAGCAAGGCCGGGGGCATAGCTCTGGCTTTGGTGGTCATAGCGGCAACGGTTCTGGCCGGCCACCTGCTGGTCAGAGCAGCAGGATATCTTCCCCTTCTGCCACTGCTGGTCTCCGCCTTCCTGCTCAAGTCCACCTTTGCCATGCGCTGCCTGATCCAGGTATCAAGCGACATCGGCAAAATGATCGATGCGGATATGGAAGAGGCGAGGTCCATGCTCCCCGCCCTGGTGGGCCGGGATACTGCTTCCCTCAATAAGAGCCAGGCCAGCTCGGCGGTAATCGAGTCGCTATCGGAAAACTATGTGGACGGCATCCTCTCGCCCATCTTTTATTACGTCCTCTTCGCTCCTCTGGGCCTGGGACTGGAGGCGGCACTGGCATTCAAGGCAGCAAGCACCATGGACTCCATGGTCGGCTACAAGACCAAAGGGCTCAAAGAGGTCGGATTTGCCGGGGCAAGGCTCGATGACCTGTTCAATTTCCTCCCCGCCCGGCTCTCCATTTTTCTCATAGCTTTAGCCCGGCCCCGGCAAGCCGGGGCAGCCCTCAGGGCCGCCTTTCGCTATCATGGCACCACTCCCAGCCCCAACTCCGGCTGGCCCATGGCCGCCTGCGCCGGGGCACTGGGCCTGCGGCTGGAGAAGCCCGGAAGCTATGTCCTGCTGGAGGAGGGTGAGGAGCCCCAGACCTCCGATGTGCCCCGAGCGGTGGGCCTCTTGCAGATGACCATAGCCCTGACCCTGGGCTCTGCATTGCTCTTTTTATTCTGGATATAAATTACAAGCATAATGTTATATTCCATCTAAGAAAAGGGAGAACTTGAATGGAAACGATGAGCGATCTCCTGGAGAAGGTTCACGAGTTTGCGGCGCACAGCTTCACCAAAGAGGAGGCAGAGAAGCTCTTTGCCTGGAAGGCAAAAGATATTGCAGTCAAAAGCGCCAAGGGCGACGAGAGCTATATTTACATCACCTTTGAGAATGGATATACCCTCTTCATCAGATACTTCCTCAACCTCGATCCCACAGAAACCAAGGACACCTGCGAGTTCACCCTAGGACTGACCACCGACCTCGTCTCCCGCATAAAATACGATGTCCACTACGCCGGATATATCCATGGCCAGGGATACATCCGGCTTCGCCTGGAGGAGAGCAAGAACAGGATGCAGCAGATGGTTCTGGAGGAGTTTTATGCTCCGGCATTGAAGAATATCTACAAGCCCATCATCCTCAGGTTCCAGGGCTTTTACGATCGCGACTTCTTCGGAGTGGAGGCGGGGCACGAGAGAGGAGAGATATTTTATGCTCCCGTCCGCCACAGAAGCGAGCACAAAAAGGTAAGCCTGGGAGAGGTCATGGGGCGTCTGTCCGAGCTGGACCTGCTGCTCAAAGAGCCCCAGATCAGACATGCTCTGGCGGAGATAGACCTGCAGTTGAGCCTGCTGCCCTCTATGGTCTGGTCCGACCTGTAGCTTCCCTCCTATTTTTCCGGCCAAAGAGAGATCCTGGCCGCGGCGGCTATGGGCGGCAGAGCGGCTGATCCGCTGCATTGCTGCCTTGAGGCCTCATTTTTTTGCAGAGAATTTTGCAGAGATGCCATCTCCTCTGCTCGGGCATGATTTCCCCGGGACAGGAAGAGCTGCTGGAGAATTCGGGAAATAGCAGTGACCTCTCCCCTGGCTCCCAGGGGCCTGCATATGGATAGAGCTTGAGAGAGGAGGCTTTCGGCTGCTTCATAGTCCTTCTCCAGCAGGGCAGCCCGGCCCATGCCCGCCAGGGCTTTGGCCTCTTGATGGGCATTCTCCAGTTTTCTGGCCTGGGCGAGGGCCTTTTCAAAGCTGCCTCTTGCCTCTTTTCCTTTCCCCCGCCTCAAATCAATCTCTCCATGAACCAGGAAGAGCAGGGTATGGAGAAGCTGGCAGTCGGCCCTGGATATGAGGCTCTCTCCCCTGTCGAGGTAGAACTCGGCCTCCACCAGCCTCCCCTCCCCGGCCATGAACTGGGCCCGGGTGAGATAGGACTCGCAAAGTTCGGGCAGGGCCTCCAGTGCCTCCTGGCGCTCTATTGCCTGCTCGAAATGGCCGTTTGCTTCATCCGCCCGGCCCTGCAAAGCGAGCACCGAGCCCATGGATAGATCCACCTGGGCCAGACAGGGAACAGCGCCCATCTCCTGAAAGATGGCCTTTGCCTCCTGGAGCATAGCTTCAGCCGCATCCAGCTCTCCCCGATCCCTATGGACCAGGGCCATGTTGAAGAGGATGGAGGCCCGGTTGAAGCTCTCCCCCGCAGCAGTGAAAAGCTCCAGGCTCTCTCTGTAGCAGGAGAGGGCCTCATCCCAGCGGCAGGCTTCGGCATGGTAGTCTGCCACCAAACTGAGGAGCTCTGCCTGGCCGGACAGGTCCCCCACCTCTTTGAGCTGCTCTATCTGAGAGAGGCACTCATCGATATTGAGCGATCCATCACCGCCTCCCTTTTCCAGCAGGTCGATATTAGCCTGCATCTCCGCCGCCGCCTCCCGGTCGCCTAAAAGGCGGTACATCTCCCGAGCCCGGGAGAACTGCTCACGGGCTACAGATATCTCCCCCCTCCTCTGGTAGAGCTGTCCCAGATTGGCCAGAACCTGAGCCGATCCGGCCATCTCCTCCAGCCGCTCGAAGAGGTCCAGGCTCTCTCTATAGCACTCCAATGCCCGCGACCATTCGCCCTTCTTGAGGTACAGAGCAGCACAGTTGCTCAGAACCGAGGCCAGGCTTCTCTCATCCCCTGCCTTCTCAAATCCCTCCCGACTGGCGGCATAGCTCTCCAAAGCTGCCGCCCAGTCTCCCTGCCGGTAGCTGATGTTGGCCAGGTTGTTCCTGGCCACGGCCAGGGAATAGCAGTCGCCCAGCCGCTCCAGGAGGGAGAGGCTCTCTTGATAGTATGCCACTGCCGCCTCCCATTCGCCCAGATCGGCCTTGAGATCGCCCCAGGAGCAGAGGACGGCGGCCAGTGTGGACTCATCTCCCGATAGGCGCAGCTTGTCCAATACCTGGCCATAGATGCCCTCCGCCTCCTGCCATCTTCCGGAGCGAAGGGAGACATTGACCAGACCGTAAAGGGATGCAGTTATGCCTGAGGAGTCTCCCAGCTCGAGGCCAATGTTCAGGCACTCCCGGAAGCGCTGCATGGCGCTATGTAGATCCCCCTTCTCCATTCCAATGCCGGCAAGGGCGAGCAGTATCCTCCCCTGGCCCTGGCGGTCCGACTCCTCCTTGAAGATATTGAGGCTCTCCCTGTAGACCCTCTCCGCCTGCTCTAGATCTCTCTCCTGAAGATAGCATGAGGCCAGGTTGGCCAGGGTGGTGGCCCGGCCCGGCCGGTCCGTCTGATCCTGCCTGGCATCCAGACTTTTATTGTAGCATAAGATCGCCCTGCGCCGGTCTCCCCGGTCGGAGAAGAGATTGCCCAGATTGTTCTGGGCCAGGGAGTATCCGCTCCGGTCGCCCAGTTGCTCATAAGTCTTTGCCGCCTGCTCCAGATACCTCTGGGAGGCGTCCCAATCCCCCTGAAGCTGGGCGGTGATGCCCAATGATATGAGGACACCTGCCGATCCGGCCTGATCGGACTCGTCCCTCTCCTCCAGGCTTCTCTTGAGATGCTCCTCTGCCAGAGACAGCTCACCCTGGCTCTGGTAGATCAGCCCCATATTGGCCAGGGTCTGGGAGCAACCCTGGCTGTAGCCTATGGTCTCGAAGATCTCCAATGATCGGCTGTAGCAATCCAGAGCCTGATTTAGATAGCCCTGCAGGTGGTATGAGCTGGCAAGATTGGCCAGGGCCTCTGCCTCCTGCTGGCTCTTTCCCTGTTCCTGGAACAGCTCCGCCGCCCTCTGGAAGCTCTCTGCCGCCCTGGCATAGCCGCCCAGATCGATATCAATCAGACCCAGGCAGCTGCAGGCGGAGGCCGATGCCTCAGAATTGCCCAGATCCTCCCACAGCCCCAGGCAGCGGCCAAGGCAATCTCTGGCCTCCTCCAGCCGGCCCTGCCGGCGCAGGCTTGCGGCCAGCATGGTCATGATATCTGCCTCTTCCTCCGGATCAGCCAGCCGGTGCCAGAGATCAGCAGCCCGGGAGAGGCAGGACGCACCCTCGGTCTCCTGCCCCAGATCAAGCCAGCACTGTCCCAGGCGGCCGGCAGCGCGGGCAGCCAGGGCCGGATCGGATTCAGCCAGAGCCGCCAGACCTCTCTGGTATCTTTCAGAGGCCTCATTGACCCGTCCCTCCTGGAAGAAGAAGTCGGCCATCTGGATCAGGATCCTTCCGGCTGCTACATCATCTCCCATCTCTTCCAGGGTGAGGCGGGCCTGCTCCAGGCAGCTCTCCACCCGTCCCGACTCGCCCCTCATCTGATGGATGGAGGCCAGAGCGGCCAGGGATGAGGCCATGCCCTTGCGATCATGCCGCTTCTGGCATAGAGAGCGGCTCCTCTCGTAGTACTGCTGCGCCCCGTCCAGATCCCCCTTCTCGGCTGAGATCTGCCCCAGAGCATAAAGGGCCTGAATCCGGCCTGCCAGATCGTTTTCATCCAGGAGATGCATGGCTCTTGAGTAGCACTCCTGGGCGACAGCAAGCTCGCCCTGCCGGCAGCAGGCCCGGCCCATATTGACCAGGATCTCATGAATTGGGACCGTCTTGCCCACTCCAGCTGCCTCGCTTTTGGAGAGGGCTTTCTTGTAGAACTGGACCGCCCGGTCCCAGTCCTCCTCATCGCTATATAGATTGCCCAGGGCGAGATGGGCTGAGGACTCAATCAAAACATCTCCCAGCTCCCCGGCCAGATCGGCGCTCTTCATAAAATACTCCTCTGCAGCCCGCCGGAAGTAAAGGGCCTGGGCCACCCGGCCCAGATCAAGCCAGTCTCTGGAATTGCCGGAGGAGGCCAGGATCTTCGCCATCTCGGCCAGCTTCTCCTGCACCTTATCTTCGTCTGTTGAGAGCAGGGCACTGATAAAAGCGGAGAAGGGGCCGGAAGCCCCCAAGGAGAGGCTTTTCAGCTGCTCCGAATCGCAGCTGTCGGGTCGGCGAAGGGCATCGGCCAGAAGGCCGAGAAAAGGCAAGTTATGTTCATCGGTCATTCTGTCGTTGCCTCCCCTGCCCGGAAGCATAGAATGATATCTTTTTCCTCAGAAGACGGCCTACACCAGGGAGGTGAGCCTGAAAAACGCAGACTGGATCGGCCAAATCTGACTTTGCTGCTTACTTCGTCCTTTGAATAACCGATATCAATCAACCAAGTACCCCCCTCAACAAAATATCTGGCTATAACTTATATTTGATGTATTATAGTCTCTGCATATAAAATCTTTCCTGGCGCTGGGCAGAAAAGAGACCGCATAAGTTGAAAGCGGCTTATATGGGGAATGTATTCATATTATCAAAAAAGGATAGTCTATCAAATAAGAGGGTTTCATCCAGATGAAGTCGCCATGTGAGGAAATCGTGTGGAATGTGCTGCCCAGCATCAGGGCAGCTACTGCTGAGGAGTTGATAAAGAGAGGAATATCTCAAAAAGAGGTCTCCAGGATGCTGGGAATCACCCCTCCGGCCGTCTCCCAGTACCTTTCCAAGAAGAGAGGCTATAATGTGGAATTTCGGGAGGACATACGCCAGGCCATAGGAACACTGGCTGACGATCTGATTAAAGAGGATATCAAAGGGACTGATCTGGTCAAGAGGATCTGCTCTATCTGCCGCATGCTTCAGGAGGATGATACAGCCTGTATCTCCACCAAATGCAAGGGCTTGTAGAAGATGAATCAGGGAGATAAGCTGGAAGGGCTGAAGGAGAGGATCAGAAAAAAGCATCGACTGCTGGTCTCTTACTCCGGAGGGGTGGACAGCACCCTGCTGGCAGCTCTGGCCCGGGAGGCTCTGGATGACGGCGCACTGGCGGTGATTTTGGACAGCGAGACCCTGCCCCGCAGCGAGCTGGAGCAGGCTGCAGCTACAGCAAAAGAGATAGGCCTGAATTTTCGAATCGCCAGGCACAATATCCTGCTCTATCAGCCCTTCCGGGGCAATACCCCCGACCGCTGCTACATCTGCAAGAAGAGCGCCATCGCCATTTTAAAGAGCATAGCCGCCAGTGAAGGGATAAGCTATATCGCCGATGGGCTGAACCGGGACGACTGCCGGGAGAGGAGACCGGGAACTGCCGCCTGCGATGAGGAAGGCATCTGGCATCCCTTTGTCGAGGCCGGTATGGGCAAGGATGAAATCAGGGCTGCCGCTCGCGAGCTGGGCCTGCCGGTCTGGAACAAGCCCTCCTCGGCCTGCCTTGCCACCAGGATTCCTTACGGCCAGCCCCTAACTGGAAAGAGGCTCAGCATGGTCGAGGCGGCGGAGGATCTCTTGAAGAGCCTCGGCTTCGGGCAGCTGAGGATAAGGGCGGATGGCAGGGGGGCCAGAATTGAGCTGGAGAAGCAGGAGATGATCCACGCTCTGGAGAGGAATGAGGAGATAGTCAGCCGGCTGAAGGCCCTGGGCTTCGACTATGTCTCTCTGGACCTGGAGGGCTATCGCAGCGGAAGCATGGATGAGGTCTTATGGACGTCGAAAGACTAAGAAGAGATTTCCCCCTACTCCGGGAGATCATCTACCTGGACAGCGCCTCCACCAGTCTGACCCCGGAGCCAGTGCTGCAGGCGGTGCTGGACTATTATAGAGGATATAAAGCCAATGTGGGAAGAGGTGTCTACCGCACGGCTCAGATTGCCGATCAGCGCTATCGGGATGCCCACCGCAAGGCGGCGGATTTCATAGGCGGCAAGGATAAAGGCCTGACTGTGTTCACCAGAAATGCCACAGAGTCCATCAACATCGTCTCCCGGGGACTGCGCTGGAAGAAGGGCGACAGGATCGTCACCACTCTATTGGAGCACCACTCTAACCTGCTGCCCTGGATCAGGCAGAAGCAGCTCGGCGCAGATTTAGAGATCATGAAGCCGGACCGGGAGGGCATGCTGGACATTTCCGAGCTGGATAGCGCCATAACCGAGCATACCCGACTGGTGGCGATAAGCCAGGTCTCCAATTCGCTGGGAACCATTTTGCCGGTCAAGGAGATAGGAGAGATCTGCCAGGATCGCGGGGCAGCGCTGCTGGTCGACGGTGCCCAGTCTGTGCCCCATATGCCCCTGCGCCTGGATGATCTGCACTGCGACTTTCTCTGCTTTTCCGGTCACAAGATGCTCTCTCCCATGGGAGCCGGAGTTCTATGGATGAGGAAAGAGGATGAGATCGAGCCGCTGCTGGCGGGAGGCGGCATGGTGGAGGACGCCGATCCGGATGGCTATGTGGCGAAAAGGGGATACGAGGGCTATGAAGCCGGAACTCCGGATATACCCGCCGCCATAGGCCTGGGCCGGGCACTGGATTATCTAAAAGAGGTGGGGATGGAGGAGGTCCACAGCCATGAGCAGAGGCTGGCCTTGCGGCTGAAAGAGGGCTTGCAGGGAATAAAGGGCGTTGTGGTCTATGGACCGGCGCCCGGCAGGGGCAGGCAGAGCGGCGTTGTATCCTTTTCTATGGAGGGGCTGCTGCCCCATGAGGTGGCGATGATGCTGGATCAGGCGGCAGGAATATGCGTTCGTTCCGGCCACCACTGCTGCATTCCTTTGATGAAGCATCTGGGACTGAAATACGGCACAGTTCGGGCCTCGGTGTATCTATATAACACCGAAGCGGAGATAGAGAGGCTCCTGGCCACAGTGGAGGAGATAGCCAGGATGGCCTGACGTAGCGGCGAAGAGCAAAGGCAAAGGGAGCACAGGCAAGAGATGGCGTCAAAAAAATGATGGATGATTATGATTGCATTAAGCTCGATGGCAGCAGCCGCCAGGAGAGCACCTGCCCGGTTACAGAGGAAGTTCCCCTCTCCATATTCATCAACGGCCGCCACTTCGCCACGGCCATGATCAGCCCCGCTCTCCGGGAAGAGTTTGTGGTAGGCCATCTCTATGCTGAGAGGATCATATCTGGAAGGCAGGAGCTCGAGTCCCTAGAGGTAGAGGGCGATGTGGCCAGGGCTATAATTGCCCATCCTCTTCGGGCCATAGTCCCCCGCCGGCCCATTGTGAGCGGCTGCGGTGGCATAGCCTCTTTTCTGGAGGAGGCCCGTCTTCCCCGAATAGAATCTGATCTCAAGATAGATATAGATCAAGCCAGAGAAGCCATGGCTGCCATATCCCTGTCTCAGCTTCACCTGGCTACGGGGGGAGTGCACTGTGTGGGCCTCTTCGGTGACGGCGAGCCCACAATCATCGAGGATATCGGCAGGCACAATGCCCTGGACAAGGCTATAGGCTCGGCCTTGATGCGCCGGAGTGGATTTGATTTCGGCAGAAGCTACGTCGCCTGCACCGGCCGGGTCTCCTCGGACATGGCTCTCAAGTGCTCCGTAGCCGGAATTCCCCTGGTGGTATCCCGAGGAGCCACCACCAGCCTGGCCATATCCATAGCCCAGAGGACGGGGCTATGCATCATCGGCTTTCTGAGGGGAAAGAGGATGACTGTCTACTGCCATGGCCACCGGCTGGAAGGATTGGCTCCGGCTGGTTAAGAGCATGAACTGCACCATCTGCGGCAGTCCAGCGGTCATCTCCCTAAAGCATGATGGCAGCCGCCTCTGCCGGGAGCATTTCATCTCCTATTTTGAGTCCAAGGTGAAAGGGACCATTCTCTCAGGGGGCATGATCGCAGAAAAGGAGAGAGTAGCCGTTGCCGTGAGCGGGGGCAAAGACAGTACTGCCCTTCTCTTCTGCCTCTACCGCATCCTCTCCGGGCGGGAGGTGGAGCTGGTGGCGCTCACCCTGGATGAGGGCATAGCCGGCTATAGAGACGACACCATCCAGGCGGCAAAGGACATAGCCCGTCGGCTGGGTGTGGAGCATCAGATCATCTCCTTTCAGGAGGAGTACGGCCAGAGCCTGGACCGGATGGTTGTGGGCAGGCATGTCGCCCCCTGCACTTACTGCGGCGTATTTCGCAAGCATGCCCTTAACCGGGCCGCCAGAACACTGGGCGCAGATAAAATCGCCACCGGCCACAACCTGGATGACGAGGCCCAGACGGTGATGATGAACTACCTCAAGGGGGACATGGAGCGGCTGATGCGGCTGAGGCCCCGACGGGCCCAGAATGGGCTGGTGCCCCGCATCAAGCCCCTGCGAGCCGTGCCGGAAAAGGAGATCGCCCTATACTGCATGCTCAACGATGTCTTTTTTCTCTCTCGAGAGTGCCCCTATGCCGGCCTCTCTCTGCGGGCTGAGATCCGGGATATGATGAACGTCCTGGAGGGCCAGTTTCCTGGCAGCAAGCTCTCGACCGTAAAAGGATTTGAGGGGCTGATTGAGAGCCTGCCCTTTTCATGGCCCCAGATGGACCTCGCCGCCTGCCGGCAGTGCGGCGAGCCGTGCGTCGGGGAGAGGTGCAAGGCCTGCCAGCTTCTGGAGGAGATAGAGACGTAGAGGATATGCTTTGAGCAAAAACTGGCGCTTCAGACAGGCAAAATCTGTGAATTCATAACAGGATTCAACAGCCGGCCCGGGCCATGAAAAAATAGGGGTCCGGATCACGCCCCAATGATCGGAATCGCATCCAGCGCCTTGGGATTGGCCAGGGCAGAGGTGTCGCCCAGAGGCTCTCCCAGCGCTCTGGCCTTGATCATGGGCCGGAGCGGCTTTCCGGACCTGTCTGCCGGAATCTCGGGCACAAAGATGACATCGGAGGGAATGGCTATGGGACCCAGTGTCTTCCTCACGAAGTTCTTGATGTCCTTCTGCAGATCAGCGCCTTCCGCCACTCCTGGCTTTAATACCGCGAATAAGACGATGCTCTCGCCCTTGACCTTATCCGGCTTGCCCACCACGGCCGCTCTGGCCACAGAGGGATGCTTCTCTGCCGAAGCCTCGACCTCGGCATTGGAGATCCTGTGGCCTGCCACCTTAAGAACGTCGTCGCCTCTTCCCAGGGCCCAGATGTAACCATCCTCATCGAGGCGGGCCTTGTCTCCGGAGAAGTATCTGCCGGGGAAGGCGGACCAGTATGTCTCATTGTACCTTATGGGATCCTTGTAGACCTCCCGGAGCATGGAGGGCCAGGGCTCGGTCATAATGATATTGCCCGTGCCGCCCGGCTGGACGGCTTTGCCCTCATCGTCCACCACCTGCACATTGTATCCCGGCAGGGGGAAGCTGGGCGATCCGGGCTTGAGAGGAGTTATGGGCAGAGGGGCTATGACCTGAGAGCCGGTCTCGCTCTGGAACCAGGTATCCATGATGGGGGCAAATCCGCCGCCCACATGCTGCCTCCACCAGAGGAAGGCATCGGGGTTCATGGCCTCGCCCACCGATCCCATGAGCCGGACGGTTGAGAGGTCGTACTTCTGGAGCCAGGAAGGGCCCTCTTTCATGAACATCCTGATGGCGGTGGGAGCGGTGTAGATCACCGAGACCCCGTAATCCTCTATGATCTGGAACCATCGGCCAAAGTCGGGATAGTCCGGTGATCCCTCGTACATGATACTGGTTGCCCCTAAAGAGAGAGGGCCGTAGGCGATGTAGGAGTGGCCGGTGATCCATCCTATGTCCGCAGTGGACCAGTAGACATCGGTGTCCTTCAGGTCGAAGACCCAGGAGGTGGTGAATGCAGGCCCCACGGATATGCCGGCGTGGGTATGGACTATGCCGCGCGGCTTTCCTGCCGCTCCGGCGGTGTAGAGGATGAACAGAGGGTCGGCAGAGTCCATTGGCGCTGCCTCGCATCTGCCGGACTGGCCGGCCAGAAAGTCATCCCACCAGACATCGCGTCCCTCTTTCATGGCCGTCTCCTGGCCGTTCCTCTTTACCACCACGACCTTCTCTATGGATGCCAGGCCCTCTATGGCCTCATCGGCCTGGGGCTTGGTGGCTATGGGCTTGCCCCGGCGGTAGGAGCCGTCGCAGGTCAGGAGGAGCCTCGGCTCGCTGTCCTCCAGGCGATCACGTACAGCGCCGGCGGAAAACCCGGAGAAGACCACCACATGTACTGCCCCGATCTTGGCGCAGGCCAGCATGGCTATGGGAAGCTCGGGGATCATGGGCAGATAGATTGCCACCCGGTCGCCCTTCTTGATGCCCATGCTCTTCAGGGCATTGGCAAATCTGTTCACCGCCCGGTCCAGCTCGAAGTAGGTGATCTTGCGCACATCCCCCACCGGCTCGCCCACGAAGATGTAGGCCAGCTTGTTGCGCCTCCAGGACTTGGCATGCCGCTCCACGGCATTGTAGGCGGCATTGATCTTGCCTGCCATGAACCACTTGGCAAAGGGGGCCTTCCACTGCAGCGTCTGCTTGTATGGCTCGAACCAGTCGGCATAGCTCTTGGCCATCTCATCCCAGAAGGCTACATAGTTCTGGGCGGTCCAGGCACGCATCTCCACCTCGGTCTTGAAGCCCTTCTTCTTCATCCACTGCATGACATTGGATCTCTCCGCCAGGTCCCTGGGAGGATGGTAGAGACTGCTATCCGGGGTTGAAACTGATTTATCCGATTTCTCTTGTGACATTTCGAATCGCCTTATATTCTAAAGGATTTTAGTGATATTCTAACTTCTTTTAGATTATCTTTATGACTTTAAACTTGTTTTAAATTG
>Ga0208197_1002448_pt1 | contig 16371 bp, 10 predicted proteins | sample AD_JPNNA4_MetaG_FD_184444 | JGI IMG/M metagenome (GOLD analysis project Ga0208197, IMG submission 184444) | Active sludge microbial communities of municipal wastewater-treating anaerobic digesters from Japan - AD_JPNNA4_MetaG (SPAdes) (version 2) | ecosystem: Engineered > Bioreactor > Anaerobic...
TTTAAGTTAGTTTTGAACTCGAACCCGTCTTGCCTCAGGCAAGATGACAGGCATGTATTCTAACCAACTGAACTACCGAACCATTTATATTTTATAAGAACTTTTCTTTTTAAGTTAGTTTTGAACTCGAACCCGTCTTGCCTCAGGCAAGATGACAGGCATGTATTCTAACCAACTGAACTACCGAACCATTTATATTTTATAAGAACTTTTCTTTTTAAGTTAGTTTTGAACTTGAACCCGTCTTGCCTCAGGCAGGATGACAGGCATGTATTCTAACCAACTGAACTACCGAACCATTTGTTCTTGCACCTAAGACCTTCGTTTTAGGTGGTGCAAAAGTATATTCTTTTTTTATTTCTGCAAAATTTCGGCCTTCTTTTTTTTGATTTTTTTTGCAGAAAAAATTCTACTCTTTTTTGTCTTTCACAAAAATGGAAAAATGTACTGCTCCATATTTCCTTTCCTGAAAAAAAAACGGGTGATTATCAAAGTGATACACTTTAGAATGTTCCAAAATAAACCATCCCTGGCTTTTAACAGCATTTGAATTTAAAATCAAATCTGGCAATTGTGTTATAAAATCGGCATTATATGGAGGATCTGCAAATACTACATCAAACTCAGCTTTATTGCGCTCCATATGTTTGAATACATCATCCCTGAAAGGCAAAATGCCTTGTATCTTCAATTTTTTAATATCGTCAACGATTTGACGGTAATTGTTATTGTCCGACTCTACCAAATGAATTGACTTTGTCCCCCTTGATGCAAATTCAAAACTTATGCCTCCAGTGCCCGCAAACAAATCAAGTACTGTGATATTGTCGAAATCAAAGTAATTATTCAAAATATTGAATAGGCTTTCGCGGGCAAAGTCAGTTGTGGGGCGTGCATTATAATCTTTTGAAGCAAATGTAAGGCCCCGAAATTTCCCGGATATTATACGCATAAAACAGCATTAAAAACATGAACTAACTTTTGCATTTCTACAGGCTGCATATCTGGCTCAACTTTTACAGATGGCGGTATTTTCTGTATCTCAACCATATTGAATATTTTGGCTAATCCTGAATAAAAATTATCTTCTTTATTAATATTTCCTGATATGATAAGTTTTACATTGTTAGGCGAATAAGAGTAAAGGTTCAATATGTTTACTATAAAATATATTGCATCCGTATATTTTTGATAAAGAAATGAATTAAACAATTGTATTTTCTTGTTCCTTATTATTAATATATCAAAAAAATCGGGTGTGACATTGAGATAGAACTCAGGTAACGTATTGTATTTGTTATAAATACTCAAAGCGCTTGATATGAAAGGAATTGAGTGGTGCAGATAATGTACTTTCTCAAATTTTGAAGATAACAAATCTTCAATCGTCGAAGGAATAGAGAACACTGAATATGCTTCCGAATCTGCAATTTTCACGTAATGCAGATAGTCTCTTTCATCTACATTGTGATGAAATTTCAAAAAGGTTACCAGGTTGTTTTTGTCAAATAAGCTTTCGGGTACCAACATTGACCTGTAGGTCTGGTTTACCAGGATAAGTTGTTCACAACTGGCCGCAGATACAGATTCTTTATTTATTATTTTTTTTATACTTTCTGTAAGTTCAATATCTGAAGCATACTTATCAGACTCAATGGCAGAAAAAGAGGTAGTTTCTTTATTAAAAATGGTATAAACTACTTCTTTTGAGAATATCCCTATAATCAGTGTATTACTTTCTAATGAAGCAAAATTCTCTGTCATATTTCTATTTTTCTCAAAGTTAGAAAAAAACAAGCAAAACATAAAAAAAGGTACTCTTTATTTCAGGAGTACCTCTTTTATCTATTCATTTTGTATAGTCTCTGTTATTATTCAGTACCTCCAGCCCACCATACTTTATCTTTATATACGTCAATCTTAGGCGTATTTTCTATATTAGCTGTAGTTTCGGAAACTCCATAAGGAAAACGGTTTACAAAACCATAACCAGCCATAGAGTTAATCCTATTATTTAATTTAGGGATACCTGTCCTCCTGTAATCATTATAAGCTTCAATAGCTTCATGTTCATAAAAAGCTATATATTTTTGTGTAATAATAACATTTAAATCACCTTCTAATGTTCCGGTTAATAATGGTTTTACCGATTGGTTGTAAAAATCACTCGGACTTTCTGTCACTCCATGGAAACTAAAGTTGGCAGCAATAGCCTGCATTAATGAAGAGTCAAATGTGGCAATTCCTAAACGCCTTTTTGCTTCTGCTTCAATAAACTTTAGCTCGTGATATGTCATCATCGGTGTTGGTGCTGTTTGTCCATATTCTGTAATTAATGATATTGAATAAATTCCATTTATAGATTGTTCTGCATTGCCACTTTCTGCTGGAACATAAGCATACTTGCCACTATAATCAGCACTAGTGTCAACTACATCAAAATAGTATGCAATACGTGGGTCTGCAGTGGCATCCATTAAATCATATAATGTTTTTGATACTGACAAGTAAAAACGATCATTTAAAAATTGAAACCAAGGGTTTTCACCTACAGATGTTGCTTCATAAGAATTAAAAATTAGGGACTCAGAATTATCTGCAAAACCATTTGCTACACAATCCAAAGCCTTTTGTGCAGCTTGAGGGTCAACGTTTGTAAGACGCATATAATATCTTGCTTTTAACGACCAGGCAGCTTTTGTCCATAACAAAACATTTCCTTTATATATATAGTCAGATATGGCATCAATAGCCCTGGAATTTTTGGCAAGATTTACAATAGCAGAATCTAACAATTCCTGAATTTTGACATACAAAAAAGATTGTTTATCAAATTTGGGTTTCATATTTTTCAATCCAAGAAAAGCCTCGCTATAAGGAACAGATCCCCAACCATCTGTCAAAACAGCCAAATTATATGCAGTTAAAACTTGTGCAACACCTCTTGCTGAATAAAAATCAGATTCAGGACCAGATGCAGATGTTTTATCCAAAATTATTTTTAATGAATTTAATACTTCATATAAACTGTTCCAATTATTAGTTAGCAATGTTGCTGCATTTTGTCCTATGCGACGATCGGCATTATATAATTGGTTATATGTCCCGGTACTATGCTCAACATAAACAGATGCATACCAGGCAATATCTGTACCTGTGGTTTCAAATGCACTCTGAAGGATAACAGAAGGAAGAATATTTTTTACGCTAACATCCAATGGATCGTTCAATTCTTTATTTACATCATCCATGGTGCTTTCACTACAGCCAGCAAATAAAAATAGTACTGTAGAAGTTATACATAGAAGTTTATATTTCATAACAAATTAATTTAAAGGTTAAAAAACAATATTTAGGCTTATGCCATAAGATTTTGTCTGAGGTAATGACATATAGTCCATTCCTCCTTGCATGTTCCCATTTCCTTGAGATGTTTCAGGGTCAAAATTCTTAAAAGTTGTCCACAATAAGAAATTTCTGGCCATTAATGAAATAGACGCATTTTGAACTTTAATTGGAGTTGTCCACTTTTTAGGTAAGCCAATGGATAGAGATATTTCCCTTAATTTAATAAATGAAGTTTCATAAACGTGAGCTTCAGGGATTCCGGCCAGGGCATCAGAGTACAACATTTGATATGCGAGTGGGTCATTTTCGCCTCCTCGCTGAATATCATTCTTTGTAATACTACCATCAGCATTAGTTTTATATCCGTCATAAATAAAAGGGGTAGTTCTATCTTCTGTTTTCTTAGAAGTACCGTATAGGTCTATTAAATAGTTTGAACCAGAATACATCTGACCGCCTTGTTTCCAATCAAATAATGCAGACAATGTAATTGTTTTATAAGTAAAAGTATTAGTTAACCCTACAATAAAATCAGGAGCTACATTTCCTATCTTTCCAAAATCACCAGCCATAGGCATACCATAATAATCACTATTAGGGTCACTATCTACCAATATATGTCCTTGAGCATCTCTTGCAAATTGAGTACCATAAATTGCCGGATATGTCTCACCGGCAGAAGCACGGATGTTTGGGTCTTCATATCCTCCCAAATTGATACTTTCAACTCCTTCAGCTAATTTGACACATTTGTTATCTACTTTTGTATAATTTGTTGATATATCCCATTTAAAATCGTTGAATCGGATTACACCTATATTAAGGACTATCTCATGAGATTTACTGGTCATTTCTCCTGCATTCATCATAATATTGTCATAGCCTGTTGATCCTGCAAGAGGTACTTTAAAAATTTGATCTTTGGCCAACTGGTCCGTATAAGTATAATCAATCCCTAACCTATTGTTAAAAAATTTAAGTTCAATTCCAAATTCATACGACCGTGTATTTTGTGGTTTTAAATCTGGATCGTATAATGTCCTTTTTGGTTTAAAACCACTATTGCCTCCAAGCGGAAATTTTACGCCATCTTCAAGGAATCCACTTCCAACAGCCCCCCTTTCAAAAGTATATTCGTGATATTCATCACTTTGGCCCACTTCTGCATAAGAGGCTCTTATTTTTCCATAAGGCAATAACTCACTTCCTTTTAAAGCATCAAGTTCTGTGAATAAAAAGCCTAATGAAACTGATGGATAAAAGAATGACCTATTTCCATTAGGCATAGTAGAAACAATGTCATTTCTTCCTGTAACATTGAAAAATAGCATGTTTTTATAATCTACAGAAGCATTCCCGAAGAAACCTACGGTTCTATTCCTATATTTTTTTTCATCGCCAATTTGGGTCTTTGTGTTGTTTATATTTGTCCAACCTGGAACAAAAAAATCAGTACCAATCATTTCCCATTTACGGCTATTATCCTGGTTTATTTCATTACCTATTATAAGAGTTCCTTTAATATCATCTGTAAGTTGTTTTGTAAAGGTGATATTTAAAAGTGAGTTTAACACTCTTCTGTTTATCCCATAATCATCAACATTGCCTCCTGTTGGTTCTATATAAGCATAAGTTTGATTATTTGGTGATGGATATTCCGGAGCTGTTGGTAAAACTTGACCTGTTTGAGAACTACCTATTTGTAGGATATCTTCATTGTCTGTAGTATACATATCTATTCCCAACTGATAATGAATGTTCATCCAGGTAAATGGATTATATTCTATGTAAGAATTTCCAAAAAACCTTTTGGTTGCTTCAAGGTATTTATTGTTTTTTGTTGCCCATAATGGATTCTCGCCAACAGTACTACGCCTGTAACTTACTTGTCTATATAAATAATTGGCTCCATCTGGGGCATGGTAAGGTGTTCCCATTAAGTCGTACGAAGGAGGGCAGCCAAATACAGTAAATAACCAACTACTATTTCCTGAAGGAAGTTTTCCTATAGATACATCAGAATAGTTTCCAGTAAAACCTGTTTTCCATTTTGAATTAATCTGATAATTAAAAGCTCCCTTAGCTGTATATCTGTCCATGTATGAACTCTCAATAATACCTTCTTGGTTAGTTGCTCCTATGCCAATAGCATAGTCTCCATTTGAAAATGGTTGAGCTATTGTAACTCCATAATTTTTTGTAACCCCGTCTTTAAAAAATTCTTTTGGAGTATTTACAGCCTTCGCATCTACCCATTTGTTTTTTTGAGCATGAAAAAATTGGCCAGGATGGCCTTGAGAATTACCACCGTATGTTGGCACGTCTGGTAAATTGGAAATTTTGGGGCCCCAGGAAAAAGAACTGACAGGGGTGAAATTTCCATTATAACCTTGAGCATATGTCATTTGATAATCTGGATATCTGGAAATTTGGTCAATAGAGTAGCTGGCATTAACAGTTACTATTCCGGAGCCACCCTGAACTCCTTTTCCTGTCTTAGTAGTAATAATAATTACACCGTTCGAAGCTCTCATTCCATATAAAGCCGCAGCAGCCTGCCCTTTCAAAACGTTAATTGATGCTATGTCATTTGGGTCAATATCTAAGGTCCTGTCAGAATATGCAGACCCACTCACCCCATATACTGCTTGGTCATAGTCTGTTCCACTTTTAATAGGCATTCCGTCAACAACATAAAGTGGGGCATTATTTCCACTAAAAGCACGTGCACCACGAATGAAAACTTGAGATGAAGCTCCAGGCATACCTGATGATTGACGAATTTCGAGACCTGCTACTTTTCCGCTCATTGCTGTTAATAAATTTGGATTGCTGGCTTTGCTAATTTCATTGCCAGAAACATCTTGAACTGCATAACCGAGGGCTTTTTTTTCTCTTTTAATACCCAATGCAGTTACAACTACTTCGTCCAAACCAACAACGTCTGGCTGAAGGACAATATCAATACTTTTCTGTCCAGCTATTTGAACCTCTTGTGTTTTCATCCCAATGAAACTAACATAAAGAGATGATGCACTTTCTGGTGTATTAACTGTAAACTCTCCATTTACATCTGTCACAGTAGCCTCATTAGTACCTTTAACTATGACAGATGCCCCCGGCAAGGCCGATCCATCCTCTGCCGAGGTTACTTTCCCCTTAATCTGTACCCCTTGCGATAGCATTGTACCGCACCACAAGGCCAGACCACACATTAGTAATGCTAATTTTCTCATACAAGTGATTTTTTGGTTTATAATTGGTTAATACATAAAACTCAATCTCTCAAATATATATATTTTTCAATATATTATCAAATGATAGCTTATAATTATTCACTTTTTGCATAGTTTTTATTAATAATTTTTATTTATTGATTTTCAATGCTTTACAAGTGTTTGAAAATAAGTTGTTAACAGTTTCTGGCCTAAAACTTTTGCCTGAAGCTTTTTTTCGCAATATTTGTGCAACAAAATAATGCATTTTATGAGACTTTCAAAAGGCCAATTTTACTTTGCCATGACCATGCTTGGTTGCCTTTTTTTTATTTTTGGTTTTGTCACCTGGCTCAATGGTACATTGATCCCGTTTTTTAAACTGGCTTGTCAAATCAGTACTTTTCAGGCATTGTGGGTGACGTTTGCATTTTATATTTCTTACTTCATCATGGCTTTTCCGTCAGCTCTGGTACTGAAAAAAACCGGGTACAAAAATGGCATCAGCCTTGGACTTGCCATTATGGCATTGGGAAGCATTATATTTATCCCGGCTGCATACGAACGTATGTACTTGTTGTTTCTGACAGGTTTATTTGTTCAGGGAACAGGGCTTGCTTTGCTTCAAACAGCGGTAAACCCTTATGTTACAATATTAGGCCCAGAACATAGTGCCGCAAAACGTATTAGTGTTATGGGGATATGTAATAAAATTGCGGGTATCCTGAGCCCAATAATCTTAGGCTCAATTATACTAAAAAATATAGACCAGATAATCAAACAGCTTGAAAATGTAACAAATGACAAAAATGTAATCCTGGATCAATTGTCTGAAAGATTGATATTTCCTTATATAACTATGGCTATAATATTGACATTGCTTGCTTTTGCTACAAAATTTATCAAGTTGCCAGATATTAAAGCCGCCGAAAGCCCTTTTAAAACTAAAAAAAGTATCTTTCATTTTCCATATCTTATTTTAGGCGTAATAGCCATGTTTTTATATGTCGGGGCAGAAGTCATCGCCGGAGATACCATTATATTATATGGACAGTCTTTGGGCATACCTTTGTCTAAGGCCAAATTCTTTACCAGCCTGACATTAAGCTCCATGATTTTGGGCTACATATTAGGAATAATGGTTATCCCCCGGATCATTTCACAAAGCAGAGCATTGGCTTATTCTGCAATATCAGGAATAGCTTTTGCCATCGCAGCTATTTTAACGCAAGGGCTTGTTAGTATTACATTTATCGCATTATTGGGGTTTTCCAATGCTATTATGTGGCCGGCTATATGGCCTTTATCTATAAAACATTTAGGAAGCTATACAGAAAAAGGAGCTGCTTTTCTGATTATGGCTATTTTAGGCGGGGCCATCCTTCCTCCGCTTTATGGTTGGCTTTCACAATTGCCGAATTTGAACAATAAGCAAGCTTATATTATATTGTTGCCAATGTATGCTTATATTTTGTTTTTTGCGGTCAAAGGGCACAAAATTACTTCATGGAAAAAGAATCAATGCTGTCCGGTAACTAGTAATATTGTTGATTAGAAACTGGTCGCCCCGCCGGGGCTTAATTTTAACGATGTTTATTTTACTACAAACAGGACATCGCTACGCGACTAAATAATAGCAGCGTAGCTGCGAACTGTTTGTAGGATACCCAAATACGCCAAATGTTCCTAAGCTGCATAGCAGCGACCCGTTTTTACCGGACAACAATGAAAATAATTTGGAAAATAAATCAGCATAAATAAAAATAGCAGCTTGTAGTTTTTAAGAATATTAGTATATTCGTAGCCTCAAAAAAATAGTGTGTAACTTTTTATAATCAAATAATTCAATGGCTGTTTTAGAGAAAATAAGGACGAAGATGGGAATTCTGGTTTCCGTCATTATTGGTTTTTCATTGTTGGCATTTGTACTTAGCGACTTTTTAGGTGGAGGAAAGTCTGTATTTAGTAACAATCAGTTTGATATAGCTGAAATTTGGGGCAAAAAAGTCACTATTCAAGAGTACGAAGCCCAGGTTGAAAAACTTCAGGATGTTTACAAAATGAATACCCGTCAGGAAAATATTGACGAGAAAGTAATAGACCAAATCCGCGAGCAAACCTGGCAGCAGGTTCTTGAAGATAATCTTCTTGCTCCCGAATATCAATCAATAGGGTTAGCGGTTTCGTCAAAAGAACTTTTGGATATGGTCCAAGGGGCAGAACCTCATCCATATATCCGTCAAATATTTAGCGATCCTGAGACAGGGATATTTAACAGGCCAGCCGTGTTGCAGTTTATCAAATCATTAGAAACAGAGCCAGACCAACAAAAGAAAAACTATTGGTTGTTTATGGAGAACCAAATTGTTCGAGAACGGTTGATGACAAAATATTACAACCTTATGAAAAAAGGCCTGTATGTAACTAAAGTACAGGTTGCTAATGAAATAAAAGATAATCAACGGAAAGTTTCTTTTAACTTTGTAGGTGTCAGGTATAATACTATTGCTGACAGCACTATTAAAGTAAAAATGTCTGATTTGAAAAATTACCTGAAAAAACATGAAGCTTTATTTCAACAAGAAGCTTCACGTGACATTGAATATATTACTTATGACATAGTACCTTCTGCTGATGACTTCAAGGCAACTAAAGAATGGATTGAAAGTATTTACAATGAATTTGCTACAACCGAAGATATCAAACAAATTGTTAGCCTTAACTCAGATATTCCTTTTAATGAAAAATACCTGAAACAAGAGGAAATGCCAGACACTCTTAAAAGTTTGTACAGTAAAGGTAAGGGAGCTGTTTATGGCCCATACTTTGCAAACAATGCATTTTACCTTGCACGTATTACCGATGTTAAAAATATTTCGGACAGTGTAAAGGCAAGCCATATTTTGATTCGTCCTGCAGCCAATACCCAGGAAGCTGTTAAGGCTGCAAAAGCTACTGCCGATAGCTTGTTAGCTGTGTTGAAAAAAGGAGGGAACTTTGAAGAATTAGCATCTAAATACTCAAGTGATGGTAGTGCTCAGAAAGGTGGTGATTTAGGTTGGTTTAAAGAAGGCCAGATGGTAAAACCTTTTAATGATGCCTGTTTTAATGGGAAAAAAGGAGATTTGACTGTTGTAGAAACCCAATTTGGTTATCATGTAATCAAAATTACCGATAAAGGAAAAGAAGTTAAAAAAGTACAACTTGCTTTGATTGAGCGTAAAGTTGAAGCCAGTCAGGCAACAGAACAAGCCATTTATCAAAAAGCAGCTTCATTTGCCGGAAACAACAATACTAGTGAAAAATTTATCCAGGCTTTGAAAAAAGATAACATCGTCCCGCGTACGGCAAACTATATGAACAAAAACATGAAGGAAGTTCCTGGCATTGCCAACTCCAGGGAATTGGTACGTTGGGCTTTTAAAGCAAAACAAAACGATCTGTCTGGTGTTATGGAATTTGGTGACAAGTATGTAATAGCCCGTCTTTCTGCCGTTAGAGAAAAAGGTATTGCTTCTGTTGAACAAATTAAAGATCAGTTGACCATGATGGTTCGTAAAGAGAAGAAGGCTGAGCAGCTTATTCAAAAAATTAAACAACAACTGAAAAGTTCTTCAAACATTAATGACCTTGCCGGAAAATTGGGTGTTAATGTTGAAAATGCCAACGATGTTACATTTGCCTCTTACGCATTGCCTACAATTGGTTTTGAACCAGCTGTGATTGCAGCTGCAACAACCGTTCCGTTAAACAAACTCTCTGATCCTGTCAATGGTAATAACGGGGTTTATGTAGTTGAACCTACATCTGAAACTGTTGCTGAAGTTAGTGAAGAAAATGTTAAAAGTAGGATTTACTCAATGTACCAAAATGCAGTTGGATATGAAGCTGTTAATACTTTGAAAAAGATGGCAGGCATTAAAGATATGCGTGCAAAATTCTTTTAAAAATGCTTGTTTGTAAGTGTAAAAAAATATTGCTTATACTTCTAAGATAAAATCATATAATGCTGTTCGGCGAAAATGAAAGCGGACAGCATTATTTTTTTGTCTAATCTGTGTCCTTATTAGTAGATATTATTGTAGTTTGCTAATTGTGCTTTTTAGTATTTTTCGGTAATAATGGGATACCTGGATACTTTACTTTCCGATACAAAAATTCTTAAAAATATTCCCTAAAATTTCATCTGTTGTAATCTCGCCGGTAATGGTACCAAGGTGGTAAATCATTTCGCGGATGTCTTGCGCTACAAGGTCTGTAGTGAGGTGAGAAGCCAGTCCTTCCAATACTCTTTGTGATGCTTCAAAAGTATTTTGTAAAGCTTCTGCATGTCTTATATTGGTAATGATAACACTATTGTCAACCGGAGCTTTGCTGTTTATTACTTTTTTAAGCGTATCCACAATTCTTTCAATGTTTATGTTTTTCTTAGCTGATAAAGCTATAACCGGATAAGATAAGTGCTGGCTTAAAGCTTCCAGCTTTTTATCAAGAATAGACTTTTCAAGTTTATCTATCTTATTGACGACGAGGATTACATCCTTACCTCCTTCATGTGAGGTGGACTTTATCTGCTTTTCAATTTCCTCAGGTTCGTCTGTGGCATCTACCAATATAAGTACAATGCTTGCTTTACGGATATTGTCGAATGTACGTTCTATGCCCATATTCTCGACAGTATCTTGCGTGTGACGTATTCCGGCTGTGTCAATAATGCGAAAAATGATACCGTCTATATTTAAAGTATCTTCAATAGCATCACGCGTGGTACCGGGTATATCTGATACTATTGCTTTTTCTTCATTAAGCAAAGCATTGAGCAGTGTGGATTTGCCAACATTAGGTTTACCAACAATAGCTACAGGTATGCCATTCTTGATGGCGTTACCGTATTCAAAAGATTTGATAAGGCCCTGAACAAGTGCAGCAATCTCTGTTACTTGGTTACGCAATTGTTCACGATTGGCAAACTCAACGTCTTCTTCTGAAAAGTCTAGTTCTAACTCAATCATCGAGGCAAATTGCAATAAGTTATCCCGCAATCCGGCCAATTTTTTGGAGAATCCTCCTTTCATCTGGTCTATGGCAGTGTCATGGGCTGCTTTGGAGGAGGCCATAATCAAATCAGCTACAGCTTCGGCTTGTGTGAGGTCAAGCTTGCCGTTCATGAAGGCGCGTAGGGTATATTCTCCTGGTTGGGCCATTTGGGCACCATGTTTGATAAGTAGCAAAACTATTTTTTGAAGGATGTAGGGTGAGCCATGACAACTGATTTCAATAGTATCTTCGCCGGTATATGAGTTAGGCCCTTTGAAAATGCTCAGCAGCGCCTCGTCAATAATCTCTGGGCCATCGTATATTTTGCAAAAATGAATGGTATGAGAGGCTTGTTGTGTTAAGTCTTTGTTTCGGATGATTTTGTTACAAATGCCAAATGCCTCGGGCCCGCTAATACGGATAATTCCCAATGCCCCGTGTCCGGGAGGGGTTGCTATGGCACATATTGTTGATTCTTGTTGTTGCATCATCTCAAATTTATGCAAAGATAAGGGTTTTTACTTTTAGTGGTGATAAATCCTGTTTGGGGTTAAATCCAGCCATTTAGCTTGTAATATGCCAAAGCTGTTAATTCTCTGAGGCAGGTAATCTCCAGTTTCAGATAGTTCCAAAAATTATAACGCAGGCTAAGTTTATCCCCAACTTCAGGGATATACCTCGAGCCTTTGAGTTTTCGGCTATTGAATCGCAGGTCAAAATCTCTATCCATGGCTTGTGAAAAAGACGGCAGCCCTCCAACATGCTTAAACCCTGCTTTTCTGAAAGCCATAAGTGTGCGCCGTATTTGTTCGGGACTGGTGATGACTATTCCTTTTTTGAATAAAGTTTCGGGAAAACTATCTTGGATATTCACTATCTGAGATTGCGTATTGGTACCTTTTGAAGCGAACGTAATTCGCAGCGAATCAATATCTCTTATTATCAGTTCTTGTTGCATCAAATGTTGCACTGAGCTATCTTTGGGATGGGCAATAATAATATATGCTTTAGGGTTCTCAATCCCTAATTGAGCAGTGTAATATAGTCTTATCAGGTTGTCCTCGCTTGGCATTCCACTACCTCCAAGCATAATAATATAATCAGGCTGCGAAATGTCATATTTGTCTGTATTTGCAAGCCAATTTTGCATATAGTAGGGCAAAGGTGTGAAAGCCAGAATTATTATCAAGACGAAAAATGCTCCAGAAAAGGTAAGTGTATATTGCCCAAACTTCAGAAATAATGTGGATATTTTTTTTAAAGATGAATAGAAATTATTCATATTATTTTAAAGTGTTGTAATGTGTTGATATTAAAATATTTATTACTTAAATATACTAAGAATAACTATGTTTAAAGGTACACAAATATCATCATTCATAAACATTTACATGAAAGGGGCTTTTTTGCAATAAAAAAATATTTATATTTATCCACAAAAATTACAACTACCCAACTACTCATGAATATACAAAATGTATATCAGTTGTTTAATAACCTGAAACAGGATAATCTTAGCTTTGTATATCATGGCAATTTCAACGATGAAATCACCGAACGTATTATTGATATCAGCGAAACTACCATAGCTTCGAGGCATGAGGAACATAAAATTAGCAATAAGGTTTCGTTTTTGCTTGCCGAATGCTTTCAAAACGTTATCAGACATGGGGGGGCCACGCAAGAACAAGCATCTCTTTTTAGTAGTGGTATTTTTGTAACCCGTAACATCGGGAAATCATATTATATCTCATCTGCCAATCTTATTGCTAATGAAGAGGTAGAAAAACTGCGCGAAAAGATTGAACACCTAAACAACATGTCGCCAGAAGAGCTTAAAAGGCTGTATTTAGATGTTTTAGAATACAATACTATTACCAATAAGGGGGGGGCAGGCCTTGGACTTATTGAAATGGCCCGAAAATCAAAGCAAAAGCTTGATTATGATTTTGAACAGGTCGATTCGCATTATTCTTACTTTTATTTGCAGGTAAAGCTCAATTCGCCTTCAGAAGAAGATACTGGAGATAAACTGCAGGAAAATGTTGCCAAAGAGTTTCACCAGATGTTGACAATGGACAATATATTTATCATTCATAAGGGGGACTTTTCGCAACATACCATAATTCCTATTCTTCGGATGATAGAAGAGAATCTTTACAAAAACCAGGAACGCAATTCGTATCGAAAAAGAGTGTTTCACGTGCTGGTAGAGATATTGCAAAATGTGAGCAAGCATGGCGTTGAAACCAACGGGGTGAAAGAAGGCATATTCATGATGGGCCAGAAAGATGGCCATTTTCTTATTTATACCGGAAATTATATTTTTACCAGTAAGACAGCGCCTCTTGCTGAGCATCTGGACAATCTCAATTCGATGGAAAAACCTGAGCTGGTAGAATTGTATAAACTTAATTTGCACCTTGGAGCTACCAATGCACAGGGCGATGCCGGGCTGGGCCTTATAGACATTGCCCGCGAAGGGTATAGCAAGTTTCAGTACGAATTTATTCCGGTCTCAGATAGCCTTAGCTTCTTTAGTTTAGGTATCTTTGTTTAAAAATTCATGTTACATCCCAAATTCTTCAATCCTTCATCCATTGTGGTGGTTGGAGGTAGCAATGATGTTAAAAAACCTGGGGGCAAGCTGGTAAGTAACCTTATTGCAGGCAAATATGCTGGAGTGTTATATATTGTCAATCCCAAATATGATGTGGTACAGGGAGTTCAGAGTTATGCAAATGTCCAACAGTTGCCCGATGTTGATTTAGCTGTATTGGCTATTCCGGCCAAAGACTGTCCTGCTACTCTTGAATTTCTTGCTTCACAGCGCAATACAAAAGCTTTTATTATTATTTCAGCGGGTTTTAGCGAAGAAAGCCAACAAGGAGCACAATATGAGAAAGCTATTAAAGAAACTGTTGACAAATACGGGGCTTCGCTTATTGGCCCCAATTGTATCGGTGTGATTACGACGCAATACAGTGCTGTATTCACTTCTCCTGTGCCACAATTGGAACCTGATGGCTGCGACCTCATTTCAAGTTCCGGGGCTACGGCTATGTTTATTATTGAATCGGCAATGTCCAAAGGATTAACCTTTTCAGGGGTTTATTCTGTTGGGAACAGCACGCAGATTGGTGTAGAAGAAATGATGGAACATTTTGACCTGACTTTCGACTCCGAAAAATCGTCAAAGGTTAAGTTGTTATATCTCGAATCTGTTAAAAATCCTGACAAACTGCTGTTTCATGCCCGCTCGCTGATAAAGAAAGGCTGTAAAATAGCAGCTATAAAAGCTGGCAGTAGCGTGGCCGGGAGCAGGGCAGCTATGTCGCATACCGGGGCAATGGCCACTTCCGATCTGGCTGTTGAAGCTTTGTTTAGAAAAGCCGGCATTGTCAGGTGTTTTGGACGCGAAGAGCTTACTACTGTTGCTTCAGTTTTTATGCATAAAACTGTAAAAGGTAAGCGTATTGCCATTATCACTCATGCCGGAGGCCCTGCTGTAATGCTTACCGATGCTTTGTCTGTCGGAGGCCTTGAAATACCTCAATTTGATGAAGCTAAAAGCAATGAGCTATTACAACACCTTCCTCATGGGGCTTCTGCCAAAAATCCTATTGACATTTTGGCTACCGGGACTCCCCAACAGCTTGAAATTGCTATTGATTACTGCGAGAAATATTTTGATAATATTGACGCCATCATGGTTATCTTTGGCAGTACAGGCCTTACCCGTGTGTATGAAGCCTATGATGTGCTGCACCGAAAAATGCAGACGTGTTGCAAGCCTATTTTCCCTATATTGCCATCGGTACATTCGGCATATAAAGAGCTGGACTGCTTTTTATCGCGAGGGCATATCAACTTCCCCGATGAAGTGCAGCTTGGACATGCCATTGCCAAAATATTCAATACTGCTGTGCCTGCTTATGATGCCGAGCCAGAAAAGCATGTTGACAAGGCAAAGCTGAGGAATATTATTGATACTGCCCCAAATGGCTTTGTCAGCAATGCTACTATTGAAAAAATATTGCAGAGTGCCAATATTAACATGGTTGAAACTTTAGAAGTTAATAACAATGATGCTTTGTTTGATGGCGCTCGAAAAATTGGTTTCCCATTGGTGGTCAAAGCATGCGGGCCGCTTCATAAAAGTGATGTAGGAGGGGTTACCCTTAATATCAAGTCTGAAGCCCATTTGTTGGCAGAGTTTAACCGCATGATGAAGATAAAAGATACGTATGCTGTGAGTTTGCAGCCAATGTTATCAGGGTTGGAACTATTTGTGGGCGCTCACTACGAACCTAAGTTTGGACATATTGTAATGTGTGGGCTTGGGGGAATCTTTGTTGAAATACTGGAAGATGTCTCTTCTGGTTTAGCTCCATTATCATACGAAGAAGCCATCTCCATGGTGCATTCGCTGAAAAGTTATAAGATAATCAAAGGGGCACGCGGAAGCAAGCCAGTTTCAGAACATGCCTTCGCCCAAATCATTGTCAATCTCTCATCTTTATTGCGCTTTGCTGCAGAAATCAAGGAAATAGATTTGAACCCTGTCATAGCAACACCTTATTCGTTGACTGTTGTTGATGCACGCTTAAGGATAGAAAAATAACTTTTTTAATTTGTTCCAGAATTTATTTTGCATGCATTGAAATATTCACATAATACCCCCTTTTTTATTTCAAAATATAGTGAATATGGCATAATTATTGATGTTGTCAGGGCATCTCAACAATAGTCCTACTTATTTGTTATAAAA
>Ga0208197_1002450_pt1 | contig 16359 bp, 18 predicted proteins | sample AD_JPNNA4_MetaG_FD_184444 | JGI IMG/M metagenome (GOLD analysis project Ga0208197, IMG submission 184444) | Active sludge microbial communities of municipal wastewater-treating anaerobic digesters from Japan - AD_JPNNA4_MetaG (SPAdes) (version 2) | ecosystem: Engineered > Bioreactor > Anaerobic...
ATAATTGCTCTTTATATAAAGATCTAACGGTTTTATGCTCTCTATTTGTTAATCGTGCAACAATATTGAGTTTGATCTAAAAATAGGTGGAGAAGGCTGAACAGTTACAATGGAACAACTGTTGTTAAATTGTTCGAAACCGGGGCCGGTGCAGATTTAACATATCCACTCACGGTTGGGCAGGTTATCTACTCTGAAGGTACTGTCAAGGGTAGTAAGGTCACCGTCATTGGGAGATTCACCGATGGCTCGACCCAAGTCCTTCTGGACAAGCAGTTCTAACCCCACTCTTTTTTTCCACGTATTTTAACGGCTTTTTCCCCATTCCTCATCGATAAACGCCTGTAGGTCATCTTCGGGAAACACGCACCAGGTCCCCGATCTTGAAAGCCTTGACCCTCCCCCTCCGTATCCCTGTCCTGGACAGGTCGTGACCTGATAGTGATCTACCTGACCCCCTGATACATATTCTTATGAAATCATGTCCTCCCGCTACCACAACATTCATACCCACACCACATTCGGCACCCTCAGCAAAGACTTAAAACCACCACGGCCTCATCTTTTTTTTGTATGTAACCCCGTCATCAATTCCTTCCCTCTTTCTGACAGGTTGCATATAGGTGAGAACACGAAATTTAATGAAATACGCACCAGACGCGGGGCTATCCAAGCCCGCACACACCAAGCCGGACTATATGGCCGGCTTTTTGTAGAAGAGGGAATGATCACCATTGCCGACGAGGAAATGATATGTGCAGAATAGCGGGCTCCCCCGGTATGTCCAAACCTTGCAGAGCTGAGACACAGAGGGAGCTTAGTCTATCCTTCCCGGCAGGGGCAAAAAAAGTTCCGTCCAAGGCAACGGGGTGAGCGGGATGTGTGACCGAACTCCGATTTTCCACGCTCACCGCGAGGTCTTTGCTGACAAACGCGGCAGCCAGGGGGTGTAGTGATGGCGAAAAAGCGGAAGTGCCCGCACTACACCGCACGGAAGGAAGGGAAGTGGACCACGATGGTCTGCACCCTTCCGGCCGGCAAGACCTGCCCGGACCCGGGTTGCCAGGCGAACCCCGACTACCAGGAGCCGGACCAGGATGATGATGAGTGAGGCGGCAGCAGACCGCCGGCCAGACCGCACCAGGGCGAAGGGCGCCGAGTACGAAGCACTCGGCTACCTGCTGAGCAGGGGTTACCTGGCGATCCGGGCGGGGGTCTCCTCCCCGCTGGTCCACCTGGTCGCCATGAACCCGGCGAGGGGCGCGCTCCTCATCCGGGTGGTTGCGGCCCGCCGGGCAATCCACGGGGCCTCGCACGTCGCGGCCCTCTGGCGGGAGGACATCGACCGGCTGCGGTCCCTGCCGGTCCCGGCATACTGCGAGATCCACCTGTGGGTGTATACCGACCGGAAAGGCTGGCACCGCTACCAGGTGCTCGCGGGCGGTATCGCGGAGGCCGAGGTATGAACACTCCCGGTGATGCCACATGGCGGCCGGGGAGATAGGCCGGGCACTCTCCCTCCTCTTCGCACCCGGGAAGGTGATCGAGGTAAGAGCGATCACCGAGGAGGGAATGGCATCGGGGTACTTCGACGACCCCGAGGCCCTGGCCGCAGCGGTCGCACCCCTGGACGCGGCAGGAACCGCCGGGATCTATGTCACCCTGAACGAGGTGAACCCGGCGCTATTGTCCCGGAGAGCCAACCGGGTGAAAATGCGGCTCTCGAAGAAGGACGCGACGACCGCAGACAGCGACATCATCCGTCGGCGCTGGTTTCCGGTCGATATCGACCCGGCGCGGCCTTCCGGCGTCTCCTCGACCGACGAGGAGCACCAGGCGGCGCTCGTCCGGGCGGCCGGGATCGCGGCCTACCTCGGCAGGGAACGCGGGTGGCCGGGGGCGGTCCTGGCCGACTCCGGGAACGGGGCGCACCTGCTCTACCGTATCGACCTTCCGAACATCGAGGAGAGCCGTGACCTGGTGAAGCGGGCGCTGGAGGCCCTGGACGTGATCTTTTCGGACCGGGTATGCTCGGTTGATACCGCCAACTTCAACGCCGCCCGGATCTGGAAGCTCTACGGCACCACCTCGCGCAAGGGCGACCACACCGAGGACCGGCCGCACCGGAAGGGCATTCTCCTGGACGTGCCGGCCGAGACCGGCCTGGTCGGCCGCGAGCTCCTGGAGGACCTGGCCGCCTCGCTCCCGGTCCCGCCGGTCGCAAAACCAGGAAGAAATTCCTCCGGGCGCGGAAAGGCAATCGACCTCCGTTCCTGGCTGATCGAGCACGGGATCAGCATCGCGGCAGAGAAACCCTACCAGGATGGGACGCTGTACGTCCTGGACGAGTGCCCCTTCTCCGGCGCACACCGGGACGGCGCATTTGCGATCCAGTTCGGCAGCGGGGCGATCCATGCCGGCTGCCATCATAATTCCTGCGGAGGCGGCGGTCAGAGATGGCCGGAGCTCCGCGAAAAATACGAACCAAGGGAGAAACGGGGAGATCCCGCGAGGACCTCACCAGGGCAGACCAGGGCGGACCGGAGAGACCCCGGCCCAGGATCCCGGAGCGGGGCCTCTCCACCGATCACCCTCGGCGAGCTCCCGGGACGCGAGGAAGCCCTGGCGGTGCTCCAGCACGGCGACCCGAAGCGGGCGATGCTCCGCACGTTCGCCCTGGACCACGAAGGCGACGAGGTAGTCGCCGAGTGCATGATCATGTCGCTCGCCTCCCGGTCGGTCCTGAACACGAACGGCCTCCATGTCTCCGTGACCGGCGAGAGCGGGAAGGGCAAGAGCCACACCTTTGCGACCATGCTCCGGCAGGTCCCGGAGCGGCTGCGGCTTGAGGGCGCGATGAGCAACAAGGCCCTCTTCTACCTGGAAGACCTGCAGCCTGGCAGCGTGATCGTCCTCGACGACCGGGCGCTCTCCGAGGAGATGGCCGAGATCCTGAAGGGGGTCACGACCTCCTTCCGCAAGCCGTTCGTCTACCGGACGGTGAGCAAGGACCGCAGGCCCCAGTACTGCACCATCCCTGAGCGGTGCATCTGGTGGGTCGCGAAGGTCGAAGGCGCCGGCGACGACCAGGTCTTCAACCGGATGCTCACCTGCTGGATCGATGATTCTGAGGATCAGGACGCCCGGGTGCTTGCCCGCGTGCTTGCCCGCGACCAGGCTATCCCGACCTGGACCGACGAGGACCGGCCCGAGGTCCTGGCCTGCCGGGCGATGTGGGAGATCGTCGGGCAGCAGCGGTTCCAGGTCGTAATCCCGTTCGCCGCCCGGATCCGGTTCCAGGCGGCTGCGAACCGGCGGAACCCCGAAATGCTGCTGGACCTGATCAAGTCCAACGCGGTGCTCCGGTTCATGCAGCGGGAGCAGCAGCGGGCCGGGTCCGTGGTCTGCCTCACTGCGACCCTCGAGGACTTCCAGGAAGCGACCCGGCTCTTTGGCCTCCTGAATGGTACGGCCGGTGGGCAGGAGACCAAGCTGACCAAGCGGGAGGCTGACCTCCTGGCACTCATCAAGAGAGGCGAGTGGCCCGAGTTCACGATCCCGATGCTGCAGAGGGCGAGCGGCCTAAGCAGCGGGGCAATCCACAAGTGCATCCACGGGTACGCGAGCCGGGGCATCACGCACTCCGGACTCCTGGAGAAGTGCCCGGCGATTGCCTACTGCGACCGCACGGTCGTCACCGATGACGAGGCCGGAGGGGTCTCTATGCGCCGGAGGACCAACGCCTACACCTTCGACCGCCAGCTCTTTGCGTCCTGGTGTGCGGGCGGTGCGGTCTGGATCGATGACGACCCCGATGGGTCCCTGCCGCAGACTTCCGCACCAGATCGCTCTGATCAGCTTGCTTCTCAGGTTGCGGAAGTATTTGGAAACGATGCAGAAGGCTTTGATTCGCCTAATATCAATGATAATAAAAATATTTTATTATGTACTGGTGATCACTTCCGCACATCTCGGGATACACAGCAACTCGGAGAAGTGGGTGCGTGTGCATCTGCGCGTGATTGTGACCCTGGAATTGTTGCAGGGCACATACCGAATCCAGCGCAATTGCAGCCAATCAACGAGGCAGCCCCGCAGGAGGCCCCGGTTCCTCTGCAACACATGCTGCAGCATGGTGATCGCGGCGACCTTGGACGGGAATCTCCTACGGAACCACCTGGTCCTCCTCCCCGCATCAATGCCAGGGACTACCGGGCGCTTGACGTACCGGAGCGGAAGGCCTGTGCGGTGTGCGGGAGATTCTGGGTGCACTACGCGGAGAAGCTGACCGACGAGCGGAAGAAGCGATCCGATACCACGGCCCTCCGGATCTGCCGGACCTGCTACATGGGCGCGAGGAAACGGGCGCAGAAGTCCACGTTCATCCTGCCCGGCACCTTCGACGTCACGAGGGCAGAGCCCCTGAAGGCGAGCGTCGGCCGGTGTACTATCTGCAACCTGGACCGGGCCGCCTACCTGGACCGCTCGACCGGCACCAGGCTCTGCGAATACTGTTACCAGCGGGCCATGCAGGCCCAGGGACACGGGGAGGTGGTCGGATGAGCTCACTCTCCTGTTGTGACTGCGACGAGGGCATGGCGGGCCTCCCTGGTGAGTCTGTATCGGTGATCTTCACCGACCCACCGTATATCGGGGAGACCTATGCCGAAGCCTACCGGGTGCTCGCCCGTCATGCCGGCCGGGTCCTGGTCCCCGGCGGCTACCTGGTCTCCTACTGCCCGCAATACTACCTGCCCGAGATCCTTCGCATCTTCGAGGGCAGCGGCCTTGCCTGGTTCTGGCTGGTCGCCCAGGTCAACAGCGGGGCGAAGGCAATCGTCTGGTCCCGCCATGCAATGTGCGCCTACAAGCCCATCGTGATCTTCCAGATGCCGCCGGGCAGCCCGCCGCCCAGGCTCTTCTCGGACGTGATCAGCGGCGCCCGGTGCAAGGAGTTCCATCCCTGGCAGCAGTCGATCCACGAAACCCTGCACCTCCTCTCCCGGCTCGCCGAACCTGGTGCCGTGGTCCTGGACCCGTTCGCCGGGTCCGGCACGAACCTCCTCGCGGCCCGGCTGCTTGGCATGGAGTACATCGGCTTTGAGATCGACCCGGAGACCTGCGAGACTGCCCGCCGGCGGCTGGCACAGCAACCCCTCGACCTGGTTGCCCTGGGGGTGATCGAGGCATGACGCCGCAGCGGTGCCGGCTCTGCATCTCGGACCCGGCGACCCGGCTCGACAAATTGCAGAAACGGCGGGAGATCATCAGGGAGAAGATCCGGCAGCTCCAGGACCAGCTCTACGTGGTCGATGCGGAGATCGGAACCGTCACTAGGGAGGGGCCGTGATGCTTGTCTATGACATGCGGGCCCTCGCGGTCCACTTCTCCCCGCCGGCTGGAAGCGAGGACAGGGCTCGTCGGGTCGTCTCCATCGCCGAGCTGATCGGGATGATCACCCAGGCACAACGGCAGACCGGGTCAAAATGGAAGCGGTATTACCTCGCCCACCGGGAGCGGGAACTTGCCCGGCAGAAGGCGTACCGGGCAGCCCACCGGGAACGGGTGCAGCAGTATAACCAGCACTACTACCGCAGCAGGAAGCGGCGGAGGACCGCAGCACCAGGCCAGGCCGTGCTCGTCCAGGAGGCGGCGAAGTGCTCGACGTGATCCGCGAGGGGTGGGACCGGCTCATCCGGTTCTTCTCCGGCGGCGAGGGGGTGATCGTCGGGGAGGTCCAGGCGGAGAGCTCCCCGCCCGGGATCCTGGTCGAACCCATCTCCATCACGAAGGAGAGCGAGCCGGAATTACAGGAGGAACCGGTCGACCTCTCCCGGTGGGAAGTGACGGAATATACAGACTCACCGTTCGTGAAGTGCGGCCGGCTCTACATCGAGGGCGACGACCTGGTGATCCGATCCGACCTGGACGACCGCGGCTTCTGCATCCCGCTCGTCGATGTGGTCGGCGTGTTGGACGGCGAGGCCGTGCCGGTCCTGCTGCTGTCAAATGGTACTCAGGTAGGGGTGGCGAAGCGGTCAATCTCGGGAAAGGGGGTGAACTTCTGGATTGAGCCTTTTCTGTATACGTTGCCACTGGCGAGGGTGATGACCGTGCTGGAAGGTAGGGCGAGGAAGGCGGCGGTGTTTGTGGGGAGGGAGGTGGTGGAGGGGTGAATCAATCGGGAAAATCGGATTCTGCAATTTCTTCAATAATACGGGGATTTGGTAGTTTCAGAACACCTGATAATTTTTCAGCCAGATGGTCCTGCGAATACTCCTGATGTCCTCTTTTCCTGGAGATGTTGTAGTGATAAGTGTCACGAGGATTAGACATGGGGCAGTTGTATCGTGAGAGTATATACAGCCATGGTATTTCAGCACGTTACGGATCCAGGCACATACCGGCGCACATCAACCTGGGCTCCGCTTTGTGACATTTTCTCGGCCAGTGCCATGATCTCGCGGGCGACTGCATCATCCACGTAATCTTCGCCGCAGTTGTTGCAGATCTCCGCTGGCACCTCTTTCATCACAAGGGTGAGTCCTTCCCGCTCGAATGTGACCGTCGTGGTCCCAGGCCGGGTCTCTCCACTCTTGCATACTACGCACTTCATGATTTTCTCCTTGTGTAGTGTTCTTCCCAGCGATCAGGGTTTGGTTCGTATGCTGTTACCACAATTATCACTCCCTCCTCTTTACCGTATGCTCCGACCACATGGAGAGGCCGACCGCGAACGGTCCTATACATCAGATAACTCGGGTAGGGGGTGTCATCAGGATATTCCTCGATGATCGTCCCCTTCTGCACGACTTCCTCGATATCTGTCTCATCTATCCTCCGATTGAACATCTGCCGGAGTGCATGGACGCGGAAGACAATCTTGTAGGGTTTTTTGACGATATCAGACACGGTTTTGCTCTTCATTTCCCCGTCCCCTCCACGACCCTTATCTCCTCCTCTGTCAGCCTGTACAGCTCATACACAAGGGCATCGTTCTGCCACTTGATCAGGATATTTACTTTCACCCCGTATCCCCAACACTTTTTATTTCATATTTGTTATACCGTATTGCCAATAATTCTCCTTACTAAGGTAAGAATTATTCGGAGGTGAAATAATGGCAAAAAATACAGGGAAGGACTTTCGACGAGGGGCAGTTGATGATCGAAGCCAGGTAAAAAATCCCAAAACAGATCAATATGTGAAGCGTGACGCCGGGACCGGCAAGTTTATGGATGTCAAGCAGGACGGAAAACCGTTTAAGGGCGTAAGAAAGGAAAAATGAAGCATTTTTTCACATTCTTGTCCACGTCTTCCCGACCTTTGTTGAGATAGGAGGATTACATTGTCAGTTTCAGGGAAGTCGATTAAATTTTAGAATGGTTTGTTTCTGAGCAAACCCGCCTTGATGAGGAAAAAATCGGAACACTCTTATTATTTCAATAATAAGTAACGAATAAAAATCAAAAATGAATGATAGCAAATGTCAGATGCGCTGAAACAAATTTCATTTCCAAAAACTGGGCATTTCTGGATTGATGAAGGGCTTCTAGGCTTCTATGAGCTTGCTTCTCAGGAACATCCAGACAAAGCCAATGTCAGTATCGCAATTAATGACAAAGGTGTAAATGTAAAAGGAACAGAGGAGGATATTCTATCATATCTTCAAACAGTTTATACGATCCTTCTTGAGAAATATTACAACACATCAAGCGAAAAACAAGAGCAAGAGAAAGCAGGATTTTACTACGATTCTAAAAAAGACACGTTCGTCAGATTCCCCAAGGTGAAGTCGATGGGAATCGCCGGGCTTATATTCAGTAAAGCTCCGCGCCCGACGGTGAAACGCATTCCATATATCGAAAAAGGAGTGCTCCCTCCCGAATATACACACCTGCAGGAACGCTTGAATGGTTTTCTCGCTTCCAATAATCTCAAGACCAGCGGTACCAGTCTTCTCCTGGACGGGCCGAATGCATACCAACCGAAAGTCACCATCTCTCCGAATGGGGGGAAAAAGAAGGGATATTGCTTCCTTTGCGGCAATTCATCGCACGCGCTGGGTGAAATTGGCGGGACGGTATTCCCGATGATATCTGGGGCATCTGGAGCACTTACGTTTAATTCGGAATGTTCAGATCCCGCAAAAGTATGCTGGAAATGCGATTATATCGCAAAATTTGTTCCCGTCACAGGATTCTATGTTGCCGACGGGGATGCAATTCACATGTATTTCCCCTATTCCGCGAGTTTTTCGAAGATGCATGATGTATTTCGCTCCTTTGAATCAATGAAAATCCGCGATCCTTATTACCTCCGGAATTTCAACCCGGATTTGGGGGGATATTTCAGAAAACCCTATGAGCAGTTTTTCTCGTTCCTTTACTCTGTATATCGCAGAATACTGAGTACTGGAAATCCTGATAATCCGGATGAAGTCGGTTCGACATTTGACTTCGGAAAGATGTATGAATTGACCCTTTCACATGCACCGCTCGAATTCATTGTCCTTCACACCCAGACGCTCGGCGACACTTACATGGGTAAAATGATCTGGCCTTTCAGGGAATCTGTCTACATGTTCCGCCTCTTTGAGAACCTTGAAACGAAGGGAATACCCCTTCGGCAGGTGATGCAGATTCTCGTTGATTTTGACCAGAAGAAGGATGAGAATAAAACGTTGATGCGCAACCGCATTTGCGAGAGGGTACTTAAACAACATGGGATAGTGGACCTGGTCGAGCAGCATGTGTTTCACGTGAACACCTCGAAAAGCGTTTACATTAAACCGGTGCTTGAATTTGTGGTCGAATATGAAAAGGTCCTCAACGAGGAGAAAGATAGCATGAAACAGGAATTGATTGATACTGCAGTAAGCCTGGGGAAGACCATAGGCATGAAACTTGGGGCAGAGGGGAAGAAAGGCAAGGGAGATCTCTTCAGGCTCCGGAAGGCACGACGACCTGGAGATTTTCTCAACGAGGTGAACCGGATCCAGATGAAGTACGATGCGGCAGTCACTGCAGATCTTTACCTGAAAGGCGAGGCGTTTGAACAGTGTTTCACAGAATTCAAACATTTCTGCATGATTGCAGCATTGAACACCTACAATGCAATGAACAGGCGCGATGAAGGAAAACAAAATTCGAGTTAATGCGAGGAAGAATCATGAAGCAGGTAAAAGCACTGACTATCACCTATCTTACCCCGGTATCATTTGCGTCGCTGAATGGTGGCGACAAAGAAGCCGACAACATATCGAGTATCAAGAAGATTGCAATGGGGGTTGATCAATACCCCTATGTCTCTTCCCAGGCAGTCCGGCGAGCATTAAGGAACCAGCTTGAAGTCCTCGGGTGGCCACTCTCAGAGGGGGCTGCGGCAACAATCAAGAAGGGCGCTGCAACCACCCAACAGGAGCCGGATAAGTACATCGATGATGACCTGTTTGGCTATATGGGGACTGAGTCTGCGGGCGAAGGGAAAAAGGGGAAAGCGACCAAGAGGACTTCGGTTGTGCGGGTTTCTCCACTAATAGCACTTACACCCTATCAAGGGGATCTTGACTTCGGAACGAATTATATGGGAGTGAAGGCTGGTGGAGATCCGAATATTTTTGAGACAGAGGTCCATTCCGGGCTCTATAGAGGATCGATTCTTATCGAGCTCGATCGTGTTGGCTGTGGCGATGGCTTCGACAAGGATCTCCCTCCGACTGAGAAAGCAAAAAGAGTCAACGGCCTTCTTACCGCAGTAAAGAACCTCTGGGTGCCGGGGAGGCAGAGCCGTTACCTTGCCGATGTGTCCCCCAAGTTTATCGCGGCAGCGATGATGCGAGCGAAAACCCCGATCTTTCTTGAAAGTGTCAAGGTCGATGACAATGGCGCGATAACTGCCCGCATGGTCCAGGAGACTATCAAAGATTACCAGGACGAGATTGCGGCATCAGTAATTGGAGTGAGGACCGGGGCGTTTAACGGGGAAATTGATGGATCGGTGACGATAGGCGACGCCTTCAATACGATGGTGAAGTGGGTGGACCAATACTACCGGTAAGGAGGGGGGCAATGTACGCCTTCTTCGTATCAGGAAAGGCAACCACGGCTTCATTCCGGGTTCCGGAAACGCATACGTATCACCAGACGTTACCGCTCCCCCCTAAGACAACTGTTATTGGTATCATGGGTGCTGCCCTGGGGCTTGTTCTCCAGGATGCGCATGCATTTTCCCGGACTCATGGTATCCAGATTGGGGTGTATGGTTCACACAAGGGCTTGATGAGGGATCTCTGGAATTACCGGAAGGTTACCGGAAAGGAGAAGGGGTACACTCCCACCGATATTAAAAATCGGAAACATTACAGCATCCTCATCAGGGAGTACCTCACTGACTGCGATTTTACCTTCTTCTTTGGTGCTGCTTCAGAGGAATCGCTGGCCAATATCAGTGATGCGATGGCAAGACCAGTGTATGCACTAACGGCGGGGAACAGCGATGACCTTCTGAAAATCACTGCGATCTCTCCAATTCAGGAGGTGAATGAGGAGCCTGTTACCCAGTTTGATCATACCATCCTTCCAGGCGATGTTTCGGCGGGGTGTCAACCGGCAATCGATTTTCGTACGCTTCCGGTTACTCAGACTGTGGACACTCCCCAGGTATTTCTGCTCCCTACGCAGTTTGCCTTTAATGGAGACCGGCGGACGGTTGTCGAGCGAATGCCATTCACCTTTGTGGGATCTCCTGTTACCCTCGCGGCACCTGTTCCCGGCTATGTCCTCGGCGGAAAACACATCGTTATGCTATGATTCGGAAGTATTGGGCGAAACCGGATCAGACGTACGACGATCACGTCACCGCTGCATACCGGGCATGGAAGGCAACTGTCGCGGGGAAAAAACAGCTTATTCACCGTACCGGTCGCACCTGCGGTTTTGACCCCGACCGGTTTCTCCAGAGTTCTCTTCTCACTGTGGTCCTCCATGATTTGGGGAAAAACACCCTACAATTTCAGCGCATGATGCAGATTGTGAAGCAGGGGCGACGCCCCAACCCGCAGGATAATTACCGCCATGAGATTGTCTCCTATGCATGTGCGCTCAATGCAGGCCTTGCGCTCCAGAAGCAGGAGGGTAGTCTGTTGCCAATCCCGTTTCCGATAGAGGCATTCACAATCCTCGGGCACCATAAAGCCATTAATCCTGAGATGGCGGCGTTTAGCCGGGAACTCACGCCGGGGGTTGTGCCCCCCACAATCTGCGATGAAGGGATGTCGCATGCAATCGGGTTGGCTTCAGAGATTTTCACAGAAGAGGGGTATACTCTCCCGGAGTTTCAATATCCGACAGGCGATCCTAAAAAATCCGTAGCGGATCTCATCGGTCCTGGAGGTTATTTCTATAAATTCTATGAAAAATTCTCCGACCCTGATATTTTGCGGTCTACGTATGCGCTTCTCAAAGGGATCCTCCATTACTCCGATTGGCATGGGTCGGCAGGAGTCTCCATCAATTACGCGCTTCATGACCGGGTGCCTGACCTCATGGGAAGGATAGAAACGCGGTGCGCAGTTAAACACATTAGGTTTTCGGGGCTTCGGCCGTTCCAGGCTGCGTGTGCCTCTGTGCGTGGGCATTGCATTGCCATTGCCCCTACGGGCAGTGGGAAGACTGAAGCGAGCCTGCTTTGGGCACTCCGCAATCTTGAGGACATGGGTGGCGGTAAGCTGATCTATCTGCTGCCCACGATGGTGACTGCGAACAGCATATTTCACAGGCTCCAGGAATTTTTTGGGGAGGGAAATGTTGGTTTAACCCATTCCACTGCATCACTCCTCTTTGCTAATGAAGAAGAAGACCGTGCGGTTGTCAGGCATGCACTCTTTGACAAGACATTCATGACCCCGGCCACGGTTGCAACCGTTGACCAATTATTGTTCGCAGGGTTTAATACGGGAAAATGGCCGGTGGTAGAGTCAAACGCGATGAATAGTGTCATTATCATCGATGAAATTCATGCATACGACCCATGGACTCTTGGGCTTCTCATCGAGGCAATCAGGCACTTCTCAAAATATGGTGCCAGGTTTATGCTCATGAGCGCAACGCTGCCGAGATATATTCTTGACCTTCTTACCGCAGCTCTGCCGAATGCCTCCGAAATCCGGGACGACTCACTTCTTGATTCAGCCAGAAACTCGTTTTTTACCGTGGATACACCTATTAAAAAAGCGGTCGACAATGTGATTGATGCGGTAGATAAAGGTGCAAAGACCCTGGTAGTGGCCAATAGTGTAGGAGCATGTCAGGATCTTTACGAGACATTCAGGGACTGTGAACTCGAACCGATCTGCTATCACTCAAAGTTTACGCTCCGTGACCGTGCCAGAAAGGAGAAGGTGATTGAATCTGCAGCCACACGACTTCTTGTCGCCACTCAGGTCGTGGAGGTGTCTCTTGATATTGACTTTGACCTTATGTTTACCGAGTGTGCACCCCCCGATGCGATTGTCCAGCGGGCCGGCAGGGTAAACCGGAGACGCGAAAAAGAGAACACCTGCATCTCAATCTACCAGCCTTCACGGGTTTCGGAGAAGATATACGATCCCGACCAGACTGGCTTGCTGGCAAAGTCGTTTGAGGTGTTCCGCGACGGCCCTTCCCGTCCGACTGAAGCAGATTTGATCTCTCTTGTCGAATCTGTCTATGCAGGCAGGAATATTGCGCAGGATAGCAGATTCCAGGAGGCCGCAGTCCAGTATTCCCAGTCGCAAAATCAGCGTATGGCAATCTTTGACAATCCTCAACGTGACCCGCATTTCGAAGTGACCAGGAAGGTCGACTACCCGAATGTTTCCGTAATCCCTCAGATGTTCCGTGACGAGGTGAGAGCCTGCACACCAAGAGAGCGGAGGTGGTACGAAGTGAAGATGCCAGCCTGGTATGTCAAGAAACACAGTGTGGTTGAGAATGATGTGATCTATTGTGAGATGAAGTATGATCCTGAGATTGGGGCACAATTTATGGATACCCCGGAACTTGCGTACATGGTAATATGATCGACCTGGAAATTTTTACTCTCACTCTCGTGTCAGATCGGCCCATCAAGGGGAGCGCTCTTCAGCTCCGTGGCTTCTTTGCAACGAAATTTAATGAATACGTCCTTCTTCATCATCACCACGCTGACAAGTTTATTTATCGATATCCCCTTGTCCAGTATAAAATCATCAACGGGACTCCGACGGTCATCGGCATCAACGAAGGATCTGATCTGCTGAAGGAGATTTATCACCTTTCCCCCTCGATTCGCCTCGGTGATGATGAATACCGTGTTATCCGGGAGGGTGTCGATGTGAGACGGGTTCCATTTGGTCTTGACACCACTTTCCGCACCTATGAATTTGTCACGCCCTGGATTGCATTAAACCAGGAGAATTACCATGCATTCTACCAGACCAGGAATGCCGAAGAGCGGCGCGACCTGCTCAGGCGAACGCTTACCGGAAACATTCTTTCCATGGCAAAATCACTCGGGTACCAGGTTCCCGGGCAAATTCGGGCAGAAGTCGAGGTCAGGCCATTCAAACAGCGATTAAAGGAGGTGAATGTCATGGCATTCACCGGAAAATGTTACTGCAATTTTCAGGTCCCGGACTATCTTGGGATTGGCAAATCGGTTTCGCGAGGGTTTGGCGCTCTGAAACAATGCATAAAAATAAAAGAACCTTGTTAAGTCTATGCAGCTAGTCATCAATACCCGGGGATCATATCTGAAAAAGAATGCCCAATGCTTCTTGGTCAAGAATGATGAGAAGGTATTCGAGGTCGCTGCTGACAAGGTTGATAGTATTCTCATCACCACATCAGCCACTATTACCACGGATGCAATTGAGTTTGCCGTCTCGAAGAATATCGACATTATCTTCCTCAACCAGTTCGGAGATCCCTTCGGTAGAGTTTGGCATTCAAAGTTGGGAAGCACGACTCGTATCAGGCGTAAACAACTCGAAGGTGAAAAAAATTCTGTCGGGTTTCGTTTTGCCCGGAACTGGATATCCAAGAAGATTGAGAATCAAATTGAATTTTTAAAAGTCCTGAAGAAGAACCGTCCAGATTCAAGGGACTCCCTTGACAGTTCAATTCAGAAAATCCTGGATATTCATCAGTCTCTTTCAGAGATGACGGGGTCGCTGGATTTGAAGAGGGGATCTATCATGGGATATGAAGCGATGGCATCCCAGATTTATTTCTCAGCACTCAGCGAGAGTATGCCAGAGCAATGGAAATTTAAAGGCCGAAGCAGGGACCCCGCACACGATGCGTTCAACTGTCTTCTGAATTATGGATATGGAATCCTTTATTCCCAGGTTGAACGTGCATGCATTATCGCAGGCCTTGACCCGTATATTGGTTTCCTCCATACAGACAACTACAATAAAAAGTCATTCGTGTTTGATCTCATCGAATTATTCCGAACCCATGTGGACAGGGCTGTCGTCGGCCTTTTCTCAAGGAAACAGGTCTCTCCAGAACTATTCGATGAAATCCCCGGAGGTCTTTATCTGAACCATGACGGGAAGAAGGTGCTCATCGGCGCGTTTAACGAAATGTTCGACAGAGAGGTTCTGTATCATGGCCGAAACGTAAAAATCAGGAATACTATCCCTATGGAATGTCACCGGATTGCAAACCAGCTCATCAAACCGGAGAGTGCTGAATGACCATGGTATGGGTGGTGTATGATATTGCGGAGAATAAGATACGGAACAAGATCGCCCGAATATGCCTTAACAAAGGTCTTTACCGTGTTCAGAAGAGTGTCTTCCTGGGAGATCTCAATGTCAATGAACGTGATTCACTTGCACTTGAATGCGAATATGTGATCGATCCAGATATCGATTCGGTATATGTGTTCCCCATGGATAACGAATCGTTCAAAAAAGTGAAATTACTTGGCCAGGCGTTTGACAAGAAACTCGTCAGCGATGAGCTGTTAACGAAATTTTTCTGATTACCATGGAGGACACTGCAACACTCATCACGATATCAGATGTATTAGAATATTCCTTCTGCCCAAAATTCATTTTTTACATGCACTGTCTCTGTATCCCGCAACACGAAGAACAACGGTTCAAGGTATTGAGGGGAAGAGAAGTTCACGACGAGAGAATGAAGACAAATCCAGACTACTTGAGGAAAAAGTTGCGTGTCATTGGGAAGGATCTTAATGTCTTCCTCTCTTCTCGAGACTATCACATCAAAGGAATTATTGACGAGGTGCTGTTTCTCGAAGACGGCACTGCTGCTCCCTTTGAGTATAAGTTTGCAGAATTCAAGGAGAAAATTTTTAACACTTATAAAAATCAGCTTGCGCTTCACGCAATTATGATACGTGAGAACTATCACAAGGAGGTAAACAGGGGATACGTGTGCTTCACACGCAGCAATAATCGCGTTGAAGAGGTACGGTTTACGGATAAAGATTTCAGCCGGGCTATAGTAGTCGTGAATAGTATTCTTGAGATTATCGACAAAGGATATTATCCCTCCAAAGGAAAGTCAGAAGGTAAATGCATCGACTGTTGTTACAGGACAATCTGTGTCTAATATTCTGGTCTTTATATCCATATCTATAATTTTTCAACAAGCATTTTATCATTGCAAATTCATTTCATATTAAGCATTTTTTCGTCAAAAACGGCGAAAAAATGCGGTCTTTCAGAGCGCCATCCAGAAAAACAAGGATTGAAACAGATCCATACAGTGAACACCATGAAACCGGCCATCAACTTTCAGAGCGCCATCCAGAAAAACAAGGATTGAAACAATCCAGGTCTGTACCGGGAACAATGTTAATATAACTTTCAGAGCGCCATCCAGAAAAACAAGGATTGAAACATTGTTCAGATACGATCAAGGGAAGCCGGGCACCGGCTTTCTTTCAGAGCGCCATCCAGAAAAACAAGGATTGAAACTCCGCTGTTTGCCATCATGGCGACGAGTGCGACGTATTCTTTCAGAGCGCCATCCAGAAAAACAAGGATTGAAACAGAAACATCGGCGAGCGCACCGTGCTGGCAGGTGGACTTTCAGAGCGCCATCCAGAAAAACAAGGATTGAAACTATTACATTAGAGGGGGTGCTATTCGCACCCCCGCCTTTCAGAGCGCCATCCAGAAAAACAAGGATTGAAACTGTTCCCTGCAAGAAGTGGGCGTGCCCCTGGTGTGGCTTTCAGAGCGCCATCCAGAAAAACAAGGATTGAAACAGATCCATACAGTGAACACCATGAAACCGGCCATCAACTTTCAGAGCGCCATCCAGAAAAACAAGGATTGAAACAATCCAGGTCTGTACC
>Ga0208197_1002454_pt1 | contig 16334 bp, 8 predicted proteins | sample AD_JPNNA4_MetaG_FD_184444 | JGI IMG/M metagenome (GOLD analysis project Ga0208197, IMG submission 184444) | Active sludge microbial communities of municipal wastewater-treating anaerobic digesters from Japan - AD_JPNNA4_MetaG (SPAdes) (version 2) | ecosystem: Engineered > Bioreactor > Anaerobic >...
ATTGTTGAAAATATTCAATTGTATTTTCATTTAAGTCACCACGCAATTTGACCCATTGACACTTAGTATAGTGAAAATACCACGCAATTTGACCTATACGCCAAAAATTTGTGTAAATACATGTTCGCACCTAACGTTGGATTAGCGAACTCATTATTCCTGATTTTAGTGGACCAAAAATATAATAATTCGTTTTAATTCGTCGTCAAGCATCTGTCAGCGCACTTTTTCTCTTGATCCCTAAAAATGTCTTGAAAACTTATCTCAAATAATCAAAGGATAAAATCTTAAACCTGCTTCTGAAGCATAAATTTCTTTCCGTATTTTCCTGCCAAATATTTTATAAGTAGATAGCCGATGGTTATTCCAAAGATGTCGGCAAAAAAATCAATCCATTCTGCGCTTCTGGGTGGAAAAAAATATTGCTGTACTAATTCCATTACACCTCCAAAGACAAAAGGGAAGACGTATGCACTCCAGTATAATACCTTTTTGGAAAACTGTCTGATATAAAGATCAAAGAATATGCTCATGCTCAATGTCATATACATAAAAGAGTGGCCAATCGTGTTTCTAATAAAAGAGAGGTCTATTAAAAGGTTTTCTTCTGCATTCGCATAATATATTGCCTCGTGTTCTGGTGCTATACGTATGGCATCTGGCATCTCTTTTATGATGCTAAAATAAATAATGGCAAATAGCACAAATGGTGATATGAAAATAAATTTTCTCATCTCTTATAAATTCTGTGCTGCAAAGGTAAAAATATCGCGTGGAATATGTTTGTTAAATGGAGTTTTTAATCTATAACGATTGTATCACGTTAAGCGTTGCTCGAATTTCGAACAACGCTTAACGTGAAAACATTAACGCCTTAATAAGGTGAAGTGTCCTACATATTGTCTGTCAATCTCTTCTATGTTTATGATATACCAATAATCGGTAGATGGCATTTCGTTTCCATTGTAAGTGCCATCCCAACTCATTGTTGGGTCGTTGTATTGATAGAGTTGCTTTCCGAATCTGTCGAAGATCTGTACCGTAAAAACTTCAAACTTATCCAAGTTAGAGATTTCCCAAATATCATTTGTTCCATCTCCGTCAGGAGTGAAGAAATCAGGAACTATGATGTGGTAGGTTGGAGTAGTCAATGTGGTGTCGTCCATACAGCCCAGCTCATCTTTTATCCTGATGGTATATGTTGTAGAATAATGGATCTTCTCAAATACGTTGGATGTTGTAAATCCAGAGCCGAAATCGTATTCGTAACTACCTGTACCACCATTAGCGTTGAAGGCTATGCTGTGATAGCCTACATATTCGTAGCTTGTGATGGTTGGTAGTGGAGCTACCGTTACTGTGGTGGATTTCTCCTCTTCACATAAACCATTTGTAGCCCTTAGGTAATACGTGGTAGTCTCTTTGGGATTTACCAAGATCCTGTTTCCTTCGTAATCTATTTCAGAGAAGTCTGGTGTTGTAGCCCATTGGTACTTGTAGGAGGTGTTGAAAGGACTACTCTGCAGATAAACGTTCTCTCCATAACAGATGCTGGTGTCGGCAACGTTGAGTTTGACTTTTGCATCAACGTTGATAGTGGTTGTTTTGCTGCCAGCAGGGCAACTGGATTCAGTGAAAGCTGTTACCTTGTATTTGGTTGACTTTTGAGGCGAGAGTGTCAATGTCTGGCTTCCTATTGTCAAAGCAGAGAATGTATTTGAGTTGATAGCTGCCTGTTCCCAAACTAAAGATGGCTCATAAGGGAAGTCTGTGCTGACCGTTATCTCTTCGCCTTCGCAGATGGAGTCTGTAGAGATGGAGAGGTTAAATGTAGGTACAAAGTCAACATAAACTGTCTGGGTGTCGGTTGTAGTTGGGCAGTATTTGGCTGTAGCAGAGACCTGGTACTTCGTTGTGACGCTAGGTTTAACGAAGATCGATTTTTTGTCTGTTGCTATCTGACCGTTTGCTGTCACATCATCCCAGATGATGCTAAGAGGAGTTCCCCCCGTGATGGCTTTGAGCTCAACATTCTGTCCTGGACAGAGTTTGTTTTCTCCTTCAAGTGTTATGCTTACGGAGTCTTCTACCTCAACTGAAATCTCGTTAGATTTTATATCAGGACAAATTTGACTGCCAGAAACTGTAATTCTGTAGGTGCTGCTCTTTGTTGGATTGTCAGTTTTTTGAGTGCTGATCTCTGTAGAGAATGTACTGTAGTCTGTCTCGCCTTCCTCTTTTTTCTCCCATTTAACGGAAGTGGTTGCTCCGTATTGAGCAGATAACTGAACCTCGTCATTTTGACAGATGCCTTTGGTCGAAGCCGAAATAACTGGTATTACAGGGGTCTCAACTTTAACAGGAATAGTAATGACTAGAGTCGGACAGTAAGCACTGTTTGCATAGAGCGTATATTTACAGTCTTCTGTAGGGGTATCTTTAGCGTTGAGAGTTTGACTCACTGTTGTGTTTGTCGTTTGAGATTTTCTTCTCCATCCGAAATCCAAATATGCACCAGTTAATAAAGTGGCATTTAAATCAATGACAGTTCCGCTACAGATGCTTTCTGGAATAGGATCGTATGCTAATCGTATAGAGTCATCGACAATAATTTCAATCTCATTGGAAGCTTCTATCGGACAAACATTCTCTCCGATGGAAACAATTCTGAATATAGATGTTTCTGTTAGTGTAACATCTTTATTTTGAATAGGAGTCTCATCTATCGTTTCAAATCGAGAACTAGAAACTGTGTGCACCTCCCATCTGATGCTATCTGCATTGCTTACTTGGGTAAATAACCTTGTTGTACTGTTTGTGCAGATTCGGTTTCTGTCTGCTAATAACTCCAATTTAGCAGGTTGCTCTACCGTGACGGTACTTGTCTTTGTGACAGCAGGACAAACACTGCCGCTGAAGGTAACTTTGTAGACAGTCGTTTCAGAAGGGGTTTCGTCAAACGTTGTGCTTTCAGGAACGAAGACCTCTTCTGCATTCCCTCCAATTTTCTTGGTGAACGTTGATTGGTCAAGTTTTCCTTCTTTCAGTTTAGCTCGAATGCTGATCTCTGTGCCTTTGCAGATGGTCTGGTCTTTTGTAAGACTGAACATAATGGAGTCTTCTTTTTCTACTAAAACAGAGATTGGTTCTGCCAATGGGCAAACTGCTGTCTGTGTTTGTTTCAACTCAAAGATTCTATTTTCTGTGATGACCTCTTGACGGGTCTTAGCTCCGCTTCCGTCTTCCATGAAATTCTCTTCTTTTGGTTGTTCAATAGAAGAATCGTCAGCTGGACGACTGATGAATGAAACATGGTCAAAGTTGGTTGCGTCGAAGTCAATGGTCACTTCAGAGTTTATGCACACAAGATTGTCAGAAACGTTGAGGGAAAGAGTTGTTGGCTCTTCTATCTCCACATGTAAAGTTTCGCTCTTGCTTGGACAGACTTTTGCTTCGATAGAAACTCGGTAGTCTGTTGGTGCAGTTGGTGCTTCTTTGTGTGAGAAACCAGTTGCGGTTGTTATTTCAGAGAAATTGCTGTCGCCTGTTTTCTTTGATTCCCATTTCAATAGGTCTGCGTCGAAGTTGTAGTTGCTTACGCTTATAGTCATCTCAGAACCCAAGCAGATCGTGTCTTTGTCTAATGTAGCTTCAAACTTGACAGAGTCTTCAACGAAGATGGTGATAATGTTTGTTATGCCCGATGGACATTGACCTGTACCCTCAGCTGTGATTCTATACTGAGTGGATTGTGTAGGGGTGAGCGTCTTTATAATATCTGTTGATTGATCGAAAGATACAAATGCAGCTGTTGAATCCGTTCTCGACATCCAATTCAAGACGTTGATGTTTGTTCCGTTAACGGTTAAGTTAACAGATGATTGCTCGCATATAGAATCTTTGTCTGAAGACAAATCAATTTTTGTAGGATGAATGACATCGAAATTGTTTTCAAGGATGAGAGATGGACATTTGTCTCCTACGTATGTTATTCGAGTTTGCTGATTTTCATCAGCAGATCCGATGGAGTATTCTGTTTGTGTACCTCCTGTGATAGCCGTGTATACAGTTTCTGTACCTTTCTTCACTTCCCATGTGTAAGAGTTGATGAATCCCGTTACGCTTGTTTTGATGTTAATAGGATCGCCTTCGCAAACGGTTGTGTCTTTGCTGATTGTTCCTCTTATGGAGTCTTGAACAGTGATGTTTAAAGTCAGCGTATCTGAAAAACAGACACTGTCGTTTGCAGAAAGAGTTATTTCAGTCTCTTTTATGACGCCTACTACGGTATGGTTGTCTTGGTTTGTCTCAGTATTGTCCCACATATATTTGGTAGGATTGCCTTCGACCAAAACATCCGTTAACTCAATGTTAGAACCTTCGCAGACGATTGTGTCGGTTGGCAATTTAAGCTTAATCGCTTTGCTGACTCTTATTTTAGCGTAAATCGTGTCAGAATGACAAGTGTCATTCACCGCATAAACTCTATATTCGGTGTCAAGCGTTGGTAATACGGATAAGGTGTCACTGTCGTCAGTTACTTTCGTCCATTCCGTTTCTCCCATTTCTTTGTATGCCCAAACAAGGCTGTCGATGGTTGCCGTTGGGTCGTAAGTGGCGATGAGCTGAACCATCTCCGTTTGGTTGCTGCAAATGACAGAATCTGTCAGCTCAAGAGAGATGTCTGGTACATCGCAATGGCAAGAGACGGTTGAGATGTTTGTTATGGTGTAGACATAACAAGAATTGTCCGGACGACCTTTTGCGGCAATCTGTTGTGGTATCTCTGGCTCTGGGCCTGAAATGACCACGCGGTAACGTGTGCCGTTTGGATTGCTTTCCAAAAGAATCTTGACAGAATCGATGTTATATCCGCTCTCGTTCATGGATTCCCATGTTACTCCTTCGTCCAATGACTTTTGAAATAAGCAATAGAGTTTTGCTCCGTATATCTTATTCCAATCAGTTAAATCAGATAATTCGAGAGTTACGGAATCACCACAAATGCCTGTATAGTTGGTGTCTTTCTCTGCAGTAAGTTCAACCAATGGTGCTTTCACGTGACATGAAATGAGTGAGATGTCATCCATGGCCAAATCATTTCCTTTGTCTCCGTTGCCTGCATGGTCGTAGATTCGGAGTGTGATGGATTTGTTATCTCCCGAATTGAAACTTACGCCATAGTTGTTCCAAATGGATGTGCCGAATGGAGAGTTGGGTATGTCGCCAGAATCTTCTTTGCCTAGTACTGTGATTCCATCTTCACCAACAATTTCGAAGGTGAGGTTGCAATAAACGCCTTCCGTGTCACCGTTAGCCAATCTTTTAGAGATGGAAGTGGCAAATGTAGAGAAGAAATAGTCTGTATTGGCGCAAGGCTCGAAATCGATTTTCTGCTCGTAAATCACTTTGTCCTTCATGGCTTCATCAATGTTGATGACAATCAGACCTCCATCTTTATTGCCCGTGTGGTCACGACCACCAGAGAACCAGTTTGCTGCATATTTTGTGTCAGAGACAACGGAATATTCTCCGTCATCAGTGTTGCCGGAACTTCTGTAATCATGACCTTTTAGATTGCTGCTCTCTTTTCTTGAATTGGGAGCAACAGAACCAAAATCGTCTTTCCAAACAACTAAACGATCCTCTGCAAATTCGCAGGTTGGAGGGGTGCATTGTAAGGAGACCTCATTTGTGATAAAGAACTTATCACAGCCGTCGCTGGCTATGCCGTTGGTTGCAACCTCATTGGCTACAATGGAATTTTCTGCTAAAACAACGCGGTAGAGCTCCTTTGTGCCGTCTTCGCTGCTTGTAGATGTGATGGATTGCACATCATTGCCGCTTTCTGTGAGAGTTTGCCAAGTCAATCCGCCGTTGTCAGATCGTTGCCATAAACAGTAGATAGACGATCCGAATTCGTCTTGCCAATCGGTTAAGTCGGAGAGGTCAATCTCTTTTTTTTCTTCACAAGGAAAATTACTTAAGTCTGTCAACGCCGGATCTTTTTCAATAAATAAAGATGCTGAAGGTAACTTCTCTCCACAAATAAGAACGGAAATGTCATCAAAAACAATTTGTCTGTCTTGTGTCGTGTTTGTGTTGATGAGTTGAAGTGTGATATCACCTTGATAATTTTCCGGAACCATGAAATCGGCGTAGAAATGAGTCCATGTATATTCAAGGGTTCCTCCTGCTGAAACTTTACAACCGGTTGCTGATAGGGTATCTTTGTTGTTGTCTAAAACAACTGCTGTGAATGTTGCTTCAGACCACTGTTGATTGATATCAGCGAAGAGAGAGAACATGTAAGTCTTGCAGCTGCAGAATTTTGCATTGAGTGTCTTTTCGTAGAAAACTGTAGGGGTAGTGACTTTGGGTAAAATGGCGTACAATATAGCACCGTCAATGTCTCCCGTATGGTCGTTTGGACGAGGATTTCCTGTGTCCCAATCGTTTTTTTTCGTATTCTTTGGGTCTGAAACCAAGGCATAACCACCTGCTGCAGGTGAATCGCCATTGAAGAGGGTTAAGTTCTTGACCTCTGCACAAGCATTCAAATCGGTAGAAGTTGCTGTCCCGAAATCTTCATTGAAGATGGACATCAAATCTTTTGAGTAAGTACAGTTGGCTCTTGGTTTTGAAGCTGCTAATGTGTTGGAGATGGAAAATTTGTAACAACCATCATCAGGACCTCCGTTTGTGCTGATTTGTTCGGCTACTTCTTTGGCTTTAGCCTCTGTTTCGGCACCAGTGATGATGACTCTGTATCGGATGTTTTTTGTCACATCCACCTCCATCTGAGCCTTTCTCTTATCTATACCGCTGGTAGGTTCGGGAATGTCAGTCCATGTGAATCCGTTTTCGGATTCTTGCCATAAAAAGTATATCTTATCATAAAGTGTCTTCCATTTGGTTAAAATAGAGTCAGCGATAGAGTAGGAAGAGGTATATCGGCACCCCTGATTTTGGTTGATCGCACTGATGGTACTGCTTTCAATATCGGGGTCTGGTACATCTTCAGTGTCGTATCTGTAGAGTGTGATGTCATCCAAAGCAAAGTCGTTTCCTGCTTCGCAAGATTCCCAAGGTTCCAATTCTGAAGCTTTTTTGTCTTTGGTACAAAGTGCGTTATTTACAACTTGTAGTGTAATGGAGTTGTTGCCGGAAGAGTTGAACTTAATTCCGTATTCAGACCATTCATGTTCTGCTTTTGGGTTGTTTGAATCTGGACCATACATTTCCCAAAAAGGAATGCTGTCTGTGCTTAATTCTTCAATAGTACTACCGTCGTCGCCTAATATTCTCAAAATCAGATTGGCAGGTGTGCAACTGAAACTTGTTATGCTGGCTGCGTATATGGAAAAATAATAGTCGTTGTTGCTACAGAGAGGGAAGTTGATTTTCTGCTCATAAATAACTTGTCCTTCAAGCGTTCCGTCGGTGTTTACAACCAACATGCCTCCATTCTCGTTTCCTGTATGGTCGCGTCCGTTGGTGAAGAAATGCTGTGCATTGGGCTGATGAACTGGAAAACACCAATAAGTACTGTTGGCGATGGCGTATGAACCATCTTGTACACTTGTTGTGGTATCTCCTTGAAAGGTGTGTCCGGGCATGCTTTTAGATGGGTCGGCGAAGTCTATTCTCGTAGAATCGTCAACTACACCAAAATCATCTGTCCATACCTGGTTCATGGTTTGGGAGTGCACATTGATGAATAAGGTTAGTAATGAAAATAATACCAATAGATGGTTGTGTGTGTTTTTTAAGTGTACCATTATATAAAGACTAAAAAGAGATTTGATGAACTATAGTTTCCCCCAAAAAGTATAGTCCAAAACTGATTTTCAAATTTAATTATTATTCTCATAGAGAGAAAGAAAAGAAAAACAATTTTTTTAGAATCATCTTTTTTTAATTAAAAGTATAAGAAGCTGTTTTGATTTTCTATCATCTATTTTTTTATTTAAGCCCCAATGGTGGTTTTCCTATAGCCTTTCTGATCTGTAGTAGGAGATTTCTGTTTTTTGTCTGAATGGTTTTCTCAATAAGGAAATATGATTTCGCATATCTTATATACGAGAAAAACATGAACTGTCAGAATGAAAGGTACGGCAAAGATAAATTTCATGTGCTGAGTTTTATGACGAAGTGCGAACATCGCTATTAAGGCGCCAATGGAACCTCCAATAGCGGCAAGCGAAAGCAAATTTTTCTCAGAAACGCGTCTGCTGCCTTTCTTGGACAGACTTTTGTCTCTAGCATATACACTGAATGTGAATATGTTGATGATGAGTAGATAGCACAAGGCTATTGTGATGAACTGATTCACTTTTGATGTTTAAAAAGGGAGCTCACGTTGCTCCATGTGTTTCTTATATGGGTTAAAATTCGTAGTTAAATCCAAGACTTAGCTGTTCCTGAATACCTGTCTCGATACTCTCTTTATTGTCTGAGCGTATTTTGAAAGAAATACGGGAACTTAAGAATTTGTTGATGATGAAGTTTCCGACCAACTCAAGCTCCATCTCTATGTAGTTGTGAGGGTAAGAACAGAATACGTTGGCTTTAGACTCGAAATTGATCTCTCTAGAGAACTTCCAATAGAGTTGTCCGTAAATTTTGTATCCCCAATAACTGGCACTTTTGCCATGCTTGATGCCTTCATGAATTGGGTCTACTCGGTCGTCTGTAATAAAGATGAGTCGGTATGCCAAAGGAGACAACTGAAGGTATGTCTTCTTGTTGTAGCGGTAATCAGCACCTAAACCGAAGGTGAGTGTGGAAGGAGAAAGAAAAGCCGTTGCTACATCATTGGAGTTGATACCGTCGTAACTGGTGAATAGGGAAGTGCGGAAATCTCCCGATAAACTGTAGTAAATTTTTTTGATTCCTGTGAAGTATCCTAAACGGCTGAGTATGTTGAACTCGTCGTTGTTGACACGGAAGGCACGGATGGTATCTTCACTGGTGTTGTAAAAACCAACCTCCATGTTGAGGCTGTTGTCCCACGTGAGGATGTCATCTTTGTTATAGTTCTTATTGTAGACAAGTATGGAGAGCAACGTTGAGTTTGGCGTTCCTCCTTTGTACCAGTTGTTTACATAGTATTGAGAGAAGTGAATGGTCAGCTTCTTATACGAACTCCAAGGACCCTCGTTTTTCTTCTTCATGAGTTTGCTCAACTGATCGAAGACAGGCTCTCTGTTTCTCTTTTCTAAGTCGATAAGATAAACGTCCCTTCTATTATTACGTATGTCACCTGATTTGTCATCGTAGGTGCCCAAATTGTAAAACTCAATTAGTTCGGGCTGGTAAATAGCCATTTGAGTAAGGCTTCTTCTCTTAAACATATTTCTCATCAGAACCTCTTGGTATTCCTGCTCGAAATGTGTTTTAGATGCTGAATCTACTTTTTGAGGGTAGTAGGAGATGCCTTTGTAAGGGAACATTGGGAGGAAGTCTTTGTGGCTGATGGAGTCGAATGTGATGGGTTCCATGTAGCTATTGGCACCACTCTTCAATTGAGATTTTGTAAGAGAGTCTGCCTTCTTCTCTGTCTTTTCAATCTCTCTGACTATGAAATAGGTGTATCTGTTGCTTTTTTCTTCTTTTTTTGCTCTTCTCAGACGTTCGATATCCTGTTCTATCTGCTCTTTTTGTCTCTCAAGATTTTCAATCTCTTCGCCTTCATTGATCTCTTTCCTGGCTTTTCGTTCGTTTTTGTTTGCTGCTTCTCTGTTGTTCTCGTTTGCTGCCTGTTTCTTTGCAGGCTCCTCTATGACTCCTGCCTCTTTTTTGCTCTCTTTGATGAGCTTGTCAGTACGGTGTGACAAAGAATCCAATGCACGTTCTTTCCCGAAATCTCTGTATTCTCTGATATAAGAACTCATAAGTGCATTTTTTGTGCTGTCGAGTTGCTCGGGTGAGAAACCTTTCACCTCTTTTTCTAAATAAGAAAAAAACCATTGTGGGTCAATCTCCTCTTCTCCCAATGCCGATGTAAATAGGGATAGAAAAAAAACGATGATGAAAATTCGATAACGATACATGATGATTCCTTTTTTATGCAAAGATAGTTGTATATAAATTTTAAATATCAAAAAGACGATTAAAAACCAAGCCTATTCCTGTTGAATTCTCTTGATGATGTTGTAGGAAACGTAGATTCCCAACTCTCCGGCTTTACTTAGATCTGCGATGCATTTATCCTTTTCGCCTAAGTATAGTCTGGTAAGTCCTCGGTTGAAGTACGCCTCTGCAAAATCTTTCTCTTTTTCAATTGCCTTGGTGTAGTTGGCAATGGCGTTTCTATAGTCTTTCTGCTCTGCCAATATGTTTCCCTTGTTAAACCAGGCAAATGCAAAATCAGGATAAAGCTGTGTTACTTTGTCGTAATCGTTAAGAATAAGACCGTAGTCAAGTTGCGAACCTGCTTCTGCCTTGTGTGTGTTCTCGCCAATGACGACCTCGTCTTCGAGCGATTTTTCATAATCCATCTTCTTGTGACGGATATTGCCTCTGTTGAAGTAAGCAATCCATGAATTTGGATTTAGCTCGATGGCACGGTTGTAATCTTCGATGGCACTTTGATAATCCTGAATGAGATCGAAGTCTATCGCGCGACAAAGAAGGCTGACGTGATTGTTGCTGATGTTGTCCAACTTTTTGTATTTTTCGATGGATTGGAAATGCTCATCGATCTGCTCTTTTGAAAGTTGTTTTTCGTCGTTGCCTATCTTTAATTTGGCTGGCAACTTTCCACTGCCATTTAAGTCAGCGATGGCTTGGCTGTAATATTCGGGACGTTTCAACTCGCTGTCTTTAATGTAGTAGGAGAGCAGGAATATAGATTCCATGTCAATGTTAAAGTTGACATTCTGTACCTTTCCTCTGATTTCGCTCTTGTAAGAGAACCGACGCTCTTCGTCCTCTTTATCAGCTATAACTAGTCGGTTGAAGTTTTTGATGTTTTTATCTGATTGTTCCCTTGTCTTCTCGTTTTTCTCTTCGTCTTTCTTTTGTTCTTTTTCGTCCTTTTTCTTCTTCCAACCTTCCCTCTCCATCAAATAAGCTTGGTTGAAGTCTAGTTGAGCGCCTTTCTTGTCGCCCGTCAGCTCTTTGGCTTGTGATCTGTTGTAATAAAGAGGGTAGAAATCCTGATATTTCTTTAGAACTTTGTTTATGTCCCTGATGGCTTTGTTGGCTTCTCCCAAATCAATTTCGATCAAAGCTCGGTTGTAAAGGGCCATGTAATCTTCTGGGTCAAATTCAAGAACACGGTCAAAATCTTCGATGGCGCGGTTCTTGTCGCCCACTTCGTTGCGGAGCAAACCACGGTTGTAGTATGCCAAAACGTTGTTTGGATCGAGTTGAATGACGTTGTCGTAGTCGCTCATGGTTCCACGCAAGTCGTTGAGGTTGTATCGTATAATGCCTCGGTTGATGTAGTAACCTGAACGCTCGGGTTTTAGTCGGATGGCCTCGTTGTAGTCGTTCAATGCCTCGCGGTATTTGCCCATTGAGTAATAAACCAAACCTCTGGAAGCGTAACTTTCTGACTTGAACTTATCAAGTTGGAGTGCCTTCTCGAAATCGGACATGGAAGCTACTGTGTCTTCTAAAGCCAGATAAGCATGTCCTCTGTTGATGTAAGCATCCACAAACTGAGAATGTTTGTCGATAGCTGTGGTAAGAGACTGGACGGCCTCTTTGTATTTTTTGTCTTGAAGATATGCGGCACCTTTGTATAGCAAAAAACGTTTGTTGTCGGGGTCGAATTCCAATCCCTTTTCAAAATCTTCAATGGATTCTTTATATTTCTTCAGGTTGATGCGGGCAATGCCTCTACATTCGTATGCGTTGATCATGAATGGGTTGCGGTCCAAAGCTAAAGTACAGTCGTCTTCCGCTCCTTGATAATCTTCTAGGTTTATCTTTGCAATAGCACGAAAGAAGTAGGGGTCTGCCAAGTAGGGCTTGATGCGGATTACCTGATTGAAATATTGAATAGAAAGAATATAGTCTTCGAAATATAGGGCATTCCTTCCGATAGAGAGAACTCTATCTGTATTTATTTGTGAGAATATGCCCGTTATCGAGCTTATTGCAAATAATAGAATTAAAGCGAATTGCCTCATTTTCCTTTTTGATGAATGTTTCTAAATGGAGTGTTTTTTGATTCTCCTCTTTTTATTAACGTCACAAATTTAGATAAATTTTGTAGACCTCTCTCATTATGTTTATTAATGGATACTTAAAAAAGACAAAATATCGTTCGAATAAAAAAGAAAATAGGCTTTGGTGATTTTGGATCAAGAGAAAAAGTCCGTGGACAGTTTTTGACCACGAATTAACAAGAATTATTTTTTTGTTCAACAAAAATCAGGAATATGGGTTTATTAGTATGAATATTGGATTGGTATTTTTCATGTGATAGTAGAATTAGCTTTAAAGACTGCCAAATTGACATGAAAAAACCTGTCAAAAAAGATAAAAATTTCTAAATAGAGCCTGTTTTAAATAATGGCAAAGCATTTGTATTAATTGCAATGAATTGATTTTTTCAATTTTGGTATTCTACAAACCAACAAGTCCGTGACGGATATGTAGCAGGCTTAATTATCTTTCCCTGTAATCTGAAGAATTTATGATGGTATAGAGCTGCTTGCCAAGGGGTTAACCTAAGGTTAAAAACAGTATTGTTGATGTTTGATAAATAATGTTTTTTTTGGTTATGATTTACGTAATTAAAGACCTTGCTAAAGCAAAAGGCTTAAGAGACCATTATAATATAATCGTTGATGAGGATGATGGAATTTTGGTATTGCAAGTAGATGGAGTTCCTCAATGGGCTGGTTTGAATCTTGACGGAAACCCAATTGAGCTTTAATGAGGAACTGAACTACCAAGTTAATAACAGCAACCTGAAATATGTTGCTACTAAATACAGAAAGGAGGTAAATATGGGAAAGAATATCCATGTGGTTCATAATGGTAATCAGTGGCAAGTAAAGCAAGAAAATGCTCGACGTAGTTCTGGTAATTTCAGAACACAGCAAGAAGCATTTGAATCTGCTCGTGTAATTGCTACCAATAATGGACAAGAAGTTGCTATTCACGGTTTAGATGGTCGTATTCGTGAAAAGCATAGCTATGGCAACGATCCATATCCACCAGAGGGATAATTTCGTAATTGAAACCCTGATAAAACTGCAATTTTGTCAGGGTTTTATTTTCCTTTCAATAACGCTGCAAATATAATGTATTATATGGAAATGTTATATCTTTTTTTAACGTTTAAGATTTCAGTTGTTATGTCAAATATATTGGTAAAAAACAACCTCAAATTAGTTGGTGTTAATTCGTATATAATTACCTATAATTATATAAGCGCGTCCAACTTTTTTTGGAATAGATCCTAAATTTAACATAACCACAGGCTTTGCATTTGATCCGTTTTTTTTAACAGAAGAAACGACGATTCCCTTCTTTTGCTCAAGAAAAAAAGTTGCGATCTCTAAACAGCTTTTTAGTTTACTATTTCAAACTTCTTGTTGATGGTGTTTCCTTGATTATCCGTAATGGTTAGGATGTGTTTTCCTACTTCGGCATCAATTCCTTTCTTATGAAACTGGTAAGTGCTTCCGATATATTGTTCGTCCAAGTGCCAATAGAGCGTGGCATCTTTGTCGTGGTGGGCAACCTCGAAGATGATTTCGCTCTTTTTGCCATCGATATCAATCGGTATAAAAAGTTTACTATCCTCTTTAGGATAGACAAACTCCATTGGTAAGGCTTCGTTGGCGGCTATACAGCCGTCTTGGTATGGGGGCAAAGATTTGTAGGAAGAGTTGTGCATCTTATAGTACCACTCCATGGAAGGCGGTAATACAAACCACTTCTCGTGAATCATTTTATTGACCGACATGCAACGTGAAGTGACGCGATTTTTCTTGTCTGGTGATAGATGTACAATTCGGTGATACGGACAGCTGGCACACTTCTCTTCTGTCTTGCTTGCATTTTTGAACTTTCCTTCGGGACAGTTTGGTCCTCGTCTGTATCCGCTCTGCGGGCAGATTTCAATGCTGACCATGCCTTTGGATGGTTTCTTAAACCAGGAAGTGGCTGGCAATTGGTTGAAAATTGAAAACATGACGGGAGCCGCATGGGTTACACCTGTCAGACCTGGGCGACCTTCGCCGTCGGCATTGCCTACCCAAACTCCGACCACATATTCAGGGGTCACACCGATAGACCATGCATCTTTGTTTCCGAAACTGGTGCCTGTTTTCCAACCTACACGACGAGAGGAGCTGAAAACTCTCCAGTCTGAAATGCCTGGTCGATTGAGCTCTTTGATGGCATCCATGGTTTCCCAAACGGTTGGGCCGTTAAATAAAAACGGGCTATATTGGATTTTGCCTTTCATTTTGGGTTGCTCCGCCTTGTTGTAGTAGAGTGGATGTATGTCGTCTTCGCAATAATTGAAGTTGTTGTTGAATCGGTTCAGTGTACGCCCCATGTTGGCATACATGCCAGTCAAGTCCCAAAGTGTTCCTTCGGCTCCTCCTAAAATAAGGGTAAGTCCGTAATGGTCTGCCGAGTAGTTTAGGGTAGTCATGCCTGCTTTTTTGAGATAATCCATGAACTTAGGAGTTCCGTATTCTCTCAGCATGAGTACGGCTGGAATATTGAGGGAGCGCGCCAGTGCCTCATTCGCAGGTACGGCTCCGTCAAATTTACGGTCGAAATTGTTTGGTTTATATCCTGCAATGAGGATAGGCACATCGGGCAACAGCATTTCCGGTAAAATTTTTCCATCCTCCAACATGGCGTTGTATAGGAATGGTTTCAGTGTACTGCCCGTACTTCTTTGCGAAGTGATGATGTCCACATGGTTATTGTCCATCTTGTCGTAACCGGAATTTCCACAGTAAGCAAGAACCTCGCCTGTAGATGTCTTTGCGACGATTACAGCCATATTCTGAATCTGATTCTGAATATAAACGCTGTGGTAATGGTTGACCGTCGTCTCTACTTTTTGCTGAATGTTTCTGTCGATCGTGCTTTTGATGACTGTACGGTTATCGTTCTTGTCAATACGGTCAATCAGGTGGGGTGCCATCTTCTGAAGCGATTGTGGCTTGCCTGGCAATGGTTCCGAGATAGCCAAGGTGCAAGTTTCTGTGTCGATGATACCTTCTGCCTGAAGTTTGTTTAGCAGACGGTTCCTTTTCTTTAGTAATCGCTCTCTGTTCTTTCCAGGGTGGATGAGCGAAGGCGCATTCGGTAGTACGGCAAGCGTAGAGGCTTCCGCCCAAGAGAGGTCTTTTCCTTCTCTGCCGAAATAACGCCACGAGGCGGTCTGTACGCCCACGGTGTTTCCGCCGAAAGGTGCGTTGCTGAAATAGAGGTTTAAAATCTCCTCTTTGGAATATCTGAGCTCTAGGCGTAGAGCTAAAGAAATTTCGATGAACTTTTCGAAAAATGTACGTTCTTTATTCTCGCGGCTGAGTCGTATCACCTGCATGGAGATGGTACTGCCGCCGCTTACAATATGACCCGTTTTGATATTCTGAACTGCGGCTCTGAAGATAGAGACCGGATTGACTCCCGGGTGATTGTAAAACCATTTGTCTTCAAAAGTAACGATGCATTGTTTTAATTTATAAGGGATTGAGTCGGAGTTTGGAAATCTCCATTGACCGTCGGCCGCAAGTCTTGCACCGACAAGTTGATTGTCTTTATCTAGAACTACGGTAGAGTTGGGTGAGTTGAATAAAGGTTCGGGTAGAGAGAATAGCCAAAAAATAAAGAGAACGGATAGCAAGCCTATTCCGATTTTTGTTTTCTTCCCGATTGTTTTTAGCTTGAACATAAGCTGATTAATTTTTCACAAAGATGCTTATTTTTTGGCAGAAAGTGTTCGCTCCAGCAAACTGATTAGAAAAATGGGGATCAGCGGATAGGTGGGGTTGGTACAAGGACAAGAATCCCCAGATTCAAGAATAAAGTTTGGCAAGCCTGTACATGAAAAACTTCACGTCTGCCACGCCCCTGAACTGTGTTCGGAAAGCCTTTATTTTTGCGTTGAAGGACTCCGCAGAAGCATTCGTGAGCCTTTCTTCAAAGTAGTTGATTATTGTCGCGTTGTGATTTTCGAAGGTTTCGATGACTTTGTTGAATTCCGCATTGCCAAATTCTTCCACCTCTTTGTACCATCTTGCCAGGTGCAACCTCGCCACGTTCGGTTCTGATCTCTTGTTGAATATGTCTATAAGATCGAGATACAGTTCGTATGCGGCCTGCAGGTCGGGGAACTGCCC
>Ga0208197_1002459_pt1 | contig 16318 bp, 22 predicted proteins | sample AD_JPNNA4_MetaG_FD_184444 | JGI IMG/M metagenome (GOLD analysis project Ga0208197, IMG submission 184444) | Active sludge microbial communities of municipal wastewater-treating anaerobic digesters from Japan - AD_JPNNA4_MetaG (SPAdes) (version 2) | ecosystem: Engineered > Bioreactor > Anaerobic...
CCTCCGACTACTGTTTTATCATTGTGGCGTTTTTATATACTAATTGAAAATCTATTTTGCGCAAGGTTTTAATATCCCAACCTAACAAAATGTAGGAATATCATCCTAGGCCGGCGGGAAGTGGTCAACCCATCGGCCCTCTCCATTTACGGAGTGATGGATGATTAAGCAAAATAAAAATCATAGGAGAGTTCAAGGATGACATTCGATCAAATTAATCCACTAACCGGGAAAGTTAAGGAATATGCTAATTCTGCTGAATGGATCAAGGACGTAGAAAAGGCTACTGCTAAACCTCTAGAGAAAAAGCCTGAAGTTAAGACTTTCGCTGACGCCATGAAGCGATACAACAAAGAGCTTGGCATTCGTGATCCTGTCGCAGAGAAAGCTGCTGCTGATGCAGATTTCATCAAAAAGCAGGTCGCAGAAGGCATAGCCGAAGGCCTGGAGAAGGCCCAAAAGGCAGAGAAGGCCCAACAGGCTAAACAGGCCGAGAAGGTTAGCTTAAGCCCCTGGCCAGTCATTCAGAAGCATTCAGCACAGCCACGGTTCAGATTTTATGATGGGCAAGAGGTCTGCGGCTGCAAGGCAGGCCATAAGCCAACGGCAGAGCCAGTCATTCATAGCCGGAGAGGTGTAGGTCCTACCATGACTGCAAAGGGCCTGACTGCTGCCGAGGCTGAATCAAGGCTGAAACATGCCGGTATAACGCTCTGAGGGGCAACCATGGCCCCAAAGAGGCAGTAGGCCGAGCAATAGGCCAGGGACGGACCTAAACCGCCCCTGATATCTTATTTTTTAGCTAACCTTCTACCGTAGAATCTATTTCATCTCGGAGGTCTTTTAGGTCACTCTCTCCAAGGCAAATGAAAAGCTCTTTGATGTGGTCCTTTATTAATTCTGCCCGCTCCAGCTCCTCCGGCGTAGCTTCTCGGAGAGTCCTTTTGAAGCCTCTAATAGGCCCTGGTTGCGTCGGTAGATCGGTCTTTTCGTCAATGGGTATTATTCCCGCTGTAGTTTGTTTTCCATCTATAATATGAGGTGTGCCGAGAACATGCAAGAGCTTGATCGTCGCCCTCGCCAGCTTTGTAAAATCCTGATTGGTGATTATTTTTTCTAACTGCTTCATGGGCAGCTTGTCCAACACGAAAACGAAGTCTTCAGCGCCGTTTAGCCATTTCCTAAGACTCTTTCTGATAGCGAATTCGTTAATTTTCCTCTCTTCAGGCGATAGCTCACCCCGAGTCTCCAGCCTCCTCTTCTGATCGTCGCTTAACATGATATGTTAAAGGTTGTTAGAATTTATAACCTTTTCGGTACAGCTACATAATCAATTTTACTTTACTAAAAACAGTAAAACAAGAACTAACTTAAAAAACCACAAGTTATTAATAGGCTAACCTTCATACCTAAAGGTCGTATGAATGTTACTTCCCAAAAAGATCATCGAAACTGGCTCACGGTGGTTTTAGCAAACGGGCAACGTGAGCGGATTCAAAAGATAGCCGATACTAGAAGAGCCTCTAAAGGCGCGGTAGTGCGGCAATGCATCGACCTCGGCCTGGAGCGGATAGAGCGGGCTGAAGATATTCTTTAAATTGTATTCAAGAGGCAAGAAGAAAATGCAGAAAGGACTTAATGGCCCGGTGACTGGCCGGGCCAAAGGCTTTTACGGCAAGAACCCCTCTGCCGTACCCGAATTTAAACCTTGCGCAATTTTCGGGCAGAGCGCATTACCAGATAGTCGGCTCCTGAAAGGCGATCTGTTAGACGCGGTTATCAAGACCCGGAGAGCCCAAACAGCTCTGATGGATGCTCTCTACGTCTTGGAAAGCCAATTGGAAGCGGCTCTTGATAGCGATGAGGAGGGCGGGCAGTAATGGCCGCCGCCTTTGATCGCGCCGACATCCTCCGAACCTTTCAGCTATTCAACCCGCCGGGCGATATAAAAGAGCTGAGAGTCTTAAACGCCGGAAAGTTTCGGACCATCAGCGGCTATTTTGATAACTCTGGAGCCATGGTTGATTCTGTTGTAGCCCTGGCCGATGAGCCTTTCCCGGCCTACTATTTCACCATCAATCCGGTTCGCCCTGATCTCTTTGCCAGATCTGCAAATAAGTACACCCGATACGCCAAAGAGACAACAGCGGACGCTGATATTATCGAGCGGCGATGGTTGCCGATTGACTTAGACCCCATCAGGCCTTCGGGCATAAGCTCCAATGAGGAGGAGCACGACGCCGCCTTACAGAAGGCCAGGAACATAAGGGACCGGCTGGTATCTATGGGCTGGCCGATAGAGGCCTTTGTCCTGGCCGATTCTGGCAATGGCGGACACCTGGCCGTAAAGATCAGTCTCCCTAATGATGAGGAGGCCCGGGACCTAGTTAAGGCCTGCCTGGAAGCCCTGGTTAGTATCTTCTCGGATGAAAAGGTCAAGGTGGACACCACCACCTACAACGCGGCTCGGATATGGAAAATCTATGGGACCATGGCCAGGAAGGGCAGCGATGTATCTGACCGCCCGCACCGCCTATCTCGGATCCTAGAAGCACCCGAGCCGGAGGAGCTGGCTACGGTCTCCAGGGAGCAGTTAGAAGCCCTGGCCACACTCCGACCAACGGAGCAGACCACCACGGCCAGCACCACCACCACGACCACCACCGGAGCAGACTTCGACCCGGAGAGGTATGCCGAGGCTCACGGTGCTAAGGTACTGAGAACAAAAACCTGGAATGGCGGTATCCTGGCTACTCTTGCGGTTTGTCCATTCAATCCCGATCATAATAGGGGTGAGGCGTTTTTAGGAGTCCAAGCCAACGGAGCCCGGTATTTTGCGTGTAAGCATGAATCATGTAAGGGCAACAACTGGCAAACCCTGAAGCAGTTATGGTCTCCAGCACCGGAGACAGAGGCGGCCGAGAGGACACCAATCGCGGGAATAGCGCGGGAACCCGCGATAATTCGGCTTGAAGAGGTTGCCGATCTCACTTATAAGAAAGACGGCGAGCTGAAGAAAGCCAGGTTTAGCCCAACCTTTGCGGCTCAGGCGGTCCTTGAAAAGATGCCCCTGGCTATGTCGGAGGAGTCGGATGAGATCTATCGATTCACCGGCCAGATATACAGGCCAGATGGGGCGAGGATAATTGACTGCGAACTCTGCGAAGCTGCCGGAGACCTTTTCACAGATTTCCAGAGACGCGAGACCCTGAGGCGCGTATCTAACCATCTATTGAACCAACCGGTGAAATTCGATCCTAACCCCTACCACCTGGGAGTCAAGAACGGCGTAGCCGATCTCCTCACCGGCGAGGTTAGGGATTACAGGGCTGAAGATCTCATCACCGATCAGATACCCGTCTCTTATGATCCGGCCGCCCGATGCCCCGCCTTCCTGGCTTTCATAGAGTCCATCACCCCTAACATATCCGACAGAATCACCCTGATAGACTGGTTCGTTGCCACGGCGATAAAGGAGCCCCTGGCCTATGTGCTCTTCCTCCTCGGCTTAGGCCGAAATGGCAAAGGCATCTATGAGAAGCTGCTTAAGCGGTTCTTTGGCCAGGCGGCGTTTAGGGATATGCCACTTGCCGAGATCGGCAAGAGCAACTTCGCAGCCGGAGGATTCTATAAAAAACGTGGCTGGATTGCTTCGGAGACCGGGAAGCGTAAGGAAAACATAGGGACCGACTTTATTAAGCTGACCTCCGGCAACGGCGTTATAGACTCCGACCGAAAGAATAAGAGCCGGATTCAGTTTGAGCCCTACTTTCAAACCGTCGTCGATACTAACACCATGCCTCAGATAGACGACAGCTCTCGAGGTTGGAAGGAACGGTTTGTTAAGGTAGATCTCCCTTATATCTTCCTGGCTGATCCTGACGCCAACAACCCATTAGAGCGGCTGAGAGACCCATGCCTAATAGATAAGCTGACCACCGAAGCAGAGCTTTCAGGTATCCTCAATCTGCTGCTCTTCAGATCTCGGGCCATAGGTAAATCTGGCCAGATACATAAGCGTCCGGGCTCGGAGATGTTCGTAGAATATAACGAACAAAGCTCATCCGTGGCTACTTTCCTGGAGAACTTCTGTGAGTACATCGAGGATGGGATCTCTTTTGAGACCCCTTTAGAGCCCATCTATGAAGCCTACCGCGAGTGGTGCGGCTACAAAGTCGGTGAGGTTGTAGATATTCGATACTTCGGCAAGCAGTTAAAGAACTTTTGCGGCGGTGTCGAACCTCGGAGAAGCAAAACCAAAGACAGGAAGAATATTAAGTTATATCGCCGGCTTAACTTCGATAGCTGTAAGTGCAATGAGGCTATAGAGGCTTTGCGGCTATCGTTGTCTCCTGATGTCTCCATTATGTCTCCTTCTATTCTCCATGAAGAAGAAGATAAACAGAGTCCACTGATATCAATGTCTCTATTGTCTCCATTGTCTCTATGGAATGAGATCTTAAGACAATTTGGTGATCAATCTTCTATTGTACAAATTTGTACATCGGAAAAGAAAAATTCTCCTATAGCAAGAATACCTCAAATTAATGGAGAAAACGGAGACAATGGAGACAACGATAGCCGGCGGTCCTGTGAATCAGGAGATCAACGGAGACAGGACAGAGACACCAATGGAGACAAGCCCAAAGGCGAGTACAAAACAGTCCTGATCCTAGAGGATGTCCCTATCTTTGTCGGTGTAGACGGCAGAAATTACCTTCTCCATCGCCAGGATGTAGCCACGGTTCCGGCGATCCATGCCTGCAACCTCATAGCGAAGCATCTAGCGCGAGAGACCCATGTAGGCTTAGGCCCTCATCCCCGGGGTGATGCTCCTGCCCCTGTCAAGCTGGATGAGGCGGCAGAGGAGGCCGGAGCATGAACCGCCACGGCAGGCAGAGAAAGGGACGGTACGACTCAGTTAAGGAATACATCTTAGACCGGGCGGTACTTCCGCGACATTTTTACAATGGCTTCGACCTGAAGAAGCTTGCCAAAGCCTGCAATATCAGCATCAATGAAGTCAGAGCGCAGCTTCGCACTCTAGGCTATGAGCAGCAGGAGAATCGAAATGGGTTGAAAATGTGGAGGCTACCTTATGACAAAGTGCAATCATTGCGGGAGTAATCAGCTTTATCTTTATGGCTATTTGGGCCTAAATCTAGTCTATTGCTGCCGATCTTGCGGCAATAGATTTGTTGAGACTATCGAAAAAATCAAAGAAAAGAGAATCAAGGTGATATCAAAATGCCAAAGAACTCAGTAAAACCAGAAGCCGCAGAGTCATACAACGAAATCGCAAGCAGCAATCCAAGTGGTCAAAATGACCACATGGGTACAACCCGGTACACCGAAAAAATGGCGCTCGGAGGGCCGATCCCGATCGTTATGGGCGGCGGACGTATGGCCTGCCGGATGAAATTATCCGGTAAGATCCTGGAGCGTTCCGGCCTCAAAGCCAACGACAAAGTAGAGCTGATAGCCGGAGAGAACGAGATCATTATCCGCAAGGTCGGTGAGCCTGCCCCTGGCCTGCCTTTCAAATCGACAACCGGCACGACACGGATGCTAGATGCTTTGATGGCGGCAACCCGAGAGAAGGAGGCCGAGATGAAGGCGGCCAGAGAGCAGCGGTATGCCTACCAGGAGGAGACCGAAGCCGAGGCTGAGGGAGTGGATGGAGCCGCGCCCTTGAATCTGGAGCAGATCGATCAGGAGGTGCGGTAGGGGATGAGCCAGGAGCAGAAGCCCCGGAAGAGGGCTTATAGGAGCCTGAGTTATCCTGAGGCGGCGGCATTGGTCGATGAGTGGGAAGATGTCTCCAGCTTGACCCCGGCGGAGCTTCGGAGATATACCGGCCTGAGGTAAGGAGTCAATGGCCAGACCTTGCGGCCCATGTTCGGACAACCGGCGGACTGAATTAGACCGCCGGCTACTGGAGAAGGATCTTACCGGCGAATCGTTCCGGCGAATTGCGGAGGATTTCGGCTATAGTGAGACGGCATTACGGCGGCATTTAGAGAACCATATTGCCTCCGATGTCTCCGATGTAATGGGGGCCATGAGGGCGGCCAGGTTAGAGGCTTTGGCTCAGATCAAGGCTGAAGAGGTGGAGACTCTGGAGACGGTCAAGGCCGAGGCCAGGGAGACCACGGCGGCCAGGCTGGAGACCGCCGCCAGCTATCTCGATCAGCTTATCCTCCTCCGTCAGAAAGCAGCAGATATCCTTGAAGAAGCAGCCGAGGCAGGAGACCTCAAAACTGCAATTGCGGGAATACGAGAGGCCAGAGCATGTATCGAGACTTTGGCCAGGATTGAAGGCCAGCTAAGCGACGCCCCGCAAATTAACATCCTGATTAACCCTATGTGGATCCAATTAAAGACCGTCATAGTATCCGCCCTAAGGCCTCACCCTGAGGCCCTGGAAGCCGTCTTGAATGCCCTGCCTGATGAGCCCATGAGGAGCTGAGAGATATGATCTCCAGTGACCTTAGGCGGGCTCTCCAGTGGGAGGTTCATAAGGCCGATCCGGTGAGATGGGTTCATGACTTTGGCCTCCTCCGAGACAAGACCGCCCGGCTGGTTAGGCTGGATGAGGAGCAGCAGCAGATACTAAACCCGGCCAACCGGAGGATAATCTTATGCTGCCATAGGCAGTACGGGAAAAGCTCGATAGCCTCTCTGCTATGCTTTCATCAGGCCCTATTCCATGATAGATCGCTATGCCTGCTGGTATCTCCATCCCTCCGGCAAAGCAGCGAGAATTTCCGTAAGGTCTCGGATGCCCTGGATTACCTCAGCCCTAAGCCCGAGCTGGAAGAAGACAACAAGCTAACCTTGCAATTCAGCAACGGCAGCAGGATAATCAGCCTACCAGGGAGCCAAAAGACCGTAAGGGGATTCACCGCCCCGGACCTGATCTTTATTGATGAAGCCAGCGAGGCGGCAGATGAGCTTTTCACGGCATTATTCCCCATGTTCACTTCCAACCCCAAAGGCCGGCTAATCCTCGGATCGACACCCAAAGGCCAAAGGGGCTTCTTTCATAGGCTATGGACTGAGGCCGGGCCTGAATGGCTGAAGATCGAAAAGAAAGCATCAGAGAACCCGAGGTTAGACCCGGCTATCTTGGAAGAGGCCCGCCGGACTTTGCCGGAGTGGGAGTTCTTGCAAGAATATGAATGCCGGTTCATGCAGGCACAGGATCAATATTTCTCAAATGAGACAATCGAAATGATGTTCAATACCACCGCTAAACCGCTATGGGAGGAATCTTTATGAGTGAAACTCGATTTTTTATCGATGGACCTAAGCCAAATAAAGCCTTTACAGGCCGATTCTGGATAGGTTGGGACGTAGGACAGGCTAAAGATTATTCGGCTATAGCCATCTTGCAGAAAGAGGGGAATCGCTATGTAGTGAGCCATTTAGAGCGGCTACCTCTTGATATGCCCTATCCGGCGCAAGTTGAATCCGTCTTTCAAAAGCGGCATAAGAAGCCTCTCGATACTGCCGAGAAGACCTTAGTGATGGACTACAGCGGAGTAGGCCGGCCTGTTTGGGATCTGGCCTCCGACCGTGGCCTTAACCCTATCGGCGTATCGATAACAGGCGGCGATTCTGTGACCTGGCTGGATGATAACCGCCGGGCGAGAGTGCCAAAGAGAGATTTAATCAGCACCATGCAGATTGCAGCCCAAAACGACCGCTTGAAGATAGCTCAGGGGCTCCGATTTGGCCCGGTGTTGGCCGAGGAGCTGGCGGCCTTCAAGGTCAAAATCGATCCCCGGACGGCTCATGATTCTTATGGTTCCTGGAGAGAAGGCGAGCACGACGATCTTATTTTAGCGGTAGCTGTTGCCCTGTGGCTTGCAGAATACCGGACCACCCCGCAGATAGGTATATGTAGGCTCATCTCCTCCGGGCTGAGTCACCGGCGGCGGTGAGGATGAAGTCTACCGCCCTGTTGCTCATCCTGGCCTTCGGTGCTCTTTCTGGCCTCTCCCTGGCCTGCCTCCTTGCCCTGGCCGGGATATCTGCCTGATGGGAGGAGAACTCCCTCGCCGCTATTTTTTCTATGGCTTAAATCGATTTTAAAAGGCCAAAGTATATATACCGATAGATACAATTATCAGCCATGCGTATTCGACTTAGGCCTATCGATTGGCTGGAAGGCTACAAAGAGCAGCAGGCGGCGGCGATGGTCAAGAGCGGCATCCAGCGAACCCTTTTCTCTTATGGCCTCGATCCCTCCGAGAAGGCCTATCAGGTACGTACAACCTGTTGACCTCCTCTCCTCTTTTCCGGCCCATTTTCTCCTGATCGCGGCGGTAGAAATTTTTATAAATACCTTTTCAGGCCGATAAGTCTGCTTTTACGGTATGGAAAATAGATTTATCCAACCAAGCCGCTGCATAGCGGTCAGATCGATAGCAGTAATCTAAAACAGATCGTGCTTAGACTCTGTGGAATGACCACTTTGCCAGAAGAGGATTTAGGCCATTTCTAGCTAGATCTGGATGATTCTATAATTAAGTGCGTGTAACTTGCATCCTGACAGCTCGTACATTAGTTTTTTCTAGTGGATCTTCTAATCTTAGAACAATGAGGGAACTAAATGATGGGCAATAAGACCGTTAAAGTTGAGTTGGATTGCGGTTGTCAGGCAACCTTTTTTGATGGGGTGGAGATAGGAACGTACACTTTTTGCCAGAAACACGGAGACACCTATGTTATGAATATTCCCGGTAGAAAAAAACCGCATGTAAGCGGGGGAGAAAGACCTACAGCAACCAAGAAAAAAGACACGGATCCCCATCAAAAGACACTTTTATGAACCAGGACCTATCCCGCCGTGTAGCCAGGATCATAGGCATCATAGTCATGGAGATATCCCTAGAGGAGAGGTCCGCCTTTATGGACAGGCTGGAGCAGGCAGGCAGCTTCTCGGAGCTTCAGGAGGCCGATCAGAGAGCTATCCTTGCAGCCGATAGCATCCGATCTGGTTTGCCAAATTGCCCCAATACAATCATAGGTAGAACTATAAAGAGAGATGGTGATTTATTTTAAAAAGGAGAATAGGAGTAGGAGGACAAAGAATGGTATATTTTATATCGTATGCATGGAAAAGTAAGCTAAATGGTATGTCTTTTGGAAATGGACCAATTGAAGAATTCCCATTGAAATGGCTGAAAAAAATGCAGGATACATCCCCGGATAGCGAGGTTAGATTGCTGTGGTGGATTCAACTAACGAAGAAAGAAGATATAGAAGCTGCAAATAGCATCGGACTAACTGCCTTATAGGCTGAAAAACAGTAAATTTTTTGGGAAGGGAATATGTGGCTAGATGATTTGCGGAAAGAACTTTTTGAGAATAACAGTACAAGTTATGCTATGATCATTGTTGCAGCGATAGGTATGATATATCTAAATCACACTTTGATTGACTTTGGGACCACTAATTCAGCTTTTAGATTAAGCATGTCCACATCAATTCCTTTCAATCTGGTAAGCGGAATTGGGTTTTTAATTCATAAGGCATGGCCGCTAAAATTGTTTGGTGCATGGAATGTATTTATGGCACTCCATACGATCAGCTATATCTTAGCTACATTGCACCCATTGGGAAAGTTTTCATAGATTCTTCGGCATGCATCAATTCAGATCATATGAGGGATAAAGGCCAACAGCCGAGAGGGCGGCTGTGGGGCTGAGGAGACAGGACCACAGTAGGCCTGTCTATTCTCCGACAGATCCTTATGGGATCAGCTCAGATCTTATGGAGATCTGAAAGGATCTAATTTGATCCTATGGGGATCTAGGGAGGATCTGATGAGGATCTATGCCGAGGTAGAAGATCAGGTTAATGAGGAGCTAGATCAAGCGGCGATCTCGGAGGGATCTAATAAGAAGTCCATAGTGGCTAAGGCTATTGATCTCTACCTACACCAAGACAGATCTTCACAGGATCTAATTTCTCAAGAACGGGATCAACTGAGATCTGAGCGAGATCTAGCGAGATCTGAGCGGGATCAGCTAAGATCTGACTTTGACTTAAGATGGAAAGAACTTCAACAACTTAGGAGCGAGCTTAACCAGGCTAAACGAGAGCTAGAGGCTGCGAGATCTAGGGAGGATCTGCTAAGATCTGAGCGAGATCTATCGAGATCTGACAAAGATCAGGCATCGGGTGAACTCACGGCCCTACAGCTCACCCTAGAGCACTACAAAGAGACCTTGAGGCTCAAGGATGATGAGATCTCCTTTCTCCGAGGCCATGTAAGCCAGATCTCCGAGAAGCTGCCTAAGGCCCTCCCTCCGGCAGAAGAGGAGATCAAGAAAAAGGGATGGTGGCAATTCTGGAAGTGAGTGCCACATGAATCCATTTTTTAGCATGGGATTAAGTGCAATAAAAAATAGTCTAATCTCTTTGATTTTAATCTATTTAGTTATATCATATCTGTCAGAAATTTCGGGTTCTACTAGCACATTTGACCTTGGGGGCGAGCCACATTATTCGATCATAGTCGAGACAAATAAAAACCAATTAAATCAAAACGACAATTTCAAAATGAATTTATCTTTCTCTGGATTAGGCAATGTGAGTTTTAGCAGACTTTTTATTCTCGTTCCAGATAATATAATCAAAGATAAGATTATTAAAGTAACAAAAATAAATTACACGTGCTCAGATATAAATTTCACAACAAATACAAAAATTTGTAAAGGAGAGCCAATCGTAAGAAATGAATCCCCACGATTTTGGACATTAATTCCAAACAATTATTACCAACACCCCCATATCGTTGGGGAAGATCAATATTCCGGGACTAAATTGGAAGGAGCCGCTCCTTTTTCATTTAGCGAAGTGATGTATTCACCCAATTCCAGTATGGAATATTACCCTCCTGTGACAATTGATTTTGTAGTTGCAGGCAACGCAAAACCAGGGGATTACAATATTCAGATCATATACGATTACAAGAGCAAAGATGAATGGTATCAAGATAGACAAGAAACAAAAATACATATAAACAGATTTTATGAAAATGATACTTTCTTATATTATACACAATATTTTGCAATTTTAGGTTTCATAGTGCTTATAATGCAATTTTGCAAAGATATTAAAACATTTTGGAATTGGTCCAAGAACAAAAATCATTGAACCTGATCCTGGGTGAGCTAGCCAGGGAAGACAGGATCAGGATAACCGACGAAGTGATATCATTAATATAATGAATCGTTATTTTAATTTTTAAGGCCATGATCTCTAGCCAAGAGGACTAACTACACCATTCAGAAAAGATTGAGAGACATCCTCTCCGGCCCGGAGGGGCTGAAGAGGAGAGCCCCGAATAACTACTCTGACTCAATTGAAAGATCTGATTCAGAGTATCCAAACTTGGTGATCACGTTTTTGGATAGTTTTAGTATACTACCTGCACTTAGGTTGGTTTCAGCATAGATGTCTGTGCCTTCAATCAAACCCGCTGATCTTAGTTCTGTTGGATTTCGCGTGAAGAATGGCCTTACCCTACCAGATATCGTCAAAATGTCGTCAAACCTGTCTTTATGCAATTCTGCCATGATGCTAGAAATCTGGAGCAACATGTCCTTCCAATATTTTGTTTCGTGCTTCTCTCCTTTAAAGGTGAATGATGTGAGAGGCTTACTAGCTTGTGGTTTCTGTGCCTCGTAATACTGCGCAATCGCTATTAATTTATCGGCATATTTATAAATATCGTCTGGTGTTTCAATAGAGACTTTTTGTTCCTCTCTGGTTTGGTCATCAAACAAGCCTAGCTGTTTGTTAGGGCTATTGAAGTACATGCGAGCAATAGGCTTACGGGAGTTATCGTCAAGCAATACGCTACAGTAGCTCAAGGCGTCGCGGATATTGATGCGATTTGCATCAATAGATTCTCTAAGCAGAGTCTTAATTATATAATATCCATCCAATTCCTCATTGGAGGTTACAACTTTGCTGCCCTTTTCTCCTGTATCTACGCTTTCTTGGGTTGCGGAAATGTCCTTCGGTTCATCTTTGGAGGCAGAAGCTTCGCTTGCAAGAGCAATATTCAATCGATCATTAACCTTATCGTTTATGAATTGCTTGAATGTTTTCTTAGTGATCAGAGCAAATTGATCTCGCACCGGCTGAGTCAATTTGCCAGAATATACTTGAGATGCAAAAAACTTAACGAAATCTTCAGATGGGTTATTCAATTGCTCATCAAGCAATCTCTTGATTTCCCTCATATATTTCAAATCGCTGGCAGTTGCCAAGATGCTTTCCAATTCGAAGGAGGATTTTGAGAACTTCTTAACTTCTTCGACAACGGGTTCCTTCAGGTTGAGAAGGTTAAGTTCCAGAAATGGTTTTGCATCCATTTTATTCTTGTCTTCCAAATCTGAATAAAAACGATAAACAATGCCGTTAGTTAAAACACCAAATCTAGCTGCGGTAACACTGAAGTATCTATATAACTGGGAGGTATGCTCTTGATCTAGGTCGCTGCCGCACCACTTGCATTCAAATAAGATCATTGGCTTCCCATTTATCAAAATAGCATAGTCAACCTTTTCACCCTTCTTAGTACCAACATCCGCTACAAGTTCGGGCGTGACTTCAGTAGGATCAAATACATTATAACCAAGTGCGGCGATAAAAGGCATTATGAAAGCTGTCTTTGTCGCTTCTTCAGTTTGAATACTCGGGCATTGTTTCGGGATGCGCAAAGCCAAATCCCGCATTGAATCGATGAAATCCATATTTTTATCCCTCCAAATTTAAAACTAAATTTGAATGCCTAATGAAATAAGTTTTGGGTCCGTTTCAAATTAGCCTGAAAAACGCAATTGAAATAGATTGTCCCGGAACATGTAAAAAAGTTCTATGACATTTAAAGCCGGAGGGAGCTGGCCAGGGACGCCGTTGCTGTTGGCAACGGTCCGAAGGATAGATCTATCCAGCCAAAGGAATAATATCAAGAGACTATTATAATAGAATTATAACCGAATTGCTAATCTGTCTACGACTAAACGATACTATACTACTATACTATCCTTCTTGGACTATAGAACTTAATTGTATATTTTTCGACTATATTAACCTAAATCTCCTTAAATACTGAGTCCTATGCTCTGGCCTGACCGTTGCCATGTGAAACAGTGGTCAACCTCCGGTGCATAGGCTATATCCTCAGCTCGGGCCGAGATCCTCATAGTCTGCCGGCCGTCGTTTGGCCTGTGGCTGCATTCCAGGGCAGGCCATAGCTTCTCTGCTCGGTGCATGGCCCGGATGGTCTCTTTACGGCTAACCTGTTCGCCATCAGCTCCAGAGAATAGGGTTCTCGCGTGGCTGGAGTCTAGGGTGATATCCTTTCTCTTTGGATCCTCGCGGGCAACTGCCTGGATGTGGTCAATAATCTTGATGGCTCGGGCGGCGATCTTAGACACCACTTGCACCACCTTACCGCCTCCGACAGCAGGCCGGGCCTTAAGGGCCTCGCGTATTCTAGCTAGATACTGCCGGATGTAGGCGGCTAGAAGCAGCATCTTGGTTATGGGGTTCCTCTCAGCTTGAAGAGTCTGGTTATGTCTAGCTGTGATCCTGGCAAGCTCTCGCCCTCGGAGGATACCAGCATCCCGGACCAGTTCGACTATCTGGTTGCCGGTCTCCACTAAGGCTCTAAGAAGGCCTTCCAGCTCGGAAAGAGGTATCTCTAAAATCGGTTCATCGGCTTCAGGCGAAGGCCCAAAGCTATTTATTCTGGCTGTGGCTAGTTTATCCATACGCTAACACTCCTGCAAAGTGGAGCTATCCTGGCCGGGTGCTACCAACACCCGCGCCGGAACCAATTTTATTCTAACTATTATCTAGCTGGATTATATTCTCTGTTAGGTTAAGCTTCTTCACCGGCAAAGCTATTATTTTGAAAGGATAATTCGATTTTTGGCATTGTGTTTCACCAAAACCATGCCAGGGACGGGGTTAAGCCCTGTCCTTTACATTAATTTCATGAAGATCTAAATACTCTTCAATAGCTTCTGCGATCACACCAGACTGTGAGCCTCTTAAAGTTCCTTTTGTCTTCACAATATACTCTTTTAGCCTCTGGTTTACCTCAGGGCTAATCTCAGCACTGACTTTAGGCATGTTAGAACATAGGCTTCTAATTCTATATAACTTTTACTTTCTGAGAGACTAAAATCTTAAATACTAAAAAGCCTATGTTCTTATCGGTGAAACGCAATGTCTGCAAGAATAATCATTAACCAAGAAAAGCCAAAAACGCAAACAATAGACGCTGTTAGGGCGCTGCTGGCCTGGCGAGGAAGAGCTGCCGAGCCGCTGCCCTCTTTTATAGAGATGGGAGCGGGAAATAACCGCTTGGTGCTGGTTTTGAGCAATAAGAAAGACTGCTATTATGTGGCCACTGCGCGCGATTGCAGTTGCCCGGCGCGGAACTGGCATCCCAACGGGCCATGTAAGCATATGAGGCGCTACTTCGCGGAGCAGCAGGCCACAAAGAGGCCCGACGATACTGCTCCTAATGCCGGGCGCTGGCATGGACATAACGGCCCGGTGCTGGATGAGGCGAGGCCCGCGAAGGCCTCCTCCTCTATTCCTCTTTACATCGATATGCGCGATACCACTCCAGCCGAAGCTGTCTATTTTGAGCGTAAAGAGGCGATCGAATTTCTGCCGGCAGAGGCTTGACGGTGCACTCTCTCCCTCTAATTTTAAACAATAGCAGATTACTTTAAGGACGGCGGGTGAACTATGCAAAAGATAGGAGGAGGCAAAATGAGACAATGGATATTTGCAGGGTTAATACTCCAGATGGTTTTCATCGGGTCTGTTGAAGCAAAAGATTATTCGACTGATTTGGGGCCGTATCACCTGGATTTCTCGCTGGATGATTCTAGTATCCTTGCACAATTTGACGTATCTTATTTCGGAAAGGCTACAAATATCATAACGGATCCCACGACAGGTATAAAATATTATGCTCATAGGTTAGCCGCGAAAGATAGTCTTCCGCCAGCCTCTCTTGAGTTTACCATCTACGAATACCCAAAACCTCTAGGCCGTCTCGACCTTGAAAAAGTGGCACTTACGCATCAAAAGATATTAGAGAAGCGTTACTATAGGGCTTGTGAGAGCCGAGAGATAACTATTGACGGCCATGAAGGCATTCTTACAACCGGGCTTGCTGGTTGGAGTTCTCCAGGGGATGTCTATATGTTTGCCTATGCTATCAACAACAGAACGCAGGTGACAGGCATATGCTACCTCGATTTGAATAAAACCGTTGAGCCGATCTTAAAGTCGCTGCATGTCACATTACGGCCCGTGAAAGGAGATGCGGACGGAGATAACTTCTTAGATTGGAGTTATGATTATGCAAGGGGCAATATAACTTTCATAGCTGACTATCCACCTCTTCACGATCCAGTCATTGTACCAGCCGGCACAAGGATCTACGCTATACGAGAAAATGATAAGGTTTACTTCACCACAACCGAGGACGGTATAATTGAAATCGGCCAAATGGAGGTCACAGTACCAGTCAAGGCGGAGGTAGACGGGCCATATAGTAACGTCGATGCTTATTCTATCCTGATTTTGGAGGGCTACTTGGTTGGCATATACGAATGTGAGAACCGGGAGCCTGTGGCGGTTTTGGGGGTGTAATAGCTGATCATGTCAATATTCTCTTTTTTGCGCTCAATTTAGTTCTATGTCATTTACTCAAATAATGTCATAGAACCAAGCTTATCAGGAGAAGCTCATGGGATTTGAAGAGATGAAGCGGCTGAGGGATGAGGCGAAGGAGAGCCAGGTAAGGAAACCATTAGATTCTGTCTCTGCGCCAGGTGCAGAGACAAACCAAACCAACCAACCCAAAGAAGTAGCCAGAACCATCGCCGACAAAGCCAAAAAGATCGGCAAGAAAAAAAACAATGTCAATGTTGCCAAATGTCCGCCAAATGTTCGATTAAAATATTTTCTCGGAGCATTGCGAAGGTTCTTATATGGATTCGGCAAAATATTAGCTGTCGTTTAAAAGAACGGCAGGCCAGACCCGATACACCTGGCCCTCTCCAGCTTTGGGAGCGAGGAGATCGGGGGTGCGGTGTCTACCATAAGGCGAGACTGTTTCACCCGCACCCTTATCAGCCTCCGACTACTGTTTTATCATTGTGGCGTTTTTATATACTAATTGAAAATCTATTTTGCGCAAGGTTTTAATATCCCAACCTAACAAAATGTAGGAATATCATCCTAGGCCGGCGGGAAGTGGTCA
>Ga0208197_1002467_pt1 | contig 16286 bp, 16 predicted proteins | sample AD_JPNNA4_MetaG_FD_184444 | JGI IMG/M metagenome (GOLD analysis project Ga0208197, IMG submission 184444) | Active sludge microbial communities of municipal wastewater-treating anaerobic digesters from Japan - AD_JPNNA4_MetaG (SPAdes) (version 2) | ecosystem: Engineered > Bioreactor > Anaerobic...
TCGAAGGATTGCGTGCCAATAAATGCTGGGAAAGATGAAAGCAAAACTGGGAGTACATATACCCGTTGGGATTATCACTGCGGTATTCCTCCCAGAGTAATCTTTTGGTAATATGGCGTCTGCCAAGTTCTTCGACCAAATAATCCAGTCTCTCTTTGAAGTCTTCGAACCTTTTATCGGGGTAGGCTGCTGTGCCGGCATGGAACCACATCTCCAGTACCGGATCGTCAAGTTCTAGCAAGTCTTTAATATCCACACCGGATTCACTGACCTTTCGCAGGTAACTTTTTACGGTATTCTTACTCATTTTCAGGCTTCGGGCTATAACCTTGTACTTGAGCCCTTGTCCATGCATCTGTAACAGTTGCTTAATCGTACCCATACGTTTTATTTTTGCAGACATCCGTGATCACTTTAATGGTTAAAATGGCCACGAAGAAATCAAAAACCCGGGTAAGTCAGGAATCACAACAGGGGGTCAATATAGTCCGGAATGCCCTCCGGTGTCTGTTTTAATGGTTAAAACTGGAAGATCTTTATGGAGCAGTTTCCCCTTTTTGGGGGTCAACATAGTCCGGAATCTTTCCCGCTCTATCGACACTGAGTGCAAACCATTTTTCTTGTGGGGCAATTTAGGGGGTCAGTATAGTCCGGAATGTATGCGGCCGTCCCCGGCCTCGCGCCCAAAAAATAAAAAATGGTGTCCCAAAAACCATTAAAAAGACAATATATTCTCAACTCAGGGGGTCAGTATCTGCCGGAATGACATGAAAAATAAATGCAAAATCAGCATTAAAATGGTCGTTTCACAGCCCGGATTTGGGGGTCAGCATGGTCCGGATTATCCAGAGACCAAAACACTTTGCCAGTTCCCCAAGCGTTTCTTGTTCCTTGATCGCCTCAATGGCAAGCTGGGCCTTGAATGTGGCACTATGCTTTTTCCTTGTCTTTTTCATCTTGAGTAAATTAAATCGTTTTTATTTAACTTACTCAGCTATCCAAATTTTGGGGAGTATTATAAACCTATGAAGGGCCCAAGTAGAATGTGATAATTGCGAAAATTAGTTTTTAAGCAACCTTTAATTTCTATAAATAGCACTAATCTTTTACACATCGAATACAATATCCTGTACTACTACTTTCTGGGGAGCTATGTAAGAAAGGTTCATTATAAGATATGTTAATCGAATGACCGAGTGATGGATATCCATCATGAGAAATAGAACCATTCGAAGTCCACCAACAACCTTTCTCTCCAAGAGCTAAGAATTTGGAATAGGACTTAATACCTGCAGGTAAAGCTGAAAAGCCACTTTTATTATTACTTGACATATCGTTCCCGGGATTACCCTCAATTGGATAAGTTTTCCAATTCTCGTTTGCAGCCAAAGACTTAGCAATGTCAACAATTCGATATCCGAAATAATACTGGTTGTCCATGAGATATTTTTCTAATATTTCCCATTCCGCCTCACTTGGTAAGTGCCAACCATCAGGACAGATACCTTTTACCCCACTAGGGACATCATTACTGGGTGAGGAACCAGCCAAAGCTGCAGCCCAATTGTACAAAACTCCATATGTTCGATAGTTTGATGTTAATTTGGCAGCTTCAACATCTGTTCCTGAATAATCATAAACATAGTAACATGGGTCTTTTAGAGAATTAACGTCCGGTGGGTTCACTGCTGGCAAGTAGGCCAAGTTTTCCGCCATCCAGAACTGCGTACCGATCTGAACATATTTATAGGTTCTTCCTTTACCTCGTGCGTCAAAGAAAGTATCAGTTATAGGGCTGGAAATTGTTGTAAATGGGACAATATCATCATCCCATTCCCCAGTAAAAGTATACTCAGGTGTTAGTACGACGCGAGCATAATATGTTGTTCCTGGTTTTAAACCCGTTATTTGAGCAGTAAAAGGATTTGGCTTAAAACTAAATTGTATGGAACTAGAATATATACTTGTTGGAAGTCCTTTTTCTGCGTCTTCCTTACTTGTAAACAAAGCCCAATTAATTAAATCGATAAATGCTACATCCTCTGCATCCGCTTCAATGGTAATTTGCGCAGTATTTGTTGATATTTCGGAAATATTGACTGAAACATCCGGTGGTATATACTGACTTACTATTTTACTGGTGGATGAACCTTTATCATTTGTTGCTTTGGCAAAGCAAAAATATTGCCCGCATGTCAGGTTCTCTTCTATTGTATAACTAAAATCATCAGTTCCGGCTCCGAAAGTTTTGTAGTTGTAATCTTTATCACCGACTTTCTTCCATGCAATGGCTCTTTCAATAATAACACCATCACCCTGATCTTCAATTCTTCCGGTAATTGTCCAGGGTAGTGATTCATAATTACATTCTACATCGACCGTTGGTTTCAAGGATGAGGAAAGTCCATACATTTCTTCTAGTGTTTTTATATCCCCATATGAAAGATAACTTCTTTGTGGTTCTAAATAACAGTCTTCATCTGGCTTAACCTGACAGTTACTTATTGTAATATCCGGACAACCTTTATCGTTATTTGTGGAAGTGTTATATAACATAATTGATTCAAAGTCAAAATCCCCAACATTTTTACTTGCACTAAATTTTGCATAATCAATTTTTGTTAAATATTTATCATAACAATCTTTATTGACTTTTACCCATTGATCTCTGTCTGACCTGCTATGTTCATGAATTAATCCTGCCGTATGTCCCATTTCATGTAAAACTGCCCCAATTCCATATTCATGTTTATTATCTCCAATTGTAATATATTGTGCTTTACTAATCAGACCAATCAAAGGATGCATACCTATTTGAGAACTTGTCTTTGATGGGTTATTATGATCCCACATGAACATCACATAATTCCTATCAAATTGCTCTGTTTTAACAAATTGCACAGGGCTGTTTTCATTCCAATATACAATTGCATTCTTAACTCTCTCATCATTTTCTAATGATTTATCTATAGTGTAATAAATTTTCGCATCCGGCCAGATTTTTCCAATAATCATCCGAGGAAGTATTTTCAACCCGGGTTTCATATATGCCCCTTTCAGGGAATCAGAAGATGATTGTGCTTCACTTAAAATAATATCTCCCTGAAATATATATTCGTTATTGATTTTTCTGCAGTACATCGTATCGTCTTCAAACAAAAAAGGTACACTTTCACCAATAGAATCCGGATAAGCCATTTCCATTTTTGTTGGATAGTAAATATTGCTAAAAATAAAGTCAACTTTATCCGATTTATTTATTCTGAACATAACTGGCCATGCAAAAACATCACTATTCTTTGCATAAGCATAAATCCTCAGGCTATCCCCGACTTCAAAACTGAAGTTACCCTCTCCAAAGATCTCTGCTCTTTTTTGAGATACATGTTCAGAATTACTCATTCGTAAGTTGTCAGCAAATTCGATCTTGAAATTCGCTGAGGTACGAAGGCCAACGGACTTGAATGTTTTAGTAAATACGGGTGATTCAATTCTAACAAAGTAAATACCATCTTGTCCAAGTTCGACATGAATTGAATTCCCCGGTAACAGCTTCTGCTTACTAGTTGAATAGAGAACCTGTCCATTAATGTTTATTATTGACAATCTGGCAAATATAATCTCTGATCCATTGTACAATAATTGCAAAGAACCAGGTAAATTTCCAATAACCAGGAGTGGTCCAGCTTTTTTGACATCATAGACATCAACAGTACCGCCAAATGTGTTATTTGTAAGGTTGAGAAGATAATTATCCCCATCAGGTAGGTTCCTGAATGAAAGGATTTTACCATTTGTCACATTCTCCACCAAAATGGAATCCAGAGGGATTTTGGATTGGTCATATTTTCCGCTGACTGTATAGATTATATCCTGAGCACACAAACCCAGAAAATTTACTGAGAATAATATGCACAATATTAGCTTTTTCATAGTTCAGACTTTTGATTGGATAAAGATAGATTAGTTTGTTTAGAAATTAGGGATCAAGGAGAAAAGAACTTGTTTTCCTGGTTGACTCAAAAATTTTGGGAGTGAATCGAAAATGAACATTGTTCAGCTTATTAAAAAGGCGGCAAATTCGTACAAATATTACATCACCAAAATCGGTGGAAAACAAACAATAATTATGGCTCAGAAAAACAAAGAGCAGGTGCTGGTTCCAGCTTATTGCTATTGAATATTATGCCCAATAATACATTAAATTATAAGATAAGCATACTAATACCGCATTAAACGCATTAAACGTCAGAAGCCGGGAGTTATTAATTTCTTCTTTTAACTTTTTTGACAGCAACTATTATCTCAAGTTGCTGCCAAAAAAGAATAAAGGGTTACAGTTTTATTGCAACTCCAATTGTAACTATGGAGATTCCCCAACCCAATTCAGCCATTCCCGCAATTTTGTCATTAAAAAAATAACGACAACCAGCAAAAACGTTTAAAGTAGGCTTAACTTCTGAAGATTTTTCATCATGCCGATCACCACCATTACTCTTGGAAATATCGCTTTTATAACCAAACAAAGCCCCAGTGTATGTATCTAGCTTTTCAACTATTGCATAATGTACATAACCTCTAGCACCTATAATAAATCTTGAATCTTTGTCTCCGCCTCGTTTAGCCGCTGTGTATCCCACAAAACCACCAATTCCCAAGGCACCATTTCCATTAAACAAATCATTTTTAACAATGTATTCAAAAGAAATTGGGATTGGTGGAATAGTCAACTTTTCGGAATCGCTGTTAGAAGGTTCCTTTAATGAGACAATGCCAATGTTCATTATTATATCTCCTTTGGCAATAACCTGGGGAACTACTTTTGTCGGTGAAAACATTTTGTTTGAAGATGAAGATTTTTTTGTATTAGTGCTACTACTACTACTTATTTCATCAGTATTGTATTCAAAAATTTCTCCATTTAACAACTTTATTTTCACAACCTTTTCACTTTGTTCAATAATCTCGCCTTTCACTGAATAACCATTTTTTAAATTCAATACAACCAATTTACTTTCCTGTGCAAAAAGCAAATTGTTGGCAACGAACAAAGCAAACAGGATGATTAGAATTACAACTTTTTTCATTGCAATTTTACTTAAACTCCACAATATCTGCCGTTACCGTAACCTTAGTTTGGGTGACAAACAAAATAAAACTGTTTTTTACATCAACCGTTATATTTGCCAAAGCTTGCCCTTCTTTTAACGGATTATTTTGCACTAAATTCGTTTTAGCTTCAGCAACCAAAGCATCTTTGCCCATACCTCCAAGGCCAAATACTTTTGTGACGCTTGCTTCTCCCTTCGCATATTTTACCATTTTAAAATTGTTTGCACCAAGCGAAGCACTATCGCTCATGACCCCATAATGACTTGCAGCACAACTCGATAACAAAATTACAGAAAAAACTGTCACCACAATTTTAAAAAAACTCTTTTTCATAATATTAAACGATAGTATGATTTTTCCTACTCATAAGGCTTTTCAGTTACGCCCCGTTTTTTTAATGGTTTCTGGACTCCATTATTTATACTTTTACTATTTACTCTTTAGTGAACACCGATACTCCACCATCGTATGCAAAGTTCATTTTGCTCCCTTCAATTACACCCGAAATAATTATTCCATCTCCAAAATCAAAAGAAATGGTCTTCCCACTTAAAGAATAAATTCCAGACAATACTTTGTTAATATCTTCTCCCTTTTCCTTTATCCAGAATTCAAATTTTATATTGGATGTAAACTTAAATAGGTAATATTCCACTTCTGCAAATCCAACGTCAAACGATTTCCATTCAGTGCCTGATAAATTATCAGGGTCAGTGAAATCATCGTCTTTTGAACATGATAATAATGTAATTGTTACTAAACAAAATCCAATTATTAATGCTCTTTTCATCAGAATCATTTAATTTGGTTAGCTCCTACTCGTTTAGCTTTTCGGAGTCTCCCCGTTTTTTATTGTGGTTACAGGCTCCACTGAATATCCACTGAAAATCACAATGGATTATTTCACTCTGGGTATCAAGAACTGTCGACTTCTTTCATAGCTTGCGGTTTAATGTTAATAATTGCGTTGTCAGACCTCCTAAAAAAGATATTTTATTCATTTACAAACAGGTGGTTATCATATATGATAACCACTTTTCAAATATAAACAAAAAAATTAGTTGTCAGAAATGATAACTGATGAATAATTTACAACTTCAGAAAATTATTGGCGGAAGAATCAGAGAAATCCGGGAAAGCAAGGGCATCACACAACAGGATCTGGCTGCAGCCTGCAATTTTGAAAAGTCCAATATGTCGAGAATTGAGGCGGGAAGAACCAACTTTACCATTTCCACTCTTTACAAGATCAGCATGGCTTTGGAAGTCCGGCTCAGTGCGTTGGTCGAAACAGTGAATTGAGCGGTGTGGAAAAGAAAGATTAACTTATTCATTAAATGAAAATTAGCTTGACTATTTATTCCACCTTCGTTCTCTTCCAAGGTTCAAAGATTGCAGATTGGAGGATTTATCCACAGATTCACACAGATTGATACACAGATTGATACACATCCCGTCTCTGAGTTCCCTCAGTCACTGAGTCTCTTCGTCCTTTCGTTCAAAGGTTCAATGGCTACGCCGTTCAATGGCACTTCGTGCCGTTCAAGGGTTCAACGTGTTAATTCAGCTTCGCTGCATTTTCTGTCGTCGCTCGGCATAGCTCAAGCAAGCTTGGCTCTACACTCACTCCTAAGAAAATTGTTAATTGTAAATTGCTCATTGTTAATTGCTTATCCCCTCGTTCCCTCAGTCTCTGAGTCTCTCCGTCCCTATTTCCCCCTTGTTTTGAACGGCAGAAAGGTCATAAAATCGGCATGGTGGACGATATAAGCTTCGGTGGTGCGCTTCACCAGGTCGCCTTCCCCGGCATGGGTGGCGATGATGTGGCACACTTCCGGGGGGATGCCGCACTGTTCGGCTAAGGAGACCCCGCTAAAGGGGTGGCGGAGGTACTGGCCATATTTTCCCTGGACTGCATTGCCGTTCCTGTCGAGTTCATATTCCAGCAGTTTGCCCACGTCGGCCAGGATGGCCCCGGAAATAAGCACGTCCATGTTGACGGGAAGTTCCCCGTGGTACATGGCGTTGACGGTGTTCCCAGCATCGCGGGCGATGTGAACCACCGACCGTTTGTGGTCCATAAAGGTAACCTTCAGGTCGGGACCGGCCAACAGGGTGAAAGGAATCCGGTTCAGGTCATCCGGGGTAAGCACACTCTTCTCGAAGGCCAGTTGCCACGCACGGGCGGTTTTCTCCCGCAGGTCGGAATCTTTGATCCACTCCAGTTCGGGCCATAATGAATAAATTTCACCAATGTTCATACTTCAGTTTCTTCAATATTATTCTCGAAAAATGTTTTGAAAGCTTAAATTATTATTTGTCAATTTTATACGATTTACTCATCGTCGTTTATTTTTTGGGTGAGTAACCGGTTTCGGGCAAATTCAAAGGAATGGCCATATTCATCCGTTAATTTAACAGCCAACGAATGCACGATTTGTTCTCCATAGTCTGCTCTGGAATTTTGTAAAAACTCCTGTTTTATTCTTTTCCCGATTTCCCAATACAACATGCTCATTGCGGCGTTTACTGTCTGGGCAAACTGGTTTCTGCTCTGTTCTACCAGGTTTTTAATTTCTCCAAAGAGAGTTTGCGCCTGCTTTATTACCATGTTGCTCATAAGCTTTTGCTTTTCCCCTTCTGCAGCGGCTTTATCGAAAGATAGGTTCATAACCTCTTCCCCCTGAGCTGGGTGTTATAATTATAACTCTTTGATAATCGCCTCGGTCATTTCGATGGTGGAGGCGGCGCCCTGGGTGAGGACGGTGGGGCTGCCGGTGAGCTTCAGCATGTCGTAGGTGCGGACTTCCCCTTTGGCGACCACGGAAGCGATGGCCTTGCGGATGAGTTGGGCTTTTCCCTGTTCCCCCAGGTAGTCGAGCATCATGCAGGCCGATTCGATCATGGCGATGGGATTGACGATCGACACGGGGTAGTTGGCATATTTGGGCGCTGACCCGTGGGTGGGTTCAAAGACGGCCACGCCCGTATCGGGATTGACCTGGGCGCTGCAGGCAAATCCCAGTCCGCCGATAAGGCCCGCGAAAGCGTCGGAGACGATATCGCCAAACATGTTTCCGGCGACGATGACCCCGTAATCTTCGGGGTTCTTGGTGAGCCACATCATCTGGGCGTCGATGTTGGTGTTCCAGAGTTCGATTTGCGGGAATTCCGATTTTTGCATCTCCTGGGCCATCTTGTACATCATACCTGAAGTTTCCCTGATGACATTGGGCTTCTCGCAGAGGGTCACCGAGCGGTAGCCGTATTGGGCGGCATGGGTAAAGGCGGCATGGAGAATCCGGTGAGTCATCTTTTTGGTGAAGATGCGCGTGGAGACGGAGACTTCCTCTTTAGGGGCCCAGGCGAAGTTTTGCCTGAATTTGGGATGGGTCATCAGGGCGTCGTAGACCTGCTGCGGGGGGTTGGTCCATTCGACGCCGCCATAAAGTCCTTCGGTATTCTGACGGAAGATGGCCACGTCGACCACCGGCTCTTCAATCTCTCCGGAAGCTCCCCTTCGGATGAAATTCAGGGGATTCCCGGGATAGGATTTGCAGGGGCGCAGGCAGATGTCGAGGCCGAAATGCTGGCGCAGACCCACGATCGGACTGGCATAGACGAGGTTTTTGGCCTGGAGTTCCGGGGCCAGTTCCGCGAAAGCGGCATCCTTGGGTTTGGAGGTAATGGCTCCGAAGAGTCCGATTTTGTGTTTTTCGAGCAGGTCGAGGGTCCGTTGCGGCAGGGGGTTCCCCTCGCTGCGCCAAAACTCCCAGCCGATGTCTCCTTCGGTATATTCGGCATCAAATCCGGCAGCCTCCAGCACGCGGAGGGCCTGTTCCAGTACCACCCGGCCGATTCCGTCGCCGGGAAGGGTTACTATTGTTCTTGTGGTCATATCTCTATCTACTTTAATGAGTTAATAACTGGTTTAATACTTGAAACAACAGGCTGTCCATACGAGAAAATGCAAACCATTTTTTACCCAGGTCCCTTAAAGATGCTCCTAAATGGCAAAGTTCACTGTCATCAATAATTATAAACTTGTCATGGCTGTTTGAAAATATTCTGACATTGAGAGCATTGCTACTCCCTGCTCTGAGAAAACGTACGGGAGTGACCTTCTTTTTGAGGTCGCAATTTGCGACTGCAAATGTGTATTTTTTTTTGTGGTCTCAATCTGCGACCGCAACTCCTTCCATTCATTCTCCGTGAGCTGGAACATGAATTCATGGGGAAAACGCTTTGCATTGCGTTTTACCTGTTCGTTTAATCGTTTTGTTTCCGTTCCATAGAAGTCAGCAAGGTGAAAATCAAACATAACCTGCATGTCCCTTATAGTGAAAATCTGATTTTCAATCTGATGTTGTTTAAGATCCTCCATTCACTTTCGAAAACTAATTTTTCTGTTGGTAGATAATATTTTGCATCTTCAATTGTCGGCTACCTGTCTGACCACGTCGATAACGGTTCCGTCGACCCATTTGATGGCGGCGACGATTTTGTCGGTAAAGCGGGGTTTGTCAGGTTTTCCGCAGATGGCTTCGGCCTCTTCCTTCAACTCGTGAATGGTCTTCACCGGCAATCCCGACCCTTTGACCTTTTCGAGCAGGTCGGTCCGCAAGGGATTGATGGCGATTCCCCGTTCGGTAACGATCACGTCGATAAGTTCTCCCGGTCCGCAGAGGGTGGTTACCTCGTCGACGATGACGGGGATGCGGTCGCGGAACAGGGGCAGGGCGATGATCGTGTTTTTGGCAAAGAGGCAGTTCTGCCATCCACCGATGCCGTGGAGGAGCAGCCCATCGGAGTGGGTCACCACATTCCCGTTGAAGTGGACGTCAATTTCGGTGGCGCCCAGGGAGACCATATCGATGAACTGGGCGAAGTTGCCCTTGGAATGGTAATTATAAATATTGTTGATGGTAAAGGGTATGTGGTTCCGGTTTTCGTTGAGGGAGCGGATAGATTCGGTATCGAAAACCTGGCCGTCTAAGATGTACTCCATGGTGCCGTCGAGGAGCATCCCGGTCATGAAGCGGGTGGTTCCCCCGAAGCCTACCCTGATCTTCCAGCCATTGCGTTTCATGATTTGGTGCATGTATTCGGCAATGGCCAGGGAGATCCCTCCGGCGCCGGCCTGCACCACGCATCCGTCGTAGATGATGCCTGTATACTCGCAGAAGCGGGCGGTCATTTCAGCTATGATGAGGCGGTCGGGACTACGGGTGATCTGGGTGGTGCCGCCGATAATTTTTTCAGGCAGGCCCAGCTTGTCTACCGTCACCACTGAATCGACATAGTTACCTTCGATTTGCATGGGGAGGCAGGGAAAGGATACCAGATTATCGGTGACCACGATGACATGGGTAGCGTAACGCACGTCCATATCGGCATAGCTGAGGACACCGGTTGCCGAGGGTCCTGTCAGCCCGTTGGCGTTTCCGAAGGGATCGGCAGCGGGGGCTGCTACGACGGCGATGTCGATTTTTACCTCCCCGTCCTGTATGGCTTGCGTTCGCCCCCCATGGGAGCGGAGGACTGCTGTCTTCTTCATCCTTCCCTGTGAGGTGAATTCCCCCAGGGGACCGTTCATGCTTCCCTCGATATGGCTGATGGTGCCGTCTTCGAGGTAGGGGATGAGGTGGTTGTGACAGGGGAAGGAGGCTGAAGGAAACCAGCGAAGATTTCTGATCCCCATGTCGTGGGCGATGTCAAAGATCCTGTTGGCCACGAAATCCCCATCGCGAAGGTGGTGGTGGGTAGAGATAGTCATGCCGTCACACAGTCCGGCTTTTACCAGCGCATCCTTCAGGGAGGTGGTCACCTTGTTCCCGTCGGAGGGGAAGAGGGCACAGGAGGGGAGGGGTGGCGCGTATTTGTTGCCTAGGGGGATATATTTCCCTACACCCTGGTAGGGGATGACCGGTTCCCCGTTGATTTCGAGGGGGACCCAGCGGCCTGCTTCGTTTTTTACCAGTTTATCCTTCATCGCTTTCTCTCCATTTTGGATTCAACAATCCGTTTTGTTCGGCCAGGCGGATGGTGCGCAGGGCCCGTTTAACCACTGGGGCGTCGATCATTTTGGAACCCAGGGCGATCACCCCGATGCCTGCCTTTTCCGCGGCTTCAAAAGCCATCACGATTTTTTTTGCTTTGGCGATCTCCTTCTCCCCGGGATTGAAGCATTCGTGGATGACGGCAATCTGGGCGGGATGGATGCACCCCATTCCCTCGAAGCCCATGGCTTTGGAGCGGGTAGCTACTGCGCGGAGTTCGTCCAGGTTCTCAAAGCCGGAAAATACCGAGTCGATGGGCTGAATACCGGCGGCGCGTGCCGCGTTGACGAGGGCGCTCCGGGCATAGAACGACTCCAGGCCTTCGGAACTCCGTTCAGCGCCGATATCAGCGGTGTAGTCTTCCAGTCCGATGGCCAGGGCTACTACGTTTTCGGAAGCTGAGGCAATTTCAAAGGCCCTGAGTACTCCCAGGGCACTTTCAATGATGGGCATGAGCCAGATCTTACGGCTTGGATCGGGATTTAGCTCAGCGATCCGGTCATCCACGGCTTTCACTTCAGAGGCTGATTCGCATTTGGGAATCAGGATAAGGTTGAGGGGTTGCGGCACCACGAAGCGAAGGTCTTCCAGTCCATCCGGCAACTGATTGATACGGACCATCAGTTCGGCACCGTGAAAGTCGTTATTTCTCAGGGCGTTTCGGACCAGGTAGCGGGCGTCTTCCTTCCTGGAGGGGGCTACAGAATCTTCCAGGTCGAGGATGATGCCGTCGGCACCGTACAGTCCGGCGTTGATCATTAGCTTGGGCTGGTCGCCGGGGAGGTAGAGGCGTGAGCGGCGCTGGCGATCGCGGGCCGTTTCCCGGCGGTTCTGGGGCAGTTCGGGAGGGAGAAACTCTTTTGGTGCCGGGAATACCTGTTTTAAAGCGGCTTCCATACGGGCAGCCATAGCCCAGGGAAGGGTGCCCGCATCCTCCACCTCTACACGGGCATGCTCAAGCCCGAAGGAAAGAAGCACCTCCCTGACCAGGTTCTCTATGTGGCGGCCGAAGAGAACATGCGTCTTACTTTTGATTTCTGTGACGATTCCGCCTGCGGCCATCGGCGTAATGGCCACATAACAATCGGATCGCACCGAAGGCCCCCGGTTGCCTGAAGTTCCTTCCATGTTCACGGTTTTATTGGTTTGACGTGTTAAAATTACACCATAACCAATTGATAAAATATGAGTTTAAGCAGGAATGAAAATGTCCCAGAACAGAAGGGGATCTCCTTCCCTGATGGAGAAACAACAGGTCGGGCTGAGAAAAGTGGGAAAACCGCCTACCGGTAAAAGTTCATTTTATCTAAATACTCCCATACTTTTTCCGGGAAGAAACAGCGCATGTTGCGACCTTCGCGGATGGCATTCCGCAGGAAAGTGGAGGAGATTTCTATCAGGGGGGCATCCAGAGTCCGGATACATGGGTGGGTGAAAGAGGCAGGAACGGCTCCCGGCCGAGGATAGACCAGTACCGGAAAATTGTCGAGGATGGATTGGTACTCTTTCCACCGGGTGAAACTCTCCAGGATGTCCGAACCCACGATCAGTGAAAAGTTGTGGTTGGGATATTTCCCTGTCAGTTGTTTCAACGTGTCGATGGTGTAGGAGGGTTTGGGCATCCGGAATTCGATGTCGGTGACACGGAACCGGGGGTCGTCGCCAATGGCCTTTAGCACCATTTCATACCTGTCGATGTCATTGAGGAGATCTTCCCGTTTCTTAAAAGGGTTTTGCGGTGAAACCACAAACCAAACCTGCTTGAGTCCGGCAAATTCAGTGATGTAATTGGCGATGGCCATATGTCCGATGTGAACCGGATTAAACGATCCAAAGAAGAGGCCCACCTTTAGGCTGATTTTATCGGGTGGCAGAAATATGTTGATAAAGTCGGTCATGGGATTTCGGATTTGAGATTTCGGGATTAATCACAGGATTCAGCTTCCACATTTACGATTCGATCGAAGGGTTAGTTAGTCAGAAATTCCTGAACCAGTTTTTCCGCATCCAGGAATGCGGTGGCAAGGTCGTCGTTGATGACGATTTTATCGAATTGGGGCGCGAAGCTGAGTTCATAATCGGCTTTGGCAATGCGGGTGGCAATTTTCTCCTCCGAATCGGTCGATCTGCTGCGGAGTCGTTGGTGGAGGACTTCCACGGAGGGTGGCATGATGAACAGGGCCAAGGCTTTCTCCCCGAAGATCTTTTTCAGATTGAGGCCTCCGATCACATCGACGTCAAAGATAACGGCATGGCCTGCTCCCCAGATCCTATCAATCTCATGCTGAAGGGTGCCATAAAAAATGCCGGGATAGACTTCTTCCCATTCCACAAAGGCTTTTTCCTCGATTTTTCTGCGGAATTCGGCTTCTTCGAGGAAAAAGTAGTCGCGTCCGTCTACTTCTCCCATTCTGGGGGGCCTGCAGGTGGCCGACACTGAAAACTCAAGTCCCAGCGGGCGGGAAAGCAAATGGCGAACAATGGTGGTTTTCCCTGCTCCGCTGGGAGCCGACACAATGATCACTTTGTTCCCTTTTTTTGTCCTCATTGTTTGTTAATTGATATAATGTTAAGAGCGATATAACTTCGTCTCTTCGTCTCTCAGTCTCCCCTTCTCTCAGTCCCTTCGTCTTCCCCTCTCCCAATCCCCTGATTAAAGTATATTCAGCACCTGTTCCTTGATCCTTTCCAGGGCGTCTTTCATTTGGACCACGATCCGCTGAATGTTACTTTCGTTGGCTTTGCTTCCGATGGTGTTAATTTCGCGCCCGATCTCCTGGGCGATAAAGGAGAGTTTTTTCCCGTTGGATTCGGCCTCTTCGAGAGTTTCCAAAAAAAAGACGCAGTGGTTGGCCAAACGCACTTTTTCCTCGTTGAAGTCGAGTCTCTCCAAATAAAATATCAGTTCCTGTTCAAAGCGGTTCGCATCGATATTGCCATTGAGTTGCAGGCTTTCGAGGTTTGCTGTCAGACGGTTTCTGACATTTTCAATTCTCGGTTGCTCGTAAGGGGCAATTTCGTCGAGGAGTCGCGTTATTGTCCCGAGGTTTTCCCGGAGATCTTTTTCCAGGGCTTTCCCTTCCCTGATCCTGAAAAGATCGGTTTCCTGAAAGGCGAGGAAGATGTGTTTGCGCAGTATTTCCCATTCTTCCTCTTCGAGCGTTTCATAGGTGACCTTTACGGTATCGGGCAAGCGCATGACAATCTGGAGAAGCCGCTCGTTGACAGGGATTGACAGCCCCTGGCTGATACGGCTTAATTCCGAAAAATAGCTTTTCACTACCCCCTCATTGATGACCGCATTGCCGTTTTCTCCCAGATTTTCGATAAAGATCCCGAAGTCGATTTTCCCGCGCACCAGTCGGTCGGAGATTTCCTTGCGGATCTCCATTTCCTTTTCCCTGTAAAGGGAGGGTATTCTTGTCGATATATCGGCCTGTTTGCTGTTCAGGGATTTGATCTCTACAGTTACCTTTTTGTGGTTGATTTCGAAACCGGATTTTCCGAATCCGGTCATGGATTTTATCATGATTAAATATTTCCGGTAAAATTAACAAATCTTCAGAATAGGGAAAATGAAAGGTTTTTCCTGGGAGGGCTGTCAGGAGTCAGCCAGGGAGGTCAGATTATCCTGCTTTCCGCAAGGATGGCATCCATGAAGCTCCGGATATGCATGCTAAAGGATTGCATCCGGGCGGCAATGGCATTGGTAACTGCAAGGACCGCCTGTTCCCCTTTTTCTTCAGAGATGAATGCAATGATCCGGTTCGTTTCCGCAAGGTCGTTGGCTTCAACGGAAGGATCAGAGACAAGCAGTGCCGGGACTTGTTTTTTCAGAATTCTGTCGATGGTTTTCCCCGATTCTGCCGATTCTTTGGTAGCTACATTCATGAGGAAATCGTGTGAAAAAGGAACTGCAGGAGCGGGATTAGCCAGGGCTTTCAGGAACGGATGACCGGAATCATTTTCGCGGTGGGCTTTTTTGAGCGCCTGAAGCTGGAATTCCTCGTAAACGGTATGGCGGTTGGAAACCAGTTGAACGGCATTGTCTTTGGCCTTGGGGAATCCGAGCATCGCCTTTGCGTTGATCCACATCATGCGGGTGGTGCTGACGCCAGGAAGCGGTCTCATGTGGTATGGCATGGAGATATCACCCATATAATGCATTCCCCAGCCCATAAACCGCCAGCCCCAGTATGGCTGGCTGCTGCGGAAGGCAAATTCCGAAAGTGCTTTGTAAAGGAATAACCGGTAATTGAGGTAGGTCTGCTTCAGGAAAGGGCCGAATTTATAAAGGATTTTGGCTTCATGGTAGAATGCCATGTGAAAAGGTGCCTGGCTTCCATATTCCAGTTTGGGATTGCCAAAAGGCTGGTTCCCGAAATTGTACGTCAATCCGTAAACGGTGCCGTTATCGGCAAAGAGTCCCAGGTCAAAACCGTAGTCCGGCTCGTCATTGGCGGTACACAACACCTCAAAGGGGGCCAGCAGTTCACCTTCTTCCACCCGGGTGTATGTTGTCTGCAGCATGAAGGAAATGTTGTTCAGGGTGCAAATTTCCCTGGGATCGGCTACCGGTCTCCCGAAAAGGGAGTCGTTGGGCAGAAGATGCAGGTACAGGGGGATTTTTACATGGGGATTGAGCCTGATGGCCGTATAAAAGCGGTATAAAACATCATCGGGATTTCCAGAGGCTTTGAAGGCGAGTTCCGGAGGGCAGGGAATATAGTCGGGAAGGTTGGCCACCGACCAGGCTTCCTGTTCAGCAAGGAATTCTTCAAGTTCCTCTTCGTTTTCAAGGAGGAAATTCTTCAGGCTTTTGGCCTGCACCGAGTCGGCTTTCTGCCACACAGGGTGGTTTTTCAGGGCGTGACGGACCAGCAGGGGGTGTTCCGACCATCCGGCGACTTTCAGGGCGTTGAATGGTGCACCCAGGATCAGGATGGTAAAGGTTGCCGCAAGGAATATTCTTTTCATACGTAATTATTTTAATGTTATATATCAATCATTCAATTCATTATAAAATTCAGTCAGGGTTTTATAAAATTTCATACTCACGCTCATGGCAAAACTCTTTTGTCCTTGACTGATCAGATCAGTTTCATGTTCGTTGTC
>Ga0208197_1002473_pt1 | contig 16272 bp, 15 predicted proteins | sample AD_JPNNA4_MetaG_FD_184444 | JGI IMG/M metagenome (GOLD analysis project Ga0208197, IMG submission 184444) | Active sludge microbial communities of municipal wastewater-treating anaerobic digesters from Japan - AD_JPNNA4_MetaG (SPAdes) (version 2) | ecosystem: Engineered > Bioreactor > Anaerobic...
GATACTGGATACAGAGCAGTATATGCAAGGGCGACGAATAGACAAGGTTATGATCCAGAGTCGCAGGCCAGAATCTCCAGAGCACGTGCCAATACCGCCACGCCCCGCCGGAACTCGGTGATGTCCAGGTGCTCGTGCGGGGTGTGATCCAGCGACGAGTCGCCCGGCCCGTAGGCGACCATCGGGCACTCCCACACCGGACCGACGGTGTTCATATCCGAGGTGCCGGTCTTGAGTTTGAAGCGCGGCTTGCCGCCCTCGGCGCGGATCGCTTTGAGCAGCGCGCGCACCGGCGGGGTGTTCTTGTCGGATTGGTAGGCCGGATCGCTGCCGCCGAAGGTCAATTTCGCGGCGTTGGCCCACGCCTCCATCTTTTCCTGTAACGCATCTACGGCAAAATCTGGCGGCAGGCGCACCACAATGGTCATTTCGACGTAATCGTTCAGCCCGTCGCTGTAGGTGCGCAGGTCGCGCAACGCGGGATCGAGCGAATTGAAGCGGCCCTTTCTGCCCTGCAACACCGCCTCTTGATTGTAGGCATAAGCAAACCGGCGCAAGCTGTTCCAGAAGTTGACGGCGTGTTCGGCCGGCCCGGCGAACTCGCCCGCGCTGTGCCCGCCGGGTTGCGCCAGGCTGTATTCCATCAGCAGGCGGCCCTTGTAGCCCAGGGTGATGCAGTCCCACGCGCTCGGCTCGCCGATGAGGGCATAGGTCGGCGCGGGCATCGTCTCTGCCAGGTATTGCGATCCCCACCCGTGCGACTCCTCCTCCACCGCACCGATGACGGTGATGCACGCATCCGCCAGCTTCGGCGCCACCTGCGCCGTCGCCAGCACGAACGCCGCCAGCGGCCCTTTCGCATCCACCGCACCGCGCCCGTAGAGCTTGTTCCCCTCCCACCGCACGGGAATGAAGCCGGACACGGTATCCATATGCCCCAGCAGCACGATATGGCGCTCCGCGTCGGGATTGCCCACTGCGCCGACGACATTCCCGGCCTCGTCGCGGTGCGCCACGAAACCGAGCTTGCGCATCTGTGCGACGAGATACTCGGCAAAGATGTCCTCGCCGCCGGAGGGACTGGGAATGGAGAGGAGTTTTTCAAGGAATTCGAGGTCGTTCATAACGAGAGTCATTCCTCGGAAGATAGTGCTTCAAGCATAATCGCAATGGCTTGCTTAAGATTGGGCAAATCTCGCTCAAGCGCTACCCACACCGCATTTGCATCAATGGCGAAATATTGATGTACCAGGATATTGCGCATCCCCATAATAGCCCGCCAGGGAACTTCAGGATACTGTCCACGCAAATCTTCGGAAAGTGCACGACAAGCTTCACCGATGATTTGTAAATGCGAAATCATCCAGTTTTGAATCAACTCATCCTGCTCGAAAGCGTCTCTACCGAGTTCCGCATACCGTTCAATGCGCGCAATAGCCTCCTGAATATCTAAAAGCCTTTCTCGATCGTCTCTCATAATGGCATAGCCTCGCTCAACACACGGTTACGGATACGCGGACGCAACCCGGCCTCGGTCACTACGTCAACTTCGCGATTAAGCAAATCCTGTAAGTCCATCAACAGCGCGCCCAAATCCAGCAAACTGCGCCCGCTTTCCAGGTTGACCAGGAAATCGACATCGCTTTGGGTATCGGCTTCACCTCTCGCTGCGGAGCCAAAAATCCGCACATTGTACGCGCCATAGCGAGCAGCGATTTTTAAAATATCCTCGCGTTTGGTCCGTAGTTGTTGGATGATTTGCATCATAGACCTCCCCGATTACCAATACCATTGAAGTTCATCTCATTCTAGCACAGCCGGATTGGATTCTCAAGCACTCACCACGGTTTCTTGAATCGTACCGTATACGTCCACCAATTCCCCAATGCTGCGTCCACCACAAATCCGGCTTGTGTGCCCTGCTTGATCGTCGTGCTCATCCACGGGTAATCTGGATCGGCCACCCATTCGGTAATGGCAAGCAATCCGCCCGGCTTGAGCACACGCAGCACTTCCGCTAACGTGTGGTCGCGGTCGGGGATCTCCTGGAAGACCGTGATCATATACACCAAATCGAGCGTTCCGTCCTCGAAGGGCAGGTTGTGCGCGCTGGCCTCGTGCAAGGTGATGTTGTGGATATCCCGGTGCTCCGGTTTGGCAAGTTTTGCTGCCAGTTGCGCCAACATTCCCGGTTGTATGTCCAACGCAGCAATCTCACCCTCCGGGCCAACGGCGCGCGCGAAGAACGTGGTGTACGCCCCGCTGCCGCAGCCGATTTCGAGCGCCTTCATCCCAGGACGAACGCCGCTGCGTGCTACGATTGGCTCCGGCGGCTGCAATGCCCGGCGGTAGTCGCTGTCGAGAAAGCGACCGATGAACGCCGGTGCCGGAAAGTGCCAATACTTACGGATGATGCGAATCACGGCCTGGTAAAGAACAAATATACCCAGAATATTCAAGAACGGACGTAAACACGGCTTGGATTTGTTCATAAAGTCACCTTCGTTGAGCTTGTTCCCTCAACTTACGCGCGTAGGAAGCACTGTCTTCAATATCTTCGCGATCTCTCCACATACCGATTAGCTCAGATTCTCGAAGTTCACCGACAGTCAAATGCGAAGACGACGCAGCCTCATCTTTTTCAACTATAGCACTACCACTGGTACTAGACAAGCCCAACGCCCGCACCGGCAGCGTCCCATGCCGCAAAAACCGGATCGCGGCGACGGCAGTGCGCAGGGCGACGAGCGTGGTGACGTAAGGGATGTGGTATTGCAGCGCCGCCGCGCGGATGCGATACCCCGCCGTGCGCGCGCCCTGCCACGGCAACGGCACGCCGCGCTCCGCCGCGCTCGCCGGCAAGGGCGCGTCGAGGATGCGCTTGTCGCTGCGGGCGGCTGACGGCGTGTTTACCACCAACTGCACCCGCCCCTGCGCGATCACGTCCACGCAGTCGGGCCGCCCCTCGCCGACTTTGTGGACGACCTCGGCGGGGATGCCCATCGCCTGCAAGGCGTGCGCCGTGCCGCGCGTGGCGAGAATGGTGAAGCCCATATCGTACAATTGCCCGATCAAGGCGATGCCCTCGCGCTTGTCGGCGTCGGTGAGGCTCGCCAGCACCGCGCCCGACGTGGGCAGCGGATTCCCCGCCGCAATCTGCGACTTGGCGAACGCCTCCGGGAAGCTCGCGCCGAAGCTCATCACCTCCCCCGTCGAACGCATCTCCGGCCCCAGGAGCACGTCGCTGCCGGGGAACCGTCGGAATGGCAGGACGACTTCTTTGACGGAGACGAGGGGAGTAGACGGTAGACGGTAGACGGTAGACAGGGGGGGAGAGGTTATGGGTTGTGGGTTGGGGGTTGAGAGTTGTGTTGTGAGTGATTCGCCGATTCGCTGATTCGCCGATTCGCTCATTCGCTCATTCGCCGATTCGCTGATTCGCCGTTTCGCCAATTCGCCATTTGCCATTTGCCATTTGCCATTCTCCAAAAGATCACGCAGCTTGCGCCCCACCAAAACTTTGGCGGCGAGTTTCGCCAGGGGGACGCCGATCGCTTTGCTGACGAAGGGAACGGTGCGGGAGGCGCGCGGGTTGGCTTCGAGGATGTAGAGTTGATCGCCTTTGATCGCCATTTGCAGGTTGACCAGGCCCTTCGCGCCCATCGCCAGCACCAGGCGCGCGGCGGCGTCTTCGACCGCGGCAATCTGGCGCTCGGAGAGGCTGGCAGGCGGCAGCACACACGCGGAATCGCCGGAATGGACGCCGGCCTCCTCGATCTGCTCCATCAGCCCGGCCACCCACACGTCCACACCGTCGGTGAGGATGTCCACGTCGAGTTCGAGCGCGTCTTCGAGGAAGCGATCAATGAGCACCGGATGCCCCGCCGAGACGCGCGCCGCTTCGGTGATGTAGTGGCGCAGCTCGTCGGCATTCGCCACGATCTCCATCGCCCGCCCGCCAAGGACGTAGCTGGGCCGCAGCAACACGGGATAGCCCAGGCTCTCGGCCACGCGCAGCGCCTCGTCCACCGTGAACGCCGTCCCGTAAGGCGGGCTTTTGAGGCCGAGCTGATCCAGCAGCGCGCCGAACTGCTTCCGATCTTCGGCCATCTCAATCATCCCGTAGTCCATGCCGAGCAGCGGGATGCCGTGATCCACCAGCGTCCGTGCCAGCTTGAGCGGCGTCTGCCCGCCGAACGTCACCACGACGCCGATCGGGCGCTCGTTCTCGATGATCGCCAGCACGTCCTCCGCCGTGAGCGGCTCGAAGTACAGCCGGTCGGCGGTGTCGTAGTCGGTGGAGACCGTCTCCGGGTTCGAGTTGACCATGATGACCTCGTAGCCTTCCTCTTGCAACGCCCACACCGCGTGGACATTGGCGTAGTCGAACTCGATCCCCTGCCCGATGCGATTCGGCCCCGAACCAAGAATAATCACCCGCTCTCTATCCGTTCCCTCCGTTGAATCCGTTGACACCGCCTCGTTCTCCGTCCCCCCATACGTCGAGTAGAAGTACGGCGTGGCGGCCTCGAATTCGGCGGCGCAGGTGTCCACCATCTTGAAGACCGGTTGGACGCCCAAAGCCGCGCGGCGGAGACGCACATCCTCGCCGGAGCGACCCCACAATTCGCCCAACTCCAGGTCGGAAAAGCCCCACAGCTTCGCCTGCAGGAGCGTGTCGCGGTCAAGGGCGTCCCAGGGCAGGCTACGCAACTGCGTTTCCAGGGCGATGAACTGCGCCATCTCGTCGAGGAACCAGCGGTCAATGCGCGTCAGCTCGTGGATGTCATCCACGGTGTAGCCCGCCCGCAGCGCCGCGAAGACGTAACTCAGGCGCTCCGGCGTGGGACTCGCCAGGTACTGCGGGATGCGGTCGAAGTCCAGTTTGGGCGTGGCGTCGAGTTCCAGCGAGCGCATGGCCTTGCCGAGCGCCTCCTTGAACGTCCGCCCAATCGCCATCGCCTCGCCCACCGACTTCATTTGGGTGTTGAGGCGCGGGTCGGCCCCGGGGAATTTTTCCAACTGGAAGCGCGGCATCTTCACCACCACGTAATCCAACGTCGGCTCGAACGCGGCGGTGGTGCGGCGGGTGATGTCGTTGGCGATCTCGTCCAGGCGATAGCCGACGGCGAGCAGCGCGGCGACTTTGGCGATTGGGTAGCCGGTGGCCTTCGACGCCAGCGCCGACGAGCGGCTGACGCGCGGGTTCATCTCGATGACGACCATGCGCCCGTCCGCCGGATTGACCGCGAACTGGATGTTGGAGCCGCCCGTGTCCACGCCGATCGCGCGCAGCACGGCAATCGAGGCGTCGCGCATGCGCTGGTACTCGCGGTCGGTGAGCGTCTGCGCGGGCGCGACGGTGATCGAGTCGCCCGTGTGGACGCCCATCGGGTCGAGGTTTTCAATGGAGCAGACGATAATGGCGTTGTCCGCGCAGTCGCGCATCACCTCCATTTCGTACTCCTTCCAGCCGATGACGGATTCTTCGAGCAGCACCGTGGCGGTGGGACTTTCGATGAGCGCCTGGTTGACAATCGCCGTGAGTTCCGCGAGGTTGTAGGCGATCCCGCCGCCCGTCCCGCCGAGCGTGAAGCTGGGCCGCGCGATGAGCGGATAGCCCAACGCCTCGGCCACGTCCAGCGCCTCACGCAGGCTACCCACCTGCTGGCTGCGCGGGACTTCCAGGCCGATCGAGAGCATCGTTTGCTTGAACAGCTCGCGGTCTTCGGCCAACTGGATTGCTTTGGCGGACGCGCCGATCAACTCGACGCCGTACCGTTCCAGCGCGCCATTGGCGGAGAGCGCCATCGCCAGATTGAGCGCCGTCTGCCCGCCGAGCGTCGGCAGCAGCGCGTCGGGCCGCTCTTGCGCGATGATCGCCTCGACGAACTCCGGCGTCAGCGGTTCGACGTAGACCGCGTCCGATAGCTCCGGGTCCGTCATAATCGTCGCCGAGTTGGAATTGACGACGACCAGCTTATATCCCGCGTGCCGCAGCGCCTTGAGCGCCTGCGTGCCGGAATAGTCGAATTCCGCCGCCTGCCCGATCACGATTGGGCCGGAGCCGAGGATGAGAATTTTGTGAATGTCGGTGCGTTTTGGCATGTCTACTCTCTTTTTTTCACCGCAGAGGACGCTGAGGGCGCGAAGAATCTGGAAAATTGTTCACGCCCCGGTGGATACCTTCTTTGAGGACCAGCCCATTGGAATTGATCAGCAAGCCAACCTTGCAACCCGACAGCTTCAAATACGAAAGCAACTGCGCTTTATGAATCGGCGCCAGTCTTTCGATAGCCTTAACTTCAACGATCACCTTGCCGTTCACGAACAAATCAAGGCGATAACCACAATCTAGTTTGACATCACGATAAATCAGGGGAAGCGGTTTCTGCTGCTCAACACTTAGCCCCGCCTCTACAAGTTCAAAAGTCAGGCAAGCCTCGTAAGCAGACTCCAACAATCCTGGCCCCAAGGCACGATGTACCTTTATAGCAGCGCCGATTATTTTATCCGTAATCTGATTCAGTTCTTCAGCTTCGGTTACCATCAATCTCCTCTCCTTAACTCACCGCCGAGTACGCGGAGGACGCAGAGCATCTTAAAACTCAGCGCCCTCAGCGTTCTCTGCAGTAAAATCCCCCTGCACCAATGCCAAAAACTCCTCGAAAAATCCATTTGCGTCGTGCGGACCCGGACACGCTTCAGGATGATGCTGCACTGAGAACGCCGGATAATCGCGCAAGCGCAGTCCTTCCAGTGTCCCGTCGTTGAGCGAAAGTTGTGTCACTTCAATAAGGCCAAACCCTGCCGGACTCATTCCGACTAAAGTTTGCTCTGGTAACAACTCCGCCATCGTCACCGCCGACTTTTGACTTTCGACTTTGGACTTTGGACTACCTGACTCTCTTTCCAACGGCGTCCACGCGATCCCCAAACTCGTCGGATCCACCGCAAAACCGTGGTTCTGCGTCGTGATGAGGATGCGGCCCGTCGTGAAATCCTTGACCGGGTGATTGACGCCGCGATGCCCGAAGCGCATTTTGTACGTTGCGCCGCCGAGCGCCAGGCCGAGCAGTTGATGTCCCAGGCAGATACCCGCGAGCGGCACGCGCCGTTCGAGCAGACCGCGCATCAGCGCAGTCGTCGCGTGGAGCGGCTCCGGGTCGCCGGGGCCGTTCGACACGAGCACGCCATCCGGCTTCAGCGCGAGCACGGCGTCCAACTCAGCATCATAAGGCACAACCGTCACCGTCGCCCCGCGCGCCTCCAACTCGCGCGCGATGTTGGCTTTGAACCCACAGTCAACAATAACGACGTGAATCTTATCAACGAATCCGAATCCGTTAAAATCCGTTGAATCCGTTGACACAAACTGTGCCAACGCCCGCCCCGCCATCTGCGGCGTTTGGCGCACGCGGGCGATGAGGCTTTCCGGGTCGAGGTCCGTGGTCGAGATTGCGCCACGCTGCGCGCCGTGGGTGCGGAGGTGGCGGGTGAGCGCGCGCGTGTCCACGCCTTCGATAGCGACGATGTTCGCCTGCGCCAGGTAATCGAGGAACGAGAGCGTCGCGCGGTGGTTGTAGACGCCCCGCGCCGCGCGATGCACCACGAATCCAGCCACCTGTACCTTGCCCGATTCCACGTCCTCCGGGTTCACGCCGTAGATGCCGATTTCCGGGTACGTCATCACCACGATCTGCCCGCAATACGACGGATCGGTGAGCACTTCCTGGTAACCCGTCATCCCCGTGTTGAACACGAACTCGCCGAAGGTCTCGCCTTCCGCGCCGATGTTGTTGCCCCAAAAAACTACACCATCTTCCAAAACCAAAAGCGCCCGTCGCATCCTCGATCCCTCTTTACTCATTTCTCTTTACTCATTGCCGTATACTGTGACATCACCACCAAATCCACCCGCTGACTCCACCCCACGCGCTTCCAAAACGCAATCGCCCTGTCATTGACCGCAAACACAAAGAGGTGGCACTTGTCAATGCCCTCGGCAGCGAGCGCGTCCAGGCAGCGGGTTGCCAGCGCCTTGCCGATGCCCTTCCGGCGATGCAAGGGGCGCACTGCCAGGTGGTGGACGTAACCGCGCCGCCCATCGTGCCCGCAGAGCACCGCGCCCACCAGCAGGTCGCCATCCCAGGCGGTGAAACTCAGGCCGGGATTGCGCGCCAGGTAGCGGCCAATCGCCTCGCGGGAATCCGCATCGCTCAAGCCCACGCCGTCTGCGGACTGCCAGAGGGCGAGGACGGCGTCGTAGTCTTGAATGGCCATTTCGCGTATGTGCATGGTGTCGCCTCCTTTTTTGTCAGCAGATTTAGCAGATTAAGCAGATTTTTAATTCTCTTAATCTGCTAAATCCGCTTAATCTGCTGACCTTTTTCTGTCCCTGTTAACAATTCCACCAGTCCCGGCAACTCGCGGATGTGCGCCAGCTCATAGTAGCGTGCGTGTTGTGTGTCTGCCGGGTCCACGCGCTCGTGTTCCCAGGTCATCGTGTGCGGGATGTAGACTGCCTGTCCGCCAATCGCCACAACCGGCAGCACGTCCGATTTGAGCGAGTTGCCCACCATCAGGAAGCGCGCCGGATCCACTTTGTAGTGCGCCAGGATCGTCCGGTACGTTCTCTCCGTCTTGTCGGCGACGATTTCGATGTGCGCGAAGTAGTCCGCCAACCCTGAGCGGTCCAGTTTGCGCTGTTGATCCAGCAGATCCCCTTTGGTGATGAGCATCAGCGTGTGCGAGGTGGCCAGTTGTGCTACCACCTCGGCGACGCCGTCAAGCAAAAGCGTTGGAGTGTCAATCATATCTTTTGCGAAAGTGATGATGCGTTGAATGTCGGCGGACGTGACACAGCCTTCGGTCAGCACAATCGCTGTCTCGATCATCGAGAGCGTGAAGCTCTTGATGCCGTAGCCGAAATATGGGATGTTGCGCGTCTCCGTCTCGTAGAGCCGCGCCGGAACGTCCACGCCATCCAGATACGGCGACAACAAGTCCGCGAGCCGCGTCTGCGTCGCCGAATAGAGCGATTCGTTTTGCCAGAGTGTGTCGTCTGCGTCGAAAGCGATAATGTCGAACATAGCAGTACCTCAGAGAATCAAGAATCAGCGAATCGAGAATGAGCGCGTCTCCCCCTTCCCTTCCCGTCTATCGTCTACTATCCCAACATTTTGGACAAAGCGAGAATCCCAAATCCAACGATGACCACGCCCGAAATGCGATTCACCCACAGCAGGCTGCGCGCATCGAACTTCGTGCGGAACAGGCTCACGCCGCCGCTCAACAGCAGCCACCACAACGCCGAGCCGGTGAACACGCCCGCCACCAGCGTCAACGCTGCGCCGTAGTCGCCCGCCGCCGCACCCAATCCGGCATAGATCGCCGCAAAGGCGAAGATCGTCAGCGGATTCGTCGCCGTCAGAAACAGCGTCGAGGTATACGCGCCGAGCAGTCCCTTCCCCTGCGCCGTCGCTGCGACTTCCGCCGGGCGACTGAACAACGTCTTCACACCCAGATAGCAGAGGAACAGGCCGCCGACCAGCCGCAGCCAGAGCTGTTGCTCGAGCAGCACGCCGGAGATGAAGGTCAGCCCGAATCCGGCGACACAGCCGAAGAGCGCGTCCGCCGTCGCCGCGCCCAGACCGGAGGCGAACCCCGTCGCGCGCCCATCCGCCAGCGTCCGCCGGATGCACAACACGCCAATCGGCCCGACGGGGGCGGCGATAGAGAGACCGATGATGATGCCGCGAAGAAGAATGTTTATCGGTGTCATTTTTGTCAGCAGATTAAGCAGATTTAGCAGATTGGGATGTGATTACCACGCTGCCTCGTCTTGCAAGCGCGGGTCTTTCTCGCAAGCCGCGTAGAATTGCTCAATCGCGGCGGTGACTTCATCCACCAGTTCGTCGAGGTAAGCGTCGCGTTTGGCCGGGTCAATGAGGGCGAGGGTGTCGGGGGTGTCGAAATTGTAAAAATCTATCGGACGCTTCAGAAACTTCAGCCCAATCATGTAGATGCCGGTGCGCCATTCTCCGTCCAGTCCCTTCAATATCTCACCCAACAGAGAGAAACCTGGGTGATTGGCAACTTTGACAGGTTGCCCATCTTCCAAAGCGACGAATCCATAATAAAGTGGGCCAGAAGGCGACATACCGATAAGAAAAGCCAGGATTTGCTGCCCTTGCAACTCTGGCAAAGCAAAGCTGATCCCGTACTCACGACGGCCTTTTTTGTAATATGCCTCAACGCTCTGCTGCGAATACTTCCAATACTCAGCTATCTCAAATCCGGCAGCGGCGAGCTTTTCTTCCAATCGTGACCAAAAAGCAAACTGCACGTCAATCTTGACCTCAGTAAACGCCTGCCCGATGTTGACCGCCGCCGTCAAACTTTCCTGATCTTTGAGCAATGCCTTCACATCCATCAACAATCGCCCTCCTGCCTGGCCCGTCAGCTTTTCGACCAGCCATTGATACTGTTTCAGAGTCTCGCGGACCGTGGGATACGGTGCGGCGACCTCGATGCACGCCGCCAGCCAATCGCGCACATCGTCGGCATACGAGATGAGCGTGAGGATGTCCTCATCCAGATTGCCCACGCTATCGGCGCTTGGCGCGTCGCCGTAAAGCGTGAGGTACAACACCTTGACATCCTTATACCCCTCTTTCCGCACCGCTTTGTAATAACGCTGTAACTGCCCCGGTTGATCCTGCGCGTAGACCTTGTTTTCCAGAATGACAGCCTGCCGCGCGGCGTTGGCGATGAAGATGTCCATGTTCTGGTATTCGCGCTGCACCGTCGCCGTCGTCACGTCGAAGTCCTCCAGTCCGACTTGCGCCAGGAACCGTTCCAGGAACGCCGTCCCCATCCCGTGCGTCCCGCGTGGATTCAACACCTCGAAGAGGAAGCGCGAGTGCAGGTGTACCTCGTCATCCTCCGGGCGCAGCATGGCGAAAACGTTGAACGCGCGACGTTCTTCCTGCGCTCTCGCCGCGTGCGCGCGGTTGAGTTGCGCGGTTTGTTGGAGAAGGCGCTGCGCCGCGCTCAGGACTGAGTCATTCCCCATTGATCGTCATCCCCTGCAATATCTGTTCCGCCGGCGCCCAACCGAGGTAACTCGGCTTCGTCCAGCCCGGCGCGGCTTCGAGCGACTCGATGTCCAGGTAGCCATCCACGCGCACCTTGTCCCAGGCGTGGATCACCTGCCCATCGCCGAGCGACAGCCCGATGTGGCCCCAATTGCGCGAGTCCCCATCAATGACGCCCCAGCAATCGTAGAAAACGTAAGCGCCTCGTGGCGGAACGTCAGGGTCGCGCCATGCGCCGTAAGCGTCGGCGGCCTCTTTGGCGCTACAACCCTGCCCGTCCAGCACGATGTCGTTGCCGAACTCGTAGGCATCCTCAAGAAACCCGTAGCACTTGAACGCATACTCGGTCGAACCCAGCCGCTCCATCGCCCAGCGAATCGCTCCCTCGACGTATTCCTGCATTCATCCCTCCAAGAAAATTGTCAGCGGATTAAACAGATTTAGCAGATTAAGAGCATAAAAATCTGCTTAATCCGCTCAATCTGCTGACAAAAAAATCCGTTAAAATCCGTTTAGTCCGTTGACAAAACCGCCGTCACTTTCTCGATCACCGTCTCAATATCCGCCTCCGAAATCACCAGCGGCGGCAGGAAGCGCATCACCGTACCGCCGGCCGGGAGCGCGAGCACACCTTTATCCGCCAGCGCGCCCAGGTACGGGCCGGACGGCGTCTTCAGCTCGATGCCCACCATCAACCCCAGACCGCGCACTTCGCGGATGACCGACGAATCAATGGCGCGGAAGCCCTCGATCAGCCGCGCGCCGAGCTTCGCCGCCCGCTCCGGCAAATGCTCGGTTTCCAGCGCGTGGATCGTCGCCAGCGCCGCCGCGCAGACCAGTGGATTGCCGCCGAACGTGTTGCCGTGCGACTTCTTGGGCATCTCGCCCACCCGCTCGCCGATGAGGCACGCGCCCATCGGCAGGCCGCCCGCGATGCTTTTGGCGACCGCCATCAAATCGGGGCGCAGATCGTAATGCTCGCAGGCAAACATTTTGCCCGTGCGCCCGAAGCCCGTCTGCACCTCGTCGGCGATGAACAGCGCGCCCCGCTCGCGGCACAAGGCCTGCACGCCGCGCAAATACTCGCCGTCCCCCGGATTAACGCCGCCCTCGCCCTGCACCACTTCGAGAATCACGGCGGCAGTCTGGTCGTCCACGGTTTTTTCCAGCCGGTCGAGCTTGCCGTAGGGGACGAACGTCACGTCGGGGATCAGCGGCTCGAACGGCTCGCGGTACTCCTTGTTCCACGTCGTCGAGAGCGCACCCATCGTCCGCCCGTGAAACGCGCGCATCGTCGAGATGATCTTCGTCCGCTTTGTCGCCAGCCGCGCGAACTTGAGCGCCGCCTCCACCGCCTCCGTCCCGGAACTGCACAGGAACGCCCGTGAAAGCCCCGGCGGCGCGATGCGCACCAGCTCCTTCAGCAATTGCGCGCGCATATCGTTGTAGAAGCCGTTGGGCGACAGGAACATCCGCTGCGCCTGTGCCGTCACCGCCGCAACGACGGCGGGATGCGCGTGACCCAGATTCGCCGCGCCGTGCCCGCCCACGCAGTCAATGTACTCCGTCCCGTCGAGGTCCCACACGCGCGCCCCCGCGCCGCGCACCAGCACGATCGGCTGCTTGTTGTACACCCCGCTCTCGTACTTCTCCTCCCAGGCCATCACCTGATTCCGACTCACCATCTCCTCCATCGCACACCCCTTTTTTCTGATCAGCAGATTAAGCAGATTGAGCAGATTTATGTTTGTCAATCATAAAAAATCTGCTTAATCCGCTAAATCTGCTGATAAAATTTTGTATCAAAACCGCATCACTTGATGACTGTTCCCTGCCCTGCCAGCGCACGGCTGACCGGCTGGGCAGCGCGGCCATCGGCGATGATGACTTGCTGGACGCCGTCGCGCAGCGCCTCCGCCGCGCCGAGCACCTTGCGCTTCATCCGCCCTTCGGCGTAACGGTCGAGCACGTCCTCAAGCTGGTTTTGGGGGATGTGGGTGATGAGGCTACCCTCGTCCTTCACATCCCGCAGCACGCCGGGGACGTTGGTGAGGATGAGCAACGTCTCGGCCTTGAGCGCCGCCGCGACTGCCGCCGCCGCCCGGTCGCCGTCCACGTTGAGCGCGTCGCTCTCGTAGCTGATCGCGTTCGGCGCGATGACCGGCGTGTAACCCGCGTCCAGCAGCAACGTCAGCAACCCCACGTTGACCTTCTCGATCACGCCGCTGTACTCGCCGCGCAAAATCTTGCGCTTGCCGTCCTCGATGATGCGCAGGTGATCCTTGCGCGTCCCTTCGAGCAGCCGCCCATCGAGGCCCGACAGTCCCACCGCATTGACGCCCAACTGCTGCAACCGCTCGACGAGCAGCTTGTTGATCTTGCCTGCCGTCACCATCACAAAAATCTCCAGCGTCTCGCGGTCCGTGTAGCGGCTCGAATGCCCCGACACCGATGTGACGAAACGCGGCGGATGCCCTAGCTTCTCCGAAATCACGTTCGTCTCGTGCGACCCGCCGTGCACCAGCACCACCTGCTGCCCCTGCTTGACCAACTCCGCAACGTCGGCGATCACCGCCTCCGTATCCAATCCTTCGCCCCCTCCGGCTTTGATGACTAACATACCTTTCTCCTTGTCCAAATAGATGGTCATTAGTCGAGTAGTCAGGTAGTCAGGTAGTCGAGTAGTCGAGTAGTCAAGTAGTCGAGTAGTCAAGTGGTCGAGTAGTCAAGTAGTCATTAGTCCCGAATCTTGCATCCTGGATCCTGACTTCAGACGACTCAACTACAAGACTCCCCGACTACACGACTACACGACGACGTGACTAACAACTACAAGACTCCCCGACTACAAGACTCCCCGACTACACGACTACAAGACGACGTGACTAACGACTACAGACTAAACCGGATGCAATCCCGGAAATTCCAGACCCGTCGTCTCAGGCCAACCGTACATCACGTTCATACACTGCGCTGCGCTGCCGGCCGCGCCCTTCATCAAGTTGTCAATGGCGGAGATGACGACCACGCGCCCGCCCGGCTCATCCAGCACGAAGCCCACATCGCAGTAATTGGAACCGGAGAGCAACTTCGGCTCCGGGAAGCGGTGAATCCCCCGGCTGGCGCGCACCAACCGTATGAACGGCTCGTCGCCGTAGTCCTCGCGGTAGAACTTCCACAGGTCGCGCTCGGCCAGCTTTTTCGCCTCGTCCGTGAGCAGACAGTGACACGTCGCCAGCGCGCCGCGCACGATGTCCACCGAAGTCACGGTAAAGTGGAAATGCGGATCGGCGGGATCCAGCTTGAGTTCCTGGATCATCTCCGCGATGTGGCGATGTCCAAACGGCGAATACGTCCGCACCACGCCCGACCGTTCCGGGTGATGCGACGCCTCCGTCGCCTTGTTGCCGCCCTCGGACGATCCCACCTTCACCTCGACCACCGTCTCGCGCACCAGGCCGCGCTTGTAGAGCGGCGCGAGCGCCAAAATCGTCACCGTCGCATTGCACCCTACCCCGCTGATGTACTTCGCGCCTGCCATCTCCGCGCGGTGCAGTTCCGGCAGCCCGTAGACGAAGCGGCTGAGCCATTCTGGATGCGGGTGCGCATGCTCGTACCATTTCTCATAGTCCGCCGGATTGCGCAGGCGAAAGTCACCGGAAAGGTCCACGATGCGTTCCGCCATCCCCGCGAACTCGTCAATGCGATTCCACGCCGTGCCGTGCGGCAGCCCCAAGAACAGCACGTCGCACGGCTTCAAGTCCGCCAACCGGCTGAACTTGAGCTGCGTGCGCCCGCGCAAATTCGGATGCACGAAATGCGCGAACTCCCCCGCGTAGGTCTCCGACGTGATCTGCGTCACCTCCACGTGCGGGTGAAACAACAACAGCCTCAACAATTCTCCTCCGGCATAGCCGGATGCGCCAACGATAGCAGCTTTTACCATACGTTCCCCCCTCAGTTTTTGAGAGGAGTATGAAGTATGGAGTATGGAGTATAGGATTTGTCCCTTACTCCTTACTCCCTACTCCTTACTCCCTACCTGCAAAACATACTCCACCATCTTCCCCGCAATATCCACGTCCACCACCTCGCTGGCGCCGTGGAATTCCGGGGCGTGATTCACCTCGTTGACGAGGATGCGCCCATCCTGCGTCTCGAACAGATCCACCGAGACCACGCCGCCGCCTACAGCCTTTGCGGCTTCGCGCGACCAGTGGACGATCTCGTCGGTCAGCGGGCAGACGACGGGCGCGCCGCCGCGTGCGGTGTTCGTGATCCAGTGGTCGGACTGGCGGTAGATTGCGTAGATGACCTCGTCGCCCACCACCATCGTGCGGATGTCGCGGCCTGGCTTTTCAATGTACTCCTGGATGTAGACGACGTTGTGCTGGTAGCCGCCGAGCGTGGCCTTGTGCTCCAGCAGCGCCTCGGCGGCGTCGCGGTCGTTGACGCGCGCCAGCAGCCGCCCCCACGAGCCGAACAGCGGTTTGAGCACCACCGGATAGCCCATCGCCTCGATCGCTTCCAGCGCCGCCTCCGGCGACATCGCCATCACCGTGCGTGGCGAGGGAATCCCCGCCTCGATCAACGCCGCACTCGTGAGGTACTTGTCGCCGCAGGTGAGCACCGTCTTGTGCGGGCTGACGCAGGGGATGCCCGCGCCTTCCAGCCAGCGCGTGACGTAGTACGCCTCCGTATGGCTCAGACAGCGGATGAGCGCCACATCGTAGTCCCCCGGCCGCGGCCCACCCACCTCGAAGCGCACCTCGCGCGGATCAATGCGCTCCCACTCCACGCCCCGCGCATCCAGCGCCGCCGTGATCAACTTCTCTTCCACTCGTTTGCGGGAATAAAAAACTGCGATTCTCATAGTCTTTTAGTCGGATAGTCTGGTAGTCAAGTAGTCTGGTAGTCTGGTAGTCTGGTAGTCAAGTAGTCGGATAGTCTGGTAGTCGAGGGGCTAGAGTCAAAAGTCGACATCCGTAATCCTGGACTACGGACTAACGACTACTCGACTAACGACTACTCGACTAACGACTAATTGACTAATGACTTAGGACTACTCCCCCCAATCCTCTTCCACTTCCGGCGCCAATTCCACTTCGAGCGGGTCCACGCCGACGACCTCAAGCTCGACGCCGCAATCCGGGCACACGACGATTTCGCCTTC
>Ga0208197_1002479_pt1 | contig 16250 bp, 8 predicted proteins | sample AD_JPNNA4_MetaG_FD_184444 | JGI IMG/M metagenome (GOLD analysis project Ga0208197, IMG submission 184444) | Active sludge microbial communities of municipal wastewater-treating anaerobic digesters from Japan - AD_JPNNA4_MetaG (SPAdes) (version 2) | ecosystem: Engineered > Bioreactor > Anaerobic >...
TTACCCGAGGCAGAAACTTCCCGCACTGTTACTTGAATCAGGCGGTGCGAAAGCGCTTGGGAAATCACGGGTACAAAACGCCCGTTTTCTTCCAGGATATCCTGGTAAAAATGGTGGAAAAACCCAATCTTAGCGCCCATCCCGCCGCCAGATGCTGCCAGTCGAGATCGGAATTGCGCTGCGGCTTGTAGATTGGGCACGAAAACCCACACCTGGGCTAAGGGGTTCTCTTTTTGCGCTGTTCGGAGCCGGTCAATACAGGAGGCCGTCTTCCCCGTGGCAGCTGGGGCGATGAGCAGTTCAATGGTCATAGGTGGCTCCTTGAGATTTACGTGCAGGCACTACATTTGAGGAATATCGATTCGATGACATAATCTTGAAGGGTTAGATTAGTTTTTAATTGTCTGTTCTTGGTTGAGCTTTAATTAATTTGAGAACTCCGCGGTATTAATCCTAGTTTTGGGCGATGAGTGCATGAAGTAATAGAAAAGAGAATATCGACAGGTACACATCCCCAAGCATGAGGTTAGCGATACACGGTATCTTTCAGTTCCGAACCTCCTGGACTGATCAGGACAAAATTATACCTTAATACGGACAATTGGGGGGAGGATGAGGCTGGCAAGCTCGAGGCGGAATGGACGCATCTTACGCAGATCAAGCATGAAAGCTAAGCTACAGCCCCCTGTTTAAGCTGCCGTTTCAAAGAGGGGGATGATTTAATATCCTATGTTCTTGTTTTAAATGCTTATATTTTAGTTTGAAGAGAATGAGAAATCCTCTACCCGTTTGGCATTGTGCAATTATATCGTAGGATAGGCAAATACGGGTCCAACAAAGGCTGTGAAGGAAGCTTGACATGGTTGGTGGTTATCATGTTCTCTAAACATCCAACTTTTTTCGTAGATTTTAGCAAAATAGAGTAAAATTTGCCGACAGAAAATAAGCATACATTGAGGTTTTGATGCTAGCCACAAGATGAAAATTTATTCCACATTCATTTATAGGTAAACCAGGAGGAGAAATGGGCTTTACGATCAATAACGGTGTGCTGGAAGAGTACACAGAAGAACCAGGCATTACAGAGGTCATCATCCCTGAGGGCGTCACCAGCATTGGAGAGAGTGCGTTTGAGGGCTGCGATAGCCTGACCAGCATCACCATCCCTGAGGGCGTCACCAGCATCGGGGAGAGAGCGTTCTACAGATGCATAAACCTGACCAGCATCACCATTCCGGAAAGCGTCACCAGCATTGGAGAGAGTGCGTTCTACAACTGCAGGAGCCTGACCAACCTCACCATCCCTGAGGGTGTCACCAGTATTGGGAGTTTGGCGTTCTACAACTGCAGCAGCCTGACCAGCATCACCATTCCGGAAGGCGTTACCAGTATTGGGAATTGGGCGTTCAAAGACTGCAGCAGCCTGACCAGCATCACCATCCCAAATAGCGTTATCAGAATCGGGGACCACGCGTTTGAGGGCTGCGAGAGCCTGACCAACCTTACCATCCCTGAGGGTGTTACCGGCATTGGTGAGATGGCATTCTATGACTGCAGGAGCCTGACCAGCATCACAATTCCGGACAGTGTCATTAGCATTGGGTGGAGAGCGTTCCAAGGCTGCAGCAGCCTGACCAGCCTCATCGTCCCCGAGGGCGTCACTAGTATCGGGGCAAATGCGTTTTTAGGCTGTAGGTCTCTGACCAATATTGTCGCACCAGACAGATTTACTAATGTCATTATACGAGATGGAGTGACTGCCATTAAAGAAAAAATGTTCTTGGGTAACAATATTCTAACCAGCATAAAAATTCCGGCAAGCGTCAGAAGTATTGGGAATGAAGCATTCTCTGGATGTAATAGATTGACTGACATCAACATCCCCGAAGGCGTTACCAGTATCGGGGAGAGCGCGTTTGAGGACTGCGAGAGCCTGACCAGCATCACCATCCCTGAGGGTGTCACCAGCATCGGGAAGGGCGCGTTCCAAGGCTGCAGCAGCCTGACCGACCTCGTCCTCCCAATTACCATTACCACTATCGGCAAGGATGTATTCGCGGGTTGCTCTTCGTTAAAAGAGGTTGTTAACATGGTCTCACTGGTACGGAATGGCTGCAAAGTTGAGGTTTCGACCTTGACATGGTTATTGGAAAACCTCTGGAAAAGTCCGGAACATCTGAAAGAGACCGCCGAGGTTTACCTTGCCCTGAATGTAAAAGCGGTTAACAATATTTGTGAAGCCGGATTATTAGCTGATTGCCCAGGGTCAGTGGATGTCATGCTTGGGCTGATTGAATCATTCAAAGATAATAGCTCAGCGTTGAAAAAGATTGCGAATTTCGCACTGATCTGCGGCAACCAGCTTCCCCGAGAAAAGTTGCTAGCTATTTATGAAGGGCTGAAAACAGTCGGGGCAAAACCCGCCGTTAAATTATTAGAGAAAGCAGTTCAGAATGAAGAGGGACCCAAGCTGGAAGGTGCTACCGGCAACCCCATTGAAGCAATCTGCCTGGAGCGGTTCAATCAACCAATCTTGGATCGTGGGCTGAAAAATTATGGCATTCGGTCAGAGCTGTTTACGGGCGTTCGTTACAAAGGCTCGGAAACGCTTGCGCCTGCATACGTATTACAATGTGTCATTGTTCCTTATATGCAGAAACTGAAGGTGCTACCGAAGAAAATTAGCAGTTATCGATCGGATTTTATCAAGGTGGAACGGGATGCACAGATCGACGAAATTGCCGATGCGCTCGAGCGTGAAGATCTGCAACAACTTTTAGAGCGTTTGATCACTGAATATGATCCGATCGACTACCCGTGGCTTCTCTTGCCCTACTGCCGATACGGCAGTGGAAAACAGATGAATGCCTTAGCTTCGCGGGGGGAGAAGTGGGAGAATTGGTATGAATATTTAGCCAAAGGGCGCACCAGGATTATGATTCTACGCGGTGCCATGCTGTTAAACGAGAGCCGTGAAGCCATGTTCCTGATGGATAAATGGGGGTTGCTCGATGAACTTGCTCGGCGCATGAATACCACGGCAGACGTGCTTAGATATACTGTGTTAACGGAATTTGACTTGGATGTTGATGGCAGCAAGCATTACGATCTCGGAAACGCGGTTATTGCCGCTTCAATTGCCTCGGATCTCTCTGTTTCCCTGGTCAATGAAAACTCTGGTAAAGAAGTCAAATCCCTGCCCAAAAAGGGTGCGGACCCAGAGAAATATGAAGCTGCCTCTAAGGATTTCACGGATCTGAAGAAGAACATCAAGAACGCGGTCAAAAGCATAGTCAATAAGTTGAAAGAGGATTTTGTATCCGGATCTGAGATCAATACGTCTGATTGGAAAGCTTCCTATGTAAACAACTATGTGCTAAAACGCATTGCCTCCCTGCTGGTCTGGCAGTGGCAGCATGAGAAGACCGCACGCCGCTTTATGCTGACTATGGATGGCTCCTTTATCGACTGTGCTGGTCAACCGGTTGAGGTGAGAGATGAAGGCACGATCTGCCTGGCGCATCCCATAGAAATTCCTGCAGAGGAATTGGAGTGCTGGAAGGATCTGCTCACTCAAAAGCAGATCGCCCAACCTTTTGTGCAGATCTTTGAACCGGTCAGCACGCTGGATCCGGCTGAAGCTGCCGCACGCTATACGGGTATTGAACTGCCCATGTTCCTGCTGAGAGGACTGTCCAAGGAAGGTATCGAGGTAGATTTAGACTCCACAGAACCAATAGAGATAGGGATACATGGTCGTGCAATTGAGGCTAATGCATCAATAGTTGACTTTGGTACAAGAAATAGTTTCGCCTTTACTGAGCGCAGTATTTCCTTCGACGCGATAGTAAAGCTGGAAGATGTTTCTATTATAGGCACACCAAGGGCAGTAAACCATGAGATCTACGCAATGGACAAGGCGCTGATCGAGAATCGTGTGAGGAATGGCAACATCGCAGCTGTCCAAACCTTCTCCAGCGCCATCACCGCTAAGACCATCCAGCATCTGATCGATGTCTCGATCGAGGCGCAGCAGATGGAATGTACCGCCTGGCTGCTGAACTACAAAAACGAGCACTTCCCAATTGCCTGGGAGGATTTGGAGCTTTGATGAACAAATAGAAATGCTCTAATAAAAGTTCTAAAAAGGAGATGCTTCAGCAGTTCTAAGCGGTATCGTGGCGGATATGGCGAGCATGGCCAACAGGCCTGCTCAATACAATTCCCGGCCGTAAACAGGCGTAAGATTACTCAGGGAGAAGCTTAGGATTTAACCTTCAGTTTTCTCTTGTTTCGCTATGTTTGTGACTTATCAGTTAATTTAAGAGTTTTCAAATCTAAGATCAAATCTTTTTGCCGCTCAAAGAACAACAGTTCCTTGCTATGATTAAAATAGGCCTCATTCCCAAAGTGGCTGATGAACCTGGCAGTATGAGGGTTCATTGTTAATTCAGTGACGAGAATTAAGACCTCCTCCCCTTCGCCAAACACTTCTTCCGTAAATTCGAACATATGCGAAAGGGACTTGCCAGCCTTTTCAACCTCCCGAGAAAATGCTGCAGACTCCTCATCAAAGTCTTGCTTTAGTAGCTGATAGGCAGAATTCTTATCCAAACCCTCCCGGTTGTGGAGCAAGATTTCTTTTTGTTTTTGCATGCGTTCTATTACGATATTACCTGACCTTATTGCTTCCGCGGAGAGCGTATGGTTTTCTTTGGCGGCTGCTAATTTGTTTTGAAGCGCATCAATTTGCTTTTCCATCACGGCAACAGGATCGGCGCCCCTACTCGTCATTTTGCTCAGAGCATTTTGGAGCTCTTTCTTCAAATCAATTAGAATCTGTTCATGCTCCATGACGTTGTGGATTTCTGAGGAAACCGCATTCAATAGGAGGCCCAGTAATGATAGACGCTCATCGAATTTTGCGGAAGAAGCGCGTGCCTTAATTTCTGTGCTAGCTTTGCCGGCTAGAATATTATCCACCTGATAGTCAGACTTGTACTTGTTGAAAAGATCGTAATAAATGGCAAAATTTTTAGCAATTTTACCTTCCTGTAGGTATTGAATGACTAACTTTTCATTCACAACAAAGCCGTGCTGTTCGTAAAGACGAATCATCTGGGAAAGATCGTCCCAACCACGGGCAGTAACGAACTTCTTGCCGTCCACTGTTGTTTCAACCGAGTAAAAATCTCCCTTCTTAATCTCCAGATAACTTAGGATTGCAGGATGGACCCCAGTTTTATAGGCATATTCCTTCCATGCCTCAAAATCCGGTTCGACGTCAATACGCTTCAGGCGGTCGAGCGTGACCACGTCGAACTCACGTACCGATTTGTTGTATTCAGGGGGGTTACCCGCTGTCACCACGATCCAACCATCTGGCACTCGGTGCCGACCGAAAACTTTAAACTGTAGGAACTGTAGCATGGAAGGTGCCAGTGTCTCGGACACGCAGTTGATTTCATCTAGGAACAGGATGCCCTGCTTAAGTCCAGTTCGTTCCATGGTCTCATATACTGAGGCGATAATCTCACTCATCGTGTACTCAGAGACATCATATTCCACGCCGCCAAAGTTCTTCCGGACGATAAATGGAAGGCCGAGGGCACTTTGACGGGTGTGGTGGGTCATGGAGTAAGAGACGAGCGCGATCCCCAGCTCTTGAGCGATCTGTTCCATAATGGCAGTCTTACCGATGCCTGGTGCGCCCATGAGGAAAATGGGCCGCTGACGTTCGATCGGGATCAAATAATTCGAAAAACTGTCCTGAGTAAAATAGGCTGCTATGGCGTTCTTGATCTGTTCTTTGGCTTCTTTGATATTCATAAATTAATTCCTTCTTCCATTACATCGTCCGAGCTCAAAACAAGTTTTATTGCCCATGGCGGTACATCCGGTGTATCAACATAATCTTCATCCAAAAAGACAAAGGCGGTGTCGTAAAGTGGTTTTTTAGTTGGGTAGATCCCAAAGCCATCGGTAAAGTAAATCAGTCCTCTGAGGTTCTCGAATTCTCTTTTCTTGATTAAATCATCCACGTAGGTGAAGACCGGACGGAAGTCCGTGCCACCAAACCCGCGCAGTTGCATCGATTGTACGTATTTGTCAAACTCTTCTGGGTTAGTTATTTTATAATCTTCTTGAATTTCCGCATCACATTGAATAATATGGATATTGACCTTACTAAAAAAGTTCTCCGTTTGCTTCAGAATGTTGTATGTCTTCTGGACAAAGGCTTGAACGACCTGACCTGAAACTGAGCCAGAAGTGTCGATGGCGACGACAAATTCCTTGATACGCTTGACCTCCTTGTATTCCAGGGGTTCAATCAGGGGCATATTCTCGTACAACTTGAGGCCATAAGTATAAAAGATCAGGTCGAACTCTTCGTCGTTAACCTGCATAGCTTCACCTAAAACTGAAAACCGCTTAAGGAAAGATGCGTAATTGTACTTTTCACGGTTGAGTTGATTAAGCCCCTGGTGCAAACCGCCGCCAAGGTCGCCCCATTTCTTGGAGGCGGTTTCAATATCTACCTGGGCACGTTCGCTAATCTGCTTCCACAAGTCGATCAATTCTTGCGTAGGTCGGGAATGCTTACTCTGACCCCATCCTTTCGATCTCTGGATTGGTTCGACTTCTGTTGATTCTTGATCTCTTTCGCCGGTTGACCCTTTCTTTTCGGGTCTGACATACCAGAGGGTATGATTATCAGCATAGAAATTCTGCCTCAGGTTGACTAGTTCTTCTTCGCTTGTTTTTTTGTCGAGGTAATAACGGTAGATCTTTTCCGCAGTCATAAGACGCAGTGAGCTCTTTAATTGGGTAATGACTTGCATTTGTTTGCTCTGCCGGGCTGTGTCTAGGGATTGGATCCCGATGTCATTGATTGCATTTTCCACAGCGATGTCACAGGCCAGATCCCAGCAACTCTGGCACACTAGTTTGTTAATAAAAAGATGTTGGAATATACAGTGAAAGATTACATGTAGGTAATCCCGTGTAATGGCTTCCATTTGCCGCTGAAAATTATTTAAGATATGCCATGTATTGAAAAAGAAGTATTGGCCATCAGTAGCAATCGTATCCAGCTCGTCCGCCGGCTGGATTATCAACTGATGGATGGCAGCATCGAGAAAACGCAGATTTACTAATAAAGTGTCCCTGGAAAATTTAATGATCTTATCGGCTAGCAAGTCAGCCTGGTTTAACGAATTTGAGTCTTCAATAACATCCATAGTTATTTGGTTTTTTTATTGTTTTTCTACACTTAGCGCAAAATTCCGACTCGAGTAAACCTATAGTATGTTTTGTAAGTTGGAAGTTTACCAAGAGTCGTACTCTTCATTGTCAGTATCTGAATCCCCAAAATAACCTTTCTCTTCCTCATCCTCATCATCTTCGATTTGTTTTCCTTCAAGGCTATGCTCATTGAGTTGTAGGAAGAACACGAGATTTGGCAACAAGCCGTCCCCAAACGGAAATAGGCAGCCTGAGTTGTTTTGTCGCTGTAAATCCATTTAAGTCCCACCTGATTTCATCATGACTAGATTATACCTTTGCGCATTCAAACTTGTGATTTTATTTACCTGGCAAGGATGCGTGCCCAAAATGTCTGCTATTTCTGCCAACCCCACCTTACATAGGTCGTCGAGGAAACAGAGCCTGGCACACGGGCTGTTTCATTTGCAACCGAGCCACAAGCGAATAACTCCAAACCTTAAATGTGTAATCCTACAAAAATATTTCATTTTGCGTCATCGGGACATGTTCAATACAGGAGACCGTCTTCCCTGTGGCAGCTGAGGCGATGAGAAGTTCAATGGTCATGAAAGACTCCTCGAGAAATGAAAGAGACAATAGCGATTCTTGAAAGTGAGGTCATTTGCGGTAGTCGATAATTGGCTTATTGCTCTTCTATTATGTTTATTACTCTTCGTCGTCAACTTGCGGATAATCGTCCGGATCAAAGTCAAGTGTAGTTGCTGTCGTGAGCAAATCGTCATCCCGAATGCACTCATAACCTACTTCTTCCAGTTCAGCAACAATCTCATTCATTTTACTTTCATCCAGGACTAGGATGTCGCCGTCTGGCACATTCATATCCATTGCGTAGTAGCGCAATTTTCGGCCATATTTCTTTTGAATATTAGTCGGCATCCATTCTGACATTTCAATCTCGGGGTAAGCGGGAAGTACATCTTCATGAACTACGTCGTTAGGCGTAAAAGGCGTCTCTGGTGGAATGGCGTGGGCGTCAAAATTCCCATCTTCTGGCTCATCAGGGGCTTGATAATATTCAGATTTGGGCAGATAAAATTCGTACATGGTTTTTGTGATCAGAGATTTGAACTCGCCCCAGGTTTTGGCCGTAAGCAATGCCTGGTTAGAATCCGCTAGCTCCTTCGCTCTGCCGGACGGCATAAACAACAAACCCATATTTGTTATTCCATAAATGATAGTTTTTTCTTGCATAGTGGGAACTCCAATCAAGTTAGGATTATTATTCAAAGTTTAATGAAGATTTAAAGAAGGTTAACATGTTTTAACCGAGAGTGTGAAAATTCGCCACAGGAAAGATATGATATATCAGGAAATTTGATAACGAAGTCTAGTCGTGCTGGTTTCACTTATTTACAATTAATCACTGCCAGGCATGACCAGAATGCCTTTTCTAATCTGATCATTTCACTAGCTTTACTGGTCATAATTGAGATGTGAGTTTATTCCGAACGACTCGCTCCTTTCCCTGAATAAATAATATCCAGTAGCTCATGCCGATGTTTAGCGTGAGTAAATTTTCTTTTTCTACTGAATAGGCTTTTCAACTTCATTAGTAGGCACTACTTGTAATAATGAATTTATTATGCTTTTCCTAAAAAAGATAATACTTCTCCAAAGAATACAATATAGGTCATAGCTTTAGGACAAGTTATTCAAGAGTCATTTGTTTTCTTCGAATGACCTCATAGCCCTGGTAGCTTCGGCTAAGGAATAAATCACTAGATTGGTTAATAGCCTTTCTTAGATGTAAAAAGTTAACACCCAACTTGAAAGGGCAATTTTCAAGTTCCTGTAGGGTAATTTCGCTCTGAGAATTCGCTTTGAGCAATGCAAGAATATACCAATTCACCAGATCAGGATCAACAACATGGATCTCTTTTATAGTGACCCTGTTTTGTAACAAATCAATAAATCCCCAGTCTTTTAAGGTTTGCAATACACGGCCGACTGCCCTGGGAATCGAAGTGGGGCTAGGGAATCGCTCCATAACTCGATCAACAATTGCCTTGTTTGTAACAGAATCCATAATCTTTGCCAATGTTCCAACGACTAGAACGCACTGTTTGTAAATTGGAAAAATATTAATAGCCAGGCCAAGGTGAAAAATAGGTGATGGCATTATACTTGGCGTGTTAGGAAACGAAAGGGTCATTTTGCGTAAAGAATCACATGAATCCTCTGATGTAAGCCATAGTCGATTGAGCTGAATAGCTGTCTTGCGACTAGATTCTTTACCTTCAATTTGGTCCTCCAGGTACATACGCAAACTATCCCTAACAGTCGCTTGATCTCCCATTGAAATGAACAATTCATAAGCATAATTTGCCCATTCTAGGGCTAGGAATCTGTCTGCTCCAATAGTAAGTTTTTTAGATGCCATTTTCGAGTAGATATTTCATCAATTTGATGGCGTACCCACGTTGGAGATCATCATGGTAACGCTGATTCGAATAATTACGGAGGCAGTTATAACAACTAGTATCCTCACCACACTTACAGTCCCTAACTTTTTTATATCCTTCAAAAATGGCATCACGTAGATGGTCCTTAACATTCTCGACGTGCCCTGCCCCTCCAGGCACAGCATCAAACAAGATGATAGAAGGGACGCCATAGGAGCGATAGTAAAGGGTTCCATCAATATCGGACCGACGGATACCCTGTGATTCACTCGCACCTTCCAATAAAGCATACATCAAGCTGCGCATGGCGTTCAATGTATTAAGCTCGGGGGGAACGCTCATCTTTATTTCCAGAACATCAGTTAAATAGCGGTGTCCCAAATCGACCCTTCGCAAGAAATCTCCTGGACATTCCCTTCCTGTAATTGGATTGCGGTGTTGTGAACTACTACTTCCAATTAAATTAACCACTTTGCCATAACCGCAAGTACGACAAATATCAAACCCCTGACCATAGCCCTTGTTGACCAGGATCAGGTAACCAAATCTGGAATAGCGTACATAGGTTTCAAGTCCAACAGAAGAGTCAAGCATATAATCCGAGCTTTTATCGAATTTTTTAGATTTATCTTGCTCATAATCGCCGAAATAGACTGTACTAGCATAGGTTCTCTGTGGTGGTTCTTCTCCTGGTAAACCAATTTCAGGAGCAGCAACGAAACCGGTCACAGGCATAATGAACTCTCTTGGTTGAGGCAATGTCTCTCCACAACTGCATGTAGTGGGAATATCACTCTCGTTCCCCTGGTACATCCTTTGACAACTCTTGCATATTGCATACTTAACTTGAGGCCAGGATTTAGTACGATGGGTCTTCAATCCGCCACTTGTCCAGATTTTTTTCCCTGCAATTACCTGACTTCCTGGAGCAAATTCCGAAATTGCCATTCGTAAATCTCGAGAGAGGTCAACATCATTAGCCCCCGAAGTGGGGTCCAGGTGGTTGGTTTGCAGCTCAACAACATCGACAGGAAATCCATACTTTGGCAATACATTTCGAGATCCTAGAAAACCCAACAATTCACCTGATTTGATTTGGTTGATAATTTTTTCTTTACCATCAGCGACATGAGTCAATTTGCTATTGTGAGTTACTGCTGCCTCCGCCCATAGCCTTGAGATTTCTTCTTTCAGATAATTAACGTCATCGTTAATATCTTCATTAGCTAGATCTAGGACTCCTTCATTTTCTTCATTAGTTAGTTCATGGATCCAAGACCAATCTTCTACGCCTAGGATTTCTTGCATACCAGGTGGAATCACGTCCATTATTTCTACTTTCAAGCTTTCAGACTTTTCGGCAAGAAATTGTCTCAGGTAATCGCGCCCATTGAGGCCCGTTTCAGGGCAGAAAAAATCACCCACATTCCTGTATTCAACGCCGTATTCAGCTTTTACCCACTTGAAAAAATAGGCAAACACAACTGAGTGAAGGTGACGGCGTAAGATCTTTTCGTTTGTAAGCGGCGTGCGAGGTGGTTTCAGTTTACCAGATACCATACCTACCGGATCACTGTAATTGCTTAAATCATGTGACCTTCTTTGGGCAAAAGTCATTATATAAGCAGCACTATCTATGCGTCTGCCGGCCCGACCTGCACGCTGGATATAATTTGCGGCAGTGGGAGGCACATTTCGCATCATTACAGCCTGCAGATCACCAACATCGACGCCCAGTTCAAATGTGGTTGAACAACTTAAGAGATTGACTTCTCCATTTATGAATTGGGATTGGACTTCCGCGGCTTTCTTGGCAGTCCATTGGGCAGTGTGCTCTTCCGCATCAAGAGGGATTAATTTATTCATCCGATAATTGTTTCTAAACAAATTTGATTCTAATTCTTCCTTAAATTTGGAAAGCGGCTCCAGTTTTCCTGGACAGAAATAGGTCATACAAACATTGCCAACACCTTCTGGATAAATGCTTTTACAGTGATCGCAAATCACCCAACCATCTAGTTGTTCTGAGGGCAATTTAACGCTCCACATTTCGTGATTCAAGGTTTTCACAATGCCAATCTTAGTGTTGGGATGATCAGTCTGAAGCATTTGGGACCATGGAGAGGCATTGATAAACTGCCAAATCTTCTCTAGCAATTCCTGGGTTAGTTGACCTGCCTCACTCTCATCTACGCCTTTTTGTCTAAGTAAACGTTTTAAGTAATCTGACCTGGAATTCTCATACCCTTCTGATGGCATCCAAGAAAACACTCCCGCTTTTGGATTAGCTTCTTGATAACGAAAATATAGCCTCCGGTTCCGAGGAGAAAAATCGCTTTCCATATAGATGTTTTGATCTGGCAGCAAGTAAGTGACCACGCCTTTATATCTAAGAGTATTAAGCATGAATTTCAACAAGTTAAACATCTCTTGACGAGTTAAACTCAAGGGCGCTTCGCTCAGAAGGTTTTGCCAAGAGTCTTGAATTGCTGGTTCAAAAGATATTAAACCTAAACCCTCAAGGCTGATGCGACGGTCAATCGGGCTAAATTCCTGCATCAGCCATATCGCCATCTTTTTCTGTTTTTCCGTCTGGGATTCTGTAGGTTTAAAAAGACCGATTGTTTCTGCTTGATTCATTAATGGGGCAAGTAAATCTTGCAGGCGAATATCTTGGATGGGGCCCTTCAATTGTTCTTTGACTGTTTTTAAGATTAAACCTCGGCGGAGATTACGCATATGTGTGCGTTCGATATAGGGTGCAAAAAAGGCTGCGTTCTGCCGACTGTCAGTGAAATTCAACATCTTGCGGCCCTGCCCAGGTAGGCTGAGTTCCTTTTGATTCTTAGAAGGAGGTAGCTGTTCATATAAACTGCTCGCGATAACGCTGACTGGGGCATCCTGTCCTGTGAGGAAACGATAAACTGCCCCTGAGCTATTCCTTGTTGAGCAACTCACGCATCGTTTAAGAGTTTTCTTCGCTTTTAAGTCGATCTTGTACATTTTCTTTAGGTATTCTTTACCGCAGTTACATTGTGGTGTTGCCTGAGGCGACTGCACTTGTCCGCATTTAGTACACAGTTGAACTTCTTGAAGGCTTTCATATGCTCCGAATTCATCGATATCCACTTCAGATGCAACATTCTCGTCCTCATTATCGGCGGATTTCTGATTCGCAAAAATAAAATAATTGGTATCTCTCGCATTTTCGGTGATGCTTATTTGGCTATCTTGCAACAGATATTTGTTATTTTGATTGATCGTAAACTTTTTGGGTGCCTCATCTAAACTTACGCCTGGCGTTTCCTTTCCGACGATATATGCAGTCCCGCAACGAGTGCAATTTGCTAATTCAAAGACCCTACTGCCACAATATTCGCAGAATTTTTGCCTCTGCAGGAACAGACGCGGCTTGTCTTTAGGATGATCGGTCTCATTCAAGCAGATAAAAGCACCTTCCAACGCGCGCGCAAAAGTATGGTATCGCGCTGGAAGGAGGGGCATATTCTCCTCACCCGTTTTCGCCATCACAGCCAGCGCTACCAGGTCAATCAGTCCTCGTTCAGCCTCGGGATCATCAGGAAAAACATGTTTCGCCACCTCATGCAATAACGAAGGCTGTTCTTTTAGATATTCGATCAGTTTTCTGATGTTCTGATCGCCTTTCAGCACTTCGTAAAGGAAAATTTGTACACCGAGATCGGTATCTTTCCGGCTTTTTTCTTCTGCACTAGCAAGTACATATGTTGGTACTGATGAATTAGCCAAAACCCTTTTCAGCTCTCCTACCTTACTAACGGAGTCACGATCAGAAATCATTATTTCATTCAACAATTGGTAAATTTTAGGATTGAGCTTTCCCCACATATCTCCGAGAGCGTCCAACGGTAGAAAATCTGCTCCGACTACGTCCTGTTCGTCGGGGTTGGAATCATCCCAGATGAAACTTTTATTGAATAATTTAGAGGCAAAATCCGCAACCTGAACATAATCTTTCTCACCAGCACCTAAAGTAGCCGATGTAGCTATGCCTTTAATCTTGCCATGCTTATCGCCTGCCACCCGATCCTGCAAACGCCGAAGAAGCATGGCGATTTCGGTTGCATTTGCTCCATCATAGACGTGTGCCTCATCAAGAACGATGAAATGCCAATGTTTGCCGGTTTCTCCATCAAACAAATTAGTAGCTTGAGGTCGGAGGAGTAAGTATTCCAACATCGCATAGTTGGTTATAAGCAAATGAGGCGGTGTGGCATGCATCTCTTCGCGAGACTTCAACTCGTTATCGATATCTGGTTCTGATTCGCCATACGTTTTCCTAAAATACTCTTTTGCCTGTGCCACTGTCTCTGGCGTTTCTTCAATATTAATATAACGTCCAAAGGTGATAACCTGGTAGTTTTTTAGGATTCGGCGTAAGCGTTTCATTTGGTCATTCGCCAGAGCATTCATCGGGTAAAGAAGCAATGCCCTAACACCTGGCTGGCTCAAAGTACCAGCATCTTGCTCCCGCAAAAGGTAATCCAAAATTGGAATCAAAAAGGCTTCGGTCTTCCCCGAACCTGTACCTGTACTTACAACGAGGTTACGCCCTTTTACCGCTTTGCAGATGGCTTTAACCTGGTGAGCATACAGCGGTCGGTCGTACTGCAATGTGTCTGAGCAAAGTAGTTTAAAGCGAGGAGATAGCACTCCTTCATCAACCAATCCGTGAATCGACTTATCCGTCTTATACGGTAGCGCGATCTGGAGAAGAGGTCCTTTTACGAGCATATCCTGAGTTTCGATTGCCTGGGCAAATTCCTTGCGCAATTCTTCATCTTGGAATGGCTTGATCGTCTTAAGATAATTGATGTATGTTGTGCGGATCTTTTCGGTTGTTTCGAGTGGATGTATTGCCATGTTAAATACCTCGCTTTAATCTGGTTGGTTTAAATAACTGATCTCATTCAATGTAAATGGGATAGGACCACTTATTATCTGAAATGCCTTAGAAGCATATGGATGTGACTGCCGAAAATGGTCATCTATCTTTGGGCGCCGAGGATGGCAAAAAGCTTTACATGTGCTACAGCGATAGATGATAGATTCATTTCTGAAGAGGAGCGTCATATTCATAAAGTCCAGGTCTACTTCTACCTTATCCAGGCCTGTTCCGCCTTGCATAAAAAGCATGAAGTTCCCATCTGATAAGTGTACATTCTGTGCTTCAGTGCCATCTGATAGCTGTATGCTGATTATCTGAGCTTGTCCAAAAGGTGTCGATAAAAACATCCCAGGTTTAAGTAAACCTGCTGCTTGAGGGAATTCTATTTCAATTCTCTGGATTACGTCAGAATAACGATTTGACTCGCTTTCTTGCTTCAAGGCCAGCAATGCCTTTCCTGGATTGACTTTTAGTAATTCGTAAAACTCCTGGGGAATAATCCGATCAAGTTTTTCCAGCCTCAGCAGTTCTTGCCAGGCATCGGCGCGATCGGCATTGATCAGGATCTCAAGATAACGATAGATTAGCTTTGGTGATTTTTCAAACCGGACAACCCTTAGCAAGGCACTGTATAGCCATTCTTCATAAGGCTCATTTTTCTCTTTCAAATAAATAGGAAGCGCAGCTGCAAGCAAACTGTCTGAATCACTTGATTGCGGTAAAAGACAGATTTTTTCCATTGCCCAAGTTCTATGGTCAGGATCTTTGATCAGCAAATCAGCAACATCATCTGCTGAGAGCCGACCCTGGTTCAACATAGAAAGAACCATACTGACCAAATCCTCATCTTCGCGCTTGATCAAATTCTTGATGCAAATGGAAATAACATAGGGATCATCGACTTCCTTCAACAAGAGGCGGGCAGAGTCTGCATAAATGGTTTCGTCCATCATATGCAGATAAGTCGCCAATTGTTCGTCGCCTCTTGCATACCTCCCCAGAATTGCAGTGATCAAGGTTGGGTGGAACATATTCTTACGAAAGAAACCCATATAGGGAGGAGCGATATCCACGGATTGCATCCATTTGACTGATTCGACTGAAATCCTGACATTCTGCAAATGGATGAGATGTGTAGCAGCGCTTGAAACAGATTCATCCCGCTCCTCAATTTTTCCTAAGGAATCCAAGATAATGGCTCTCTCGATACAAGTCTGAAACGCAGCATCATGTTCTTCTTGGGTAATATCGAGGGCGGTTAATCTTTCCTCTGGTGTGCAAAGATCAATTTGATGGCACGTTCCATCTTCTGGACGGGTTGTCAGGGAAGTCTCCCACGCCCGGCGAATGTAGAAATAAACCTCATATCGCGAAGGTGGCAACGAAAGGCCATAAAAAGTGAACTCTCCACGATTCTCATCAGGGATTTTCTCTTCAATAACAGGCTGCCAGGGCTGCCAGGCAGATTTAAGCATCACCCTCCGGTGCTTAAGTGGGAAGTCTTCATGCCAGGTCAGTTTCCAATCGCACTCACCAATTTGCTGTAGTTTTACATCCTCAACTTCTATCAAAGGACTTACTTCCAGGAGAGCATATCGGATTTGTGGGCTTTGCAAATCTTTTTGATAAACCAA
>Ga0208197_1002483_pt1 | contig 16239 bp, 18 predicted proteins | sample AD_JPNNA4_MetaG_FD_184444 | JGI IMG/M metagenome (GOLD analysis project Ga0208197, IMG submission 184444) | Active sludge microbial communities of municipal wastewater-treating anaerobic digesters from Japan - AD_JPNNA4_MetaG (SPAdes) (version 2) | ecosystem: Engineered > Bioreactor > Anaerobic...
AAACCGTCTGTGGCATTTTATGGGGGAGAACCTTTATTAAATTTTGAGTTAATTAAAGAATGTGTAGAATATATAAAAGATGTATATAAACTATACGAAGTGGTGTATAGTATTACTACAAATGGTAGCTTATTGAATAAAGAAAGAGCTAATTGGCTAATGCAAAATGATTTCCACATAGGTGTGAGTATTTCTGGACCTAAAGCAGAGCATGACAGATTAAGAATTTATTCTAATGGAAATGGGACTTTCTGCGACATAATGGAGAATATCCGCCCTATTATGGATGCTGGATGGGATAAGATAAAATCGTTAGTCGTGATCGATTGGAAAACAGACCTATTTAAGTTAGAAGAATTTTTTAGTAGAAATGACGTCCCCCCTATTGCAAGCGTGAGCACAGTTGGTCAGATAGAGGGATGCAAATATTATGATAAATTCACTAAGAACGACTATACTGCGTTTAGAAACCAATTAGATCAGGCAAGAATTTTTTATATAAGCAAATTCAGAGATACTATTTGCGAGCGTAATCTATCATTCTTTGGAACCATATTCGGTGGAAGTGCAGTAGAGTGTATTCATCGCCCGTCATCAATTATCCCGCATTCATCACTAATACCATTTACCGGAGCCTGCATCCCTGGGAAAAAAATATTCGTAAGTGCTGACGGAAACTATTATGCATGCGAGAGGGGAAATAGGGGGTCTCCAATAGGAAATAATATCGAAGGGATTGACTTTAAAAAAATTAAAATGTTAATAAATAATTATATCAATTACTTAGATAAATGTCCTACATGCAACATGAAGCGGTTGTGTAGGAAATGCTATCAAAATCTTACAACAGATAAATGCTTTATTCATACTTCGAAAGGTTGTTACGAAGAGGAAAAGTCTCAAAAGGAACTTCTTGCTGGTGCTTTCTTGATTTGCGAGAACTGCTCTGAAATTGCCAAGAAACTGCTAAATGAGGGTAATGAAGATGTATTTCAGACTTAATCCCGAGTGCCATTTTATAAAAGGTAAAAGAAAAGGGGCAATCTTTGACCTAATTGATGGAAAGATATATTGTTTGAATGAGAATGAAACAAAATTGGTGACATCTTGTGAAAGAGATGAACTCATCAATGAAGGGGATAATTTTTTAAAAGAACTTAAAACGCATTGTGTAGGGAATATGTATAAAAATAAAGTTTATATACCTAAGTTAAATGTAGGATCCGTCTTCTTTAGTTCTTCAGGCGCGCGTCCTCAGATTCATCGAGCATATGTTGAGATAAATAATTCTTGCAATAAAAATTGTTGGTTTTGTGGATACTATGGTATAAAGAGAAGCTTAGGGTGTGTAGGCTGCAATAAATGGAACGAAGGAGGCGAGCTTTTATCGTTAAAAAGGTGCAAGAGACTTTTTGAAGAACTAAATAAATTAGATTGTAAAGAGATATTTATTAAAGGTGGTGATTTGACATTATCATGGGACAGAACAATTTCCGTCTTAGACTATGCAGGGGACATATTTAAGCATATTTATATAACTCTGCACAGACAAAATATTACTGAAAATATAATAAATGATTTAAAAAATAGATATAAATTAATAGTTCAATCCGAAAGCCTCGAAGATATCCCTTATGAAGCCCATACGATTCTCTTAACTCTGCAACCATATAACCCAAGAAACAACAGAATCTATGATCGGAATGTATTGATTGATTATTTAATCAATGATACGAAGGTTTTTGTAAATAATTTTAAAAAATTGTCAAAACAAAATATGCATTTGAATATATATCAATTTATGAATAATAAAAGCTATCATCCTTGCCTCGGTCATTCGTTGGCTATCTGTCATAACGGTGACATTATTCCATGTCCGATGATGAGAACTCATAAGTTAGGCAATGTTAAGAACGGAAAGCTTTGCTCTATTTTCAAGAATGGCGCGATATATAAATTCTGGAATCTAAACTTAGATAAGATTGAAAAATGCAACGTGTGCGAGTTCAGGTATGTTTGTAATGATTGCAGATGTCTTGAAGAACACCTGAGTGGTAGTCTGACCGGCAAAGAACTCTGCAATTACAATCCAATCGAGGGTAAATGGATACAATCTGACACAAATGATACGATATGATATGTCAAATATAAGGCCAAGTGGTCGATCCTGTATTAAGATCTATTTTGCTTTAGAGTTTTTGGATAACTGGGAAAAGCATTTAGAGGATTTAAATAAAAGAAAGGTTGGCAGAAAATTTGAAACCCCATGGCAATTTGTCGAAGTTTTAATAATTTTGCACATTATGTTTTGCTTATCCTATCGAAAGATAGAATATATAATCATACGATTATCAGAGTTTATACCAAGTATTCGACCAATTAAGCATACTACTGTTTGGAAGAGATCCATTAAGCATGACATGAATTTGACAACCCCATTATCAGACATCGATCATCAAATGATTATAGTGGTTGATTCATCTGGAACTGAAATTACAGATCGGGCAGATTGGATAACGGGAAAGTGGAAAAATTCTAGTGGTTGGATTAAAGTACATATTGAAGTTGATATTGAAACAAATGAGATCCGAGGAATAAATGAGATCCGAGGAATTGAAGTGAAGAAAAAATAATAATGAAATTATATATATTATTAGGCGTATTGGCTGCCCTGTTGAAAGCACTTGATGGCATCATCAATCATGCCCATGCTCGCAAGAGTTCGGCCTTTATCCATCAGGGCCAATCCGTATCCCGGATCTATCTCGATAGCCTTATCGTAGAGCTCCAACGCTTTGTCGTATCTTTTTAAGCTGGCGTAGACATTTCCTTTTCCCCGCAGTGCCTCTGTGTTCCTGGGATCGAGCTTTAGCGCTTTATCGAATGCTTGGAGTGCTTCATTGCCCCTGATGAGATCGATTGCAAAGCCCTTATTGTTCCAGGCTTTGGGTGTTTCGGGATTTCTTTCGATGGCTTCATCCAATGTCCGAAGTGCCTCTTCAGTTCTGCCCAGACTGAGAAGAACGAAGCTCTTATTGTCCCAGAGACCGATATCTTTCGGATTTGATTCCAGGGCCTTATCATAGATCTCAAGAGCCTTCTCGAAGCTCTCATTTGCCTCTTTCAGCGATCCGTTCATCTTCTGCTCGTAGCCTTTCTTGATCCAATCATCTGCGATATTCTCCTGTGAAGTTGCGCAGGTAATCAGTGCTGCCAAGACCAGAGATATTGCAGAGATATGCAGAATATTTTTAATAGACATAGCTATATCCTCATCTTTGTTGACTCGACTTCTTATGCAATCGGTTGCTCACGAAGAACTGATTTCAAATTAGCTCTTGATCAACGCCTGGTTGCGGATCGTCTGCATTGCAGCCGAGCAATTCAGGTCTGCGGACGTTAACAATAACGCTTAGAATGCCTATTGATCGAGGCTAATTTTGAAACCCAGTTCTCCGAGGAAATCTCAGAGTCTGCCTTATGACCCTCAGATTCCCTTTATGCTGATCTCTGTGTATTCGGGTGTGAACTCCATCTTTCCACTGCATCTGCAAATGCAGGGCCATCCTTCAGGAGTCTCAGCTTCTCCCAGAATAACGCCTTTATCTAGTATCTCCATTCTTTGCACCTCCACACTAGTCGGCCGAACTTGACTCGGCAGAGGTGCTGTTGAACTCAATGTTATAAAAACATGCTGTTTACCAATTATATGCGTACTAAATATCTTATTGATAATTCGTTGACAATCTATCTTTTTTTTGATCTCAAGCTCCATCGTCAAACCACGATCGCCCATCCTAATTAGATGCTTGATAATTAAGAACAGTTTTTATGCCCGTTCGTGATGGCATCGCCGCTCTGTTCCCCGCTTCATACCTAGGCCTGGCAGATGCTACCGTCAAGACGCCCACTTTTCCGTCAAGAGGATGCCTGGCAGATCGGTGAGATCTCTGCGAAGAAATGAGTTTCATGTCGGCTAGTTAGCACCATCGCTGGTCAGATGAAGACTGATTAAAGCCCAAGAGGACAGGGCTAAAAAATCAGATAAATTAGGTCTTCTGTTCCTGTGAATCTCAAAGTTATCTTAAATCCCTCATATCATTTCAATTGATGATGGCTTCATGGCAGCTGATGGGAACACTTTGACTGATCGGCGATGTATCTCTCGTATTCAACAATATCGCATTTGGCGTATTGTACCATGATCCGCCCTTTCAGTAAGGTGGTCAAAGTGATCGGCTTAATCAGCACCAATTACTTGTAAATACTTGCTGAATTACACTTTACCGCACCTAACCATATCGATTTAAGGTCTTTAAATTCCAGAGAAATCTTTGGCAGGAGGTCGGATGCTTTTTCTCGCTACGCTTCAAGGATGCTTGTCAAGGGCAGAGCTAATTGAAAGAATGTGCTTTCCTTCATGAGTTCTCTCAAGAGGGACTTGCTCAAATAGATAAATATGATCGTATGGATCAGTTATATACAGACATGTATGGATGAAGATGAGAATTGATATTGTGAACCTGAAAAGATGATTCATATAGCCCGTATGCACGAATGATCGCGTGCTAAGTTATGGATTCCTACATGATCGTGGTTTTGTTGCATGCAATTTTGCAGATCCATGCAATTGGGGCAAAAGTTTTAATAAGATGATTATCAATAATTATACAGGAGGAGGAGTTTATATGAAAGCATATATGTTATTAGTTGTCCTGTTCACTCTATTTATAGGAACAGGACTTGGACAGAATGTTGATATAGGTGATGTTGAAGAATTCAGACTAGCCTTGGAACAAGACGGATTCACTGTACAGATAGGTGAGCTAGGCTTTTTAGATTTCATCAAGTTATTAAACGAAGGAGTCTCACCTTCAGCATGGGGAAACAATCCTACCACAAAATATCTGACATATTTTGTTCCACCGGCACCAGGTTATAAGGTAGACGAACAGTTTGCCAAGATCGCGAGAGTCCTTGGATTTAGCGGGAATTCCTCATCCTTCTGGAATATTCGTCCAGATGAAGCCATTGTTTTCGTGGGGAGAACACCTCCGGAATGTGAGTACTTCAGTTTCGATTCCAATTTATTGTCCAGGACTTACGGAAATGAAACCAGATGGCTCTTTGCCACATTTGACGATACACTGAACCACCTTGTTATCAAAACTGAAGGAACGCCAGATGGATTGGCTGGAAATCCATTCAATCAAACCACGTTGATAGTCACCACTGCCGATAAAGATATTGATCAACGCATTCGCGCTGCTGCACTGTCAGCAGGATATTCGAAGGGCATAATCAATACCATGGTGCTCCCATCATCTTTGTTGAACCTGGGGTTGGAGGGTGATTCTGATACATTTACTATATTAATCCGCCCGGCTCTATACAAAGACAAGCAGGCTGGCGAGGAGTATCTGAATGAAACACCCGCAGTTGTTCTCAGGATTACACCCAACCAAACTGCAGAGTTAGATCCATATGACTATCCAGAGCTCAGAGTACGTGGAACCGGTAAAACGGAGTTTGACCTTGCGGATGATCTCGAAGAGCTAAGGATTGCGATTCTCAACAAATACAGCGAATTGAATGCCAGAGAGCTACCAACCAGTATTGCAGTCCCAACAGGGAGTGATGCCATCCAGAGAGGAGTCGACGGCTTAGGCCCCAGCAATGATTGCTGCTATCTGTGGACTGCATACCAAACCGCCTCTCTGCCAACCCCTCCGTTCTTTAACACCACTGGATTCTATCCATTCTTGCGAGATTCTCAGGTCACTTTGGGCAACGATACAAATGAGTTCATAATCGTCTATGGAGTCAACCATGTAGCCACAGGAAAAGCGACCTACTCGAACTTCGGCGTAAACGGAGCAGATATATTTAATGCCATTGGAGCCATCAGCAACCTGGAACTCAATGGAACTGCTGAGGAATACCTCCCCGACAATCCTAACGCCAAATACCTTTACGTCTATAAGATTGCCAGGAATTGCAATGGCGAACCGCACTGCTTTGAGGTTCCCACTGGTCCGGGAGCCTACGGCATAAGCCTGAATCAACCGCTTTTAATTGCCTGGAGGAGCTATCTTGAAAAGGCTACTAAGACCGGGCCATCTTATTCAGAAATAGTTTATGATAGGGCCATAAAGTTCGATCCAAAGGAATAGAGAAATGGTCTGGGGTATTGAATCATATCCCAGATATATTTTAATATTAATAAGTGAAATCCGTAGATATGTCTTTCGTTTTTTTTGATATTAGTAGGCCAAGACCTCGTAGAGAAGCGGGCCATCACTATTGATGGAGCAACATGGCTAAGAGGTCGCAGCCTTGCCCGGATTTATCTTTAAAGCAGTTTTAACATTCGATCGTTCTTATGAAATTCTGACATTGTGTTCATCGTCGCGCTGGATTAACGGAAGCTGAAATTCGCACGAACAGAGTTGGTCGTCGTTGATCCAAATAGCAGTCTGCCAAAAGTTCTGTGATCTTGACTATCCTGTAAACACATATACTCCTCGCAGTCGATAGATAAGCGATAAAGAGAAATCCCAAGAAGGACAAAGCATGAATAGCGCTGAATCCAATAGGAGTGGCGAGATATGCGTCTGGAATTGTGGTCTAAATCGCTAATAATCTGCGTTATGGGTATGTCTATTGCTGCGATGGGGCAGTCCCCATCAGAGCGTCCAATGATGGTCAATATCATGATCGATGCAGAACTCAGCCCTTTTGCACAAAATGCAAGTTCTCAGGAAAGAGAGAATGCGGAGCTTGGCTCCCTCCAGAAGATGTTGGATGAGGTTGATTTCCGGGGGCTCAATACTACTGTTTTTTTAACCGGCGATTTCATTTCGAAGCGCACTCAAAACGTATCTTACGACAGTTATGTAACCCTCATTGGCTCCAAGCCTAACCACGAACTGGCCATGCATAGCATGAAGACCGGCGAGAAGCTCGGTCTCTTGTCTTACGAGGAGCAGCTTTCCTTGATCAAAGAGACAATGAACCTTCTCGAAGGGGCTTACTTCCGTGATGGTGAACCTCAAAAGGTGAAAGGCTTCAGGCCCCAATACTTCAGCCAGAACGAATTGACCTTAGAAATCTTGGACAAGATGGGGATCGAGTATAATTCAGGGTATCAAGCCGGCGTCCTATACTCACCGGGTCATGAGAATGATACATGGCCTTATTTAGTGGAGAACCACACGTTCTATGCGGTTCCGATAAGCACTCATGAAATTGAAGGAAAGCTGACTTACATTTGCGACCTTTGCTCAATGCAATCAGTTGGGCTCAACGGGTCGCAATGGTCAAAGCTTCTTATCGATGAGTTTGACGAGTGTGCGGAGAGGGGAGATCCTGTGGTGGTCCTCTTTCACAACTTCGTATCCGGAGAGGATGGAGAGTATATGGAGGCTTTTGTGAGGTTTTTGGATTACGTTGTGTCCAAAAATGCCATATCTTTGAGAACGGCGGATCTGGTTGAGGTAACAAAACGGGATCGTTCGATTCCTGGATATAGTTCGGATACCGGTAAAATCGGCTCATCGGTACCGCTTCTTGTCACTTGAAAAGTCGATCACAGTCCAATGGGCCCCCGGTCATCGTGTTCAGCACCGGGATTCTGGAGGTTGGAAATCACAAGGATGGGGAAGGTAAAGTTGCGATTCGCAAATTTGTACGAGTGGAGTGGGAACGTTAACTGCTGCCTATTTCAGGTTTCCCTCGGACTTGTACCTGGGGAGTCTTGGGCATCATACGAAGATATGCATGACTTCAGCCAATCATATTCAGAAAAGTTTATCTGTAGATGTCAGGAATAGTGACTTAGGTGATAAGTCATGCGCTTGTTGATCGGCTCTATAGCTCTGCTGTTCCTTGCGATGAATTCAAGTGCAGTTCAGCAGAATTTGACGCTGGGACAGTCTGAGAATCAATATAATGTTACCTTTGACCTTGACCCATGCGTCAACTGCACTGTAAGCTTGGCGGAAACCATCGAGAATCCTGACAGCACACTGTACTCCTTCCTCATAGACTTCGAGAATGCCTCATGCATGGTATGGATGGAGGAGTGGGATCAGCTTCAGGACGCAACCATCTCATTAAGGCATGCCAACTTCGAGATGATGAAGTTTTGCGATTCCTGCACAAATGTCAGCGTCGAGATGATGAACATCTCTGGAAAGGAGGCAAAGGTCGCAAGAGGGACCTCGGTAGATGATGGCTCTGTCTGGAACATGGCGGCATTCTGGCTGGACTCCATTCCATGCGATTGCGGGCCGGTCTCAGTCGGCAAGACCTACGTTGAGATCGCTTCCGACCTCCCTGAGAACACAACCGAGAACTTCTTGAACACTCTGAAGTTCGAGAGGTAATCCGACAACCATCAGGCGCTGTTTCAGACAGCTATCCGCATGCCTGCCTGGAACATTTATTTTATTTTCTAAGTATCGCATAGGATATCGTTTTGCGAGACCATGCGGCGACTTTTCATCCCTAACCCACGAAATTCCCAGGTAATAAAACTGGAGGTACACACGATAAAGGGAGCATAGCGTTGGCCCTCACAATCATGATTGGCCTCTCCATAACCACCTGCGGAAGCTCAAACGGCGACACGAAAGGCAGCGATAGCAATATTATCATGCAGGGAGCAGTCTTCAGCACCAGACGAAACTGAAAACAATATTCTTGTGGCTTATTTTTTGCATATGTGCAACACTCGTGAAATTGAAAACCAAATCCACAAAAACGTCGGGTGGTGTCTTTGAAAATAATATATACTTTTGGATAGATCCTGGGCGTTTAACGCTCAGGATCATCCTCTTGCAGATAGTAAGATCGCTTATTTCATCTTTGAGTCTATCATTTCTTCCCTCAACTTGCACAAATTTTCCGCCCCTCGGACATAGAACCAATAGTGAACGATTATCAGAATACCCCATCCGACTGGGGAATAATACATGGCCCATGACGGCTCGATCTTTATATTGCCCATCATTATTAAAACAAGCCAAATTATATTCACTACCAGATAGATAGCTATATGGAGCTGAAATAGCTTCATCTGGTCCGAGACTGTAGCCTCTCTAAAGAGCCTCTTGTATTCATCCAATGTTCCGGCCATCAATTCTCACCAACAATAATATACGACTCTGAGACGATTTATAGTTTTTTAGGCCAATTTCACAAAAGTTTGGCAATATAGACAATTGTCAAGCATCGACGCTTGAAAATATACAATTGGCGTGGCCTTTAACCTCACAAAGGAGATAGCATCACAGGACTAAAAAAGCTCTTCTAACTTATTATCTTAGAAATCTCGCGCCTCAGACGCGTTCATCTCCTTATCTCTTATTTCCAGCATAATCTCGAAGTCAAGTCCCTGTGGATAAACTATGAATTTCTTGAACACATCTTCATTAATAGACCTTGCATGATTTCCATGTCTATGCCCTTGTGCTTGATTGCCATAGTATACCATCGGTAAGCTCTGCAATACGCCCCTGTAAGAATCCTGATCCAAGGAGCAGTGCAGAAGAAACGGGTCTGGATGCCAGGATTATTCTGATTTCATGGTCTTGTATGAATTTTCCCTGTGATCTCCAGTCGGAATGCAAGATGATTTGCCCAATCGAATCTGAGGCGGGGATGCGAATGCGAAAGGGACAAGTCCCGAACGTGTTCTGAAAAGAACATGAAGCCATTATCCAGGGATGGCGAAGGTTTGTCTCCAGGCAGCCCAAGTTCTTATTGGATGTCCTGATAAGCCGTTCCTTAGAATAGAATGCAATACAGAAGGTATGGCAGGGCGTGCATCCCACACTCAAAGCAATGGTAGGGTCGCTGATCCATATTTTTTTCAGGCTATCTGGACGAATCCCTTCCTTCAAATAGATCATGTCCTGCCCATTCGCACTGAGTATCGTGGCACAGATCTATCAGGTCTTCGGGAAAAGGCCTAAAAAGAGTCTGATTTCCCAGATACTCCTGCCCAAACCTGGCTATCCAGCCCTGCAGAATTGCCGATAGCGCGCTGAAAGGAAGCTTTCTGGCCTTGAATCGCTCTATGTTAGTGAGGAAATAGGATTTCTCCTCCAGTGACAGCTCCTTTGAGAAGAATCCCAGGGAATGCATGAGCACGTTAGCCTTTGAAGTATATCTGGGAGGCCTTTTGAGGGCTTCTGCCAGATGCGCTCTATAAAGTCCGGCCTGATCTGCAAAGTCCAGGTTTTCGCGATTGGCAACGATATTCCCAAGAACCTTGGATTCCTTCTGGCTATGAGCGGCAAGCAGCAGTTTATTTGTCGTATGGAACTGGACAAGATCCGAGACCGAACCCCCAATTTGCACCTTTCTGAAGCTGGCCAAAGCATAAATCTTGGTCAAGAAATGTTCACGGATGTTGAAATTCCTGAGCCGACCTTCGTCTTCGACGGCGAGGTCGGGGAAGGATTTGACCACAGCTCCTCCAAAAAATCCTGTGGTCTTCGATACTGCTGCTGCCGTTGCCGAGCCTGAATGGACCTTGATATCCTTCATTCCGCAGGAAGGCGAGCGGTTCTTGAGAATGAATCCGTCAACTTCTGGCAAGGAACTCAGGAAACCAGCTGCAAAATTCCTCATATTTTCCGTGACATCCAAGCCTGTGGTTGGCTGAACGAGCCTGAGCTCTCCCCTATCCCAAACGATCCTGATGGGGTCTCTGGGCACGCCGAGGCCTATCTCCATCTCAGCACAGACTGGAATAAAATCCGCATGGAGCTTCAACGCCTTGACAAAATCGCTGGGAATCATGCTGCCATCGTATCGGCAATGCTCAAACTCGATGCACTTGCTTACAACTAGCTTCGGCCTGACGAAAGACCCCATGAAGAGATATATGGGATCCTGCCTTTAATAATATTTATCGTCTGAGCTACCCTGCAGAAGTAGCTGCCCCGATGCACAGCAAATCATGAACTGATTCATCCGCCGAGTCAGAGAAAGACAGTTAAACATGGAATATAGATAGTACATTAAGAGGCGTATTGAGGAGATGGTATTATTGAGCGATAAATTAGCAGCATGGGATGTTCAAGAAGCCGATTTCCCAGTATCCGGCACGTTATCAGATCAGTTCAAGTTCTTGCTCAATTATGCAGTTCTCGCCCCTTCTGGGCCCAACACACAGCCCTGGAAGTTCTCAATAAGAGATAATGAAATCTCTTTGATAGCCGACTTCAGCCGATCTCTGCCCTCCCTGGATCCAACACACAGGACGCTCTATTTAAGTCATGGATGCGTCCTTACAAATGTTCTCCTGGCAGCCGAGCACTTTGGCTTTGCATATGATGCCAAATGCTTGCCCGATGGCATCTCAGGCGAGCGGACAGTCTCCGTGAGATTGTACAAAAGATCTGCCGCTCCGAGATTTCCGGACCTTTTCCAAGAGATAACAAGGCGCCATACAAACAGAAAGAGCTTTGAGCAGAGGGTAATAGAAGAGGAAAAGATTCATAGATTGAAAGAGTGTGTTAAAACGGCTGGATTCAGGTTGGATATCCTGACCAACGACAAAGACAAGACCGAGATGGCTGATATCTTGGCCAGATCCCAGAAGGTGCAGCTTGGAGACAAGGCGTTACGAAAGGAGCTGGCATCCTGGATTAGGCCGAACAACTCCGAAAAGAAAGACGGCCTGCCTGGCTATGCCTTTGGATATTCGGATTTTGAGTCTTTCTTCGGCACGTTCATATTTGGCACATTTGACATGTCGTCTTCTCGTGCAAGGATTGAGACCGCAAATATGAAGGCGTCGCCGGCGGTTGCTGTGTTGTCTACAGAGAGCGATGACAAATTGACCTGGATCAACGCAGGGTCCGTCTTTGAGACGTTATTCCTGATGGCGACCCAGATGGAGATCAGGTTTGATCTCTTCAGCCAGCCGATAGCGATCCCAGTGTTAAGAGAGGAGATGGCTCAGACACTGAACGCGAAGTATCCTCAGCTGCTCATCCGAATGGGGTATGCAGAGCCAGCCCAACATACACCCAGAAGGCCTGTAGAAGAGGTACTTATCTCGTCTCAAAATGCATGATACAACGACTTCAGATATGCATGGCCTTGTTAAGCAAGCCTCAAATGCTGATGCTTGATGGACCTGACCTCAGGTCTCGAAGCTGAGAGCTCTCGTTTGATCTGAAGGATAATAGGGGATCTGAATGCTAAAGCGTAACCTTTCTCTTGGCGACTCATGATATAGAGGAGGCAAACTGCTTTGCACCAGGACCGCGTTTGGTCTCCATGCTCATGAGGTGGAGCATGCATGGCTTAACCTCGGCCTGGATTTAGGCCATGGTTTTTTTATTCAAGAGATACGCATGCACTAAGGGTGAGCACGGTCTGTAGGATGAAGACCTCGTGATGGAGCGGCTTCATGCCGCGATTGAATGAAGGGCTTCTAATCCGACCTGGTATAATAGGTGAACTACCGCGCCCTGAAGGGCGCGGCTTCCCACTTCATCGCCAAAACTTGCATCACTGAGATGTGATGTAGAGGTTTTGGTTCTATGGGCGCAACGGACTGTTCCATCCCTGCGAAGAGTACGTTCCTGGAAGCATTGTAGTCTCAATTGCATGAGAAACCGCAATAAGGGCACTCATGACTCTTTCGCACAGTTCTTTCTTCACTATGCTTCCACAAGCGGAACAACTTTGAGTGGTGTTCCTGGGATCTACTTTTATCAGCTTTCGACCTGCACTTTGAGCCTTGTACGGGCTGCTGACTCCGTCAGCTGCTCCCCTGGACGAAGTCCAGGAGAAAAGCATGAATATGAACTTTGACCAAGATGCATCATGAATGCTGCGATGCGGCTGGCAAGCTCTATCACGGTCTGTTTTCCTATTTCCGTCGGTGGAGCCGGTGATCAGAACCGATTTGCTTTGCATGCGCAGGTCAACTCCAGATAGCACACTGCCAGACCGGAGCTGCCGGTCGATTCAGACATCTTATCTGTCCATGAGTCGTGGACGGTCCATGTAGGGGAGATGGGACTGAAGCGTGCGTGCCAACATTGGGTTGGCCAGAGCGTGGGAGAGATCAAGGCTGTCCAGAACCTTCCGGGCCAGCAGTGAGGGTTCGCTGGTATCGGCTTTCAGCACAGCCTGGTGGATTTGCTCGATGTAGTCGATGCCGTCCGAAATCGCGGCTGCAGCCAAAGCCCCCCTCTTTGGGCGGTCCCAGGAAGCCAGGTAAAGGCCTGCTGCATCCTTCAGACGCATCAGAGATCGGATCGATTCCAGCGGATCGTCGTAGATCGGCACATCTCCAGGCACAGGGATAGCATCGCCTGTGAAGATTACCCCCTGGCCCTTGAGCAGATATGAGAGGCTGCCATGGGAATGACCTGGAGTGCTAAGGGCTCGCAGACAGAGTCCAGATCCCAGGTCAACCGCCGAGCCGTCTGACAGAGGCAGGTCCAGATGGATCGATCCGCCAACCAGGGCGGAAAATCCAGGGACTGGACGGGCCAGGGCCTGCTCCCGGACATCCTCGATCCAGGAGCGCTCCGCTTCAGGGCCTGCCACCTTTGCAGATGTGATCTCTTGAAGGGCAGCGGCCGCTCCAATATGATCTGGGTGGCTGTGAGTTAAGACTATGTGGCTAATGTCTCCTGGTCCTCTGCCAATCTCCTCCAGGTAGTCCAGGATGACCTTCTCAGAGCCGCTGACGCCGCAATCGATCAGGCAGACACTCTGGCCCACGATCAGATAGACCCGCACCGACCGGTCCAATGTGCGGCCTGACGGATCGCGGATCTGGAAGGGCAGGTCCAGAATATGGATATGCTCATCGAGCTTCATAATTGGATCTCAGTTTATGGATCGGCATGCTGCCTATAACAATATTTTGCATAACGATATTTGCTGTGGAACCTTTGTGCCTGCCGGTATTGTTCGACGAACATCATGAGAAATTATTTATAGATAACAGGCGGGGCAGATGGATGAGACTGTGGCAATAGCCAAAGTCAGAAGGCCAACTGGTTGAGACGTCCTTATTATTTGAAAGGGAGAGCAGGACGGGTAAGACCGGAGGAGATCATGGGATCGAATAGAGAGAGCTTTTTAGGCCTGGCCGCCCTGGTCATGATGGCGACTGTAGGAGGAGAGATGGCCATGGGATACGAGGCTGACGGTGAACAGAGTATGAATGCGGACCCTTGCCAGCTGGTGGAGCAGAATCTGACCACCACCTGGAACCTGTCCATGCTATATCCAGAACCCCAGATGGCTTGGGATGAGCTGAAAAGGCTGCAAGACGTCTCTGCTGAGATGAACCGGACTTTCAGGCCCGGTTTCGAACAGCTTACAGGGCCGGTGCTGCTCGAATACATAGAAGCGGAGAAAGCGTTTGGGCGTAACCTGAGCCTGCTTTGGGCCTATGCATACGGAAATAACAGCTTAAACGTAAACGATCCCTCTTTTGAAAAGCTCTTATCCGAGGTGCAGAATCTCTCAACTGCACATCAGAAGGATATAGCCTTTGCCGAGGTCGTGATGAAATCCCTTCCCGAAGAGAGATGGGATCAGCTGTTTTCCCAGACGCCTGCACTCGAACCTTACAGAGCCTGGTTGCAGGCAGACTTCATCCGCTTCTACGACCACCGGCCGCGTGATGAGGCCCAGGTGGCAAGGCTGGCAGATCTGGAAAACCAGAGGATGAGGCTGGAGACGGAAAGCGAGAAGCTTATCACCAACAATGTGACTGTGGCAGGCAACATCACGCTCACAAACGGCGAGGAATATCTGCTCGACTCCGAGTCGTACTATACGCTTCTCTCCATAGATCCCGACCGCGAGAATCGGAGAAGGGCGTACGACAAGCGTTTCTTCCACCTGATCAATGAGTCCGAGCGCATGGCTCAGATCTACCAGGAGAAGTCAGTACTGGACGATAAGGTGGCTGAAGAGCTGAACTACTCCGGCTCTTACGCAGCCAGGCTGTTCGATGTTTACCTGACCGATCAGCAGGTTGAGGACCTAAACTCGGTCTGCAAGGAACGAAAAGGCGTCTTCGACGACTATTACCGGCTGCGGCAGCGAGTGCTGGGGCTCGACGCCCTGAAGCCATACGACCTGTCCATTCAGCTGATGAAAGACCCTGGCCGAAAGTACAGCTACAGTCAGTCCCTCGACGAGATACTGGCTTCATTCGGACGCATGGACCCGGCCTTCGGGCAGATATTCATCGAGACTGTTACCGGCGGATATGTTGATGTCTATCCGAATCCAGCAGGCGGAAAGCAGAGCGGTGCCTACTGTCAGGCTCTCTGTGCCAGGAACAGCCCGGCCCTGATACTCCTTAACTTCAAGGGGCTTATGGACGACGAGTCCACCATCGCTCACGAGATGGGACATGCCATAAACTTCCGCCTGATGGGAAGAAGCGTAGACCTTCTATACTGCGGCGGCCCGGAATATGAGATGGAGGTAGCTTCCACCTTCAACGAGGAGCTGCTTTTGGATCGGGTTATTAAGTCCTCAGACCGGGAGACGGCAATGGCTTTCTTAGCTGACCACATCCGCACCTATGAAAACGTCTTCACCTTCCAGCCGCATATCACCGAGTTCGAGCACCGGGCTCACAGACTGGTGGCAGAGAATGGCCGGGTCAGCGGACAGGAGCTAAACGCCCTTTGGGACGAGATATTCCGGGATTACCGGTCTGATCTGGTTCAGTGGTATCCAGAGAACGACGCCCGATGGACCTATGTCAGCCACATATACCTCACAAATAACTACTACACATTCAGCTACGCTCTCTCCGAGGCCATCACACTGGCGCTCTTCAAGAAGTACCAGGAGGACCCTGTCAGCTTCAATCGGAACTACCTGGCATACCTCTCCGCCGGGACGAGCATGACGCCTCCTGAGAAGCTGCGCCGCTACTTCGGCCTGGAGATCGATCGGCGGCTATTCGAGGACGCCATGGACGTCGTGGCGATGCGGGTGAGCCAGCTGCAGGAGCTGGCAGGGTAGGGTGCGAGCAGCGGCCGGAAGTGTCCTGTTTTCCGGCCCTTTTTTTGCTTTTTCGCCAGGGTTTAAATACGGCCTTTAATCCGGCGTGTTGGCGAAGAGACCACCTCAAAAAGAAGCTCCAATAAGAAAGCTTTATCTGATCTGAGCCCATTTGGAGGGCTGTTTCAAGACTGATCCCGATGAAAAGGGAACTGAAAGCAGGGT
>Ga0208197_1002490_pt1 | contig 16197 bp, 10 predicted proteins | sample AD_JPNNA4_MetaG_FD_184444 | JGI IMG/M metagenome (GOLD analysis project Ga0208197, IMG submission 184444) | Active sludge microbial communities of municipal wastewater-treating anaerobic digesters from Japan - AD_JPNNA4_MetaG (SPAdes) (version 2) | ecosystem: Engineered > Bioreactor > Anaerobic...
AAACCAGCCCGAAATGCACCGGCGCTGGAACCTCGAATCCCGGTTCGGCCGCGACCCAGTCCCGGAACAGGCGGGCCAAGCGGAGATGTTCGCGGACAAAAGCCCGGAGGCCGGCGGTCCCGTACGACCGGATGACGAACCAAAGCTTCAGCGCCCGGAAGCGACGGCCCAAAGGAATTCCCCAGTCCCGGTAATTCTTGACATAGGGATCCGCGCCTGTCTTGAGATACTCGGGATGGATTTCGAACGTCCGGATCAGGGCGCCCGGATCGCGGACGAAATACGCCGAACAATCAAAGTTCGTCAACATCCACTTGTGGGGATTGAAGACAAACGAATCGAGATATTCCGCCCCGTCCAGGATCCAGCGGTTCTCGGGGCAGACGGCCGCCGTGCCGGCGTAGGCCGCATCCACGTGAAGCCACACGCCGTGGCGGGCGCAGATTTCCCCGATCGGCCGGAGAGGATCGACGGCCCCGGAGGACGTCGTTCCCAACGTGGCTACGGCGACCGCCGGCTGGAGGCCGGCCGCCTTGTCGGCCCGGATCGCCTCCTCGAGCTTATCCGGCCGCATGGCGAAGGCGGCGTCCGTCGGGATGACGCGGAGGTTTTGACGGCCGTAGCCGGCGATCTTGACGCCCTTCTCGATGCTCGAATGCGTCTCGGTCGAGGCATACGCGATCAGGGGACGCCGCAGCCCGGATTCGTTCGATTCGAAATCCGTCGCCCGTTCGCGGGCCGAGATCAGGGCGGCCAGGGTGGCCGTGGAGGCGGTGTCCTGGATTACACCCTGGAGGCCGGCCGGCAAACCGAGCATCCCCCGGAGCCACTCCATGACCAAGTCCTCCAACTCCGTGGCCGCCGGCGACGTCAGCCAGCTCATCCCCTGAGCCCCCAGGCCGGCCATGAGCATTTCCCCGAGAATGGATTCCGGGCTGTTGTTGGCCGGGAAATAGGCATGCCAGCCGGGATGCTGCCAATGGGTCATCCCCGGAAGAAGGATCTCCTTGAAGTCGGCGAAAATACGTTCCATCGGCTCGCCTTCCTCGGGCGGCGAGGCGGGCAGCTTCGACCGGATCTCGCCGGGTTTGACCCGGGACATGACCGGAAAGCGCTCGATATTTTCGAGATAATCGGCGATCCAGTCGACGAATTCATGGGCGTGACGGCGAAAACTCTCATGATCCATGGATTTTCTCCCGAATAGAAACAAGAACATTCTAAACAAAGCCTTCCCTCCGGTCAAAAGGACTGTTTTCCAGGCTGTTTTCGGGACATTCGAGCCGAATATTTGCATTTAAAGCCGCCGAAGCGCGGTTTCACACGTCGCCATCGAGTCATATTCATCGAAAATGCGGATATTGGAAAAAAGATATTGCCTTGTGATCGATGATGTGATATAATAAAAAAAGTAGGAAAAAGGGGAAGCGGTAATTCCTTTAAAATCAGACGGTTAGTTGTTTTATATCTCATCTCTCTCCTGAAAAATCCTGCGGGCTGTTTTTGTCTCCGCCGTCTTCACGCGAACCTCTTATCGCCCATTGCAACGATCCGCCGGCCCGGATCGTACTAATCAATGGAATGAAGAACAGACGTTACCTCCTTTCCCCTCCTCCTCTCCTTTTTTAGTTTTTTTCTTTTTTCCCCAGGCGGCCCGGTCGCGAAAGCGCCCGGGCCGCCTTCGTTATCTCTCCCTTCCCTCCCTCCGGTCCGCGGCCCGCTTTTTCATGAAATCCGCCGGCCTCGACATCGTAAAAGGCCGGATTTTCTCGCCCTCGCAAGTCCGGCGATGCCGATTCGATCCGGCGTCTCTCCGCGTCCTTCCGTCGCAAAGATCCATTCCCCCGACTCTTACCGCTGTCGGGCCGCGGTTTTCCAACGCCTTGAATTCCTCCGCCCGGAATCATAAGATAATTAAAAAGGAAGGGTTTTATGAGCAAATCGTTCGATCAGGGGAAGGACGAAGTCGCCAAGCTGTGCCGTTTCTTCGAGACGAACGAGCTGGAATTCCGGGCTCCCGGCGTCAAAGAAGCCCATATCCGCCAACAGCTGATCGACCCGTTTTTCATTTCGCTGGGCTGGGACGTGCGCAACGCCGCGATGATCGCTCCGCAGTACCGCGAAGTCGTCCCTGAAGACAGTTTGGAGATCGAAGGCCGGCAGAAAGCCCCCGATTACACCTTCCGGGTCGGCGCCCAGCCGAAATTCTTCGCCGAGGCCAAAAAATGCGGCATCAATATCAACCTCGATCCCGGGCCGGCCTACCAGCTCCGCCGGTACGGCTTCAGCGCGAGGGTCGCCCTCTCCATCCTGACGGATTTTGAGGAGCTGGGCGTCTATGATTGCGGCCCGCGGCCGAAACCGGGCGAGAAGGCGTCTTACTCCCGCATCCAGTATTTCCGGGCGGAGGAATACCCCGACCGCTTCCGGGAGCTGTGGGACGTGTTCTCCCGCGAGGCGGTCTGGTCGGGAGCGTTCGACCAGTACGCGGCCTCCAAGCGGAAGCGCGGCACGTCGGAGGTGGACTCCGAATTCCTGAAGGAAATCGAAGGCTGGCGCGACGTCCTGGCCCGCAACATCGCCCTCCGCAATCCCGGCCTGTCCCTGGACGACTTGAACCTCGCGGTTCAATTGACCATCGACCGGATCGTCTTTCTTCGGATGGCCGAGGACCGGGGCATCGAGCCCTTCGAGCAATTGCTGAAGCTCTGCGAGCGGACGGAAATCTACGCTCATTTCGTCCGCGTCCTCTGCCGGAAGGCGGATGACAAGTACAACTCGGGCCTGTTCCACTTCGAGCGGGAGCCGGGAGTGGCCGAGGCGCCCGACCGGCTCACGCCGTGCCTGAAAATCGACGACAAGGCGATCAAACCGATCCTCCAGAGCCTCTATTTTGAATACGGATCGCCCTACCAATTCGGCGTCATGCCCGTCGAAATATTGGGCACGGTTTACGAACGGTTCCTGGGCAAGGTCATCCGCCTGACCGAAGGCCACCAGGCCAAAATCGAGGAGAAGCCCGAAGTGCGGAAAGCCGGCGGCGTTTATTACACGCCGGCCTACATCGTGGACTATATCGTCAAAAACACGGTCGGAAAAAAGATCGAAGACAAAAGCCCGGCCCAGTTGGCCGGCGGGAAAAACGGGCCGCCGCTTCGGGTTTTGGACATGGCCTGCGGAAGCGGCTCGTTTCTCCTGGGGGCATACCAGCGGCTGCTCGACCACTGCTTGACGTGGTACCAGGGCCACAAGCCGGAATCCCATAAAAAGGCGGTTTATCAGGACAGCCGCAAGGGCGATTGGCGGTTGACCATCGAGGAAAAGAAGCGGATTTTGACGACGCACGTCTTCGGCGTGGACATCGATCCCCAGGCCGTCGAAGTCACGAAGCTCTCGCTTCTGCTCAAAGTCCTGGAAGGGGAGACCGACCAGACCTTCGGCGACCAAATGAAGCTTTTCCAAACACGGGCCTTGCCGAACCTGTCCAACAACATCAAATGCGGCAACTCGCTGATCGGCCCGGATTATTTCAGCGGAAGGCTGATCCCTGATCCGGAAGAATTGAAGAGGGTGAATCCGTTCGATTGGAACGCGGGCTTCCCGGAAGCCATGAAAGCCGGCGGCTTCGACTGCGTGATCGGCAATCCGCCGTATGTCCGGCAGGAAATTCTCGGCCCTCGGTTCAAGGAATATGCCCAAAACGCGTATGCGAGCTATGCCGGAACCGCGGATCTTTATACGTATTTCATTGAAAAATCGCATTTGCTGCTTAAAAAGGGCGGATCGTTCGGAATGATTTGTTCTAATAAATTCATGCGGGCGAATTATGGAAACGCGCTTCGTTCATTTATCTCCAAGCACACGACAATCGAGCAGATTATAGATTTTGGCGAACTGCCCGTTTTTGAAGGGGCCGCGACGTTCCCGGCGATTTTTTTAACGACAAATTTGGAACCTGATAGACAAAAATTCATTTACGCGCCTATAAAAAGGCTCGATTTTCAATCGCTGGAAAAAGAAGTAAAAGAAATTGGGATTGCGCTTGACGAGAGATCTTTGGCCGGGGACAACTGGACGTTGGCCAAGGCGGAAGAAATCGAAGTCTTTGAAAAAATCAAGAAAATGGGCATCCCCCTTGGAGATTATGTTAAAGGAAAAATTTATCGGGGTATATTAACAGGGCTTAATGAAGCATTCGTTATTGATAAAGCCACACGGGATCGACTTATTAGGGAAGATAAAAAAAGCGCCGAACTCATCAAACCCTTCGTTGTCGGTGATGATATCAGGAAATATCGAATTAATTTTAAGAACCGATATTTAATTTTTACGAGACGCGGAACCAAAATCACTGATTATCCGGCTATTGAAAAATATTTATTGCAATTTAAAGACCGGCTTATGCCTAAGCCCAAAGGATGGAAAGGCAAAGAGTGGAATGGAAGGAAGCCAGGCTCTTATAAATGGTACGAAATCCAAGATACCGTTGAATATTTTAAAGAATTGGATAAGACGAAAATTATTTGGCCCGAAATTGCTAAAGAAAGCCGGTTTTCAATTGATAATGAATGTTTATATTTGAATAAAACATGCTTTTTTTCGCCAAACACTGATATTTATCTACTTGGTGTGCTTAATTCGAAATTGATTTGGTACTACTTGAAAAAAATATGTTCTGTCCTTGGAGATGCGGAAAAAGGAGGTCGACTTCTTCAACAAAAGATTTACTTAGAAACCGTTCCTATTATTGAGAAGGAAAAGATGGATTCATCACAACAGAAAATTATTGAAGAAATAAAGAGTTCTGTTAGATCAATTATCTCGATTAATAAGCATTTATTGGAATTGAAATCCGATACTCAAAAATCAATCCTCCAGCGCCAAATCGAGGCCACCGACCGGGAAATCGATCAGCTTGTCTATGAGCTCTATGGTCTGACCGAAGAAGAGATTAAAATTGTCGAAGGGGAGACGAAATGAAGCAGAAACGCCGATCAAAGGCCGGTCTTGTCATTGAGCATTTGGAAGGGATAGCCCGATCGGCGATCCGGCGTTACCCGGATATTATAACGGAGTTTGCTAAAGGTCGAAGCGGGGTTTATGCGCTCTATAAAGGGAAAGATCTCTATTATGTAGGCCTAGCGAAAAACCTTCGTTCAAGATTACGCGGGCACCTGCGCGACAGGCACGCTGAAGCTTGGGATCGTTTCAATATTTATCTCACTCAAGGAGATGAGCATTTAAAGGAGCTGGAATCCCTTGTTCTCAGAATCGCTTCACCCAAGGGGAACCGCGTGGCTGGTAAATTCGCGGAGTCCAGTGACCTTTTCGGCATATTTCGTCAACGGATTATCGATTCGCAAAAACGAGAATTAGTAGATATCACGCTCCCTGATGCCCCTCGTGTTTCAAAAGATACATCTCTCCGCCGGAAACGCGGTGAATACGACACGATTGTCTGCCCGGCTCATCGGGAGGGATTTGAAAAAGTATTTCTAGGGAAAAATTGCTGGTACGCGATTCGCATATCAAAAAATGTTATTCCACGACTGAGATATATCGCCGTATATGTCACGTCGCCTATAAATCAGATTTCTCACTATGGCCGAATTAAGGCCATCAAGCCTTGGCGGAACTCGGGAAAATATATTGTCTGGCTGAGAGAAAAGGCCAGGCGAATCGGGCCGATCGAGTTTTCTCCTAAAGTCCATATCCAAGCCCCGCGGTTCGCGCTGATGGCCAGACTCCAACGGGCTCGAACGCTCGCGGATGCCTTGTGAATCAATCATCTGCTTTTTTCTCGATGGGAGAAAGATGAGTTGGTTTGTTCGTATATCAGAACAGTCGTCAAATAAGGTCCGCATGATTCTTTTTCATCCAAGAGGATGCGGATTTGTAGAGAAATTCCGCTAACGCGATCATTTCATCAAATTCCGCAATGGATACCGACCCGGCCCGGTCATACTCGCTGATATTCCGTTTCTTCCGGAAGACATCGAATTTACGAATCGTTTTGTCATTAATTTCGAGCGTGAATTTCAAGGATTGGATGACTCGGAAATGATGGGAATCCTTGGCGGCTCGGAAGCCCTCGGCTGCCAGAGCGGCGTTCGCGCATTGAAGGGCAGCGTTATAAGCGATATTGAAACGCCAATCGAGACTGAGCTTCTTATTTCGACAGTCCTTCAGATCCCGCTCGATAAGCCTGAAGAGATGATTGATCTCTTGGCGGCGGCTCAAGTGTTCGACGAGCCATTCGTTCTTTTTCCATTCGGCCAAAGTCATGCGGATCTCCGAGTATCGGAATAAACGGCGATTTCATAATTTCGCGGATCAGATGATCGCCTTGGGAGAGCCTTCTGCGGAATTCCCTGGACGACATAACCAGGGGATTGATTTCGCGCCTGAGACGGTCCTGAACCGGGTGGAGAGCGTTGACGATTTCCTCGAACCTTACTTCACCGACGATAAGGAGATCAAGATCGCTTTCGTTGCCGGCCGAGCCCCGAGCGAGAGAGCCGTAAATGAGCACAACGGAGATCCTTTTAATTAGAGGGTCAAGAGCCGCCCTCAGAACATCGGCCGCGCCCGCCGTCTTGGTCACGAGCATTTTTATTTCCGGGAAAATCGGGCAGTGCGGATTGCCCTGAAAGAGAACCTGGTTGTCCTTGACGGAGCGGGTGATCAGCCCCGCATCCGCCAGCTTTTTCAGTTCTCTCTGTCCTGCTCCAGGAGAAATGTTCGCCAGCCGCAGAATTTTTCTTAAGTGAAATGCTTCATCGTCGTGGCCGAAGAGCAAGACCAGAATTGACCGTTTCGTTTTCCCGAAGAGCGCGTCGATCAGACAGGGTGTTTTCATTATGTATCCATTATGGGTACATTTGTACTCATTTCGGGTACGATTGTACCTTTTTTGGTTACATATTGCAAGTATCAATCACCAACCTATACGACGCGATTTCCGCAGATAATTCTCATACGCCTAAATGATTCTGAGGCCGCATTTAGCACCGTACATAATCTTGACAATAAAAATCGAAAAGAAGAGAATGGACTCTCGTCGCGAGCTGGAGCGAAGGGAAGTCCGTGAAAAGCGGACGCAGTCCCCGCTACTGTAATCGGGTACGAATCCCGGAAGACGCCACGGTCGCCGCAAGGCGGCGGGAAGGCCCGGGAGGAGGATGATCCGAGAGCCAGGAAACCTTCACCGGCTTGAGCGAAACCAATCTTCGGGTCGGAAGAGGAGGTTTCTCATGACCCTTTATCACCATTCCCGTCGTGTCTGTCTCTTAATCCCGGCGATCGCGGTTCTTATCGGACAAGCCGCGGCTTCCAAAGACGCCTCGCCGGAGACGACGCCTTCGTTTCTCAGCCACGAGATCGTCGTCACGGCCGCCCGCCTTGAAACGCCCCTGATCGAGATCGCCAGCGCCGTCACGGTCATCACCCGGGAGGATCTCGAACGGACCCGCCCGGCCTCCGTCCTCGACGCTCTCCGCGACACGCCCGGCTTGGGCCTCGTCCGCAACGGCGGGCCGGGAGCGGCTTCGTCCATTTTCGTCCGGGGGGCGAATTCGGAACATGTTCTCGTCCTCCTGGACGGCGTGCCCCTGAACGATCCGATCAACCCGTCCCGCTCCTTCGACCTCGCCCACATGACCCTCGACGGCGTCGAACGGATCGAAATCCTCCGCGGTCCCCAAAGCACCCTCTACGGTTCGGACGCCCTCGGAGGCGTCATCAACATCCTGACCGGCCGGGGGATGGGGAAACCGGCGGTGACGTTCCGCGCCCGCGGGGGGTCGCACGGAACCCTCTCCGGAGGACTGGACATCCGGGGGTCGGCCGGGGCGTTCCGGTATGACCTCAGCGCGTCGCGCGAATCGACCGAAGGCGTTTCGGCCGCCTCCAGCGCCTACGCCGGAAACACCGAACAAGACGGCTATCGCAACTGGACGCTGTCCGGCCGGGCCGGCCTGGTCTTGGCCGGCGGCACCGAGATCGACCTGATCATCCGGGGCGTTTCGGCCCGGACCGATCTCGACGCCTTCGGCGGTGCCTACGGGGACGATCCCAACAGCATCCAGGATTACCGGTCCGGGTTCGTCCGGGCCCAAATCCGGACCCTGAGCGCCGGAGGGCGTTGGGAATCCAAAGCCGGCTTCGCCTACATCCGTTCAACCCGCGAAAACGACAACCCGGTCGACGAAAGCCATCCCTTCGACTCGGAGACCGCCCGTTACCGCAGCGCCCGGTTCAGGGCGGACTGGCAGAACAACCTCTTCCTCCGGCCGGGCCACACGCTGACGGCCGGAGCCGAGATCGAGCGGGAGACGGGCGACTCGGCCTATTTCTCGGAAAGCCTTTGGGGGCCGTACGCCAGCGTCTTCTCCCGCCGTCATGCGGACCGGGCCGGAGTGTTCGTCCAGGACAGGTTCCGCCTGGGCCGGGCGTTTTTCGCCACGGCCGGCCTCCGGCTCGACCTTCACGGCCGGAGCGGGACCTCGCTGACCTTCCGCCTGGCCCCCGCCTACCTCATCGAAAAAACGGGGACGAAGCTGAAGGCCACGATCGGAACCGCCTTCAAGGCGCCTTCGCTCTACCAATTGTACGCCCCGGAGACGCTCTGGGGTCCCGTCGGCAATGAGCATCTGCTTCCCGAAGAATCGTTGGGGTGGGACGCGGGCGTGGAGCAGACGCTCGCGGGAGGAGCGATCCTCCTCGGAGCGTCCTTCTTTCAATCGGATTTCCGGAACCTCATCGATTACGATTTCCTCCAAGGCTACATCAACATCGGCCGGGCCCGGACCAGCGGCTGGGAATTCACGGCCGATGCCCGCCCGGTCGAGAGACTGACGCTCCGGCTTGGATACACGCGCCTGGCGGCCGAAGACCTCGACGCCGGCGTCTCCCTTCTCCGCCGGCCCAAGGACAAGCTCTCGGGAGCGATCGAGTGGACGCCGGCGACGGGATGGAAAGCCGTTCTCACGGCCGCGGCCACGGGGGAGCGCCGGGATTACGACTACACGGGCTGGGCCGCCGTGCCCGTCATCCTTCCCTCCTACGCGATCGTCGACGCCCTCCTCTCGTATACGCCCGCCCCGGGGCTTGAATTTTTCGGCCGTTGGGATAACATCGGAAACACACGCTATGAAACCGTCTTCGGCTACGGAACGTGGGGCTCGTCCATTTCGGCCGGGTGCACGGTTCGTTTTTAAAGGATCGAGGGAAGCGGGCGTTTTCCCTCAACTCGTGTATAATGAACCCGGGAGGGGGAGATGGAATCTTTAAGCGCGAAAGAACTCGTGGAGCTGGTCCGGTCCGTTTTCCCTCATCATCCGGGAGACAGCATCCTCTCGATCCTCACCGACGTCCCCCGGACCGCGTCCTCCGACCATCCGGCCTGGAAAAGCCGTCGGGAGACGGCCTTCCGCTGGATGGGAACGCTTTACGACGCCCGGCAGGACATCCCCATGGACGATGTCCGTCTTTATGTCTATCCCGATGTCGGATCGAACAACGCCGACCTGCCGGCCGACGCCTATCTCTGCGGAACGATTCCTCCCGACGAGGCGGCCTCCTTGAAGGAAACGTCTCTCCGGGTTCCGTTCGCCGACGTCTTCTCCGAATCTCAGATCCTCATCGCTCCCACCGAGTACTCGACGACCGCCCCCTTGAAGCTGGCGGCCAAGCATTACGGCTTCCGGGCGGCGACGATGCCCGGCTTCGGACCGGAGATGATCCCCGCCCTGAGGGTCGATTACGTCCAGGTGGCCCGATACGTCGAGGCCGTCAAGGCCCGGCTCGACAAGGCCGTCGGCGCCGACATCCTTTTCCTCGTCGACGGCCGGGTGGAAGCCCGGATGCATTTCGACCTCCGCCACCGGACCGCCCACTCGAGCACCGGCCGCTTCCCCGAGATCGGAACGGCCGGGAACCTCCCCAGCGGCGAGGCTTACATCGTTCCCTACGAAGGGGAGGGGAAAGCCCCCAGCGCCACGGCCGGCGTTTTGCCCGTGGAAATCGGGGGGGAGGTCGTTTACTACAAGATTGAGAAGAACACGGCGGTTTCCGCCGAGGGCGGACCGACAGCCCAAGAGGAATCGGATTACTTGAAGCGGGAGCCGGCCTACGGCAACATGGCCGAGCTGGGATTCGGGGTTTTGGGGAAATTCGGCCTCAGTCCCTGCGGCGAGATTCTCCTGGACGAGAAGCTCGGCCTTCACATCGCCTTCGGCCGGAGCGACCATTTCGGCGGACGGATCGGCTTGAAGGATTTTTCCACGCCGGCCGCGGTCATCCATCTCGACCGCATTTACCTCCCGGAAATGCAGCCCCGGGTCGCCGTCGTCGAGGTGGTCCTTTCCTTCGCCCGCGGCCGGACGGAAATGATCATGAAAGACGGCCGCTACACGATTTTTTAAGATCCCGGGCGGGCCGCCCCGGGTGGGCAAGCGTTCCCCTCGCCGCCGGCCTCAGGAAAGATGCTCGACGAGGATCTTGGCCGCGATGGCCAGGAGGACGAGAGCGCCGGCCAATTCCGCGCTCTTGCCCGCCCAGCGACCCAAAACCGGCCCGATTTTCGTTCCCACGGCCGAGACGACGAACGTGACGAGGCCGATGACGGCCGCCGGATAGACGACTGAAACGTTCAGCGCCGCAAGGCTCAATCCCACGGCCAAGGCGTCGATGCTGGTGGCCAGGGACAAAAGGAGAAGATGCCCTCCCCGCGTTTTGTCGGGACACGGCCCGGCCGCTTTTCCGTCTTTCTTTTTTTCCAAGGCCTCAACGATCATCTTGCCGGCGACCACGGCCAGGAGCCCGGCCGCGAGCCAATGATCGAACCCCCGAACGAGATCGACGACGGTCCGGCCGACGGTCCAGCCGAGAAGGGGCATGAGAAACTGAAAAGACCCGAAGCTCCCGGCCAGCCGGAACGTTTGCCGGGGCGTGCAGCCCTTCATGACCAGGCTCACGCCGATGGCCACGGCGAACGTGTCCATGGCCATCGCCAGGGCTAAGGCCAGGAGGACGCCGAAGCTCATTCCGGCTGTTCCAAAAACGAAACGGCCAAGGCCGCCAGCAAAGCGGCCGCCCGCGGCAGGGACCGCTCGTCCAGGTCGAAACCGGGATGATGATGAGGATAGGGCATTCCGTCGCCTATCCCCAAGAAAAGGAACGCTCCGGGCGCCTTCCGAAGATAACGTGAAAAATCCTCGCCGCTCATCACCGGGGCGAAGGGCGCGAAAACCTCCCGCCCCCAAAGCGCTTCGATCGTTTGGGCGGCGAAATCAACGGAGGCGGACGGATTCACCAGCGGCGGGTATCCCTCCTCGTACTCGAGGAACGCCTGGACTCCGCCGGCCCGGCCGACCGCCTCGGTGATTTCGCCCAGCCTCTTTTTCATCAACTCCTGGACGGCCGGCTCGAACGCCCGGACCGTTCCGCTGAGATGGACCTCGTTGGGTATGATGTTGTAAACCGTCCCGCCCCGGATCGTCCCGAACGACAAGACGGCCGGCTTCAACGGATCGACGTTGCGGCTGACGATGCCCTGGAGGGCTGTGATCAGATGCCCGGCCGCGACGATCGGGTCGGCCGTGGCTTGAGGCATCGATCCATGGCCGCCCCGTCCCTTTACGGTGATGCGGAAGTTGTCGGCCTGGGCCATGACCGGCCCCTTCACCAGGCCGATCTTGCCGGTCGGAAGAGTTTGCCAGAGATGAATTCCGAAAATGCCGTCGACGCCCTCGAGGGCTCCGGCCTCGATCATCGGGCCGGCCCCCCCGGGCGGAAGCTCCTCGGCCGGCTGGCAGAGAAAGACCACCCGGCCGCGGATCTTGTCCCGCCGGGCGGCCAGGATATGGGCCGCGCCCATCAAGCCGGCCAAGTGGCCGTCGTGGCCGCAGGCGTGGCAGGCGCCGGGAATCTCCGACCGGTAAGGCTTCTCCCCTTCCTCCTCAAGCGGCAAGGCATCCATATCCGCCCGCAGGGCGACCGTCCGCCCGCCGGGAAGGCCGTCCAAATCGGCCCGAAGCCCCGTTCCGGCGAGCCGGCGGACGGGAAGGCCGAGCCGCTCGAAAAAAGCCTTTAAGGCGGCGGAGGTTTCATGCTCGTTGTTGGCCGTTTCCGGACGGCGATGGAACGCGCGCCGCCATTCCGACATCCGGCCGGAAAGGGCTTCCGCTTCGTTTTTTATGTCTTCATACATGACGGCGCTCCCAGGGGAAGCTCTTAATCTAACAGAAAACGGGCCGTAAATCAGCCTGCGCGAGGCGCCGGACGGCGTCGGCCGGCGAGGCTCACGACCGTCACGGTCAGGATATTGACCAGGAGCGCGACGAAGCCGGCGTTGAGGCCGCAAAAAGGATCGTGTTTCCCGAAGACGAGGAACGCGGCGGCGGCGATTCCCGCGGCCAAGCCGGCGGTGACGCCCCTCCGGGTGACTTTTTTCCAAAAGAGGCCCAAAACAACTCCCGGAAAAAGCTGGGCCACGCCGTCGTATCCGAGCAACAGGAGATTGACGAGGGCATTGGGCAGGACCAGGGCGAAAACCAGGGCCGCCGTGGCGACCGCCAGGACCATCCAGCGAGAGACCCGCATCACCGCCGCGTCGGAGGCCCCGGGACGGAAGCCGGCCCGGTAGACGTTCTTGGAAAGAAGCGCCGCCGCCGACAGCACGAGAACGGAGGCGGGAACCATCGCCGTCACCGCGCCGGCCGCGCCGACGAACCCGACGAACCACGGCGGATACGTCCGTCGGATGAGCATCAGCAGCGAAAGATCCCCGGTTTTCAATCCCGGCAGGATCAGGAATGCCGTGAAGCCGACGAAAAAAACCAGGACGATCGGTATCTGGTAGAGGGGCATGATCACCGCGTTGCGGCGGATGATCCGGTCGCTCTTGGCCGAGAAGGCCGTCCCAAAAAGCTGGGGCCACATGTAAAATCCCATCGCGGTCAAAAGAACGGTCGACATCACCCACGGAACGCCCATCCCCGGCGCGGCCCCCGGGAAAACGAGATGCCCGGGGGCCTTGTCCATCAGGGCCCGGAACATCCCGCCGATGCTCCCGAAATGGATCCTCGGCAGGCCGAAGCCGACGATACCGACGGCCGCCAGCATGAGGATGTCCTTGATGACCGAAACCCAGGCGCTTCCTCTCAGGCCGCTGGTCAGGACGAAGGCCGTGGTCAGGGCGAAAGAGAGGAGAATCGCGGCCGTTGAGGAAACCGCCCCGTCGGATGCCGCCTCGACGATCAAGCCGAGCCCGGCCAGCTGAAGCTGCAGGTAGGGCAAGATCGAGAGGATCCCGATGACGGCCACCAAGATCCCCAGGCCGCGGCTTTGAAAAACATGGACGAAGAAGTCCGGCTGGGTGTGGAGCCCGGCTTTCTTCCCGATTTTCCAAATCTCGGGGAGAATGAAAAACGACAAGACGTACGCCAACGCGCCGTAGATCAGGATGTAGTAGGTCGGAGCGCCCTTGGCGTACGCCCAGCCGCTGGCTCCCAGGAAGGTGAAGGTCGTGTACACCTCTCCGGCCATCAGAAGCCAGATGATCACGACCCCGAACTTCCGGCCGCCGACCGTCCAGTTCTCGAGGTTCATCGGGATCCGGCGGCCGGCCAGAAAGCCGGCGGCCGCGGCCGCCAGGATGACTCCCAGGATGATCGCCAGGGCCGGGGTCACGGCTTGCCGTCCTTGCCGTTTTTATCTTTCCGGAGGAATCGTTCGGCGAGATACAGGAATACCGGAGTCAAGGCCACCCAGCCCAGGATCCAGAACAGGACGAACGGCAGGCCGAGGACGACCGGCCGGAGGCGATTGACGAACGGAAGGGCGGCGACCAGGGCGACAAAGGGCACGGCGCCGCAAAACAACGCCTTTTTCATGGCCGGCCGCATGGTCCTATTATCCACATTTCTCCGCGCCCGTGCTATAATGATTCTTTTTTCAACACGAGAATGGGGCCTCCATGAGCGGCGAAGACAAGATCATCCTCCGGGGTGTCCGCGTCCATAACATCAAGAATGTGGACGTCGACATTCCCCTGAACGCCTTCACCGTCGTTACGGGAGTGAGCGGTTCGGGGAAATCCTCGCTTGCCCTGGACACCCTTTACGCCGAAGGCCAGCGCCGGTACATCGAATCTCTCTCCTCGTACGCCCGCCAATTCCTCGAGCGGATGGACAAGCCCGACGTCGACACGATCGAAGGGCTTCCCCCCGCCATCGCCATTCAACAGAAAGCGGCGACGAAAAATCCCCGCTCGACCGTGGCCACGGTCACCGAAGCTTATGATTTCCTCCGGGTTCTTTACGCCCGCGTGGGCACGGTCCACTGCCGACGCTGCAACCGGCCCGTGACCCGGGACACCATCGACGCCGTCGTGGACAAGCTCCTGGCTCTCCCCGCCGGCACGCCGCTTTCGATCTCATTTGAGGCCGTGATCGAAAAAAGCCCGGCCGCCCTCAAGAAGCTCGGCTTTTTCCGGGCCCTGGTCGACGGCCGGATCGTTCCGTTCGACGAGCTTCCATCCCTCAAGGGCCGGACCCTGTCGGTCTTCGTCGACCGGCTTCCGGCCGACCCGGACGACCGGGAGCGTCTGGCCGATTCTCTCGAGACGGCGATGAAGCACGGCCGGGGACGAGCCCGCGTTCAAACGGAAGACGGCCGGTCGTTCGCCTTTTCCGACAGCTTGGAATGCAAGGAGTGTCGGATCGCCTACGAGGATCCGACGCCGAATCTCTTTTCCTTCAACAATCCTCAGGGCGCCTGTCCGGAATGCCATGGATTCGGCGATTTAGCCGTCCTGGACGAGGAAAAAATCATCCCCGATCCGGCCAAATCCCTCGAGGAGGGAGCCATCGAGCCGTGGACGAAGCCGGTCTCCCGGGGAGTCATGCGGGAGATGCTTCGGGAGGCCCGGCGACGGGGGATCCCGACCCGGATCCCCTTCCGTGATCTCAAAGCCGAGCACCGCCGCTTCCTTTTCGAGGGAGACGAGAAGTGGTACGGGATCAAGGGCTTCTTCGACTGGCTCCAGGCGAAAAAATATAAAGTCCAGGTCCGGGTCTTTCTCAGCCGTTACCGCAAATACGCCCCCTGCCCGGCCTGCGCCCAAACGCGCTTGAACGCGGACGCCCGGGGAGTCAAGATCGGAGGCTTGTCCATCGGGGAAATCGTCCGTCTGACGGTCGGGGAAGCCGCGGTCTTTTTCCACCACCTCCGCCTCTCCCCCGAGGAAGCGAAGATCGCCGAAAAACTCGTCGCCGAAATCGAGAACCGCCTCAAGTACCTGATCGAAGTCGGGCTGGATTACATCACCCTGGACCGGATGACCTTCACTCTCAGCGGCGGAGAAGCCCAGCGGATCAACTTGGCCGCGGCCCTCAGCTCCTCGCTGGTCGGGACGCTGTTCGTCCTGGACGAGCCCTCCATCGGACTCCATCCCCGGGACAACGCCCGGCTCGTCCGGATTCTCCAGTCGCTGAAGGGGATCGGCAACACCATCCTCGTGATCGAGCACGATCCGGACATCATCCGGGCGGCCGACCATCTGATCGACATGGGCCCCCGGGCAGGGGAAAACGGCGGCGAAATTCTTTTCGCCGGACCGCTGTCCACGATCCTGAAAAAGCCCGACGGCGGTCGGCCGCCCTCCGACGGCGCCTCGATCACCGCCCGCTATCTCACCGGCGAGAAAGAGATCGCCGTCCCGCGCCGACGGCGCGAGCCGCGCGGCTTCCTACTGGTCCGGGACGCCCGGGCCCACAACCTCAAACGCATCGACATCCGCATTCCCTTGGGCGTGTTCGCCTGCCTCACGGGAGTCTCCGGTTCGGGGAAAAGCACGCTTCTCCATGACGTCCTTTACCGGGGCTGGAGCGGGGAATCGCGGGACGCCTTCGCCGATATCCGGGGCTTGGAGCGCATCGACAAGATCATCTGCGTCGACCAATCGCCCATCAGCGCCTCGCCCCGCTCCATTCCGGCCACGTACCTGAAGGCCATGGACGGGATCCGCGACCTGTTCAGCCAAACCCGGGAGGCCAAGCTCGCCGGCCTCAAGCCAGGGACGTTTTCCTTCAACACCAAGGGCGGCCGGTGCGAGGATTGCGAGGGGGCGGGCCGGCAGATCGTGGAGATGCAGTTCCTGTCCGACGTCATTCTCGTCTGCGAGGGCTGCCAGGG
>Ga0208197_1002493_pt1 | contig 16182 bp, 12 predicted proteins | sample AD_JPNNA4_MetaG_FD_184444 | JGI IMG/M metagenome (GOLD analysis project Ga0208197, IMG submission 184444) | Active sludge microbial communities of municipal wastewater-treating anaerobic digesters from Japan - AD_JPNNA4_MetaG (SPAdes) (version 2) | ecosystem: Engineered > Bioreactor > Anaerobic...
ACGGAATGGCTGAAGGAGACTGGGAAGGATGGAAGATGCTCACTGACAGGATTGGAAAAAAATGCCAGGTTGTTGGTGACGACGTGTTTGTTACAAACGTTGAGTACCTTAAAAAAGGTATCGACATGGGTTGTGCGAACTCTATTCTTATAAAAGTCAATCAGATAGGTACGCTCACTGAGACGCTGAACGCTATTGAGATGGCTCACAGAGCAGGTTACACAACTGTTACATCTCATCGTTCAGGGGAAACAGAGGATTCAACAATTGCTGATATTGCAGTTGCAACCAATTCCGGACAGATAAAGACCGGTTCCTGCAGCCGTACAGACAGAATAGCCAAATACAATCAGCTTATCAGGATTGAAGAGATGCTGGGCGATCTGGCTGTTTACGGATTTAAGAAGTAAGGTTGATTAAAAGTTCAACTTTAAGCCCGTAAGAAGGCCTCCTCCGGCGTTATTAACAGTTGTTGATAACTATTGTTCATATCGGGTTTACAACAAGCCTTTGCTTAAATTGGTTTTTATTGATTCTTGAACTATATTTGATTTATCAGGTGAGCGATAAAAGGCTGCTTGAAAGATGCGGAACCGGCTAAGGTTACTTAACTGAAACACGATCCGGTTCATTCAGACCTCAGGGCCTGCGCATCAAGAGAGCCGAAGGCCGTACTAAGGGAACCTGGTCACAGACCAATCCCTGATGTTCGGTGGGTCGCAAGAGACCGGAAACGTTCTTATAACGACTGAGTCACAGGGCTTCAGAAAAAAGAAGACTTCGGTCCGATAGCTTCTGAAACCGGTAGCACGACCTTCGGGAAATGCACACCGGGGCCTGAAAGACACTTCGTCCCGGAAAGTCCCGACGCAAGCCGGGAACAAAAGGACAGCAGGAAGGTCCATCCGTAAAAAGAAGGACCGGAAAGCCTTGGGTTGCAGGAATATTGCTTCGGCAAAATGAAAGCAACCGGCCGGAATAACAGTAACCTGACGCCGTATGCGGCTTCGGTTGCAAACGGTGAATGGGAACTACTCTTCGTGAATAGTTCCCATTATTGTTTTATAAATCCGGAGTTTCTTTTATCCTTCCTGACTCCCTTTTCTCAAACCGATATTTCTCTATCTTTGATCATTATACCCTCATTATGCCTTACTCAGGATTAGCCGCTTTTATTGCCTCTCTTGAAAAAGCCGGAGAGCTTGTAAGAATAAATACCTATACCAACCCATTACTCGAAATAACGGAAATAACCGATCGGGTAACAAAATCAGGAGGGAAAGCCCTTCTTTTCGAAAATAATGGCACAGGATTTCCCCTTCTGATAAATACCTATGCTTCTGATAATAGGATGGCAATGGCGTTGAGAAAACATGATCTCGCAGAAGTTTCTGAAGAGATGTCAAATCTTCTGGCACGGCTAACCTCAACAAATAGTAGCTTCCGGGATAAAATAAGATCAGTACCGGGATTTTTAAAATTGTCCGGATATTTCCCGGTTACTACCGGACGAAAAGGTATCTGCCAGACAGTGATACACAAGAACCCTGATCTGGATATCCTTCCGGTTCTTAAATGCTGGCCACATGACGGTGGTCGCTTTATCACACTGCCAATGGTTCATACTATTCATCCTGTAACCCGGAAAACAAATATTGGTATGTACAGGATGCAGATATTGGATAAAAATCTCACTGCTATGCATTGGCAACTTCACAAGACAGGAGCTGCTCACTTCGACGCGTGGAAAAAGACGGGCAGGTTAATGCCGGTATCGGTAGCACTGGGCGGTGATCCGATTTATGCGTATGCGGCAACAGCACCGCTGCCTGAAAACCTCAATGAGTATATCCTGGCGGGCTTTCTGAGGAGGAAGAAAGTTAAGCTCGTTAAATGTATTACCAACGAATTATACGTTCCTTACGACGCCGACATAATCATTGAAGGGTTTGTTGATCCATCTGAAGAACCAGTAAGTGAGGGACCTTTTGGAGATCATACAGGATTCTACTCGCTCTCTGACTTATATCCTGCTTTTCACGTAACATGTATTACCCATTCAGCAAATGCTGTTTACCCGGCAACAGTAGTTGGGATACCTCCAATGGAAGATGCATGGCTTACAAAAGCTACTGAAAAGATCTTCCTTCCGCCTCTCAAACTGATTATTCAGCCTGAGATTGAGGATCTTCATATGCCTGATGCAGGCGTAGCCCATAACCTTGCTATCGTTAAAATAAATAAATCCTTTCCGGGACAGGGGAAGAAAGTTATCAGTTCGCTCTCAGGAGCTGGACAGATGATGTTTACAAAATACCTGATTGTAGTAAGCGGAGAAATTGACATAAGGGATTACAGGAAACTGTTCACTCATATATGTGGGAATACCGATCTTAGATTCGATTTTCTTTTCACTTCTGGTCCCCTGGATGTGCTGGATCATTCCTCTGAAACCTTTGCAGTGGGAGGTAAGCTTGGCATTGATGCATCGGAGAAGCTGAAGAATGAAAAATATTCATCATGGATAGTAAACCCAGGAGAGAAAGCGGAAGGTGAAGGGTTAATACTAAATCAGATTTTTAAGATGGTGGGAGAAGAGAAAAATATTAACCGGATAGATGATTTGCATCTTATTATCGTTGGAGCGGATGTTGAAAAGAGTAAGGGGATTGCTTCCGGGATAAGGATGACAGTAATGAACTGTGAATCTGACAATTTCTCCGGCCTGATAGTCATTGTTGACCATACTGTTGATGTCACTGATCTGTTCACAGTGGCATGGCAGGTATTGGCTAACACCGATCCGGTGCGGGATATAGATATTGTTGATGGCAGGATACTGGTTATTGATGGAACAATAAAGGCTTTCAGGGAAGACGGTTTCCCAAGAAGGTGGCCGAATGTCGTTTGCTCTTCACAAGAAACGATTGAAAAAATCGATATAAAATGGAATTCTCTTGGAATAGGTCCCTTTATCAAATCTCCCTCTTTAAAAAATTCCTCGCTGTGCCGGCCGGGAGATGGTCATGTTATAACCAACTGAAAGCATACACAATTAAGAGCTTATTGAACTCCCTGTCCTGTTTTTTTACTATTTTTGTCTTATCTGATGGGATCTGTCTGCTTTACATACTATTATCTCCGGATTTTTATTTATCGCGGAGTATCTTCTTCTGTCTGGGAAGGAACTGATTCAGGATTACTGTTATCAAGGAATAACTATCTGCTGCTTTTAACACTCACGTTAATTGCAGCATTGCTTTTTATCCTTATCAGACTGGAATTCAGGAAGATTGTAAGGATGAAAAAACACATAAAAGAGGCAAACCAGTTGATTGAGAATGCTGAAAAAAAGATGGTAAGGCTTGAACTACGGGACAAAGACATGACGGATTCTCTGATTTATGCCCAGAGGATACAGGAAGCCTTACTTCCGTCGGAGGATTATTTCAGAGACTATTTCAGGAATTCTTTTATTTTTTTCAAGCCTAAGGATATTGTAAGCGGTGATTTTTACTGGATTGGTGAGAAAGGCGATAAGATCTTTGTTGTAGCTGCTGATTGCACAGGTCATGGTGTACCCGGGGCTCTTATGTCTGTCATCGGGCTGGATATTATTGACAAGACCATAAATGAGGAGAATATTGAAAAACCATCAAAGATCCTGGCCGTCATGAACAAAGGCCTTGAAAAGACCTTCAGCAGGGAAAAGAACATAGGGACAATCATTCGTGACGGTATGGACATAGGCCTTTGTGTCATTGACAGGAAGCAAAAGAGGTTTGAATATGCCGGAGCTTTTTTCCCTCTTTACCTGGTACGCGATGACATGCTTATAGAGGTTAAAGGTGACAAGTACATTATCGGAATGAATCCGGAAGGGATTGAATATACGAATCACGAAGTTGATCTTAAGGAGGATGATATAATCTACATTTTTTCCGACGGTTATGTCGACCAGTTCGGCGGGCAGGAAAATAAGAAATTCATGTACCGGAGGTTCAGGTATCTGTTATTGAAGATACACAGCTTACCTTTTGAAGATCAGAAGGCAATACTGGAAGAGAATATCACAACATGGATGTCGGGGAACAGTCAGGTCGACGACATAATGGTCATTGGCTTCAAACCATTGGAAGGGAAGCGCTAAATATACTTTTTAATCTTGTCGACAAGAGCTGAGGGCTGGAAAGGCTTGCTGATATAATCGTCTATTCCTGCAGAAATGCATTTCTCCCTGTCTCCGAGCATCGCATTTGCTGTAATGGCGATAATAGGTATATGCGAGTTTGTACTTGATTCAAGAGCCCTGATTTTTTCTGCAGCAAGTAATCCGCTCATCACAGGCATCTGGATATCCATAAGGATAATATCAAAGTGAGCAGTACCGAATTTGTCAAGGGCTTCTTTCCCGTTTGAGGCTGTTTCAATATTGTTTACAAGCGGTTTGAGAGTGAGGAGGGTGATCTTCTGATTGATGAGGTTATCTTCTACAAGAAGTATCTTAATGTCTTTCAGTTCTTTATGAATTTTTTCCTTTTGCAGCAGTTCGCCTATTTTTGGAGAAGCAGTTGGAATTTTTGCTTCCCGGATAATATTTGTGAATGGAAGGGTTATATCCAGAACAGTGTAATTTCCTCCGAATTCCTGGGAGAATTTTCCTTTCCGTGCTGCTATCATCCTTGCTGCCAGGCTTTGTTCCGGTTCCTTTTCATTAACGAGTACAATAACTTTATCGATCTGGATCCTGATGCCAACAAGGATCTCATTAATCCCTTCCTTCTCCTTACGCAGGTTGATTGTTACTTTTGTCTGTCTTTCAGTGTTATGATTTTCAATAGTGTTGAATATATCAAGGAGTATCTGCTTTAGTGATATTGGATCACCAAAGCATTCAAAATCAGTAAATTCTCTCTTGTTAAGGATAAAATCAATATTTGCCTTGTCTTTCAGGCTGTAGAGTTCAATTGTGTTCTGGACGGTTGAAAGCAGATTGAATCTGATATATTTTTTTGGTTCAAGGCTGATATTATCAGCCGACTGCATTGTTAATTCGTTAACAGTTGTGACCATGTTATTCGTGGAAGCAACGAAAGTCTCTAAAAGCTCTTTCTGCTTTTTCTGGAGGCCCGATTCCATAAGCATATCAGCGATTATTACGACATTGTTCAAAGGTTCCCGTATCTTATGTGAAAAATTGGTGATCACTTCATCTTTTTTCTCATTCGAAGCGGATATCTCTTTAAGAGAATTCTTTACGGCAATTAATAATGAGATTACTTTTCTTGAAAGCAGAAGCGCTGCAGCAGCTGAGATGATAAGGATCAGTCCCGCAAGGAATCTCAGATCAAACATTATCAGAATAATGCCAATTATCAGTCCCGAAAGGACACCATAGGACCACAATGTTACTTCCTTCAGGGCTGATTGATTGAGATCGCCTTGATTATTCGTTCCGGTCTCCTGGGTCATGTTTTTCTTTTTGGGAATTGTAAAAATAAACAAAATAACTAAAAGATATACAATTACTAGATTTATCACCCTTTGCAACTAATCCGTGCCTAGAGTTTTGAGTGCCTAGAGTGCCTAAAGTTAATAAAACGTAAGCGCTATTTATCAAATATTAAAATGATTTTTGACTTTAAGTAATCCAAAGTTTAGCTCACTTTAAGTATTTATTAAATAAGCCTTTTAAAGTAAATCGTTAAATTTGCACTTACGGTATGAAATTTGAGCGGTAAAAATCAAATAGCTACAATGATGAAAATGAAATACAGGATTTTATTTCTTCTGGCAATTTCTTTTTTTTCAGGCTCACTGATAGCGCAGGAAGGTAAGCAAATCAGGGAGATGGTAAAGTTTACCCCCGATTTCAAGTTTAAAGATGGCATATACCTTAATTTTGATCAGGTGCGGCAAAATGATCCCATACCAAAATCCAAGATCCTGACATCGACAGATTATAACGATAAAGATTTTTTCAGGAATCTTTTCGAATCGGATAAGATCTATTTCTATGATGAGATGGGCATCAGACAGGAGATAGAAAAATCGTCGGTATGGGGTTATTCACGCAACGGGGTGATATATGTTCAGATGCAGAATAATTTTTCGCGTGTCACTTTTGTAGGTTCAATCTGTCATTTTGTAGCCGATATTGTTACTTACGACTCAAGGTACTACAATTCACCCTACGGTTATGGCTTTTATGATCCATACTCTTATTATTATTATCCCTATTCTTATTACGGGTACTATAATCCCTACAGCTACTATTCACCTTACTACAGGAATAATATGACAAGGAGTGATGTCAAACAGTTCGTTTTCAATTTTGAAGATGGCAAGTTGATGGATTTCGATCTGGAGAGCACTGAGCTGCTTATTATGAAGGATGAACAGCTTTATGAAGAGTTCATGAGGCTTCCAAGGAAGAAAAAGAAAGATCTTATGTTTGTCTATATTCGCAAGTACAACGAACGAAATCCTTTATATATACCTGTAAATCAGTAATATAAATGAAATACATAATCCCTGTATTGTCAGTCTTGCTCTTCCCGGTTTTTCTTAATGGCCAGGCGCCTTTCCCTGACAGTAATGAGATAAGACAATTCAAATCCTCGAAGACATGTGTAGTCCTTGAGGATGATTCTTTCAGCGCCTTTAATGCATATATAAGAGAGGCTATGAAGGAATACTGGAAGATAACCCCTTATGAATTCATAAGCGGGACGGAATTCAATGTAAGGAGAATTAATCCTTCATATTCTTTTATTGTACTTACAGAGACCAATTTTGCAAAGGATAAGTCAAATTCAGTATATAATTTTATCAATTTAATCCAGGGCAAGGATGTGGATAAGATCGGGGAAAATCCCGAAATATGCGCCGTACCTCTGTCATTTGCCGGTGAGGATGGCCTCGAATATGGCTATAAGCTCGGAGCAATTTTGTCATTTATACAGAAGCATGCAAGCCTTATCATGGAGGATCCTTCAAAAACCGGAAGGAAATATCTCAGGTTCTATAATGAGAATGTTCCTGAAATCCTGAAGAGGACTATACTTGTCAAAGAAGAAGATCTTGCTCCGGAAATTAATACTATTGAAAAGATAAAGGCGATCTATTCCGGCAAAATAGAGATAGTACCTGAAGAAGAGATAGTTAAGGCTATAGAGACCAAAAGACCGGCTGCGGTGATCCTTCATAAAGTAAGCCCGGTTGGTGAATTCAGAAACTCAGGGTACTGTTTTAAGATGCTCATCGGGACTGATGATTCAAATATGTACTATTACAATGAACATCTTATAGACAGGCGAAATCCTGATGGATTTCTGCCATCTGACCTGAAACGTCTGGCAAGATTTGACTGATGCATCAGTAATTTAAATATGCCGTCTTTTCAATAAATACCAATTATCATGGAAGAGCTTAGTAAATTATCAGAATCAGAAAGGAACTGGGCGATGCTCTGTCATCTTTCTGCATTTGCCGGATTCTTTTTTCCGTTTGGTGGTATAATTGGCCCGTTAATATGCTGGCTGTCAAGAAAAGACGAATCTTTATGGATCGACATGAACGGGAAAGCTTCAATGAATTTCCAGTTATCTGTACTTCTTTACATTGTACTGGCTGTACCATTGTGTTTCATTATCGTAGGGATCCCCATAGTAATGTTCCTGGGATTATTGAAGATAGTCTGTATTGTAATTGCAAGCATTAAAGCTTCAAAAGGAGAAAAATTCAAATACCCCCTTTCTATACCCTTTATACAATAGCTGAAGCCAGGACTACGGTATTGCCGGATACAGAGTTTTAAAACTGCAGTTCTTTCCGGCACTTAATCCGGTTCAAACTTTTCATCCTGAAATTCGTTAATTTCAGGATTTTTTATTATCTTTCTATTTATTAACACCGCATGGCTATGGCACCGCACGGGGGAAAGAAGAAAGATAAGAAAGTTGAAGAATTCAATAAGGAAGACCTGTATCATGATATAAAAGCCAGCAGGAAGAAGAAACTAAGCAGCAAAGATTTTGAAAAGCATCTGATGAAGCTTGAGATAGAGCTTGTAAAGCTTCAGGAATGGGTCAAAGCCAAAAAGCTGAAAGTTGTAGTAATTTTTGAAGGGAGGGATGCCGCCGGCAAAGGTGGCGTAATCAAGACCATAGCCGGCTGCCTGAACCCGCGTATTTGCAGGATCGTTGCTCTTGGAGTTCCCACTGAAAGAGAAAAATCTCAATGGTATTTCCAGCGCTATGTCACAGAGTTGCCCGCCGCAGGAGAGATCGTACTGTTTGACAGAAGCTGGTATAACAGGGCAGGAGTGGAAAAGGTGATGGGCTATTGCACAAATGAAGAATATGAGGAATTTCTGAGATCGTGCCCGGAATTTGAGAAGATGCTTATAAGATCGGGAATAATTCTTGTAAAATACTGGTTCTCTGTGAGCGACAGGGAACAGGAAAAACGTTTTCAGGACAGGATCAAAGACCCGACAAAGCGATGGAAGATAAGCCCTATGGATATAGAATCACGTGATAAGTGGGTCGAATATTCAATGGCCAAGGATAAAATGTTCTCATATACCGACACGAAACAATCGCCCTGGTTCGTGGTTCCGGCTGATGATAAACGTAGGGCAAGGCTCAATACTATCGATCATCTGCTTTCACTGATCCCCTATGAGGATCTCACTCCTAAACCTTTCAAACTGCCTCCTCTTAAGCACGATGTGGCATATGTAAGACCCCCGGTGACGGACCAGACTTTCGTACCGGAGAAATACTGAAACAGCATTCCGGGTAATGCATGTCGTAAAGGTACTGTAAGACTTTTAATAATTCTTTCTTACTTTTACCCTCTGAGTTTATAACAATATTATGGCAAATAAACCTTCCATACCAAAAGGGACACGCGACTTTTCCCCTGAGGAGATCCTCCGCAGGGAGTTCATTTTTGATACAATCAGAGATGTCTTTAAGCTGTACGGCTATCTTCCTCTTGAAACTCCTGCAATGGAAAACCTTTCAACACTTCTTGGTAAATACGGTGAAGAAGGCGACAGATTGATTTTCAAAATCCTGAATTCCGGTGACTTTCTTTCGGATGTTGCACCGGCCGACCTTGAAGAGAGAAATACCGCAAAACTGTCAGGTGTTATTTGTGAGAAAGGATTGAGATATGATCTTACAGTCCCTTTTGCAAGGTACATCGTTCAGCATCGTGATGAAATTATTTTCCCTTTCAGAAGGTACCAGATACAGCCTGTGTGGAGAGCTGACAGACCTCAGAAGGGAAGATACCGTGAGTTTTTTCAGTGTGATGTTGATGTTATCGGAAGCGACTCATTATTAAATGAATATGAGTTAATAAAAATTATTGACGAGATATTTTCAAAACTAAAGGTAAGTGTTATAACAAAGATCAATAACAGGAAACTACTGGCAGGCATCTCGGAATACATTGGCGAAGAGAATAAACTGACTGATATCACAATAGCAATTGATAAGATTGAAAAGATCGGTATCGAAGCGGTTAACCGGGAGCTTATGGAAAAGGGTATATCTGCGGAAGCTTTAAACAAGCTTCAGCCTGTCCTTAAGCTTGAAGGCGGCGCAGGTGTCAAACTTGATAAACTCAAATCCCTTCTTTCGAATTCGGTTACGGGGATTAAAGGTATAGCTGAACTGAATGAATTGTTCTCATACATTGAAACCGGTATCCTGTCAGGTTCCGTAGAGCTTGATCTGACGCTTGCCCGAGGCCTTAATTATTATACGGGCACCATAATCGAAGTTAAATCAGCTGATATCAGTATAGGAAGTATTTGCGGCGGAGGACGTTATGATAACCTTACAGGAGTGTTTGGTATGGATGGTATCTCAGGGGTGGGAGTATCATTTGGCGCCGACAGAATATACGACGTGATGAACCAGCTCAGTCTCTTCAGCAACAGCGATTCATCGCTTTCAAAGGTCCTTGTACTGAATTTTGGAGATGCTGTATTGGAATATTCATTTAAGATACTTGCATTGCTGCGGAGCATGAAAATAAGGTCTGAGTTTTACCCTGATCCGGTGAAGATAAAGAAGCAGATCTCCTATGCCGATGCAAGGAAGATCCCTTATATTCTTATCGCCGGGGAAGATGAGCTAAAGTCAGGTTTTGTCACAATCAGGAATATGATTTCCGGACAGCAGCAAAAAGTACCGATGGCAGATCTCAGAGGATATCTTAGCTCTGAAATCTGCAAAGGCAGATCATAGTCTCAGGTTGTAGAAATTTTCATTTTAACTTTCTGTTTAATCATGTTTTCCGCCGTGCAGCTGACAATGAGGCCGGGTTGGAAAATCATCGTATTAATTGATTAACTTTACATCCTACACATATATTGAATGAAATGGCTCTTCAGTGCGGAATTATAGGAATCACTAATGTAGGTAAGACTACAATATTTAACTGTTTATCAAACACCAGGGGTGAGACGCATGCTTTCGCTTTCAGTGCAACAAAGTCAAATATTGGCATCATCCAGGTACCTGACCAGAGACTTTATGAGCTTGAAAAACATCAGGTTACTGAGAAGATAGTCCATACCACTGTTGAGATAGTTGATATTCCAGGGCTTACAAAGGGATCCAATAAGGGTGAAGGCAGCGGTAATAAATTCCTTGGCGATATAAGAAATACAGATGCTCTGATACATGTTCTCAGGTGCTTTGATGATGAGAACCTGCCCCACATTGAAGGGTCAGTTGATCCGGTAAGGGATATAGAAACAATCGACCTTGAATTGCAGGTGAAGGATCTTGAATCAGTCGAAAAAAAGATCGAGAGGTTAAAGAAAGCATCCAAATCCGGAGATAAGGAGTCGCTTCAGGGCCTTGAGGTACTTGAGCGTTACAGGGACCATATAGGGAATTTCAATAATGCGCGAAGTCTGCGAGTAAAAGACGAGGAGAAAAAATTTATCGATGATCTGTTTCTTCTTACAATGAAGCCGGTAATGTTCATATGCAATGTTGATGAAAAATCAGCTGCGAGCGGAAATCACTATGTCGACAGGGTTAAAGAATTCCTCAGGGGCAGGGATGCGGAGATGCTTATAATTGCAGGAAAGACCGAAGCGGAGATTGCAGATCTGGAGAATATAGACGATCGTAACGCGTTCCTGGCTGATGCGGGACTCGATGAACCCGGCGTGAATAAACTTATCAGGGCTGCATATAAACTACTTAACCTCCAGACATTCTTTACTGTTGGCCCAAAGGAGATCAGGGCATGGACAATAAAAAAAGGCATGACTGCACCCCAGGCCGCCGGGGTGATACACAGCGATCTCGAAAGAGGTTTTATCAGGGCAGAAGTGATGAAATACGATGATTTTATCACTCTGGGTTCTGAGCACCGATGCAAGGAAGCAGGCAGATTTTATATTGAAGGCAGGAATTATGTTGTCGGCGACGGGGATATCCTGCATATAAGATTCAATGTTTAAGAGAATGTTGCGGAAAAGCCTGATCGTCAATATAATTATTCTGGCGTTCTTTTCATCAGAGTGCTTTTCACAGGTTAAATTAAAAGATGATCTTCTTAAGGAATTAGTTGAGCGTACCGGTCAGGCAATAGTTACTGTACATATTATTGAAAAGAATTCCCTAAACGAACTTTCCCGTAACGTTTCAATAAGTTCTGTTAAAGATGACATTGTTGAAATAGTCCTTTCACCTCTTACAATCGGATGGTTCATTGATCAGAAATTCGATTATTCTCTAATCCCGGACTCTGGTCTGAAAGGTATTATAACCTCGGCAGATCTTGCTGAGGCGATGGAGTGGGAGACATATCCGTCATATACACAGTACCTTTCAATAATGGAAGCTTTTGCCTCAGGCTATCCGGCAATCTGCGATGTGGATACAATCGGAACAACGAATTACGGAAAGCTGGTGCTTGCCCTGAAATTATCGGATAATGTTAAAACTGATGAAGACGAGCCCGAAGTTCTGTATACCTCAACAATTCATGGGAACGAGACGGGCGGATTTATTCTGATGCTCAGGCTTGCCGATTACCTGCTGAAGAACTACGGAACAGACAGCAGAATCACCAGACTGCTGTCTGAACTTGAAATATGGATCAACCCTCTTGCGAATCCTGACGGAACATATCTGACAGGTAATGAGATCACAGCTCCGGTCAGAGCCAATGCTAACGGGTATGATCTTAACAGGAATTTTCCTGACCCTCAGGTGCCAAATAACATCCTCCAGAAAGAGACTAGGGACATGATAAAATTCATGAGAAAGCATCATTTTGTTATTTCGGCAAATTTTCATGCCGGTGAGGAAGTGGTCAATTATCCCTGGGACAGGTGGAGCAGAAGGCATGCGGATGATGACTGGTTTTACGATATAAGCAGAAAATATGTGGATACTGTTCACCAGTTTTCTGCCCCGGGTTATATGACTTTTCTGAAAGACGGAGTAACAAATGGCTGGGAATGGTACCCTATAACCGGTGGACGACAGGATTATGTTACCTGGGAATTGCAGGGAAGGGAGGTGACTATTGAACTGGATAACAATTTTGTAACTCCTGCAGGTGATCTGAATTCATTATGGGATTATAACCGGCAGTCATTGCTTGGATATCTCGAAAACGCATTGTACGGGATCCGCGGAACAGTAACTGATATTAAAACGGGGCTCCCGGTTCCTGCAAAGATTCTGATCCCGGGGCATGACAGGGACAGTTCGATCGTCTTTTCCGACACTCTGACCGGGAGTTTTACAAGACTCATTGCACCCGGATCGTGGAACCTGCTTGTAAAAGCCAACAGGTATACCGATGCATTTGTGAAAAATGTAATTGTTTCCGATTACAACCGGACTGAGGTCATTGTCGAAATGACACCATACATTAATCCGGTAGATACTATTGATACTCCTGAAATAATTATTTACCCGAATCCCTCAAATGAGTATATCAGAGCTGTGTTGCCCGAAAAACTGTTCGGAAGGATCAATGTGAAAATTTACAGCACTCTGGGAATAAAACTCAGGGATTATTCCGGTATGGCGATTGAAGATATTCCACTTGAAATAGATGTGACTGATCTTCCTGACGGCTCTTATCTGCTGGTTATCAGCAGTTCAGAGTCAGCCGCTGTCTGCAGGAAACGGTTTGTGGTAGTGAAACACTGAATAATTCCTTCTATTTTCATTCCCCGGCATTGATACTCTGCTTAAAAAACCTACTTTTGAAGCTTGTTATTTTTTTACATAAACACATATTATAATTCCGAATTGTGAACTATGAAGGGTGAGACGATTTTGAAAGTTATTCTGTCAGGGTTTCTGGTATTATCTGTTTTTAATAATCTGCAAGGGCAGGGTGCTTATCTGCCTCCTGATAAACCAAGACTTGTTATTGGAATAGTAGTTGAACAGCTGAGATATGATCAGCTTGAAAAATTCCGTAACAGATTTTCAGAGAATGGAATCAGAAAGTTGCTTAATGAAGGTACCTATTTTCAGAATGCATCGTTCCAGTATATGCTTACCCAGTCAGCTCCGGGCCATGCAACAATTTCAACTGGTGCTGAGCCATCTATGCATGGCATAACATCTGATTACTGGTATGTTCCCCTGAAGGAAGAGCTTATATATTGCACAAGTGATAATACAGTCAGCCCTGTAGGAGGCAGTTTCGAGCAGGGGCTTCATTCTCCGGTCAATCTTCAGTCCTCAACTTTTTCCGATGAACTTAAGATGTCGACAAATAAGAAGGCAAAGGTTTTTTCGGTTGGTATGAAGGATAATCCGGTCATATTCTCAGCAGGTCATGCTGCAGATGGAGCTTACTGGTACGACAATGTAACCGGAACCTGGATGTCAAGCACTTATTATAACAATGCATTGCCGGGATGGGTATCCGATTTTAATGCAATGAAATATCCTGAAGTATTCCTGACAAATCCATGGACCTTATTCAAGCCTAAGGAAGTTTATAAGGACTGTTTGCCCGATACCAACATTTATGAACTGGGTTTTAATGGCATTAATTATTTTCCGTATGACCTGAAGAAAATGAGTTCACGGAGCAGGAGTAATTCAGGCCGCGACTATTCATTACTGAGGGAAATCCCAATGGGAAATACATTCACTACCGATTTTGCCGTTAAGCTTATCGAGAAAGAGGAGCTTGGCAAGGACGATGTAACAGATTTTCTTTCAATATGTTATACTTCAACTGATTATATCGGGCACAGGTTTGGCCCGTCTTCGATTGAAATGGCAGATGCGATCCTCAGGCTTGACAATGATATTGAAAAGCTGTTGAAATATCTTAATGATAATATCGGGAAACGGAATATCCTTGTATTCTTCACCTCTTCACATGGAGTTTCAGAGATACCGGGAGTTCTTGAAAGCAACAGGATACCTTCAGGATATTTCAGACAGAATCAGGCTTTGCAGCTTCTCAGGAGTTACCTTAACGCTGTTTATGGTGAAGGAGCGTGGATCAAGGGTTATTCAGACAAGCAGATCTTTCTTAACAGGACGCTGATAGAAGATGCAAAACTCTCTCTGGATGATGTTCAGAAGAAGGTTGCACGATTCCTTGTTCAGTTTTCGGGTGTTGCCACAGCCTATCCGTATTCTGCATTCGAGATGAATGATTACAGCAGCGGGAACCTTAAAAGGATTATAAATAATTTCAGTCCTCAGAGATCAGGGGATGTTATTATGACTCTTAATTCAGGCTGGGTTGAGAAGGATGATAATTACGTAACCAATCATAATTCACCCTATGAATATGATTCACATGTACCGCTTATATGGTACGGATGGGCAGTGAATAAGGCAGTTGTATCGCGAAAAATAAATATGACGGATATTGCGGCCACACTCTCCTCATTATGCAAGGTACCAATACCCAATGGTTGCACCGGAGAGCCTATGTTCGAGTTATTCCGCTAGTTACTTACTGATCAGATCATCCCTTAGTTTGCATGCTTCATTAAGCAGCCGGAGATCTTTCTCGCACCCGTTTCCAAGTATTATCAGGTCGGCGCCAGCCTCATAGATCTCCCTGGCCTCCTCACTGGTCCTGATCCCTCCTCCGACGGCCAGGGGAACGGTTATTTCCTTTCTCACAGCTTTAATTATTTCTGCCGGTACGGGATTCCCTGCTCCGCTGCCTGCTTCAAGATATATCATTCTGAGTCCGAGCATTTCACCGGCAATTGCAGTCGCTACAACAATATCAGTTTTATCGGAGGGGATGGCTTCAGTCTGACTTATATATTCGACTGATGTTTTGGATCCGCAGCCAATCAGAATATATCCCACGGGGATCAGTTTCTCCTTTACATCTTTGAGATATGGAGCGGCTATGACATGGTTCCCGATCAGAAGCTCAGGATTCCTTCCTGAGATCAGCGAGAGAAGAAGTATAAGATCTGCCTTCCGGCTGAGCTGAAGCAGGTTTCCTGGGAAAAGAACGACTGGAATGGAACAGTTACTCCTTATCAGGTCAATGACGTTCTCAACACTCCTGAAGGTAAGGCTTCCACCAACCATAATAAAATCAGTGCCGGCTTTCCTTGCACTCTTTAAGATTCCCGGAAGTGCTTCTTCATTTACTTTGTCAGGATCGAGCAGCAGGGCAACATTTTTTTTATTTCTGAACATTTCCATTTCCGTAGTTCTTCTTCGTCCAAACGATCGCATAATTATCATACCTGGTGTAATTGAGGTCAAAGGATTCATTGATCTTCCTTGTATGTACTTTCCCCCGGCATTCTCCTGATTCTCCAACCTCAAAAGCTTCAATAGTAATGTTATTCCGAATGCTGATTCCTTCCTTATCGCATATCTTGTAAAGTGATTCCTTTGCGCACCAGTGAAGATACATATGATATCTTCTCTTTTCAGGATCTCTGGTTATTTTTTCTCCCCGGTTAAGGAATTTGAAGGCAATAGCACCAATATTGGAGCTCATATATTCAAGATCTATACCCACCCTGTCGGTAGTACTGCAAAGGATTGCAGTCAGCTTATGTGAATGTGAGATACTTATAAACCTTGAGCCGTCCTTAAGAAAAGGCTTGTTATTCTTGTTGTAAACTATTTTGGCCTCTTTGCCAAGTAATTCTGAAAGTAATGCGCGTAC
>Ga0208197_1002504_pt1 | contig 16148 bp, 16 predicted proteins | sample AD_JPNNA4_MetaG_FD_184444 | JGI IMG/M metagenome (GOLD analysis project Ga0208197, IMG submission 184444) | Active sludge microbial communities of municipal wastewater-treating anaerobic digesters from Japan - AD_JPNNA4_MetaG (SPAdes) (version 2) | ecosystem: Engineered > Bioreactor > Anaerobic...
CCCCGCCGAGGGTGTACGGCACGGCCGCGGCCGCCAGGGCCACGACCGGCAGGTCGAAAATCATGCTCTCGACGAGCGGAAGGCAGAACCCCTCGTGCTCGCTCAGGGAGAGGAAGACGTCGGAGGCCCGGTAGAGGGCGTACATCTCGTCGTCCGGGATATGGCCGAAGAACAGGATTTCCTCGGGCTTGAGGTAGAACTCGTCGGCCATCCGGGAGACGGCCGCGAAGTAGGCCGGAAACGTGTTGGTCTTACCGACGACCATCAGCCGGACGAGCGGCGAGATGTATTTCTTGTAGTAGAACACCGTCTTGACGAGGTGCTCGATCCTCTTGTTGGGGGCGATCCGGCCGACGAAAAGGATGTTCGTCCGGCCGTCCCGGTAGAGATCGCGGAGGAGGGCGTTTTCCGGACGGTCGTACCTCGCGAAATCGACGAAGAGCGGGAAAACATGGGTGTCGCGGAAGCCCAGGGCCTCCAGCTCCAGCCGGTTGTACTCGGAATCGGCCAAGCTCACGTCCATGGCCGGAGCCAGCGAGGCCAGCTCCTCCCGCCCCAGCCGGGCGACCCGGGCGAATTCCGGATTGACGCCCTCGAAAAACGAGGCCGGGGTGATGTTGTGGTAGATGAGGACCTTGCGCGAGGGCAGGCCGGCCAGGGCGGCCGAAAGCGGCGAGGGCAGGGCGTAATGGAGGATGGTCACGTCCGAGGCGGACGGGCGGGGAAACGACTCGAAGAGCCGGGAGTCGTTTTCCAGGCCGCGGTCGCGGCTCAGGCAGTAGATCTCGCTGTCGCGGCCCTCCGCCCGGAAAAAGCGGCGCAGCTCCCAGGCTTCGTCGCCGATCGCGTCGCCGCGATGGAAGGCGGGGACGAGCTGGTCGACTCTCATTTCCCGGCCACCTCGGCGATCTGGGCCAGGAGGACGCGGCTGACGTTCTCCCGGAGATATGGCTTCAGGGCTTTCTTCTGGCCTTCGACGATTTTGCGGCGGAGCTCCGGCCGGCGCTCGATCTCGTCGATCAGCGCGGCCGTCCGGAGGGGATCCTTCCGCCGGAGGACGACGCCGCCGCCGTTCATGGTCTCCTCGACCGCCCCGGCGGCGAAGGCCAGGACCGGGATGCCGAGGTGGAACGCCTCCAGGAGGGGCACGCCGAAGCCCTCGTGCTCGCTCATGCTCAGGTAATAATCGGCCAGCCGGTAATAGGCGACGAGCTCGGGGAATTCCACGTGGCCGGTCAATTGGACGCCGGCGATCCGGAGCTTGGCGATCAGGTCCTGGAGGCCGGCCAGGTAGCGGTCCTGGCCCCGGTAGTCCCCGGCCAGGATCAGCCGGGCCTCCGGGTTGAAATGCTTTTGATAAAAGGCGAAGGCCTTGACCACGTCCTCGAACTTCTTGTTCGGAATCACCCGGCCGACGTAGAGGATCGTCGTCTTCTTCGCCTCGTACAGCCCCCGGACGACGGGATCGCCGGGCCCGTCGAATTTCCGGAAATTCATCAGGATCGGCAGGACGCCGGTCTTCTTGTACCCGACGGAGGCCAGCTCCCGGCGGTTGAAATCGGAGTCGCCCAGGGCCAGGTCGACCTTGTCGACGAACATGTTGATTTCCAGCCGGCCCTTGTAGCATTCCCGGGTCAGGATCCGGTGGGAATCGAGGAAGAACCCGGCCGGGGTGATGTTGTGGTAGATCATCATCTTGCGGTCCGGGATGCGGAGGAACATCTTGCTGACGGGGGAGCCGATCGAGAAATGGAAGATGACCACGTTTTCCGGCTTGCTCCAGCGCGGATATTCCCGGTAGTCGCGGACGGCCGCGGCCGAGCGCGGGTCGAACTGCCGGACGAATATCTCCGAGCCGAAGCCGTGCTCCCGGAGAACGGACTGGATTTCCAGCGTCTCGTCGGAAATGGCGTCGCCGTACGTCAGGGACGTGGCGAACTGGTGCACGTCCATCAGGGCTCCTCCTCGAGACGGCGGACGGTTTCGAGGTATTTCTCCTCGATGATGTCCCACGTGTAGTGCGTTTCGAAATAACGGCGGCCGTTTTCCCCCAGGGTCCGGCGGAGGCCGGCCGAGGCCAGGATCAGCTTCAGCGACTCCCGGAACTCGGGATAATTTCCGTAGAACAGGCCGCCGTCGGAGCGGCGGCACTGGCCCTGGAGGACCTCGCAGCGGGCGTTGGCCAGGACCGGGCGCCCGAGGGCCCAGGCCTCAAGGGTGACCATGGACAAGCTCTCGAAAAACGAGGGCATGATCAACGCTTCCGCCCCGGCCAGGGCGTCGAACTTGTCCTGCTCGGGCTGAAAGCCGAGGGGGAAGATGTCCGGATGGTCCGGGATGGGGAGGATCGAGTTTCCGATCAGGACGAGGCCGGCGTCCGAGCCGGTGTCTTTCTTGAACTGGAGAAAATAATCGAACAGCTGGGGAAAGCCCTTGTTCTGATCGATCCGCCCGAGGTAAAGGAGGTACGGTCGGTCGATCGCGTGGGTTCTCCGGAAACGCTCCGGTTCGGCGCCGGCCGGGACCTCCGTCCCGACGCCGACGACGAGGCCGGGGACGGAGTGGTTCCCGGAGACGGCCTGGATCATCTCCCGCTCTTCCTCCGAGTTGTAGATGAAAGCCCGGGGCAGGCGGAAGAGATCCTTGAAGAACTTCAAGTCGATGACCGCGTCGTGCTCGGCCGTGGGCACCAGGATCGCCTTCCGGGGAACCGACCGGATGCCCCAGTAGGAATGCCAGTAGCGGTAGCTGAAGAAGATGAAATAGTCGTAGTCGGCTCCGCGCCGGCGGATGAAATCCAGGAGATCGGGGGACGTCGGCCCTTCCTCCTCGAGCCAGTCCAGCTCGTCCCGCTCGGTGTGCTCCTGCTCCAGGATGAAGTTCTGCAACCGCCCGAACCGCTCGGGATCGCGCGGCCGGGGCACGGAAAAGCGCCGGACCCGGATCCCGTTGATCGTCTCCTCCCCTTCCGGGTAATGATCGGCCCAGGTGACGTAGTCGTGGGCCCGGGTGGTCAGGACCTCGACGTTCCAGTGCCGGGACATGTGCTCGGCGGCCCAGCGGCAGTGAAGCTCGGCCCCGCCGTTGATCTCGAGGCCGTAGCGCTGAACGACGAAGGCGACGTTCATGAACCCAGCCGCTTCTCCAGGACCCGTTCCCGCCGGGTTTGGGCCTCCAGGTCCTTCTCCAGGATCCGGGCCCGGCTTTTCAGGGTCTCGAACTCGATCCGGAGCTTGGTCAGCTCGACGACGAGGTTGTGATCCAAATTGTGAAGAAGCTTGACGTATTCCATGCTCCGGTCCAGGTCGACCAAGCGGACGTCGAGCCAGTCGCGGAGGCGGTCCAATTCGGCCGCCGAATCGCTGAAGCGCCGATCGATCTTTTCCAGCGCCCGATCCAGGCGATCGGAGAGCTCGTCCTGCCGGCGGCTGATCCTGCCGATCTCCGCCCAGGAGGCCAGGATTTCCTCGTGCAGCGGGAGCCCCAGGAAACGGATGACCGGGGCGAACGGCCGGATCGCCCGGGAGAGCTTCAGCTTCACGATCTCTTTCAAGCCGGGCTTGGACGGCGGAGGGATGGAGGGAGCCGGGGCGGGCGGCTCGGGAGCGGCGGGGGGAGCCGCCGGCGGTTCCGGCTTCGCCTCGAGCGGCTCGACGGGGCGCCGGGCGGCGGCGCGCTTGACCTGGGTCATGATCGAGGCGACATCGAAATGATCGTAATCGATCTCGATTCCCTCGATCGTTTCCTTGCCGGCGGGCTTGACGTCGTCCATCGCGTTCTCCTCGAATCCCCCGGTCAGCCCTTCTTCGGATACAGGTGGTTTTGATAGACCGCCTGGACATCCAGGATGTCGGGCAAGGGACGAAGGGGCATCTCCTCGATTTCCCGGACCTCGCGGTCGGTCAGAAGGCCTTCTTTCTTCCGGGCTTCGATCCGGGCCTCGATCTCCCGCTCGATTTTCGCGGTTTCCGCCTCGTCGAGGCACTTGATCGTCAGAAAATCGGACATTCCTCGGCTCCTCGCGTTTCCTTCAGGGGCTTGCGATTGTCCCCTCATTCTATTCAAATCCGGAAGGAGAGGCAACTTGAAAAAACCCTCATCCGGGCGAGATCGGCTCCGGCCGTCCCCGCCTCCGCCGCCTCCCCCCGCGGCGAAGAGAGGCGAATTGAATCTCCCCTCCGGATGTGCTATTTAATGAGCGGAAACCTCATGAAATCAGAGACGATCCGCTCCCGCGTCCGCGTCGGCGTCATCGGCGGCGCCCGGGCCAAGGCCGGTCCCCTGGCCCAAGCCTACGACGTCGGCCGGATGATCGCCGGCCGGGGGGCCATCCTCGTTTGCGGCGGACTGGCCGGAATCATGGAGGCGGCCGCGCGCGGAGCGCATGAGGCCGGCGGACTGACGGTCGGGATCCTGCCGGGGACTCAGCCGGCCGACGCCAACCCTCACATCGATTTCGCCCTGGCGACCGGCCTGGGCTACAGCCGCAACGCCCTGGTGGCCATGAACGCCGACGTCCTGATCGCCATCGACGGCGAATACGGGACCCTGAGCGAGATCGCCTACGGCCGGATCCACGGGAAGCCGGTCATCGGCCTCGGGAGCTGGGAGCTCGAGGGCGTCCTCGCGGCTTCGTCGCCCGAGGAGGCCGTCCGCCTGGCCTTCGAAGCCCTCGCCGCCCGGCCCCGTCCATGACCAACTACAAAATCATCCTGTGCTACGACGGAACGGATTATCTCGGCTGGCAGCGCCAGCCCAAGGGCCGGACGATTCAAGGCCTGGTCGAGGAGGCGCTCGCCCGACTGGCCGGCGCGCCGGTCAATATCGTCGGAGCGGGGCGGACGGACGCGGGCGTCCATGCCCTCGGTCAGACGGCTTCCTTCAAGGCCGCTCTCAAGCTCGGCGACGCGGAGCTGTTCAAGGCCCTCAACGCCCTTCTCCCCCCCGACATCCGGATCCTCTCGCTGGAGCGGGTTCCGGCCGGCTTCCACGCCCGGCGCGACGCCCGGAGCAAAACCTACCAGTACCGGATCGTCACGGCCAAGACGATCAGCCCGTTTCTCCTCCGCTACGCCCTTCATTGGCCGTATCCGCTCAATGTCGCGAAGATGAAGGCCGCGGCCGCCCTGTTCGTCCGGGAGGCGGATTTCTCCGGCTTTTCCTCCAACCGGGAGCTCTATCCGGTCCGCCGCGTCGTGCGCTCGGAGCTCCGGAAGCGGGGCGAGGAGCTGCTCTTCACGATCGAGGCGAACGGGTTCCTCCGCCACATGATCCGGACGATCGTCGGGACGATGCTCGAAGCCGGGCGAGGCCGGGTGGAGGCCGGCGACATCGAAAACGTCTTCCGGACGAAAGCGCGGACCCTGGCCAACCCCACCGCCCCGGCCAAGGGCCTTTGCCTGATTCGGGTTTTTTACTGAGGGCCGGCCGCGCGGAAAGCCGCTGCCAAATGAGAAGAATCGTTCCGCGAACCGGATCGACCGGCGGATTCGAAAACCGCCCCGCCGGACAGGGACGGCGGCCGCCGCTCCGCCGTCTTCCCCGCAACGTCTGGGCCGTGGGCTTCACCAGCTTCTTCATGGATGTTTCGAGCGAAATGGTCCTCAACATCGTGCCCCTCTTCCTGGCCAATGTCTTGGGCGTGAAGACGGCCGTCATCGGGCTGATCGAGGGGATCGCCGAAGCCACGGCCAGCCTCCTCAAGCTGTTTTCCGGATGGCTGTCGGACAAGCTGGGCGCCCGCAAGGGATTGGCGGTTCTCGGGTACGGCCTGTCGGCCGTCGCCAAGCCTTTTTTCTATATCGCCCGCGGCTGGGGCTTGGTCGCGGGCGTCCGCTGGGCCGACCGGGTGGGGAAGGGGATCCGGGCGGCGCCCCGCGACGCGCTGGTGGCGGATTCCGTCAAGCCGGAAATCCGCGGCTTCGCTTTTGGCTTCCACCGGGCCATGGACACCGCCGGGGCCTTGATCGGGATCCTCATCGCCCTCCTGGTCGTCGGACTCACTCAGAAAAACGCCCTGACCCTGTCGCGGGCCACGTTCCAGACGATCGTTCTTTGGAGCTTGATCCCGGCGTTCCTGGCGGTGCTGTCCCTGGCCGTCGGAGCGAAGGAGGTGGCCGCGAAAAACCGGGGGGCGGCCCCGTCCGTCCCGCTCCGCCGTCTGCGTCTGGGGAAGCCGTTTTCCATCTACCTGGCGATCATCGGCCTCTTCACCCTGGGAAATTCCTCCGACGCGTTTCTGGTCCTCCGGGCCCAGAACCTGGGCGTCTCGGTGACCGGCATCCTCATCATCCTGGCGATGTTCAACTTGGTCTACGCCGTCGTCTCCGCCCCCGCCGGGATTCACTCCGACCGCGTCGGCCGGCGGCGGCTGATCATCGGCGGCTGGCTCGTCTACGCGGCCGTCTATTTCGGCTTCGCCCTCGCCCGGAAAGCCTGGCTGATCTGGCTTCTCTACGCGGCGTACGGATTGTACTACGGCCTGGCCTACGGGACCGCCACGGCCATGGTCGCCGACTTGGTCCCGGGCGATCTCCGCGGCACGGCCTTCGGGACGTACCACGCCGTGACCGGCCTGCTGGCGTTTCCTTCCTCCTTGATCGCCGGCCTCCTCTGGCAGGGGCTCGGCTCCTGGCGGGGATTCGGGCCGTCGGCGCCCTTCTTTTTCGGCGGCGCGCTGGCCCTGCTGGCCGCCTTCCTCATGGCCGTCTGGATGCCCAAGGCTCCCCGGACCGCCGCCCTCCTTTCCCAAGAATAGACGGCGGTTTCGGCGGACCATCGGAAATCCGAGGACGGGCCGGACGCTCTTTTTCTAGGATCCGGACGTCCCGGCGGAGCCGAACATCAGGCTCATGACGACGGCATCCTCGACGGGATTCGTGTAATATTCCTTCCGGAGGCCGATGGGCTTGAAGCCGAGCTTGTCGTAAAGGGCCCGGGCGCCGGCGTTGCCGGCCCGGACCTCGAGGGTGACGAACTGAATTCCCTCGTTTTTCAGGGCGTCGAGAACGCGGCGGAGCATGTTCTCGGCGATCCGGCGTCTCCGGTAATCCGGATGAACGGCGATGTTGTTGATCTGGGCCTCGTCGCGGATGACCCAGTAGATGATGTACCCGGCGACCCGGTCCGCCTCCTCGTCCACGGCGACCACGGGATGGGACAGGCCGAGATTCTGGATTTCCCCCTCGAATGTCGCGGGCGGCCAGGGATTGGGGAACGACCGGCGCTCGATCGCCAGAACCTCGGGCAGGTCCAGGCTCGTCATCCGGCGCAGGCGGATGTTCCTCGCGCCGGCGAAAACCGCCATCAGCGCCCCTCTTCGGCCTGCGACCGGCGCAGGTACAGCGGCTCGAGCTCGTCCGGGCCGAGGCCTTTTCCCGCGGCGATGATTTCAGCCCCGAGGAGCCCGACTTCGGGGGCGATGAACCGCGTCCGTGGCGAAAGAACGGCCCGCTTCTTCTCCGCCCCGCTCATGGCCTCCGCCAGGATCGGGAATCCGCCGCCGATGAAGAGGATTTTCCGCCCGCGGGGAAGCCGCTTCAGAAACAGCTCCGGGGCGTAAGCGCCCTCCGGAACGAGCGCTTTCATCCTCGCTTTTTCGCAGAGATAAAGGGCGGCGTAGATTTCCCCTTTTTTCGCGTCATGAAGAGGGCAGACCGCCGGAATGCCGTCGCCGCGGAGCTTCCAGGCCAGGGCCCGGAGGGAGGACACCGGGGCGATGGGCTTGCCCGAGGCGAAGGCGAAGGCCTGAATCAGGCTGAGGCCGATGCGGATGCCCGTGAACGAGCCCGGTCCGGGCGTGACCGCGTAGCCGTCCAGGTCGGCCGGCGTCCAATGGAGGGATTTGAGAAGGACGTCGATGGAGGCCGGAAGACGGGCCGAATGCGTCCCGAAGGAATCGACCCCGATCTCGGCCCGGACCCGGCCGTCCTCGATGAGGGCGGCCGACCCGCATCCCGTGGTCGTGTCGACCGCCAGGAGCCGCTTCGGCCCGGGCGGCTCGTTTCCGCCCGATTCCGCCCGCCGGCTTGTTTGGCTTGCCGTCATGACTGCATCATACAACACCGGAATTCCGAGAGACAAGCTTCGTCCGGCCGGGATTGCAATTTTTCTTTTTTCCTTTCATAATGACGTCATCAGAGGAATTTCCGCGAAAGGGGGCGTCATGAGAAAAGGCTTTTTCGCGGCCGCCGTGGCGATCGTGTCGCTGGCCGCCGGATCCTGCGTCGTCCTGAAGCCGAGGTTGTCGGCTCGAGAGGTCTTTACCCATCCGGGGATCAACTTCCGGAATTATAAAGATGTCGCCGTGTACGTCGATCTCGCGAATCTGCCCTGGGAAAATCGGCATCCTCTTCTCATTTCAGCCTTCGAGAACGCCCTCGCCGAGCGGGGCTTCCATATCCTCGGATTCGAGGAATTCGTCGATTTCACCCGCCGGCATCAAATTCTGGCGAAGGAGGTCATGAACCCGCGCGTCTTGGCCCTGATCAAGAAGGAAACGGGCAAATCCGCCGTCGTCCGGTTCACGCTGAACGTTTTAAAGCTCCACGTGAAAGAGACCGAATTCCTTCGAATCGTGACGCCGGGAGTGCCGGGGTATAGATGGGGTGGCGTCACACCGATCGATCTCGCGCTCCGCGACCGCCATGAATGGGTGATCGATGTCTCCCTGGCCGGCGAGATGCATGACACGGAAAGCGCTTTGAAGATCTGGTCCTGCTCGATGTCCGGGAATCAAACCAAGTATGAAGGATTGATCGAGGATTTCCTCTCGCAAGCGGCGGGGATCTGCCTGGATACAATTCCCTCCCGCTGACGGCGGATCAGTTTTTCTTTTTCCCGGCTCGATCCAAGCTTCACGTTGATATTTCACGCGGAATTCCGTATCCTGCCAAGAGTTGAGGCTGTTGTTTTCGCGGCCCCGCCAGGGCTGAAGTTATAAAAACTCTTTAATTACATCGGGCAATCTTGCCGCGGGTTCGCTCTGAAGAAAGGAAAACCGGGATGCCGAGCGTGAAAAAACATTCAGGAAAACAAATTGAATCCGAAAAAATGAAATCGATTATCAAAGAGGTTTTGAAACACGAAGTGTTTCCCGCGCTTGGCTGCACCGAGCCGATCGCCGTGGCCTACGCGGCCAGCCTCGCCGCCCGGGAGTTGAGGAGCGACTTTGAGGAAATTCACATTGCGGTTGATCCGGGGGTGTTTAAAAACGGCATCGCCATAACGGTCCCCATGACAAACGGGGAAAAAGGCAACCTGATCGCCGGCGTTTTAGGGGCTTTGATCAAAAAACCGGAATTAAAGATGGAAATTTTATCCGGGGCAGCTCCAGGCATGATCAAAAGAGCGAAAGGATACATCAACTCGGGAAAAGCGACGATCGAATATTTAAGAGACAAGAAAGATTTATACATCGAAGTCGTCTTAAAGAAAGGGGAAAACAGCGCCAAAGCTGTTCTGGAAAACAGCCACACCAACCTTGCCCGCCTGGAAAAAAACGGCAATATCCTGAAAAGCGAACGCGGCAGGAGCGGCAAGCCGCGGCTTAAATACAAGGTGATTCTGAAAAAAATGAGCGTGGCCGAGATGATAGACGAGCTCAAAAAGCTCGATGCCGAAGATTACCGGTATCTTAAATCCGGCATCGAGCTGAACATGAGAGCCTCCGAGGAAGGGAAAAGAATCAGGCATATCGGTTTTTTTCTTTCCGACCTGGTCAAGAGCGGCTATCTGTATGACGATATCTTTTCGACAAGCAAGATCCTGGCCGCCTCGGCGTCGGACGCTAGAATGTCAGGCCTCACCGTGCCGGTAATGACGAGCGGCTGCAGCGGCAATCAGGGGATCCTGGCGATTCTTGTTCCGTATCATGTCGGGAAGCGCTTGTGGATCAGCGAGAAAAAAATCCTGCAAAGCATCGCCTTGTCCCACTTGATCAACAGCTACATCAAATGTTTTACCGGGGATTTATCGCCTCTCTGCGGCTGCGCCATTGCCGCCGGAATCGGCGCGACTGTCGCCATCGTCTATCAGCAGAAGGGGAAAGACATTAAAAAGATAAATCTGGCGGTCAATAACCTGGTCGGCGATTTAGGCGGCATGTTGTGCGACGGGGCCAAGGGCAGCTGTGCCTTGAAAGTCGCCAGCGCGGCCGAATCCGCGATCCGGTCCGCCTACATGGCGATCCACAATTACGGCATTACCGATCAAGAAGGCTTCGTCGGGGCGACCGCGGAAGAGACCATAAAGCATTTAGCCGCCATCTGCGATATCGGCATGTCAAAAGTGAACGATACGATGCTTGAGATCATGATGGGGAAAAGGAATCTTAACCGAACCAGAGCCAGGTCCTTACCTTCCAAACCCATGATGAATTAGAGGGGTCCGGATAGCAGGCAAGAATCTAAAATATTGCCCGCGTCCCATTCCTTCTGATTTTTCTCGGAAATACGGAATATTTCCGCGAGGCGCGCTATAAAACTGAGTCAATCCCTTTTCAGGCGGAACAAGCTCCCGGCTTCGTAGATCTCCCGCTGGACGGCGCTCATCGGCTCGAGAGGAAACGCCTCGTTCCGGGTGAGGTCGCGCCCCCGCCCGGCGGCGAGATCGAGCTCGACCTCGTCTCCCGACCGGATGCGGCCCTCGGCCGCCGCCTGTTCCAGGCCTCCGCTCCGGAGGACGGGGAACCCGGTGTTGACGGCGTTGCGGAAATAGATCGCCGAATACGAAGGGGCGGCAATCGCCGCCACGCCGAGGGCGACGAAGCAATCCACCGCCTGCTGGCGCGAGGAGCCGGCCCCGAAATTCCGTCCGGCGACGAGGATGTCGCCCGGCCGGGCTTTTTCGGGGAAATCCTTCCAGCCCTCCAGGTTGCCCAAGGCGAACGCGCCCATCCGGGAAATCTCGGTGATGTGGAGATGGGAGTTGTGGAAGATCTGGTCGGTGTCGATGTCCTCGATCAGCCGGCCGTCGGCCCCGGCCAGCACCCAGACGCGGCCGCGAAGCATGGTCTCTCTCATGTCACAGCTCCCCGGGCGCGGCGATCTCGCCCTTGACGCAGGAGGCGGCCACCGTCTCGGGCGAAGCCAGGTAGACCGGGCCCTTCCCCTGCTTGCCGGGAAAATTGCGGTTCCCGGTGCCGATTTCGACCTCGCCTTTTCCCGTCAGCCCGGCGTGGCCCTCGGCGCATCCCCCGCACCCCGGGTTGAGAACGATGGCCCCGCTGTCGAAGAGGATTTTCAGGATTCCGGTCGAAAGCATTTCCTCGTACACCCGGCGGGTGGCCGGGACGATTTTGAGCATGACCCCCGGCCGGACCTTCCGGCCGCGGAGGACGGCGGCCGCCGCCTCCAGGTCCTCGATCCGCCCGTTGGTGCACGAGCCGATAAAGCCGGAGTCGATCCGAACGCCGCGGACCTCGGACACGGGCTTCACCGTGTTGGGCGAAGGCGGGAGGGCGACCTGGGGCTCGAGCCCGTCGACGTCCACTTCGATTTCGGCGGCGTAGCGGGCGCCCGGGTCGGCCTCGGGCGCGGCCGTCCCAAGGCCCGGAAAGGCGGCCGCGGTCTTTCCGGGGCGGCCGACGGGCCCCGGAACGAAGCCGATGATGCCGGCCATCTCGGTGATCATGCTGCAGAGAGTGACGCGGCCGGCCAGATCGAGCCCGGCGGCCGCGGGCCCGTAGAACTCGGCCGAGCGGAGGGCGATTTTCGAGGTTCCGAGAACCCGGCAGAGATGGAGGGTCAAGTCCTTGGCCGTCGCCCGCGGCGACGGCGTCCCCTTGAGCACGACCCGGACGCTTTCCGGGACTTCGAACCACGTCCGCCCCGTCCGGAAGGCGAACGTGATGTCGACGTCGCCCATCCCCTGGCCGAAACAGCCGATCGCCCCGAGGATGTTCATGTGGCTGTCCGTGCCCACGGCGGTTCCGCCGGGGCGGGCCAGCCCTTCCTCCATCAGGACGTGGGAGCCGATGCCCCGGTCCACGTCGTAGACCGGGACGCCGCGCTTGCGGGCGAAATCGCGGCAGGCCTGCTGGTTGTCGGCGTACTTCAAGGTGCAGGCCGGGGCGCAGAGATCGAAAGTGAAGGCGGTCCGGGCCGGATCGTCGAGCGGCTCGTCGCCGTATTCGCGCTCGTAGTGTTTGACGACGTTGGGCCCGCCGAAATCGCGGGCCGACCGGACGTCCAGGTCCATCCAGACGATCCGCCCGGCGGCGGCGTCGTCCCGGGTATGAGCCTGGATGATCTTTTCGATGACGGTCTTGGCCACGGCCCCTCCCTTTCTCCCCTTACAGCTTGTCGGCGACGGCCCGGCCCATCTCCAGCGAGGTGGACTTGCCGCCCATGTCGTAGGTCCGGACCCGGCTTTCCTTGATCACCTCGGCCACCGCCCCGTCCAGGGCGTCGGCCTTGGCCGTCTCCCCCAGCCACTCCAGCATCAGCTCGGCCGCCAGGAACGTGGCGATCGGGTTGACCTTGTGCATCCCGGCGTATTTCGGCGCCGAGCCGTGGGTCGGCTCGAACACGGCGTATGAGCTTCCGATATTGCCGCTGCAGGCGAAGCCCAGTCCGCCGACGAGCTGGGCGGCCAGGTCGGAGATGATGTCGCCGAACAGGTTTTCGGCCACGAGAACCTCGTAGTCATAGGGATTCTTCAGGAGCCACATGCACATGGCGTCGACGTTGGCGTCCTTGAAGACGATGTCGGGATAGTCCTTGGCCACCTCGCGGGCCGTCTCGAGCATCAGGCCGCCGGTCTCGCGCAGGACGTTGGGCTTTTCGACCAGGGTCACGGACTTGCGGTTTTTCGCCCGGGCGTAGTCGAAAGCCGCCTTGACGATCCGCCGGCAGCCGTTCTCCGTCATGATCCGGGTGGACACGGCGATTTCGTCGGCCGGGACCGCGGCGAACGGCTTGAATTTCGGGTGAGTCGCCAGAGCCGTCCGGACGGCGTCCGGAAGGGGCCGGAACTCGACCCCGGCGTACATGCCCTCGGTGTTCTCCCGGAAGATGACCAGGTCGATTTTATCCTTGTAATTGAGCGGATTTCCGGGGTAGGCCTTGCACGGCCGGAGGTTGGTGAACAGGTCGAATTCCTGGCGAAGGCGGACGATGGGGCTGAAATACGTCAAGCCCTTGCCCCGCAGCGACGGGTCGAGCTCGGCGTCGGCGTCCTTTTTCGGCTTGGACGTGATGGCCCCGAAAAGGCAGGCGTCGGTTTCCTTGAGAAGCTTCTTCGTCCGGTCGGGGAGGGCGTTTCCTTCCCGGCGCCAGAATTCCCAGCCGATGTCCCCGTAAGCGTATTCGGCGTCGACTTCGAGCTTTTTCAAAATGGGCATCGTCGCCTCGATCACATCCTTGCCCACCCCGTCGCCGGGGAGAATCGCGATTCGATACTTCGCCATGGGATACTCCTCACATGGATTGCGCGCCGGGGGGGGCGCGGAGGGCAATTTTACCACAGATCGCCGGCCGCGGCGAATGCCGCATTCCCGCCTGGTTTGGAGATATTGCCGAAGGTTGAAGGCGGCCGGCGCTTTCTCCGGCGTCGGCGGCGAGGGCATCCCGCCGATCATCTGTTTCGCGCAGGGCCGGAGGGCGCCCTGGGACGGCTTGCCGGACGCGTTTCTTGATCTTGATGTCCCCCCGGAAGATGATGTATCTTTCTTTCCGCTCTTCCCTTGGGCATCGCGGCGTCGTCGATCCCTGAAAGAAGGAGGGGAAAAGGGTGTTACAACCGTCAGATCGAACATGATCCCGCTCAAAGACGATAATCCGGTCCGGATCACGCCGCTGGCGACAGGAGCGCTGATTACGGCCAATGTGCTGGTGTTTTTCTATCAATTATCGCTCGGGCCGCAAGCGCAGCGCCTGGTTTACCAGTACGGCAGCATCCCCGCCGTGATTCTGGGGCACGGAAGCCTGCCCGCGGGCTTAGACGCCATCCCCCCTGTGTTCAGCCTGTTCACGAGCATGTTCCTGCACGGAGGCTGGCTGCATCTGATCGGCAACATGCTGTATCTGTGGATTTTCGGCGACAACATCGAAGCGGCGATGGGCCGCGTCCGATACCTCGTTTTTTATCTGGCGTGCGGGGCGCTGGCTTCCGCCAGCCACATCTTTTCAAACCCGACCTCAATGATTCCCTCGATCGGGGCCAGCGGCGCGATTTCGGGCGTGCTCGGCGCGTATCTGATGATCTATCCAAGGGCGCGGGTGCTGGTCCTCGTGCCGCTCGGCTTTTTCAGCCGCATCCTTTCCATACCCGCTGGTTTCGTCCTTGGGTTCTGGTTTGTGCTGCAGTTGCTCGAGGGCGCCATGTCCGGCGCGAAGCAGGGAGGCGGAGTGGCTTTTTGGGCTCACGTCGGCGGCTTTGTCGCCGGGATGCTCCTGGTCGGCCTGTTCAAGAAACGAGACGTGCGCTTCTTCAATCCCCCCCAGCCCCGGCCGCGCAACGCCGAGTAAAATCCCCCGTCCGGAAGTTTTCCGCCGAGCGATCAAGATCTCCGTCAGGCCCCGAAGAAAGAGTCTCCCGCCTTTGAGGGCGGAGCTCCGGCCGGTCGATTCTCCGGCGTCCATCAGCGGTCTTGACGGCCCCCGGAGGATTACGGAATCCTCGGGGACGACGGGCTCGGGACGATCGCCCCAAAACCGGTGAAGGCCGCGCGGGCCGATTTGACCGTCGACGGGACGGCTCGACCGAGTGTTCAAGCCCGGCGCGGGTCCGAGGGAAGCGCAACCCGCCTTAATTCAATGGAGCTCCCGATAAAAATCGAATGCATTTTGGGCTAAGGCGCGGGTCTCTGGTCGACAAGGCTGAAGGCTGAGGCTCGCTCAGAGCCCGAGTTTTTTCTTCGTGTGCTCGATCAGGCCGCCGGCTTGGACGATGCCGATGACCGACTCCGGCAGGGGGAAGAACCGAAGCGTCCGGCCGCCGCTTTGGATCGTCCCGGCGGCGAAATCGATCTCGACGGGATCGCCCGTCATGAGGACCTCGGCCGCCTCATCGCATTGGAGGACGGCCAAGCCGAGATTGATGGCGTTGCGGAAATAGATCCGGGCGAAGGACTTGGCCACGACGGCCTTCACCCCGGCCGCCCGCAGGCAGGCGGCCGCCTGTTCCCGGGAGCTTCCGCAGCCGAAATTCTTCCCGGCCACGATCACGTCGCCCGGCTGGACCGACTTGGAGAATTCCGGATCCAGGTCCTCCATCGCATGCTTGGCCATCTCCTCCGGGGACATCAACGCATAGGTGTAGCGCCCCGGGAAAATGACGTCGGTGTTGATGTCGTCGCCGTATTTCCAGACGCGTCCGGTGCTCATGAGCGTATCCTCGGATCGGTGATTTTTCCCTCCAGGGCGGAGGCCGCGGCCGTCGCCGGCGAAGCCAGGTAGATGGCCGAGTCGCGGCTTCCCATTCGGCCGCGGAAATTGCGGTTGGAGGTCGAAAGGACGGCCTCGCCCGCCGCCAGGAGCCCCTGGTGGGCGCCGAGGCAGGGGCCGCAGCCGGGATTGAGGATGACGCAGCCGGCCTCGCTCAGCGTCTCGATCGAGCCGTTGCGAAGAGCCTCGAGATAGACCGCCCGGGAGGCCGGAAGGACCAGCGTCCGGGTTCCGGGATGGACCTTCCGCCCTTTCACGATCCGGGCGGCGATCGCCAGGTCCTCGACCCGGCCGTTCGTGCAGGTTCCGATGAGAACCTGCTGGACGGGCGTGCCGGCGACATCGCGGACGGGCTTGACGTTGTCGACGGTGTGGGGACAGGCGACCTGGGGCTCGAGCGTTGAAAGATCAAACGGCAGGACGGCCTCGTAAGCCGCCCCGGGGTCGGAGACGACGACCTCGAATTCCCGGAAGGTCCGGGCCTTGAGCCAGGCGACGGTCAGGGCGTCCGGCTCGAAGTATCCGTTCTTGGCCCCCATCTCCGCGGCCATGTTGGCCAGGGTCATCCGCGAGGACAGGCTGAATTCCCCGGCCGCCGGGCCGGCGAATTCGACCGCTTCGTAATTGGCCCGGTCGGCCCCCTGGTCGCCGATGAGCTTGAGGATCGCGTCCTTGGCGCAGACGTTCTCGGGGAACCGGCCGCTGAACTCGATCCGGAGGGTTTCGGGCACCCGCAGCCAGATCTCGTCGGTGGCCCAGATG
>Ga0208197_1002527_pt1 | contig 16054 bp, 10 predicted proteins | sample AD_JPNNA4_MetaG_FD_184444 | JGI IMG/M metagenome (GOLD analysis project Ga0208197, IMG submission 184444) | Active sludge microbial communities of municipal wastewater-treating anaerobic digesters from Japan - AD_JPNNA4_MetaG (SPAdes) (version 2) | ecosystem: Engineered > Bioreactor > Anaerobic...
CTGTTCCTGATATTCCTCGCCATTTACATCGCAGTCATGCTTGGAATTGGCCTGTATTTCTCCCGCAGTCAGAGATCGGTTACCGACTTCTGGCTGGCGGGCCGAGAGCTCGGTCCTTTGATCATAGGATTCTCGGCTGCATCGTCATGGACCACGGCGAGCGCACTGCTTTTGGCTACTGGCCTGTTTCTTCTCATTGGCGTGGGCTCGATCTGGATCTGGGTCTTTCCCAATATCGCCGGGCTGATGATCATAGCCCTGATCTCAAAAAGGATCAAGAATATCCCTGCTCTCACCCAGCCCGAACTGATGGAGATCAGATATGATCCCATGATCAGAGTGCCGGTGGCCCTGGCCGTGACCATCATGATGATACTCTTCTCGGTAACGGATTTCATAGGATTCAAGCTGGTCCTGGGGACATTCTTCGGCATAGATCCCTTCTTCGCCGTGGCCATCATGGCCGTATCCGTGGCCCTTTATGTCAGTGTGGGGGGCTTTCGGGCTGTGGTCTGGACCGATCTGTTTCAGTATATCCTCCTGGCCGCTTTGGCTCTTTATGTGGCCAGCCTGGCCCTGGACCTCACCGCGGCCAAGGACATCTCCATCGTCGCCGCTTCCTCTGCTCTGGGGGAGGACTGGTGGAATCCCTTCCTTTTAGGCGGATTGATGGGAGCCCTCATCTTCCTGGTGGCGCTCCTGCCCGGCTGGGTGGCGGAGCAGGATCCCTGGCAGAAGATCTGGGCCGCCCGCGATGATGGGGCAGCCAAGAAGGGCCTTTTAATAGGCGGCGGCCTGCTGGCTCTGGTCTATCTCTGCTGTTTTATCACTGCCATAGGCCTGTCCGTGCTCTACCCCCGCCCGGCAGGAGAGGTGGAGGCGGAGATGCTCTATCTGCAGCTGATCAGCGATAATGTATCACCGCTGCTCCTGGCCCTGCTGTCCATAGGCTTTGCTGCCGCATCCATGTCCTGCACCGACACCTTCGCCACCTCTGCCGCCTCCTGCATCTCCCGTGACCTGGTTCAGAGGCATCTGTGGCCGGCTGCCACCATGAAGCAGATGATAGCCGTCAACCGGATTTTGGTGGTGATCATGATCGCCATATCGGCGACGATCGCCCTTAACGCCAACAGCATCGTCGATGCGGTGATCATAGCCACAGTCATAGGCACCACATCCTACTTCTTCCCCATCATCGGCGGACTTTATTGGCGGCGGGCCACCCGCTGGGGGGCCATGGCCGCGCTGATTGTGGGGGGGGGGACCCAGATCCTGCTCATAGCCTATGAGCAGTTCTGGCTGAGGCAGCCTCTGGACAGCATCTCCCCCTATCTCACTGAGCACGGGGTGCTGGTGGGGCTCTCCCTCTCCGCCATCTTCTTCGTGGGGGTGTCCCTGGCCACCAGACCGGAGTCGGATCTCAAGCTGGCCGCCTTCTTCCCCGATATAGCCGAGAGGGTGTTTGATCGCGATCTGCCCCAGGCGGACCGAAGCGGTCCCAGCTATCTGGCCGTCTCATCGCGCATAGAGGAGAAGAGAGCGGGAGAGAGATCTCATCTCAATTTGGCCATAGAGCATTCTTCCGCCCGGCAGGACGGGGATGGGACCCTGCCCTGGGAGACTCTGGTAAAAGGGCTCAAGGAGAGATATCCACTATGGTTTACGCCTACGGGAAGCCATATCGTCTACCGTCTCTCCCAGGCGGATATGCTCTCCTGCGTCAAGATGGTGCGGGGCGACGACAGCCATATCTGGCTGTCCGCCGAGCCCAGGCAGGAGCAGGAAGAGAGGCTCAAGGATGAGCTTTTCCTGGCCTACGGGGAGATCGATGATGTCCTGGGAGCTCTGGGCATGAGGGGCCGGCCGGAATGAGCCAGGATATCGATCTGGCGGTGGTGGGAGCGGGACCGGCTGGCAGCAGCGCAGCCGAGGCCGCTGCTTCGGCAGGGCTGTGTGTATGGCTCATCGATAAGAAAAGCGAGATCGGCAGTCCAGTGCAGTGCGGCGGATTTCTGCCCCAGGAAAGGGAGCTGGAAAAGCTTCTCCCCTCTGCCAGGCTGCCTCAGACCCTTGTGGAAATTCCCGAGCGCATCATCCTCTGCCGCACCAACATGCAGAGGATCTACTCGCCCTCCGGGAGCTCTAAGCAGTTTCCTGTGGCCGGTCGGGTTCTGGACCGGCGGGCCTTCGACCGCCATCTGGTCCATCGTGCTGCCGTTTCAGGCGCCAGGATCCTTCCCGCCACCCGCGCCAGATTGATTGAGGGCCAGCTCCATCTTTTCGGACGCTTCAGCGGGCTCGTCCGGCCCCGGGTCATAATAGGGGCTGACGGCCCACACTCCATGGTATCCAGGGCTATGGGAAATCCAGTGCAAGAGATGGGCATCTGCCTGGAGTACGAGATGGTGGACGTGGATATAGATCCAGATGCCGCAGAGATGTACTTCTCAGCCCGCTTTGCCCCGGGGGGATATGCCTGGATCATACCCCTGGGACGGGACTGCGCCAATGTGGGGGTGGGCGTCAGGGCATCCTATCTCTCAGGGCAGCGGCTGCCTCAGATCCTGGATCGTTTCATCGCCGAGCATCCCGTTGCCAGGGAAAAGCTGGCTGGGGGCGAGGCAATAGCTGTGATGAGGGGGGCGGTGCCAGCAGGCGGAAGCCCTCCGGCCATCTGCAAGGAGAGCTGCCTCTTAGCCGGTGATGCCGCAGGACAGGTCATGGCCACCAGCGGAGGGGGCATACCTCTTGCCGTCCTCGGCGGCAGGATAGCGGGCGAGATGGCGGCAGGCTATCTGCAAAAAGGGGAGCCTCTGGAAGACTATCCCTCGCGCATAGGCCGGGAATTCGGAGTGCAGCTCTCACGATCGGTTCAGATCAGACGGATGGTTGATGTAGCTATGAAAAGCGATACTCTCATGAACTCCCTCTTCGCCGCTTTAAGCCCCGCCCAGATGAAATCGGTTATGAGGGCCCAGATTCCTGAACTCTTTCGCTCTCGCGCATGGGCAGGAGAAGAGGCTTATCAGCAGCGCTGATGGGATAAACACATCCGCCAGGGCATATCTGCTTCTTGATTTGCGGATGAAGCGCAGAATAAATCCCCTAAGCCGGGAAAAAGGACCTTGGCCCAGGGGCAGAACGGAAAAGAAGCATTGGGACGGCCATATGCTCAGGACGGCCGCCTTTTATTCCTATTCTTCCTTGGGGGCCTTGCCCAGCAGCTCTTCTATGGACTTGGATCCGGACTCTACAACCTTGACATTTATCTGGCCTACATCAGAGGAGATATCCCTTCCATGGATGCTCATCCTCTTCTTCCTTCCTTCAGCGGAAGGATGGTAGCCCACACCTTTGGAGAGCAGGACCTTTCTGCGTTTGCTTCCAGGAAGATCGGGCCGCATGGGGAACCCCTCGCGATCGCTGCCTCCGGTAACCTGGATCGAGTATCCGGGCATTCCCAGGACATCGCCCTCTATCTTGTCGCCAATCTTTTTCCCCAGGAGCTTGCTTGCTCCTGGATCCTTAAGCTCTACCTGATACGCCTTGCCGCTTTGGGGATCTGAGACTACAACTCTAAAATCCATAATCGTTCCTCATCAAAGTGAATGTGACTTTCTGTCTTGAGATCGATGCTCTATAAAACCTTAATCATCTCAGATTGCAGGTCGAAGCATAGTCCACAAGAATGGAAATGGGTGCCGTCCTGATCCTGGCCCCAATCTCTTCCCCGGCCACGACCCCGTTTACACCGGCATAAAAAGCTATCCCGATCTTGCCCGGGCCAACCGGACAGCCCAGCAGGGGCTCGGATTCCTGGCCGATCTTTATCAGCCCCCCAAATCCCGCGGCATGAAACTCATCCAGGAGCTCCCTGACCCGCCCTTCAGCTCCAGCAGGCACCTCTCTAACATTGGCCAGGACGGTCCCGGTGCCGCTGGATATGGCGGCGGAGATGCTGGTGGCCTTGCGCCTCATAAATACCCGGATCGGATCCAGAGAGGAGCCGGCATAGGCTATGAGATCTATAAAGCCGACGGTCTGCCCCTCCCTGACCTGCGCCAGTCCCGCGAAGCTGGTCAGGACGGGAATGCCCCGTTTCAGGAGCATGCCGTCCAGGGTGATGCTGCAAATGGTGGCTATGCCCAGTGACCCGTCAGGGACCTCCTGGCCGCCCAGGTTCTCTCCCGCCCTCAATAAGAGGGCGCGCCGGCTTATGGCGTATCCGGCATCCCAGGCCTGCCCCATCATATCCAGAATCTTTTCTTCGTCGGACTCGTCCACCAGGCTGGTATTGGCGATCACATCTCCCCGGCCGGTCTGGGGATCGAAGCTGGTTCGAAACATGTACTCTTCGATCCTGGTGTTGACAAAACCTATTCTATCGCCGACCAGGGCACACCCCAGCTCCCTGGATCCCAGAGGAGTGAGCACCCGGCCGCTGTAGCCCACCTTCCTGGTAAAGCCGAGACCGTCCAGAATGGTGAGGTTGTAGCGCACCGCCCTCTCTCCCAGGTCGTAACCCCTGCTGCTCAGGGAGTCGGATATAGCCCTGGCTCCCACCGGGCAGTTTGCGCTCTCTATGACCCTCAGAATCTCAATCAGCCTTCGCTGGCTCACATGCTCCCTGGTAAGAAGCTTCATCTCCTGAAATCCTCCGGAAAAGGCCATATATATGTTATGCGGACACAATAAGGCGTTGCCCCTGTATTGCGGTTCTATGACCGGGAGACAGGTGCAAGGCAATGGCCAGCAAAAACCAGTCCCGTGGGGTAGAGGTCAATCCTGAGGGCCTTTGGAGCCCGCGACGGCGGTTCGAATCCGCCCGGGACTATTGGCTTTTCCCCCCCCGCCAAAAAGTCATCGGAAATGTAGATATATCCGAGCGGATCATGGGAGGAGAGCCGGTCGCTTTTCTGCCCGGCATGGTTATCGCTCCGGTAGTGTAGTCCGGCCAATCATTTCGGCCTTTCGAGCCGAAGACTCGGGTTCAAATCCCGGCCGGAGCATCTTTTCTAAAGCCCTGTCTCTTCTGATGAGAGTAGCCAACTCAATTTCGCCGCGAATGTGGCAGGAGTGGAGCGGATGCAAAAATTTAGCATCGCTCAGGGCGATAAGCTCGATAGATATCGATTAATCCCAAAACTTTCGATATATTTATATTCAATAGAGGCAAATATCCAGATTGTGCCTGAGCAAAATACTCAAATATTAGTCGAGATGCATGAGGTTCAGGTACTCCACCAGATGAAGATTCGATATCCCGGATTTTTCGGGCAGGCATGGATTGATTGCATGCGGATCTTATGATGGTGGTGCCAAGGATCTGAGCCAAATTGGATGGCCACGGATCCTTCGCATCAATGGTAACCTAAGGAGGTGGGAAAGAAATGAGAAAGATGATAGCAGTTTTGGTTATTATCGCCATGGCCGTAGTAGGCATGGCCGGTGCAGCCAACTACATGTACGAGAAGGCATCGGTCAAGGGCGTAGGATACAAGAACGTAGAGATGATCATTTCCACCCAGACTGGCTTTGAGGGCCAGAAGCTGGTAGAGAAGGAGTCCGGCTCCGGTAACGTCATCACCGAGAGGACAGAGCTCGAGGCCGAGAGGCAGCTGCAGAGAGGCGGCGTCCCAGTTGGAGCGGAAAAGGTTAATGGCAATCCTGCCCAATGGTTAGATAAAAATGGGAAGGTTATCGGGAAAGCTATACCAGATCCCAGACGTGGCGGATACAAGACCGATGTCATGAAGACCGATGATGGGAAAGTACCTGTTCCAAATTACGCTGTATTTGATCCTGAGCAGGCAGCAGGCTGGGGCGAGACCATCTGCGCATTCCCAACCGGCGTAGGCTGCCCCATGGATTACATCAACTTCACCAAGGAAGCTGAGTTCGAGTACATGCCCGTTTCTTACCAGACCGGCACATACGACCAGAAGTGGGTGGAGAAACTGTGCGTACAGAACTACAGAATCGGCGCTGTGCTGACTGAGATGTACACCCATGCTGAGCACCTGCAGAAGACCACCGAGGTCAAGACCAGAGGATATGGTCTGTCAATGAACTATTCCCCGGATCCCAGAACATACGGCTCCGCTAACGGCTGCCCACCCTGCTGCACAGGCGTGCTCGAGGCTAATCTGAACAGCAACGTAATCGGCGTGGCCCACATCGGATGGCTCTCCCGCGACCCAATGGCTGATAACCAGCTCAAGGGACGCCATGCTGAGTACGGCAGATCCGTCGAGGACCTCACTGGTGTCTTCTCCATCGAGAAGTTCATCCAGCTCTGGGGCAATTCCACATGCGGCGCAATCAGCGTTGACTGGCTGCCCTGCGTGTAAATAAAGCAAAACTTGAAAGCATTGGAATCAGGCTCCAGGTCGGTTAAGGCCTGGAGTTCTATTTTCTTTTCTCTCTCTTGCTAATGACATAGGCATTATGGAGCCGATCTGGGCATGATGCAAAAGAGGATCTGTTCCGATCGCCAAAACACAAAAATCAAACTGCGCGCGGCCACCCCACCCTAAAGGATGGGGTATGCTTCGGGCCGCGCGCCCGAACGCCCGGTTTTATGGATTCCGGAAATCGTCGAGTCTTCGTTGACTAGATTCCTTTGATCAGCATGATTGTATCTTTGCTTTCGGTTTCCCTGAGATTCCTTAATATAGTGCTTGATTGTATCAGCCGTTACATTACCAACGGATCGGAAGAACTTGCCACCTGACCATAGGCGTCCACCCCAATAGCGTTTCTTCAATTCAGGATGAAGCTCGAACAATCTATGCGAACTGGTTCCTTTCAAATATTGAACGACTTTGGATAGAGAGATGCTTGGGCGGAATTCCAGGAACAAGTGAACATGATCCTCTACAATTTCTATGGCATGAATTATATAGCCTTGCTCCATGCAAATATTTAGAGGATCAACTCGCAATCCTTTTTAACTCGCCTATCGCAGAATATTTTGTATCGATACTTGGGCACCAATACGATGTGGTAGGTGATTTGACCATAGCCATGGCTGAAGCTGCGCAATTCCAACGCTTATCACATCCTAGCCACAGGTGGGTGGCACCACTTGTGGCTAAGGTGCCAAGTATAACCTCATCTTAAAAGAAGCAAATGTTTTATCGATTTAAGAAAGCATGAAGAACGGGCGAGGGTTCACTTCATCCCCGACCTGAAGGTCGGGGTATTCGTGACCCTCCGCACTCCCGATGTAATCAAACGCAAGAAGTGGCTACCAATCCTGATAAATATACTCTATTCTGCTCGATAAGTTTATATGCCATAAATCCAATGGGAAGTCTTGTGCCTGAAAATCACACTCAATGGTCTATTTGGATTCATGGAATCAGGCTCCTCACACCGGACCGGGCATCTTTTACCTATTCGGCAAGATGCCTTAACACAAGCCCGGAGGGAATGGTTTCATCTTTTATGGTGAGACAGTTCCTTGCTTTTAGCCCGGAGTTTTGCGGTCAAGTCGGGGTGATGTACTGAGGGATCTTTTGTTGCTGCCTGAGTGCAGCCTTCGATCCTCATATACAGGAGGTGGGAAAGAAATGAGAAAGATGATAGCAGTTTTGGTTATTATCGCCATGGCCGTAGTAGGCATGGCCGGTGCAGCCAACTACATGTACGAGAAGGCATCGGTCAAGGGCGTAGGATACAAGAACGTAGAGATGATCATTTCCACCCAGACTGGCTTTGAGGGCCAGAAGCTGGTAGAGAAGGAGTCCGGCTCCGGTAACGTCATCACCGAGAGGACAGAGCTCGAGGCCGAGAGGCAGCTGCAGAGAGGCGGCGTCCCAGTTGGAGCGGAAAAGGTTAATGGCAATCCTGCCCAATGGTTAGATAAAAATGGGAAGGTTATCGGGAAAGCTATACCAGATCCCAGACGTGGCGGATACAAGACCGATGTCATGAAGACCGATGATGGGAAAGTACCTGTTCCAAATTACGCTGTATTTGATCCTGAGCAGGCAGCAGGCTGGGGCGAGACCATCTGCGCATTCCCAACCGGCGTAGGCTGCCCCATGGATTACATCAACTTCACCAAGGAAGCTGAGTTCGAGTACATGCCCGTTTCTTACCAGACCGGCACATACGACCAGAAGTGGGTGGAGAAACTGTGCGTACAGAACTACAGAATCGGCGCTGTGCTGACTGAGATGTACACCCATGCTGAGCACCTGCAGAAGACCACCGAGGTCAAGACCAGAGGATATGGTCTGTCAATGAACTATTCCCCGGATCCCAGAACATACGGCTCCGCTAACGGCTGCCCACCCTGCTGCACAGGCGTGCTCGAGGCTAATCTGAACAGCAACGTCATCGGCGTGGCCCACATCGGATGGCTCTCCCGCGACCCCATGGCTGATAGCCAGCTCAAGGGACGCCATGCTGAGTACGGCAGATCCGTCGAGGACCTCACTGGTGTCTTCTCCATCGAGAAGTTCATCCAGCTTTGGGGCAACTCCACATGCGGCGCAATCAGCGTTGACTGGCTGCCCTGCGTGTAAATAAAGCAATACTGAAAAGATGGAAAAGGGCTCCCGGACATTGGCCGGGAATCCCTTGCCTTTTGTTTTTTGCAATCATTTTTATTATGGCATCATCATAACTGCCCGGTCGATTTTGGGAAAGAATAGTCCTATGGCCCAGGCTTGGCTCTTCAATCTGGAAATTCTAATCCTTCTCCTCTCTCCTCATCCCTGCCAGGCAGCTTGCCAGCATAACCGGCCCGTCAAACCCTCCCCTGGCCCGGCTGGAATCTATGAAGACCCTGTCCATCAGCACCGGGGCTCCGTAGGACTGTGCACCGCATAAGAGCAGCAGCGTGCGAAAGATGAGGTTGCCGGAGACTCCCTCCGGCGCGATGATTATGTCGTCCCCCCGGCAGCTTTCAATCAATATTCCTTTGTGCTCTGCCGCGAGACCTGCCTCTCTGGCCCTGGACGCTATGAGCTCCCCATCGACAAGGCTGCGATCAACACGCTCAGAGCGTCCCCGGTCCTCCATCCGCCCGCCTGAGAGGACGGCTGAGCTTGGCGACACTCCCAAATCCTGCAGCAGCCGTGCCCCGCCAAGCAGCAGTTCGAGGCGGTCGGCCATGCTCTCTCCTTCATCTATGCCCACCGGCCCCAGCAGAAAGGACCAGCCGGATAGCTCCAGCAGGGCCAGGCGCCTCACCTGGATGCCGAACTGCTCAGACAGCGCCCGCATGGTCCGCCCGGCGGGCAGGTTTCCCCGCACCGCTCCCTCGACCTCTCCGTCTGCCAGAAGGCGCACCAGCTCCTTCCAGGGCACCGGACTGGGGACGCACTCCAGATTGCAGTTGCATCCCGGATCGCCCACCAGCAGGAGATCGGCATACTCCCGGGACGATTCCAGAGATGCTATCAGAGCAGCATCCGCATTCCAGATTCCTATGCCGATGCGAGCCCTCCTGGCCCTGGCTTTCTCCTTCAAGGATGGTATAAAGAGCGAGTCCATATCAGTGAATCCCGGTCACGCACTCCTTCTCCAGGTCGAAGAGAACCGTCTGATCTGCCCCCTGACATATGATCAGCTTTCTCTCTTCCGTCACCCGGCCGATGGCCCGGGCTATAAGGCCGCGCCTGGCGAAAACCTCCAGAACAGCCGGGGCTTTCTCCGCCTGGGCCGTGACCACAAATCCCATTCCCGGATACATCTTCAGCCAGGCGGAGAGGTCCATTCCCCTGGGACGGGCAATGGCCTCCAAATCCACCACCGCACCAACCTTGCTGCTCTCAAGAAGCATGCCCAGTGTGCCCAGCAGGCCGGGATTGCTGATGTCCTTTCCCGCCCTTACCAGCCCCTTCTCTCCCAGCTCCTGCATCGATCCCAACTGAAAGAGAAGGGTCTGGCGATCCTTAAAGCTGGTGGAGTCGAAGTTTATGGCGAACCTGGGATGAGGCTGGCCGTCCAGATCTGCTGCCGCAACCACCACATCCCCGGCCTGGGCGGTGCTGCTCAGAATCAGGCCGCTCTTCTTGGCCTTGCCCAATATGGCCACATCCAGGGCATTGTAGGGCGTATCAGGGTGGAGGTGGCCTCCGATGATAGGAACGCAAAATTTCTCTATGGCCTTCTTCATGCCCTGCAGGACTTTGGTGGCGACGGCATCATCTCCCACAGAGAGAACATCCACCATGGCCACAGGCCAGCCACCCATGGCAGCGATGTCATGGACATTGACCAGGACAGAGCAGTAGCCTGACCATTCTGGATCCACCTCCATGAGCTTGGACCAGATACCATCTGCAGCCAGGAGCATGACCTCATCCCCGTCGTCGATCACCGCCGCATCCTCTCCAAAAGAGGCTATGATGCGCTCGGACTCTACAGGAAAAAATCGCATGATGCTGCCTATCTGCTTTTTGCGGGTAATTCCCACAAATCCACGCAGCTCGGATGCCAGAGTCTCCAGATTCATCAGAGCCAGGTTTGAGCTCTGGTCAAAAATAGATGACGCCTTGATGAGGGTGAAAGCCTCATAGCTTTGTTTTCAATGGCACAAATTTATCCTTCTATTCCTTAGGGATTTTGCACAAGAAGAATAACACTAATAAATATTATGTAATTTCTTTGATATCGAAATTTTAAAACAGTACAAAGAATAATAATTTATTCATCTTGAATCCTAGCATTAAACGGCATGCTAAGTGAGATGTTCCATTGGAAGCAAAGGGGTTGAATGATAAGACCAATGCAGGTGTTATACAAAACTGCTATGGGTGAGACGCCTGGATGCAATGAGCACGCGTATTAAAGTGACAAGAAAAAGCTAAAAAATTAGATCCAATCTTCTCAAGATGTACCCTGGATAGAACCTAAGTCGATGCATTCCTCTTTTCAGACAAGGCTTTAGATGATGTCGATGGATCTCGATATACGGCTGATCAGCCTGGATGACATGCCGCCATGCCCGCTTATTCAGCCATCCTGGCTATCCCGCCCTGCACTGCCACCCTTAAAGATCCATATCTGCTGAATGGCGGTCTAAGGAAGCTCCAGGAACCATCTCTCTGGGCCCGCACCAGTGGATCATAATATTCAATATACCAGGACCCATTGCCGGATAAGCTGGCATTGACCGCCACGGCATAAGCCCTCCAGCGAAAGATCTTCACAGGGGAGAGGCCCTCCGCTGCATCCAGAGCCTCTTCGGCCTCTTTTATCTGAGAGGGCGCCGTCAGTCTGGGAAATGCCTGCCCGGATGAAGCGGTACCGTTCACCAGGTCATAACTGGAAATAAGATAACTGTCTCCTTCTTCCTGCAAAGCAGCCCAGGAGAACAGACCTGGCATAGGATAGATCGATGCATTCCTGCCTGCGAACTCCTCCTCTGCCGCCATTTTCCCCTCCATCCTGATCCCTCCCACCAGCATCAAGAAGATCAGAAATATAATAAACAGATTCTTTTTCCTGTGAATGGCGGGCCGGCTACGCAGCAATCCCGCCAGGATCAGGATGGCAGCCACCAGCACCACCGGCTCTATCTGGTAGAATAGATCCGCCGAATAGCGCATGGACTGAAAAGGGAAAAAGAGTGGAACGCCCCTGGTGGTGGCATAGTCCAGCAACAGATGAAGGGCCACCCCGGCCCAGACCAGCCCCAGGCTGCGGTGGGAGAATTCGAGATCCAAATCATAGCGCCTCCGGAGACCCTTGAACAGGGGCATCGCAGCCAGATATAAGACCAGCAGCCCGAAAAGAGCACCGAAAAAAAAGGCTATGGGTCATCCCCCGGTGAAACATCAGCAGATAGGGCGGCAGGATGCTCCCGGCCCAGGAGAATAGGACATCCAGATCGGGAGCGATTCCGCCCAAAACCAGAGCCGCCATCCACCTCCGCTCCCATCCCAGGCTGCTTGCCAGCAGATACGGCAGAAGGGCATGAGTAAAGAAATCCATCTTACTTCTCTGACCTTTGCCGCTATTTTTCTCTTATGGCAGGAAGGAGACAGCAGGGGCAATGCCAGCCGCAGGAGATGGGGACCGTGACCGCCGCCCCACTTTTGCCGCCGAAGCTCGCACCCTGAATTGCAATCTCATGCTGTAAGATTCATGCGGCTCGTCTGTATCATATCGCTGATATTGCTCAAATTCAGTGTTCTCAGGTTGCCCGGTTCCAATGAGCTGCTCATATTGCCTAGCTGCAATTTGCTGCCCAGATTGCCCGGATCCATTGAGCGGCTCATATTGCCTAATTGCAGTTTGCTGCTCAGGTTGCCCGGCTCCAATGAGTTGCTCATATTGCCTAGCTGCAATTTGCTGCCCAGATTGCCCGGCTCCAATGAGCTGCTCATATTGCCTAATTGCAGTTGGCTGCTCAGGTTGCCCGGCTGCAATTCTCCGCTCATGTCTGCTATGGAGTCCATCTCTTCCATGCGGGCCGTATCCAGTGCAACATTGACGCCGGTCTGGGGGTAGGGCATGATCACCAGGCAAGGGCCCCTGTCGCTCTCCCGGGAGAAGAATGCTATCTCAGCGCTGCTGTTGCTGAATGCCTGCAACAGAAAGGATATACGATCTCCCTCAGCCCCGGCATCCTGCAACTTCTTGGAGACATCAAAGGCGAAAACGGTATCCCCATCCGTATTGCTGCTATAGGCAGTGGCATCATTATTTTTGACGATATTCCAGGCGGGAAGAAGGTTGATCAGGAATGTGGTATAATCGGAACTCTCATTCCAGGCCGAGCCTATGGTCACCAATGTCGCCATAACCGGATCGCTTCCCTTCCTGATTGACTCCGCCTTGAGCAGCAACACCGCCATATCATCCTGGCTCAGGTTGATATCAGAGATATCGAATTGAATCGCCGGTACCCCGGGATAGCTGATCTCGCGGGTCAGGTTGTCCAAGGTCTGGTTGTTTTCCACCACATCGATGCTGCAGAGCAGGAAATCGCTCTGGTTGAAAACAGATAGACTGTTCTCCCCCATATTGATGTAAACATCCTCTGAGGCAGGAATAACAGTAAGATTGCCCTCCGCCTGGCCGGCAAGAACTGCTGCCAGTAGCAAGAGCACCATCCCCCTTATTGGCCTATGCATAATCAATCTCCCTCTTTTGCACTTGACCCTAGGTTATTAATGGATTCATATTTAAAATATATGTTTTTACATGAAGTCCGCCAGACCGGTCTGTCTGGCTTTGTCGTTCTTGAAAAGGGAGTCTATCTCCATCTTTAATAGCTGCAGCCTCTGTTTGGTATAGCTGCTCACCCCATACTCCTCAGCCACCTTTATGGAGACGTCCAGATACTTTCGCACGCTTCCCTCGTGAACCGTGAGAATTATCCTGCCCCCACATCTGGGACAGGTCTCTTTCAGGGGAGGGCGACGGTATTTGGCACCGCACTTGACGCAGCGGACCTTCTGCTTGGAGAAGGCATGCAGATTGCCGATGAGATCAGGCAGGAAATGGGAGTTGATCACCCTCTCCGCCACGTCCTGCTCGTCCACAGCCCGGATCAGGCGGGCCAGCTCCAGCTGGGCATCCATCTTGTCGATCATTGTCTCCAGGGTCTTGTAGGCGCTGTTCTTGGGGCCGGCGGCGATATCCTCTGTGTTATGGCTGAAGCGAAATCCGGTGTACTGAGAATCACTGCCCAGCCTCTGGGAGACCAGATCGAATTTGGCCTCCAGCTCCTTGGGGCTGGCATTCTTCAGGCTGGCCTCATAGAACTCCAGAGGATAGACCGGGGTTAAATCCAGATTGTGGGCCTCCTTGTCCACCTCCATGGGGTTTAGAACTGTGGTCATGACCAGGCAGGCATCCATCTTCCCTCCCCTCTTCTGGGGCAGGTAGGACATGGAGAAGTTCAGCAGGGCATCCATGAGCAGCATCACGCAATCCTCGTCCCCGTCGCAGTTGCGACGCTTGGCGGCATGAAAGAAGGGATGGCCGAATCCGGCGGAGGCGGGGCTGTAGCCTATTAGCCGGCAGAGTACTCCCGCCGAGGTATGGGGGGCCAGGCCCACCATGAGGGTGCCTATGAGGTCTTTCGGGCTTTCCGCCCGGTAGAAGGGCTCCAGCCCGTAGAACTTGACCAGAAGATCATCCACGAACTGGGCCGTCTTGAGCAGATATGCTCCGGCATCATGAGAGAGGATGATATCCTGCACCCGCAGCTCGCAGACCTGGGCGGGATCGATGAGAGGCAGGCCGTTCATATCCAGCTCGTATCCTAGCTCCACGAGCCTCTCCGGGCTCGTGCCTATCTCATCAGGCCGGAAATGGGTGAGGGGCAGATCGGTAAGATCGTAACGCACTGTGCCGTCCTTGAATATGTTGATGCCGTGCTTGGCCCGCAGTATTCCCTTCTCCAATGGCTCGGGGGTCTTATCCCGGGAGGAGAGGCCCAGAACGCCCTTAAGGGCCTCCGGCTCGCGCTCTTCCAACCCCTCCAGAGCCTGATGGTAGAGCCTCTTTACATCGATCTGCATGCTGGATGCAGCCGAGGTCTCTTCTCCGCATCTGGGGCATTTCTCCGGGGCGGGGATGCCGCAGCTTTTGCAGACTCTCATCTTCTCCGTATGGCTGCCGCAATCGCATCGGAAGGCAAAGCCCTCCTTTTTGCAACTCTTGCACACCCTTCTCTCTATCTCCACATTGATCTTGCCTGTGGCATTGCCAGTGCTGTGCTTGGCTGCTTCCTGAATGGAGCGGGACTTTCCCCCCTCCTCGCCGGCAGGAAATAGCACATGGGGGGGAGGGCGCATCAGCCTTATGTCCGACTTCTCCGGGCGGCCCATGCGGGCACCGATGCGGGATGGTGCCCTGGCCCGGACGAGCAGGCCGGACACCCTATTTACCGCATCCAGCGCCGAGCCCTGCTCAGGGCTCTCCGATTCTGACGGGCCTGCCCCCCTTTCGTCTTCATAAGACCGGGCCAGGGGACTCTTTCTCAGGCCCGAGCCGGACTCGGGGTCGGCCTCCAGCCCCAGGCAGAGCAGGAAGGGCAGGGGGTCCTCGACTATGATCCTACCATCCCTGACCTTATGACGCAGCAGAATACATTCCAGTGCCTCCTTGGCCACTAAGGGAAGGACAAGCCGGCCTGCCTCAAGCCTGCCTTGAGACAGAGCCAGAGAGGCCAGCCGCTCATAGTCGGTTTGAGGGAGATCATGCCATAGATAGGTATGAGCCGGATGGAGGGGCACGCCATAGCGGCGGGATAACTCTATCGCCTCCGCTCCGCCGATACTCTCCAGGCCCCTGGGATCGCCTCCGGCTTTCTCCAGCTCCTCAGCCCACCATTCCCAGACATAGGAGGCAGGCGCCAGAGGACGGTTGTTCTCCAAAAACTCGCCGTAGCTTATCAGTATCTCTCCCAGGTCCAGGATCTTGGAGACATGGGCTTTGAGAGCGGCCTGAATGGAGCGGGGATCATTGCAGCTGACCGGCATCCATTCCAGAATATCGCTGTCGGAATCGAACCGGACCACATCGCCGTTCAGAAGCCGCACCGTGGGCCCCTCAATGGAGCTGACCGGCGCTACGGCTGCCGCCTTTCCCGGCTGCTCCACCTTGATCTGGGTTCCCGCCGCCATGAACTCGCCCAGGAGCAGCATGGAGGCGGGATTGATCCCTGCCGCAGCAAGGCCGGTATTCCTGGCCCGGCCGTAGCGCAGCCGAAAGCCCCCCGGACGGGAGGGATGAGAGAAGACGGGACGGCCGGCGATGAGGTCGCGCAGGAACTTGGGGCTGGAGTCCCCACCATCCTTCTTGGCCTCGGCCAGGCTGTCCAGCCACTCCCATCCCGAGATCTGAAGCTTGGAGACATGCTTCTTCAGCTTTGGCCGCTTCAAAGCTATGCCCTCCGCCGAGACCAGGGCGATCCCTCCCCTTACCCGGTTGGTCTCAATCCTGGGCAGATCCCGGTATCCTGAGACCTCCTCCTCTTCTGTGGGCTCACCATCGATGCATATGGGGCAGTTTCGCACTATGGTCCGGATCTCGTCATCGGAAGGAGAGTATTGCAGTCCCGCCACCCGCTTGTAAA
>Ga0208197_1002533_pt1 | contig 16017 bp, 18 predicted proteins | sample AD_JPNNA4_MetaG_FD_184444 | JGI IMG/M metagenome (GOLD analysis project Ga0208197, IMG submission 184444) | Active sludge microbial communities of municipal wastewater-treating anaerobic digesters from Japan - AD_JPNNA4_MetaG (SPAdes) (version 2) | ecosystem: Engineered > Bioreactor > Anaerobic...
TTTAAGGTTAATAATCTTAAAGATCGCGGATTTTTTAGGCTGGCGTAGGGTATTCGCCTTGCAACCTGGCTGCCTTTTTGCTAGAATCCAATCATCGCCGGGAGGGATACCCGGCGCTCCGTGCCAAGCTCCTGGGCGGTCCTCCGCCCTGCTCGATCGTTTATATTGGCGACAATGGAATTCCACTGCAAAAGCAGTGGTTTTCTGTCCCTTCGTGTTGCCTGTGACCGGCATGGAATTTTTGAGAACGAGGAAGGTGCGCATGAACGCCGAACAAGCCTGGCAGGTCGCTCTTGACCAACTGCAGCGTGAAATGTCCAAAGCATCCTACGATACCTGGGTGCGCTCCACGGAGCTTGTCTCCTGCGAAGGGGATGTGTTCACCGTGGGCGTGCAAAACGCCTTTGCCCGCGACTGGCTGGACACCCGCCTGACTGGTGCAGTGGAGGAAAAGCTGACCGGCATGCTCCAGCGCCCGCAGACAGTCCAGTTTGTGGTGCTACACCAGGACGATTCCGATGCAGTGGATGAACCTGCCAGCCCGGAACGGCAAATCCCTGTATCGCGCCCGCCTTCCCCATTTAACAGCCGCTACATGTTTGAAAATTTCGTGGTGGGCAGCAGCAACCGGCTGGCGCACGCCGCCTGCATGGCAGTGGCGGAATCTCCCGCCCATGCCTACAACCCGCTCTTCCTCTACGGCGGTGTGGGGCTTGGCAAAACCCACCTGCTGCATGCCATTGGCAGCCAGGCTTATCAGCAGGGCTTGCAGGTGTTGTATGTCTCAGCGGAGGATTTTACCAACGACCTGATCAATGCCATCCGCACCCACAACACTATGGCATTCCGCGAGCGCTACCGCTCGATGGACGTCCTGCTGATTGACGACATCCAGTTTATTGCCGGAAAAGAATCCACCCAGGAGGAATTTTTCCACACCTTTAACACCCTGCATGGGCAGGAAAAGCAGATCGTGATGACCTCCGACCGACCGCCCAAGGCGATGGGTTCGCTGGAGGAACGGCTGCGCTCCCGCTTTGAGTGGGGTCTGATCGTGGACATCCAGCCGCCCGACTTGGAAACCCGCATTGCCATCCTGCGCTCCAAGGCGGACCGCGCCGGGAGGGATGTGCCCCAGCCCATCCTGGAGATGATTGCCCAGGCGGTCCAATCCAACATCCGCGAACTGGAAGGCTCGCTGACCCGCGTGCTGGCATATGCCGACCTGAGCGGTCTGCCGCTGACCATGGACCTGGTCAAGACCGCCCTGGTGGACCTGCTGCCGCAGCGCCGGGCGGTGGAGCCGCGCCGGGTGGTGGAGATGGTTGCCAACGCCTTTGGATTGACCAGCGCCGAACTGACCGGGCGCGGCCGCACCCGCGAGGTGGCACTGCCCCGCCAGGTGGCAATGTACCTGCTGCGCGAGGAAGGCAACGTTTCCCTGCCGCAGATTGGCGAAATGCTGGGCGGGCGCGATCATACCACCGTCATGTATGCCTGCGAGAAGGTGGCGGACATGATGGAACGCGACGACCGCCTGCGCCGCCAGGTTGTCCGCATCCGTGAAGAACTATACGGAAGCCGAGCCGGGTTCTAGGGGAACCCCCGGCATCTTTTTGTCCCTGCAAGGCGTTTGATCACAAAGCACCGGGGGTGTCATCCGCATCGGTGTGGTGAGATCTGATTCCTTCCTGCAGCCCATCCCTGCAAGGTGGTGGCGGGAAGGGTACAGTCATCCCTGCTGCTCTTTCCGCTCCATCCGCCAGGCAGCCACGAACAGGATGGCAGGCGTGGCAATCATCACCCAGAGGATGAGGAAGCCAATCATCCAGTTGCCCTTCAGAATCACCCAGGCAATTTCCCGGATGAACAGCATGACAAGGGTAAAAATCCCCCCAGCAAGCTCCCATCGCCACGCCAGCAGTAAACCCGCCAGCGCCAGCCCGGTCAGGCTGAGGAGAAACGCATCCACGGGAGCAACCTGTTGCAAATCCCCGGATTGCGGGTCGAGGATTTTCAGGATCCAGAAGATTACCACCAGCACACCCAGGATGCGGGCAAGCCAGCGAATGGTTTTGATTCTTTGGGTCGCTTGTTTTTTGTGCAGCATGCCTGCCTCCAAGGAATGAATGGCGGTTTCCATCATTCTATACCCAAACCACCATCAGCGGGGGAAAGGTGACACGTGCAACGCCCGGAAGGGGACATTTGGCGGCAGGGTTCGCGGTATAATCAGGCTTGAAGATCAATTCCGCAACAGGAGCCAACCATGGATCGAAAAATTCGTGTCTTGATTGCCAAACCCGGGCTCGACGGTCACGACCGCGGCGCCAAGGTCATCACCCGGGCGCTGCGCGATGCCGGCATGGAGGTCATCTACACCGGGCTGCGGCAGACGCCGGAAATGATTGCGGAAGCCGCCCTGCAGGAGGACGTGGACGCCGTGGGGCTGTCCATCCTGTCCGGCGCACACATGGCGCTGGTCCCCCGGGTGATGGAACTGCTGCGCGCCAACGGGCAGGAGGATGTGCTGGTCTTTGTGGGCGGCATCATCCCCGAAGAGGACGTCCCCCCGCTGCTGGAAATGGGCGTGCATGCCGTTTATGGACCCGGCACCCCCACCGGCGCGGTGGCGGAAGATATTCAGAAATCCGTGGCGGCACGCGCCGCCTGATTGCATGGACCTGGCAGATTCCGTTCTGCAAGGCGAGCGGCTGGCACTGGCGCGCCTGATCACGCAGGTGGAGAACCAGACCACGGCGGGCAGGCGGGCGCTGGACCGGTTGTTCCCCCACACCGGCAAGGCGCACCTGGTGGGCGTCACCGGGTCGCCGGGGGCGGGCAAGTCCTCGCTGGTCAACAAGCTGGCGCTGGCGTTCCGCCACCCAGCTACAGGCGAGCCGCCCCGGCGGGTGGCAATCGTGGCGGTGGATCCCTCCAGCCCGTTCACTGGCGGCGCAGTACTGGGCGACCGGGTGCGGATGCGCGACCTTGCGGGCGATCCCGGCATTTTCATCCGCTCGATGGCATCACGCGGGGCGCTGGGCGGGCTGTCTGCCAGCACGGCTGCCGTGGTGCAGGTGCTGGATGCTGCCGGGTTTGACCTGGTGCTGATCGAGACAGTCGGCGCCGGGCAGTCGGAGGTGGATATTGCCCGGCTGGCGCATACCACCATCGTGGTGGAAGCGCCCGGCATGGGCGATGACATCCAGGCAATTAAAGCCGGCATCCTGGAGATTGCCGATATACTGGTGGTCAACAAGGCGGACAAAACCGGCGTGGAGCATACCGAGCGCGCCCTGCGGGCAATGCTGGAGCTGGCGCGCCCGGAAAAAATGCCATACACCGGCAGCCAGCACTCTCCCCAGCATGAGGAACTGGACGAAAACGAATGGTGGATGCCGCCCGTCCTGCGGGTGATTGCCACCGAGGGCGCCGGAATCCGCGAGGTGGCGCAGGCAATCCGCGACCACGGTGAATTTTTACGCCATACCGGGTTGTGGGTGCAGCGGGACCGGGAACGGCTGGAATCGGAACTGCAAACCCTGATTCGCTCGGTGTTGATGTACCGCTGGCGCCGGGGGGTTTCGGAAGACCTGTACCAGGATGTGCTCACCCGGCTGGTGGAACGCTCGCTCTCGCCCTACCAGGCGGTGGATGAACTGGTGGGCATGCCGGTGGAGTGATTTTGCACCGCAACGGAGATGGGCAAAACTCAGCGCGGACAGGGTGGAAATGAAATGAACCGTCCGCCTTTTCCGGCACTTATCCTGGCAGCCATCCTGCTTACCGCATGCACACCCGTGCTCCCCGCAGCGTCCACGCCTGCACCAATCCCAACTGCCAGCCATTCATTCCCTCCTGCCACACCAACTCCAACCTCCCTATCCATCACACCAACCACCGTCTTCCTGGAGAACGGGCTTGTTTGGACAGAATGTATCGTACCGGACCGGGAGTATTCCTCGACCAGCCGGGATCTGTCGATTCTTAAAAAGTGCGCCAAACCACCCGGGTGGAGTGATGCGGATGCCGGAATGATGGGGGAGCGGGTGAAACGGGAGACCGGTTTTTATGATTTGCAAATCAGTATTGGGACTGATGACTACGAAGCAAACTTTGTGGACCGGAGCGAGGTTGGTTATATTTATCAACTCACCAAAAACGGGGATGTGCTTCTTCAAGCCACTGCCCAATTTACTACGTACGATCCCAATCTGAATTTATGGAACATGGATGGGACCCTCGTATGGGAGCTGGGCGGCATGCAGCCGGTCATCTTTGTGGACGGGGAAAACCTCAACGAAACATACCGGCTGGAGGGATCCTATTTTCCTTATCAAATCAACGGGAATTTGATCTTTGTTGCCCGAAAAAATGGCAGGTATTCGATTGTGTATGACGGGAAATTCACCGGACCCGAATTTGATGCCATTGAAATGGCGTATTGCTGCGCGATGGTGCCGCTGGTTCGGGGGAGCGGACAGTACTGGTTTGTGGGCAGCCGGGAAGGGAAAACATACCTGGTTTCCATCCGCTAGGGCGATCCATCCCCGCCCTGCCCATTCGAGCCGACCACAGCGGTTGTCATTGCAAGGCGTAGCCGAAGCAATCCCTGTTTTTTGTAGGGGCGAGGCAGACCTCTCATAATCACGGTATGAAGGGTTCTGCCTCGCCCTTACATCCAGACAAGCAGCGTGGTGCCCTGCCCCTGCGCCCCGACCGCGGCGTTCTGTGCCGACCCAATCCCTGTATTTTGTAGGGGCGAGGCATCCGGAAACGGCGTAACCGGTGAACCAACACATCTCATGCCGGATGCTCACCTGCACTGCACCAAACGCAGTGCGGTGCAAGTGTCGCCCCTACCGCATGGTACACAGTGCGGTGCAAGTGTCACCCCCCCATGTCATTGCGAGGCGCAGCCGAAGCAATCTGGTGGTAACAAAAATGGGATTGCCACGCCCCCTGCGGGGGCTCGCAATGACAGGCGGGCAGGGATGAGTCCTGCCCCTGCCTGCGGCGCGCATTGCGGTCGGGTGTGCAGGGGCAAAAACAGGCGGGATCCTGCCGGCTATTTTGCAAATATAAAAAACAACGCGATCGCCGCCGGAATGATGAAGAATCCGATCACCATGAAAGGACCGAAGCAGCCACCCTGTTCATCCACCGGTTTGTGACCACGCTTCCCATACGCCTCCTGTGTACTGATCACCGTGGCGGATTCGTGGATCACATGATGGATATGATACACACTCTCGTCGTTGCCAAACATCACCCGGTGGCAGGAATTGCATTCCGCCTTGTCGAGATGGGTCGATTTCAGGATCGGCTCATCATCATTGCTGCCGCCCATGCCAACAACCAGGTCTACATACTTGCTATGAAACAGGATGGACTTGCTGCCGCAATGGGGGCAGCCTTCCTCCGCCCATTTTTTTAATGCCCGGTCCGGATTGATCTTCTCTTTGTACAGCATGATTCCCCAAAAGATACACAGTAAAAAGAGAAACAGGATTGCCCATGCCTTAAAATTTACATCCGGGGACGCCAGGACGCTGCCCGGCAGGATGGTGGAAAGAACTGCACTCAGGTTCATGAAATTTACTCCGGTCTTTTTCAATGATGGCTTGTTGCTGGATTCCTCCGGAGACATTCCACCGGGCAGCAGTGGGGTTAAGTATAGCACGGCTTGACCCGGAGAAACGCTTCCCCAATCCGCAAAATTGCCCCTTGCATTTCCCCTGCCTTTCTGCTATACTACCTTATAGATAATTATTATCAATAACAAATAATTATCCATAAGGAAACCATGGAAGACAGACTGCAAACCCTCGTTCAGAAAATCCGGCAGCACGGGCACCGGCTGACCCCCCAGCGGATGGCAATCCTGCGCATCCTGGCGGACAGCACCGGTCACCCCACCGTTGAGCAGGTGTACGAACAGGTGCGGGCGCAGTTCCCCATGACCAGCCTGGCAACCGTCTACAAGACGGTGACGCTCCTCAAGGAGGAAGGCGAAATCCTGGAGCTGTCGTTTGGGGGCGAATCCAGCCGGTACGACGGGCACAACCCCCAGCCCCACCCCCACCTGATCTGCATCCGCTGCGGCACCATCCTCGACCCCGACCTGGCACTCTTCAACGACCTGCCGCGCGAGATCTGCGACAAGTATGGCTTCCAGATGGTCAATCACCGGGTCGATTTTTTTGGCATCTGCCCGGCGTGCCAGCAGGCACAATCCGTATCCACCACTTCAACCCCCCAGGGAAAGGAACAGGAGTTTTGAAATGGCGAAGAAAGACAAGACGTTAACGACCAGCTTTGGTCAACCGGTCAGCGATGACCAGAACAGCCTGACCGCGGGCAATCCGGGTCCGGTATTGATGCAGGATGTTCACCTGCTGGAAAAACTGGCGCACTTCGACCGGGAGCGCATCCCGGAGCGCGTGGTGCATGCCAAGGGCGCAGGCGCACACGGCTACTTTGAAGCATCCGCCGATATGAGCCAGTACACCCGGGCGGCGTTCCTCTCGGAAGCGGGCAAAAAGACGGAAGTCTTTGTGCGCTTTTCCACCGTGGGCGGCGAGAAGGGTTCCGCCGATTCCGAACGCGACCCGCGCGGGTTTGCGGTCAAGTTTTACACCGAGGAAGGCAACTACGACATGGTGGGGAACAACACCCCGGTCTTTTTCATCCGGGATGCCATCAAATTCCCCGATTTTATCCACACCCAGAAGCGCAACCCCGTCACCAACCTGAAGGACCCCGACATGTTCTGGGATTTCCTCTCGCTGACGCCCGAATCGATCCACCAGGTCACGATTCTCTTCTCGGACCGGGGCACGCCGCGCACCTACCGCCACATGAACGGCTATTCCAGCCACACCTTCCTGTGGTACAACGCCAACGGGGACTATTACTGGGTGAAATACCACTTCAAGACCGAGCAGGGCATTCAGAACCTGACCGCCGCCGAAGCGGACGCCCTCAAGAGCAGCGATCCCGACCACGCCACCCGCGACCTGTTTGATGCAATTGCGCGGGGCGAATATCCCTCCTGGCGGGTGGAAGTGCAGATCATGACGCCCGAACAGGCGCTGGATTACCGCTTTGACCCCTTTGACATCACCCGGGTCTGGCCGCACGCCGATTTCCCGCCCATCACGATCGGGCGGATGGTGCTGGACCGCAACCCCGAGAATTACTTTAACGAGGTGGAGCAGTCCGCCTTCTCTCCGGCGAACTTTGTGCCGGGAATTGGACCCTCGCCCGACAAGCTGCTGCAGGGCAGGTTGTTCAGCTACCACGATACCCACCGCCACCGCCTGGGCACCAACTACGCCCAGCTGCCGGTGAACGCCCCCAAATCGGCGGCGCACACCTACCAGCGGGATGGATTTATGAACTTTGGCGGACCCGGCGCACCGAATTACTACCCCAACACCTTCAACGGACCCGCCCCCGACCCAACCAGCGGGGAACCCGTCCGCCCGGTGAGCGGTGCGATGGGTCGCCAGCCGCACAATCATCCCAACGATAACTTTGTGCAGACCGGTGCGCTCTACCGCGACGTGATGACTGCCACCGACCGCGATCACCTGGTTGGCAACATCGTTGGGCACCTGCGCAACGCTCAAAAACGCCTGCAGCTGCGCCAGACCGCCCTCTTCTACCTGGCGGATGCCGAATACGGGCGCCGCGTGGCGGAAGGATTGGGGCTGGACGTGAAGGAAGTACAGAAACTGGCGGCAATGAGCCAGGAAGAACGCGTCCGGGCGACGTCTTAAGGTATATAATGAATAACAACAATTGAAAACAAACCAACAAAAGGAGAAACCAATGTTAAGCAAACCTGTATATGACCTGTTGAACGAACAAATCACCCACGAGATGGCATCCGCCTACCTCTACCTGCAAATGGCTGCCTGGTTCGAAGACGCCAACCTGCCCGGCTTTGCCCACTGGATGAAGGTCCAGTTTGGCGAGGAGCAGGAGCACGCCATGAAATTCTTTGAATACATCCTCGACCAGGGCGGCAAGGTGGAACTGAAAGCCATCCCCGCTCCCGAAGCAAAGTTTGCCTCGCCGAAGGAAATCTTTGAAAAGACCCTGGCGCACGAAAAGCTGGTCACCAGCCTGATTTTGAAGATCTACGAAGCCGCCAAGGCGCAGAACGATGTGGCAACCGAAATCTTCCTGCAGTGGTTCATCAGCGAGCAGGTGGAAGAGGAAAAGAACGCTTCCACCATCCTGGACCTGTTGGAAAAAGTCGGCTCTTCGATGGGAGCGCTGTACCAGGTGGATCACAACCTGGGCAAGCGCGGCGAATAATCCCTGCTGCGGGCAATCAAACGAACGGTGCGGTCTGCATAGACCGCACCGTTTTGATTCCTTTTTGATTGGATATTAATTCGACCTTGATTCCAGCATGTTTCACGTGAAACATGGAAAACGGGATGGATTCCCGATGTTTCACGTGAAACGTCACAACTCCTGGCGGCGGAACAACAACACGCAGGCAGCCAGAGCCGCGGCAATCACCCCCAGGCAGACTGCCAGCGCCGCCCATGCCGGTTCGCCTGCACCCAGCGCCAGGTTTGCCGCCCACGCCAGCAAGCCGCCGGTCAGCACATCCTTCGCCGCCGGGATGATCTCCACCAGCGCCAGCAGGATGATCATCCCCAGCGCCAGCCCGCCGGATGTCAGCGGGGTGCGGCTGAGGGTGGATGCCAGCAGCCCCAGGGCGGCATAAACGCCAAAATACACCCACAGCAGCCCGTTCATCGCCAGCCACCCGCCTACCGGCAGCGGCTCAAACAGCAGGAATGTGTAATACCAGCCCGCCACGGCTGCCAGCAGCAGGGCAATGGCAAAGCAGAGCGCCAGCGCAGCCGCCTTGGCAAGCAGGAACGCCGTCCGGCTGAGCGGTTTTGCCAGCACCAGCGCCGCTGTGCCCTTATCCTTCTCGCCCGAGACCATCCCCATTGCCACCAGCACCGCCAGCAGCAGCCCAAACTGGGTCAGGTTCTTGAGGTACTGCGTCACGGCGTCCACCAGCGTGGGGGCGGGGATGATATCGGCAATAAATTCGGCGCCGGGAACCGTCTTCATAATTTCCGGCATGAACTTTGCCAGCAGCGGCGAAGCAAGCCCAAACACGAAGAACACCACGCAGATCAGCAGCAGCCGGTGGGTGCGGCGCTGTTCCAGCCACTCCTTGAAAAATGCCGTTTTCATGGCTGCACCGCCTCCTTTCCGTTCTCCACGATCCGCAGGAACACATCCTCCAGGGTGGGTTTCACCTGCTCGTAGCGGGTGAGCACCAGCCCGGCTGCCAGCACCCTGCCCGGCAGTTCCCGCTGGGCGGCGGGCAGGTTGCGGACGGCAACCGTCAGCCGCTGCCCGTCCACTTCCACGGCACCCGCCCACTCCTCCCGGCGGATTTCCTCCGCCAGGGGGTGCAGATCGGCGCCGTTTTCCACCTCCACCGCCAGCAGCGGCTTGGCGTAGCGCGCCACCAGGTCGGCGCGCGGCGCTTCCACCACCAGCCTGCCCCGGTCGAGGATGGCAACCGTGTCGCAGACCCGCTCCACGTCCGCCAGAATGTGGGTGGACATGAAGACGGTGCATTGCCCGCGCAGTCCCTCGATGAGGTTCAACACGTCCTTGCGCCCGGCGGGGTCGAGTGCGCTGGCGGGTTCGTCCAGCAGCAGAACCGGCGGACGGTGAAAGAGCGCCTGCGCCAGCCCCAGCCGCTGTTTCATGCCGCGCGAGTAGCCGCCCACGCGCCGCTTGCGCGCTTCGGTCAGACCGGTCTGTTCCAGCAGTTCATCCACCCGCCTGCGCCGCTCGGTGCCTGCTGCGCCGTGAATCCTGCCGACGTAATCCAGCACCTCGGCGCCGGTCATCCAGGGGTAAAAGGCGGGATCTTCGGGCAGGTAGCCAAAGCGGGCGTTGATCCCGGCGGATTTGCCCACTTCCAGCCCATCGAGCCATGCCTGCCCGCTGCTGGCATGTGCCAGCCCGGTGAGGATGCGCAGGGTGGTGGTCTTCCCGGCGCCGTTGGGACCCAGGAAGCCAAACACCGCACCCGGCTCCACCGCCAGCGTCAGCCCGTCCAGAGCCCGGAAGGAGCCAAACGACTTGACGAGGTTCTCGATGCGGATGGCACTCATGATTCCTCCCTGCCGAACAGGAGATAGGCGACGGGACCGAATATATTGACAAAGATGATGATGATTATCCACATCCACTTGGGACCGCGGGTGCGCTCACGCTTGAGCAGGTCCAGCAGGGCAAAGACCAGCAAGCCGAGCTGGATGACGATCAATGGGATGAGATAGGGGAGGTACTGCTGGATGATATCCATCCTGGTTCCTTTCCCGGGCGTTCAGCCCGTTATCATGCCTGCCGGGGCAGGGTTTTTCCCTTCAAGTTAAATACAGAGGGGACTGTTCAGCAGGAATTAAAAATACCGTAACGTGATTAAAAAGATATACTCATCATAACAACTCTTTTGGAAATGACAAATGAATGATCATTGTTATTGTGTGTATATCATGACAAATAGGTCGAATACGGTTCTCTATACGGGTGTAACCAGTGACTTGAAACGCAGGGTGGGTGAACATAAATCTGGTCTTGGGAGTGCTTTTACCAGGCGATACAAGGTCAACAGGCTGGTGTATTTTGAGTGTGGCACGGATATTCATGCTGCCATTTCCCGGGAGAAACAAATCAAGGCAGGGTCAAGACAAAAAAAGGAAGAATTGGTTGCCAGTATAAATCCTGATTGGAAAGACCTGGCTGAAGATTGGTAGTATCCAACCCTGTGTTTGAGATTGCTTCGTCGGCACAGGACGCCTCCTCGCAATGACATGGGGTACTTTGTCATTGCGAGACCCCGCAGGGGGCGTGGCAATCCCTCTTTTGCATCACCAGATTGCTTCGTCGGCACAGGACGCCTCCTCGCAATGACATGGGGTACTTTGTCATTGCGAGCCCCCGCAGGGGGCGTGGCAATCCCTCTTTTCCATCACCAGATTGCTTCGTCGGCACAGTACGCCTCCTCGCAATGACATGGGGTACTTTGTCATTGCGAGCCCCCGCAGGGGGCGTGGCAATCCCTCTTTTGCATCACCAGATTGCTTCGTCGGCACAGTACGCCTCCTCGCAATGACATGGGGTACTTTGTCATTGCGAGCCCCCGCAGGGGGCGTGGCAATCCCTCTTTTGCATCACCAGATTGCTTCGTCGGCACAGGACGCCTCCTCGCAATGACATGGGGTACTTTGTCATTGCGAGCCCCCGCAGGGGGCGTGGCAATCCCTCTTTTGCATCACCAGATTGCTTCGTCGGCACAGGACGCCTCCTCGCAATGACATGGGGGGTGGGATTGCTTCGGCTGCGCCTCGCAATGACATGGGGATTGCTTTACCCTTCCACCGGCGCATCGGGCGGGGCGGCAGGCGTGTCCAGGTCGCGCTGGGCGTTCTGCGCCATCGAAATCATCCCGCTCAAGCCGCCCAGGTTCATCGTATCCACCGCACTGGATGGCACAATCACCATGGCGCCTTTTTCCTTCAAGCCCTCAAAGAGCATATTCATCGCCCGCAGGTGCAGCGCCGTGGGGTTGTTGATGTATGCCCTGGAAGCCTCGGCAAAGCTGTGGGCAATCTGCTTTTCGGATTCGCCCAGGATGACGCGCGCCTGGCGTTCCCGCTCCGCCTGCGCCTGGCGGGACATGGCATCCTCCAGCGCCTGCGGGATGATCACATCGCGGATTTCCACCGATTGCACCGAAATGCCCCAAGGCGTGGTGCGTTCATCGATAATCTTCTGCAGTTCGGCGTCCATCTTGGCGCGCCCCACCAGGATATCCGCCAGCGGCATCTGCCCGATCACCTCGCGCAGCGCCGTCTGCGCCGCCCAGGTGATGGCAGCCTTGTAATCCTCCACCTCCAGGGCGGCTTTCTCGGCATCCCACACCACCCAGAAAAGCACCGCATCCACGTCCACCGGCACGGTGTCCTTGGTGAGTGTCTTCTCGGCATTGAACGGTGAAACCATCACACGGTGGTCAATCCAGATCGGCGTGGTGTCGATGATTGGAATCACCCAGAACAAGCCGGGACCCTTGAGGGCGCGGAACCTGCCCAGCCGCAGCACCACCGCCTTCTCCCATTGTTTTGCCACCTTCAGCGCAAACAGGAAATAGACTGACAGCAGCACCATCGGGATGAAAAAAACGAAGATTGTGCCGTCGGGGATGCCGTTCTGATCCATGATGATCGCCCCGGCAATGGCGGCGATGAAGAAGAGCATGGAAAGCGCACCTGCCAGCCCGCTGATGTGGTAGTCTGGCTGGGGGATGCCCTCGCGTCCTGTCAGCCGGGATTGCGCCTGCGATTGGGGTTGATTCTTGGATTTGGGTTGCATGGTTACCTCACGAGTCAAATGAAATTCCGTCGTCTTCGGGGGAGTCCGTCAGATCGCCGGTGGATAGAATACGGTTCAGTTCGTCCAGGGCTTCCGCAGGGGTGCAGCCCAGGCGGGTGACTTGCACCAGGTAGTCCCGGGAGAGTTCCTCCAGGCTGATTTTCCGCAGCTGGTGGAGGGATTCTTCGGTTGGCTGTTCCCAGATGTAGGTGCCGCGCCCGCGCTGGGTGGAGATCAGCCGGTCCTCGTGGAGCAGGCGGTAGGCGCGGCTGACCGTGTTGAAGTTGATGCGCAGCTCGGTTGCCAGCTCGCGCACGGTGGGGAGCTGGTCGCCCAGGGCGAGTTCGCCGCCCAGCACCAGCAGCTGCACCTGGCGGGCAATCTGGAGGTAGAGCGGCTCGCCGGAATGAAAATCGAGGTGGATCTTGCCGGTCAGGCGGTTCAAACCATCCTCCTCCTGTTGTGTATCATTGATTTATTGTATGATTGTATCATTGTTTATATTGTATCACGGCAGCAGCCCGTGTCAAGAGGGAATGTGCGCCGCAATGACACGGGGATTGGGTCGGCGTGCAGTAGGGGTCGGGCTTGTCCCGACCCGCAGACGCGATGGACGTTAACCGACGCGGTTCTGAATGGCGCGTAGGGGCAGGATACCGCGTTGCATGCCTGGGTGTAGGGGCGAGGCTGAACTCTCTAAGACGTGATCCTGAGGGTTCTGCCTCGCCCCTACAAAACACCTGGATTGGGTCGGCACAAAACGCCGCTGTCGGCGCGTAGGGGCAGGTCTGTGCATAGGTTGACCTTGCCCTCTCCGCGCGTAGACCTGCCCCTACAAAAAACAGGGATTGCTTCGCGGGTCACTGCGTGACCGCTCGCAATGACAACCGCCATGGTCGGCGCGCGGGGGCAGGGCGCGGGGAATTCTTAACCAAACCTTTACAATCCCTTAACCCGCCGATTGCAGGAGCGCCGGAGCCGCGTGGTATGATTTTCTTCATAAAATACCCGCCGGGTGCAGCCGGTTCGCAGCTGCAGCCAACCAACGGATGGAAAGGGAAAACCAATGCACAGGATTCGAGTCTTGTTTTTATGCACGGGCAATTCCGCCCGCAGCCAGATGGCGCAAGCCTTCCTGCAGAAATACGGCGCCGACCGGTTCGAGGCGTTCAGCGCCGGGCTGGAGCCATCGGTCATACACCCGCTGACGGTGCAGGTGATGGAGGAAATTGGCGTGGATATGAGCGGTCATTACGCCAAGGGGTTGAATGAATACCTCGGTAAGCTCCACTTCAGCTACCTGGTGACGGTGTGCAGCCGCGCCGAGGAGCACTGCCCGATCTTCCCCGGCATGGGCGTCCGCCTGCACTGGCACTTTGACGACCCGGCAGCGTTTGCGGGCACCCCGGAGGAAAAACTGGCAAAATTCCGCCAGGTGCGGGATGAGATTGATGCCGCAGTGCGGGAGTGGGTAAAGGCGGTTCCGGGGGATTCTTAACCAAACCTGCGCAGAAATCAGATGACAGCAATCAGCAGCCCAAACAGGTACCCCGCCAGCGTGCTGAACAGCGCCACCAGCGAAACGTAGATCACCGTCTTCCTGCGCCCCATCACGCCGTTCAGCACCAGGATGGATTGGAGCGAAAGCTCCGGGTCTGCCAGCAGGTATGCCAGCAGGGGACCGCGCGCCATGCCCAGGTCGAGGAACATTTTTGCCACCGGCACTTCCACCAGGGTGGGGAAGTACATGAACACGCCGAACAGCACGCCCACCAGGTTTGCCCAGAGGGTGTTGGTACCGGCAATCGTGCGCACCCAGGCTTCGGGGATGATCTGCCGGACGATGCCCGCTGCAAACACCCCCACAATCAGCAGCGGAAAAATCTGTTTGACAAATTTCCACGTCTCCCAGATCCAGCCGCCCAGCTGTTCCTGCGTGAAGGAGCGGGCAGCCAGCACCCCGGCAGCTGCCAGCAGGAGGATTTCCCCCACCAGCCGCCCGTTCAAGCCGATCACAAGCGACCCGGCATCCTCCCGGGGAGCAGCGGCAAGGATGGTGAGGGCAACCAGGGCGAGCGCGGTATACGTCCAGCGGTTGAAGCCGTTGAAGATGGTTTCAAAGCCCTTCCAGCTCGCCACGCCAATCGCCGCCAGCAGCAAAATCAGCAGACCACCCTGGGGAGTCAGGTGGAGGGCATCCAGCGCCCGCATCAACCCGCCCTGCGGATCGAACGGCAGGCGCAGGCTGGCAAACGGCTGGGTCAGCAGGTCCACCTGCAGGGTGCCCACCACCAGGATGCCGATGAGCACCAGGAAAAGCGCCCACACCGCCGGTTTCACCGCTGCGGATTGGTCGAAAACGCCGTTGTCCGCCATCTCTGCAGCGCGGCTGGCTTCCTCCCTGCGGAAGACCCATGCCATGATCATGCCGATCAGGATGCCGAACAGGATGGACAGCACCAGGCGGGCGGCGGCAATATCAAACCCAATTGCCGCCCCGGTGTAGGTGATGGCGAGGATGTTGATGGCGGGACCCACAAACAGGAAGGTGATTGCCGGTCCCAGCCCGGCGCCGCGCTTCCAGATTCCGGCAAAGAGCGGCAGGATGGTGCAGGAACAGACCGCCAAAATGAACCCGCCAAACGCCGCCGCGGGGTAGCTGATCCAGCGGGAAGCCCGGGGTCCCAGGTAGCGGGTGATTGCCTCCTTGGGGATCATGGAACTCATGAACCCGGCAATGAGGAACGCCGGCACCAGGCAGAGCAGGACGTGCGCCGCCAGGTAATCCAGCAGGCTGGTCCAGCCCGCCCAGAGGAGCGAGCCGAGATACTGGAGGACGGCGTCCAAGCCTATGCCTGCTTTAACCAGGCTTCAATTTCGGAGAGACCGGGAATCCTGCCGGAGGAAACCACCTTGCCGTTGATGACCAGCCCCGGGGTGGAGAGGATGGGGTACGTCATGATCTCCGCCATATCGGTGACCTTTTCAAACTCGGCTTCCAGCCCGAGCGTCTCCACCGCCTGGTGCGCCAGGGCTTCCAGCCGCTGGCAGTTGGCACAACCTTTGCCAAGAATCTTGATGTTCAACATGGGAAAACCTCCGTCAAAAGGGAAAATGATGCTGGGTCAGGCTTGCTCCCGGCTGGATGTACATTTGGGGCAGGGGCAGGTTGCTGCGGTGACGCGCCCCTGGGGTGCATCCGCCGGGCTGCCCACCAGGGCGTTGACTGCATCGAGGACGGGGTAAATCTCCGGGCGGATGACGCGGTAGTAGATTCTCCAGCCCTCGCGGCGGTCCTGGATGATGCCCGCCTGGCGCAGCACTGCCAGCTGCTGGGAGAGGTACGCCTGGCGGTAGCCGAGGGTGGCTTCCATGTGGCAGACGCATTCCTCGCCGCTGCGCAGCGTGTAAAGGATCGCCAGGCGGCAGGGATGGGAGAGCAGCTTGAAGATCTCCGCCTGGGCAGCCAGGATGGGTGGGGTGATTTTGCGTGTCATCATATTCAATCGAGTGAATATGATTATACGCCGGTTGGAGCAGATGTCAAGGGGAGGAATGTCCCGCGTTGGTGGGAGGTGT
>Ga0208197_1002550_pt1 | contig 15955 bp, 9 predicted proteins | sample AD_JPNNA4_MetaG_FD_184444 | JGI IMG/M metagenome (GOLD analysis project Ga0208197, IMG submission 184444) | Active sludge microbial communities of municipal wastewater-treating anaerobic digesters from Japan - AD_JPNNA4_MetaG (SPAdes) (version 2) | ecosystem: Engineered > Bioreactor > Anaerobic >...
GGGCAGATCATCGCCTTCGTCAATTATCTCAACACCACGCTGTTCTCGCTGATGATGGTGAGCATGTTGGTCATCGGCGCGGCGCGGGCGGGGGCGTCGGCGGCGCGCATCCAGGAAGTGCTGCTCAGCCAGCCGGCGGTTCAGGATCCGCCCCAGCCGCGCCAGATCCCCGCACCGCGGGGCCGCGTGACCTTCGAGAATGTCTGCTTCAGCTATGACGGCAACTGCGGCGACCCGGTGCTCAAAGACATCAGCTTCACCGCGGAGCCGGGGCAGACGGTGGCGCTGCTGGGAATGACCGGCGCGGGCAAGTCGAGCCTGGTGCAGCTCATCCCCCGCTTCTACGACGTGACCGCCGGCCGCGTGACCTTCGACGGCGTGGACGTCCGCGAGCTCGAGCAGGCGTCCCTGCGGCGCGCCATCGGCATCGCGCTGCAGGAGACCGTGCTCTTCAGCGGCACGATCCGCGACAACATCCGCTATGGTCGCCCCGACGCGAGTGATGCCGAGGTCATCGCCGCGGCCCAGGCCGCGCAGGCGCATGATTTTATCATGAGCTTCCCCGACGGCTACGATACCGAAGTGGGGCAGCGCGGCGTCAATCTCTCCGGTGGACAGAAGCAGCGGCTCGCCATCGCCCGGGCGCTCTTGATAAACCCGGCGGTGCTGATCCTCGACGACAGCACCAGCGCCGTGGATGTGGAGACGGAGGCGAAGATTCAGGCCGCGCTGGAGGTGCTGCTGCGGGACCGCACGAGTTTCGTCATCGCGCAGCGCATCAGCACCGTCCTCACCGCCGACAAAATTCTGGTGCTGGATGATGGGCGCATCGTCGCCGAGGGTTCGCACGACGAGCTGCTGGCCTCAAGCCCCATCTACCGCGACATCTACGACTCCCAGCTGGGGAACGGAGGCATGCTCAATGGCTAAATCCAACCCGTCCACGACCGACGCCCCGCAGCCGCCGCCCCTCCAGTTTGGCCCTCACCGGGGCGGGCCGATGGGGATGGCGCAAGAGAAACCCAAAGTCAAGAACGCGCTCGGCACGCTCAAGCGGCTGTGGCGCTATCTGGAACGGCAAAAGTGGACGCTTTCCGCCGCCGCCGTGTTGATCATCATCACCGCCGCGCTGGAATTGCTGGGGCCCTATCTCATGGGACGGGCGATAGATACTTACATCGCCCAACGCGACCTGAGGGGCCTTGCCCGTCTGGCAGGCATGATGATAGGCGTCTACGTGCTGGCCTCCGCCGGGACGTGGGCGCAGAACTATCTCATGGCGGGCGTCGCCCAATACGCCGTGCGCGATTTGCGGGAGGAGCTCTTTGCCAAACTGCAGACGCTCTCGCTGCGCTTCTTCGATCAGCATCCCCACGGCGATTTGATGAGCCGCCTCACGAATGACGTGGAAAACATCAGCAATACGCTGAGCAGCAGCGCGGCGCAGCTCTTCGCCAGCGCCTTCAACCTCGTCGGGGTGATCATCATGATGTTCGTGGTCAACGTGCCGCTGGCGGTGATCACGCTGTTCATCATCCCGCTGACGGTGACGCTGACCCGGTTCATCACCCGGCGCACGCGCGAGGGCTACCGCGCGCAGCAAAAGCACCTGGGGACGCTCAACAGCATCATCGAGGAGACCATCTCCGGCGAGAAAACGGTGCAGGCCTTCGTGCGAGAAGAGGCGGCCATCGAGGCCTTCGCCGTCGCCAATCGCGAGCTGCGCGCAGCGGCGACGCGCGCCGAAACCCTCACCGGCTTCATGGGGCCGCTGATGAACCTGATCAACAACATCGGCCTGGCGCTGGTGGCGGGAGCGGGCGGCTGGCTGGCCGTGGAGGGACTGGCGACCGTCGGGGTGATTGCTACCTTCATCAACTACGCCCGCAGCTTCGCGCGTCCGCTCAACCAGATTGCGCAGCTCTTCAACACCATCCAGTCGGCGCTGGCGGGCGCCGAGCGCGTCTTCGAGCTCCTCGACGAACCCCCGGAGATGGTGGACGCGCCGGATGCCCTGCCGTTGGAACACATCCAGGGGCGGGTGAGCTTTGACGACGTGTGTTTTGGCTATGAGCCGGGCGTGCCGGTACTGAAGCACATTCACCTCTACGCCGAGCCGGGACAGTTGATCGCGCTGGTCGGGCCAACCGGCGCCGGCAAGACGACGATCATCAATCTGCTGACGCGCTTCTACGACGTGGACTGCGGCGCAATTCACATTGATGGGATTGACATTCGCAACATCAAAATAGCGGATTTACGGCGGAAGCTGGGGCTGGTGCTGCAGGATAACTTCCTCTTTGCCACGACGGTCATGGAAAACATCCGCTACGGGCGGCTGGACGCCACCGACGAGGAGGTGATCGCCGCGGCGCAGCTCGCCAACGCCGATAGCTTCATTCACCGACTGCCGCAGGGCTATCAGACGGAGCTCGCGGAGCGCGGCAGCAACCTCAGCCAGGGACAACGGCAGCTGCTCGCCATCGCCCGCGCGGTGTTGGCCGATCCCGAAGTGCTGATCCTGGACGAGGCCACGAGCAACGTGGACACGCGCACGGAGAAGCACCTGCAGGCGGCGCTGTGGCGGCTGATGGCGGGGCGCACGAATTTCGTCATCGCGCACCGGCTGAGCACCATCCGCAACGCGGATTGCGTCATGGTCATCAAAGATGGCGAGATCATCGAGCGCGGCACGCACGAGAGCCTGCTGGCGAAACGCGGCTTCTACTACACCCTGTACATGAGCCAGTTCAAGAGGCAGCGGGTGGAGGGGGAAAGGGTTCTGGTTGCTGGATGCTAGATGCTGGTTACTGGATGCTGGTTGCTGGTTGCTGGTTGCTGGATGCTGGTTGCTGGATGCTGGTTGCTGGTTGCTGGATGCTGGTTGCTGGTTGCTGGTTGCTGGTTGCTGGTTGCTAGATGCTGGTTGCTGGTTGCTGGTTGCTGGTTGCTGGATGCTAGATGCTGGATACTGGCCTGCCACTTTACCCAGTACCCATTACCCATTCACCCATTACCCCGGCAAGGCCAGGAGAGCAATTTGGGGATTGCTTTTCTGATAAATCGGTGGTATTATAAGTGCGTGAATTTGAGATTTTTCCGCGAAATAGTCGGTTTACAAACGAGGAAGGCCATGTTTATCGAATTTACTGTCGGCAACTATCGCTCGTTCTTCGCGCCGATGACGCTGAGCCTGGAAGCGACGACTTTGCAATCCGCTGAAAAAACGCTGGATGAGCAGAACGTATTTCAATCCGGCGATCTACGGTTGCTGCGCAGTGCAGCTATTTACGGCGCAAACGCCAGCGGCAAGAGCAACCTCATTCGCGCCATGGCTTTTATGCGCAAGTTTGTCTTGCAATCAGCGAAGGAGTCCCAGGCCGGCGAACCGACGGGCATAGAACGTTTCAGGCTAAATACGGCGGCGCGCCAGGAGCCGGCGCTCTTCCAGATTATTTTCATCATGGAGGGCAGGCAATATCGGTACGGTTTTGAGATAGATGAACAGCGAGTGCGCTCCGAGTGGTTGTATCACAAAACCCAACGTGAGACGCGCTTGTTCCTGCGGGAGGGCCAGCAATTTGAGCTGTCTGGCCCATTTGTTAAAGAGGGCAAGGGGATTGAGACGCGCACCCGGGATAATGCCCTGTTCCTTTCGGTAGTGGCGCAATTCAATGGTCCCATCGCCGCCAACATCCTGAAATGGTTCAGGACAGGATTCAACGTGATCTCCGGCTTGGAAGATGTGGGGTATCTGCACTTCACCCTGCAGCGCTTTGAAACCGATGAGACTTTTCGACAGCGAGTACTGGACTTCATACGGCTGGCCGATGTGGGGATTACCGATGTAACTCTTGAGACCAGGTTATTGGCGGAGATGCCAATGCCTGATGAGATACGAGAGTTCATTCAGCGTCTGGCAAAAACAGAAAAAAGCAATGAAAATGGACCTTTCATTAAGCAAATTGTAACCCGACATCCCGTCTTTGACGCCGAACACCATCTCGTTGGACAAGAAGCTTTTAGCATGGAAGAGCAGGAATCTGCCGGGACACAGAAGATTTTCAATCTTTCAGGTCCCTTATGGGACACCCTTGAGCAAGGAAAGGTGTTAATCATTGATGAAATAGAAGCACGTTTGCATCCGTTGCTCACGCTGGAGCTCCTGCGCCTGTTCAATTCCCCGCAGACCAATCCCAACAATGCCCAGTTGATCTTTGCCACTCACGATACCGGCCTGCTGGGATCCTCCCTGTTGCGGCGCGATCAGATCTGGTTCACCGAAAAAGATAGCTATGGCGCGACCAACCTGTACTCTCTCGCGGAGTTGCAGGTACGCAATGACGCCGCATTTGATAAGCAGTACATTACGGGGCGCTATGGCGCAATTCCCTTCATCGGCGGGCTACGTTCTCTGTTTGAGGAACTTGTTCATGACGCGGAAGCCGAAACCCAGCGGGTTGCCGAATAAAGGGAAAAAACAAGGGCGCCGACCCAACGACGCCCTACCCCTGCGGGCCTATTTCCTCATCGTCTGCGAAGGGGCCAAAACCGAGCCATATTACTTCAAGCGCTTCCGGGTCAAAGCGGAGGTAAAAACAGAAGTGGTAGGCATGGGCGACAACACACTTTCCCTCGTCAAACGCACCTGCGAATTGCAAGAGCAAGAAGATTATACAGAGGTGTGGGTGGTCTTCGACCGCGATAGTTTCCCGCCCGAACAGTTCAATGAAGCCATCAGGTTGGCGCAGCGCGAAGGCATTCACGTTGCCTATTCGAATGAGGCGTTTGAAATCTGGTACTTGCTGCATTTTTGCTATCATGATAGCGCCACCTCGCGTGATTTATATCAGCAGATGCTGACTGAGCGCTTGGGGTATCCGTATCACAAGAATGACAGAAGAATGTATGACAAATTATTAGAGTATCAATCCACCGCAATTCGCAATGCAGAGCGACTGCTGGCCTCTTACGGACCCCAACACAACCCTGAAAAAGATAATCCCTGCACCACCGTGCATAAACTGGTGCAAGCGCTGAATCAACACGCTCCCTAGTACACGGTGGGCGCGTCATCACCTGCAGGCGCAAGGACGCCCGGCGTCGCGGCCCAGGCGCGGAGCGAACCTCAGACTGAAAAACTTTGTGTCTTGGCGCCCTGACCGTCATCACTGTCCCCCTTCTCGAAAGCCGGCCGTCGTGACATGCGCCCCTCATATTTGCTTCGCATTGACACGCCCCACTCTTGAATTACAATAGCTCCTCAGCCGCCGTGAGGGCACGGATCATCGCCCGAAACGGACGGGCTCTTTCCCCACGACGCCCGCACTTGACGCCACGCGGCCTCGCGCCATGCGCCACAGTCACAAAGCGTCCTATTTTCGCGCGAAAGGAGGTAACACCGGGACACAAGGCCTTCAGAAGTCCGGACCATGTATGGCGTTCCAGGGGACCAGCCATAGCTCGCCCACGATAGCCCGTCCTATCGCCCACGACCCCGTGGCTATCGCCCCGCCCATTGCAGACAAGTTTCACACACAAAGGGAGTTTCATGAACAGAATCTTGCCACTCAAACGGACATCCGGGGCTCTCTGGGCCCTGGCCCTCGGCCTGGGCCTGCTCATCGGGTTGAGCCTTATCCTCAATCCCCCTTCCACGCTGGCGCAATTTGCCGCGCGAGAAGCACCCGAAGCCATCGTCTCGCCTGAGTCTGACACGCTGGCCGCTTCTGCGGCCCAACGGGAGTACCCAAGCCCGGGCCGGCGCTCAGGCATTCAACCGCCCGATTTTGTGTTGACCGGACAGAGGACCAAAGCCCTCCTTACCGAGGACCTTCCCGATGTGGATATCGGGGAGTGGAATCCGCCCGGTCATGCCCGCCCCGACGGCGTGATCAACTACAGCGTGTGGTACGACAACAGAGGCAGCGCTATCGCCCAAAACGTTGTCATCGTAGACACGCTCCCGCTTTCCACCACCTACGCCGGCGATAACAGCGGCTTTGCGCCGGAGATCGGCGCGCACGGCGTCATCACCTGGCGGGTAGGCGACTTGAATCCCAGCGAGGGGCGTCTGTTCATCCTCACCCTCAACGTGGATGCTGCGGTCGTTTCTGGGACGACGCTCGCCGAAAACTGCATCGCCATCAGCACCGCGACGTCGGGAGACCCCAACCCCGATAACAACCATGCCTGTAGCGGCCCGGTGGAGGTATGGGATGACGACGTCGAGATGCAGGTAGACACATCGCCCAATCCCGGAGATCCCGCCCCTGGCCAGGAAATGGTCTACGACATCCGCGTCTGCAACAATCGCGGCGCGGCGGCCGGCCCTGTGACGCTGAACGATACCCTGCCGGACCATACCTCCGTCGTGAGCTGGAATACCGACGCTCCTTGGGCCATCGGCTGGCAGGAAGTCGCCGCCCCCGCAGGGACGTTCGCCCTCACGACCGCCGGCTTCCCCGGCAACTTCTGCGATAGCGTGCACCTGCGGTTGCTGGTGGACGCGGACACGCCGTTCAATGTCAGGCTGAGCAACTATGTGCAGCTCGCCGTTGCCGACGATGTATTCACAGATAACAACGAACGCCTCAATACCGACGCCAACACCGCTCAGCCACGCTATGACCTGAATGTGAACAAGTGGTTCGTGGCAGGGGTGCTCACGCCCGGCGGCTGGGTGCGCTACGGCTCCTCTCACTGGAATGGGGGCAATATGTCCATGCCCGGCGTGTGGATGACCGACACGCTCCCGACCGGCACCACCTATCAAGCCGACAGCGCGCAGCGGCACGATGGGCAGAACTTCCCGCCGGACACAAGCACGGAGGGTGCCATCGGCTGGGACCTGGGCGAGATGCCGGTTTCCACTGGTTTTGGCTTCGACTTCAGCGTGGACCTTGACGCCAGCATCGCGCCGGGGACTCCGCTCACCAACTGCATCGCCATCAGCGGCGACGAGGCCGATAGCAACGAGCAGAACAACACCTCATGCGTGGTCACGAAGGTCTACGCTCCCGGCCCCAACCTGCGGGTGGTTCAAGAGCGCTGGTGGAACGGCGACGGACAGATCGGCTACCGGATCAACTTCTGGAACGTGGGTGACGCAAGCGTCGCCAACGTCTGGATCACCGACACGCTGCCGACCGGCACGACCTGGGACGGCTGGTGGAACCTGAACTGGGATTGGGGTCGGTTGGTGACCCAATCACTCAGCAGCGATGTGCTCGTCTGGCAGTTCGACGCGCTGAACCCCGGCGAGAGCGGCAATCTCGAATTCAACGCCAACCTGGATGAGCCGGGCGTCCCGCTGCGCTGGTTCACCAACACCGCGGAGATCACCCTGCCCAATGACGACGCCAATCCCGCCGACAACGTCTCCGAGGACGTCGCCTTCAGCGGCGGCGAGCTGAACTGGGTGGACCTCGACGTGTACCGCACGCGCGTCTGGGGCTGCGCGCCGCAGGGCCCGGTCACAGTGAAAACGGCTGCGGCCGAAATGACCTTCGGCAACTGCTGGGACGAGCAAAACTTCCCCGACACCTTCGATCCGGGTGACGTCGTCACCATCACGGCGGGCGCCGGGTTGATGCCGGTCGTCATTCACATCCCCGACCCTTTCACCGGCTACATCTCCTCGGCGGAGGACACCGTCACAGGCCAGATTGGCGGGCTCGACTATGAGACCGTCATGATAGGTATGTGGACCCTCCCACAGCAATCGGTGCAGACCGATGGACAGGGCCACTACAGCGCGACCTATCCCGACATCCCGCGCGGCGCGCAAGGCGACGTGTACTACTGGACTGAAATTGATTACGCCAAGGTCGGTTTCCATCACCGGCTGACCAACTACGACCTGGCGCTCGAAATCAACTACAGTCACGAGTGGGTCGAGGGCCACTACGAGGGCGGTCACACCGTCTGGCTCACCGTCACCGACGAGCTGGGGGCGCTCAAAGCCACCGCCGAGCTCACCACGGGTCAAATTCCCTGGTGGGGCGAGGGGCAGACGGGTTTCTCGACCAGTCTGAACGACCCCTGGCAACCCCAACGCCCTGACCTCGCGCCGGGAGACTTCGTCCACGGGGCGACCGAGACCGGCTATACCACCACAGTCAAGCTCGGCCTGATCACGGGACATCTGGACGTGGAGGCCGACCGCATCACTGGCACGGTAAAGGTTCCCTGGCTGATGCCGGGACCCGTGACCGTAGACTGTTACCCCTGGGGAGGGCCCGGTGGCGCCCCATCACGCTCTACAATGGTCACCCCAGACGGCGTGGACACTTACAGCTGCGCCTGGGACCCCGACACTGAGTGGGACATCCTTCCCAGCCAGGACGTCGGCGTGAGATACGGCGAGCCGGATGGCGGTGGCGTCTACGCCGCTTTCCACGCATCCGCCCCCCATCTGCGCGTCGAGAAATGGCTCGAGGGCGGCAATGTGGGCGCTGGCGGCAACGCCGTCTTCTACGTGCAGTACCGCAACGAGGGCGACGCCCCCGCCGAGGACGTCGTGATCACCGACACACTGCAGGGGATGACTTACCTGAGTGACACGTTGGGCCTGGGACACACCGGCGGCGGCGATCAGGTGGCCTGGCATCTGGGAACCGTGGAGCCGGGCGACTGGCTCAATTTCTACGTCTTCGCGCAGGTGGATGCAGCAGCAGGCGAAGAAGTCGTCAATACCATCGAGATTGCCACCAGCAATCCTTATGACCAGGGTGAAGACTGGGAGAAGCATAGTGAGTGGCGCGGCGAGGTACAACTCAACGACACCCAGATCACGGTGGACAAGGGCGCGTGGACGGGCGACCCGGCCGCCGGCTACGATGTGGTCTTCCACATCAACGCCTGCAACAAAGGCGGCACGGGCAGCACACAGGTCACCCTCACCGACACGCTGCATCCCTCAATGACGCTGCAGAGCTGGTGGAGCGACACCCCCGGCTGGGAGGAAGTCTTCAGCAGCGCGGGGGAGCTGGTCGTGAGCAGACCCGCTATCAACGGCTGGCGCTGCGAGGGCGTCTACGTCCGCGCCACGGTGGACGTCGCCGCCTCTCCCGGCCAGGAGCTCTGGAATCACGCCGTCATCACCGCTGCTAACGACCTCAATCCCGATGACAACGAAACCTGGTGGGGCGGGCAGGTCAATCATCCGCACACCAATCTGAATATCAACGAGAGCTGGGGCGCCGGGCAGCTCGTCCCCGGCGGGAATCTGCACTACAATGTCAATATCCACAACAACGGCAACATCCCGGTGGGCAGCTTCCGCATCACCGAGACGCTGCCGGTAAGCACCACCTTCGTCGCCGCATGGCTGTACGGCAAGGTCCCCTTCGTCCCTGTCATGACCGGCACCGAGTATGTGGTGTGGGAATACCCCGGCCTGGATAACGGCTACCGGCTCGATTTCGAGATCCTGCTGGATGTGCTGCCCAACGCAGCCCCCGGCACCGTGCTGGTCAGCACCGCCGAGATCACCCCTCTCCCCGGCGAGGACGATTGGAAAGACAACCAGGCCAGTTGGACGGAAACGCTCTTCGGCCACGGCCCCAACCTGCGCGTGCGCAAAGACGGACAATGGGACAACTGGGGTTCAGAGACTCGCCGCGCGTCGTACTGGCTCAACGTCGAAAACGTGGGCGACGAAACGGTGGAGCAGGTCACGCTCACCGACACCTACCCGGCGGGGATGCGCATGGATGGCGGCCTCGGCGGTGGCTTCTGGCGCAAATGGGACTGGCGCGATGACGGCGACCACTTCACCATGACGCTGGAACTGCTGGAGCCGGGTTGGTCGGCGGGCTTCGACTTCGGCCTGATCACCGATACCACTCCGCTGCCCTTCGGCCTGGTATTCACCAACACAGCGGAAATCATGCTCGTCTCCGACGATACTAATCCGGACGACAACGTAGATACCGCCGTGCTCACGACCGGTCCCGATCTGTGGGTCAAGAAGAACCTGGTAGCGGGCGAGCTGCGGCCCGGCGAACTCGTCACCTTCAGCCTGGCCTTCGGCAACGACATCGAGGGCTGGCAAGGGTGGTGGGCCATGCAAGGCAATGCCCGCCTCACCGACATTCTACCCGCCGGCCTGGAGTATGTCTCAGCCAAACTGCACTGGTGCGATGGGACAGAGTGGTGCGATCGCGCACCCGATACGCAGGCCGGTTCGACCAACGTGTGGCTGCTGTGGCCGTTGAATGCCGGCGAATGGAATGAGATCTATCTCACGGCCCGCATCACCGACACCGCCACCGGCCTGGACACCTTCGTCAACCAGGTCAGCATCGCCAGCACCCAACCTGCGCTGGACCTCGAACCGTACAGCCACAACAACAGCGACAGCTTCGCGTTCGCCATTGACTTGCCCTACTTTACCGTCAGCAAGACCTACGCGAGCAGCCGCGTCGCGGGGACGCCCGTCACGTACACGTTGACCGTCACCAACGCCGGCAATGCGGACGGCACGGACGTGGTTCTGGGCGACAAGTTCCCGGCGGGCTTCACCTACACCGCCAGCGACGGGACGCGGGTGAACAACTCCGTGCAGTGGACGTTCGCCACGCTGGCAAAGCTGGGCGGTGTGGCGCATGGCTGGTTCAGCGGCGTGCTGCCCTGCACGCCCGGCACCTTCATCAACGCCGATTACGCCGTCATCGCCAGCGCCGAGGGCGTGACGAGCGCTGTCGGCGCGCCGGTGAGCTTCGCCGTCATCACCCCCACCCTCACGGCGGACTTCAGCGCCAGTGCCACCAGCGTGGTGCAGGGGACACCGATCGCCTTCACCGACGCCTCCACCACGAACGGCCTGGCGCTCGCCTCCTGGGCCTGGGACTTTGACGATGGGGCCACCAGCACGGAGCGGAATCCCAGCCACACCTACACGACGCCGGGAACATACACCGTCACCCTCACCGTCACCGATGGCTGCGGCTTCACTGACTCCAAGATGATGACGATCACGGTCACGTCGGCCTGCACGCCGCTGACGAGCGTGGACTTCGCCACCGCGCCGGCCACGCTGCTGGTCAACGCGCCGGTCACCTTCACCGTCACCTATGCCCCCGTCGGCGCGACGATGCCGATCACCCTCAGCTGGGCCTTCGGCGATGGGCAGACGGCGACTACCACGGACGTGGCGGTCACGCACACCTACACCAGTTTCGGCCCGCAAACCGTCCGCGTGACCGCCACCAACACCTGCACCCCGGCCGGGGTGCAGCGCGAGCGCAGCGTCACCATCGAAGCGCGCAAGGTTTATCTGCCGCTGGTCATACGCGCCTATCCATGAGCGTGCGCGATTGACAGCCTGAACGGCTGAGTTTTCCACGGGGGTTGCGTTGGTGAAGGCTGACGCAGCCCCCTTTCTCGTCTGCATACTCGATACAACGACATCATCCTTTGCAAATTCAGAAAGCCAGGAGCGCGCGGGCAACCGTCCTCTGTTACAGTTTGACAGGCCGCGGAAGGGCTTATAATGAATGGCATTTACCCAAGCGAGCAGCAAAAGACAAAATCTCAACACGAGAGGAGCCTTACCCATGGAAGTCACTCCCGAACTCCAAAAACAACTCCTGGCCTGGCAACAGATGGAGATCAACGGCGTGCACCTCTACCGCCTGTTGGCCCAAAGGACCAGGGAGCCCGAAAATCGGCGCGTGATCGAGGAAATCGCCAAAGCGGAACAACGCCACTACGCCCTCTGGCGGCGTTACACCCACACCGACGTGAAGCCCCAACGGCGCCTCATCACGCGCTTTTCCCTTCTCACCCGCATTTTCGGCTTCACCTTCGCGATCAGATTGCTGGAACAAGGCGAGGCGCAGTCGCAAGCCAGTTACCACCGTTTGATCGAGCAAATTCCCGAAGCGGCCGCCGTGATGCGGGAGGAGGAGGCGCACGAGGAGGTCTTCATCGGCATGTTGGATGAAGAACGGTTGCGCTACGTCGGCTCGATGGTGCTCGGCCTGAACGACGCGCTCGTGGAGCTGACCGGCGCGCTGGCAGGCTTCACCCTGGCCTACAAAACACCGCGCTCATCGCCCTCACGGGCCTGATCACCGGCATCGCTGCAGCGCTCTCCATGGCGACCTCAGAATATCTCTCCACCAAAGCCGAGGAGGATAACGAGACCCAAAACCCCTTACGAGCCGCGCTGTACACGGGAGGCGCGTACCTGATCACCGTGTTTGCCCTCATCGCGCCGTACCTGATCCTGAAAAATTTCTACGTCTGTCTCGCGGTGACGCTGGCCATTGCCATTCTCATCATCGCCATCTTCAACTACTACCTGGCGGTGGCGAGAGGACAATCGTTCAAACAGCGCTTCCTGGAGATGGCCGGCATCAGCCTGGGGGTCGCCGCGCTCAGCTTCTTCATCGGCTGGTTGGCGCGGCTCTTCCTGGGAGTAGAGATCTAACCGCCGCACCCGCAGAATGGATCTCAGTCTCACTCCCCGTCAGAATGCGGGGAGTGAGACTGTATGACAGCGTATTTTAGCACTCTCCCCTCGAGAGCGCTTGACAAAATTCTAAGCCGTGGTAAGATATCCTCCGAATTTAGCACTCAAACTCATGGAGTGCTAACAAATGGCCCTGGAAGTACAACATCAAACAAAGATGGAGGTAAGTGAATATGGTTAAGATTCGACCCCTGGGTGATCGTGTCGTTGTTGAGCCGATCGAAGAGGATGAGATGACCTTCGCCGGCGGCCAGCTCGTGTTGCCCGACACAGCCAAGGAAAAGCCCCAACAGGGCAAAGTGCTGGCGGTAGGCCCCGACATCGAGGTCAAGGACGATGACGGCAACATCATCGGTGTGCAGCCGGGCGACATCGTCATCTACGCCAAGTACGGCGGCACGCAATTCAAGACCCGCGAGGGCCAGAAACTGCTCATCCTCCGCGAGGATGACCTGCTGGGCGTGCTGGAAGACTAGTCGCAGCGTTGCGCAATCCCAACGACAAGGAGAAAGAAACTATGGCTAAGCAATTGGTTTTCGGCAGCGAGGCGCGCGCTTCGCTCAAACGCGGTATGGACACTCTGGCAGAAGCCGTCGTCACCACGCTGGGCCCCAAGGGCCGCAATGTGGCGCTTGACAAGAAGTGGGGCGCTCCCACCATCACGCATGATGGCGTGACCGTCGCTAAGGAAATTGAGCTGAAAGACAGCTTCGAGAACATGGGCGCGCAGCTGCTCAAGGAAGCCGCCACCAAGACGAACGACATCGCGGGCGATGGGACCACCACGGCCACGCTGTTGGCGCACGTGTTGATCGAGGAAGGGATGAAGAATGTGGCCGCCGGCGCCAATCCCATGCTGCTCAAGCGGGGGCTGCTGGCTGCGGCCGAGCGCGTGGCCGACGCCATCAAGGAACAGGCCGTTGAGGTCGTGACCAAGGAAGACATCGCCAACGTCGCCGCCATCTCCGCGCAGGATCGTGAGATCGGCCAACTCCTCGCCGAAGTGATGGACAAGGTCGGCAAGGACGGCGTCATCACCGTCGAGGAATCGAAGGGTCTGGCGTTCGAGACCGAGTACGTCGAGGGCATGCAGTTCGACCGGGGGTACATCAGCCCCTACTTCATCACCAGCCCGGAGACGATGGAAGCCGTCATCGAGGATGCTTATATCCTCATCCATGATAAGAAAATCTCCGCCGCTCAGGATCTGGTGCCGATTCTCGAGAAGCTGGTGCAGAAGGGCATCCGCAATCTCGTGATCATCGCCGAGGACGTGGACGGCGAGGCGCTGGCCACCCTGGTGGTGAACAAGCTGCGCGGCCTGCTGAACGCGCTGGCGATCAAGGCCCCTGGCTTCGGCGATCGGCGCAAGGCCATGCTGCAGGACATCGCGGTGCTCACCGGTGGGCGCGTCATCACCGAGGAAGAGGGCCGCAAGCTCGACAGCACGATGTTGAGCGATCTGGGACGCGCTGACAAGGTCATCGCCACCAAGGACGACACCACCATCGTGGGCGGACGCGGCGACGAGCTGCAGATTCGCGGGCGCGTGGAACAGATCAAGATCGAGATGGAGCACTCCACCTCCGATTATGACCGCGAGAAGCTGCAAGAACGGCTGGCGAAGCTGGCCGGCGGCGTGGCAATCATCCGTGTGGGCGCCGCGACCGAGACCGAACTGAAGGAAAAGAAACACCGCGTCGAGGATGCGCTGAGCGCAACCCGCGCCGCGGTTGAGGAAGGCATCGTTCCCGGCGGCGGTGTGGCGCTGATCAATGCCATGCACGTGCTGGATGATCTGAAGATGGAATACGACGACGAGCAGACCGGGGTGCTGATCCTGCGCAAGGCGCTGGAAATGCCGCTCCGCAAGATCGCCGAGAACGCCGGCATGGACGGCGCCGTCATTCTCGCCGATGTCCGCCGCAAGCAGGCGGAAGCCGACAGCAAGCTCATCGGCTACGACGTGATGAGCGGCGAGTTCCGCGACATGCTCAAGGCCGGCATCATTGATCCCGCCAAGGTGACCAAGGGCGCCCTGCTCAACGCGGCCTCTGTCGCGGCGATGGTGCTGAGCACCGAGGCGTTGATCACCGACATTCCCGAGCCTGAGAAGCCCATGCCCGCTGGCGGCGGCGGCGGCATGGGGATGGATTACTAAACCGACCCCCTGTTGCACAAACACGCCCCCGATCGAAGGATCGGGGGCGTGTTGTTTTTTTGAGAATTTTTCTCGGCCTTATGAAGTTTAAAAAACAATCCGGTAATAAACGGGATTTTCCCCTGTCCCCCGGCCCCCCTTCCCCAGCCGGTGAAAGGGGGGAGAAAAATAAGGGGTTTTGCAGGCGGGCTGCGCTCGCCTGCAAAACCCCACAAAAAAAGTCTCCTTCCCCCCGCACTTTGCGTGGGGGGAAGCCAGTGGCTAAACGATTACAGTCAAGAATTTGTATTAATTCATTATGGGAACAAATCGTGAGTACATCTGGGCGCGGCGTTATTACCCCATTGAATTGTGAAAGTTTATCAAGCCGCCGGTAGACCCTCTGTGGGCGACCTGGCAAAACTGCCATCTCGCTGCGCCAGGGCTTGATAGCCCTTGGGGGTGACGCTCCACAGCCGCGGGCCGGCGCTCGCCGGGCCGCAGGCGGATTGCAGCGCGCAGCCCTCGCAGCCGGAGGCGCATGGCGCGGCCTCGCTCAGATAGCCGAGGCGCGCCAGTTCCTGCGTCATCTGCTGCGCCAGAGCCGGCGTGATGTCGAGGGCACGAGCCAGCGCTTCCAGGCTTTGCACCCCTTGTCCGATCGCCAGTTCACGTAAGATTTTCCAAAGCATGGCCAGCCTCAACAGCCCCGATCTTCAGAGTCCCCACGCCAGGACGGCGAGGTGATACACCGCGATTCCCCCGCCCAACGAGAGCACCAACAGCAGCCCCAACCCCAGCGCCATCCAGCGCGTGCCCGCCTCCTGTTGCATGACGACGACGGTCGCCACGCACGGGATGAAGAGCATCTGCGTCACAAGATAACCCAACGCCGCCGCGGGCGACATCACCTGAGGTAAGATCGTCTGAAAATCGCCGTAGAGAATGCTCAGCGTCGCAATCGTGTTTTCCTTGGCCACGAAACTGGTGAGCAGGGCGGCCATCATCTGCCAGGGGACGCCCAACAACCGTCCCAGCGGTTCCAACCACTGTCCTGCCGTCGCCAGATAACTCCCCGTCACCTCACCATGCGGAAAGTAGGAAAGCGCCCACACGCCGACGGAGACGCCCAGGATGACGGTCCCTGCCTTCCGCAGAAAGGCGACGAGGTTATTCCAGACGTATAAGGCCACGGTGCGGGCATTGGGCAGGTGATAGAGGGGCAGTTCCATGATAAAGGCCACCTGTTCCCCGCGCAGGATGACGCGATGCAGCAACAGCCCCATGGCGAACACCGCCAGCACATTGAGGGCGACCAATCCCCAGGAAACCCA
>Ga0208197_1002552_pt1 | contig 15950 bp, 15 predicted proteins | sample AD_JPNNA4_MetaG_FD_184444 | JGI IMG/M metagenome (GOLD analysis project Ga0208197, IMG submission 184444) | Active sludge microbial communities of municipal wastewater-treating anaerobic digesters from Japan - AD_JPNNA4_MetaG (SPAdes) (version 2) | ecosystem: Engineered > Bioreactor > Anaerobic...
TATATCACCTCAAGTGTTGCCAACAACAAAACTACGAGCGCGGAAGACGGCTTGAACTGATTCATGATCGCGGTGGTTTATACACCACTTGACTGGACATAACCTTTGATTTTTCAGCGAGATATTCCCTGCGGAACATTCATGGAACGATTATATGAACATTGGATAGACCCAGTGAAGGCGTTACATCAAAACAAGGCTTATGATAGCCTTGCTCATTATTCATGCTATGCGCAGGAGATAATGCAAATTATTTCTTTTTTCAATGCCGCACCATCTTCCTTGAAGCTCTTCGATTTTGGCATGGGCTGGGGCAAATGGGCGCTTATGGCAAAAGCGTTCGGATGTGAGTCTTACGGCACAGAATTGTCTGAAAAGCGCATAGAACACGCTAGGGCTAACGGAATCAGAGTAATTCCGTCGAATGAGATATCCGATTATCGTTTCGATTTTATTAATACCGAACAGGTGTTTGAACATATACCAGAACCCTTGAAGACATTACGCATTCTGAAGACGGCCCTGAAAAATGGCGGAATTCTAAAAATTAGCGTTCCCACCGTCAACGATATTGATCGCAGATTAAAGATCATGGACTGGAAAGCAGTAAAGGGCTCTATCAATTCTCTTAACCCTGTGGCTCCTTTGGAGCACATCAACTGTTTTCGCCGTTCATCGCTCCTTAAGATGGCCTCTGAAGCGCAAATGGAAGAGGTCTGTCTTCCTCTTGCAAACCAATATGCCTACACAACTGACTGGCGTGGGTTGAAAAAAATTGCAAAAAATGTTTTACTTCCTATATATCGAAATGTTCTTAAAAAGCAAAACTATATATTCCTTCGTAATATCAACCAAGCGAACAAGTGTTAACGGAAAAGAATTATTCTTCAGCCCATTTTGTTTCGCACCCGATGGCGAATGACAGTCATCAGATTGGGTTCGTCAAATATACCTTCCAGGTATCACGATCGATAACAATTGGTAGTCATTTCAAAACTGGAAAAATGATAATTTTGTTGTCTGGAATGGATAATATATCTGTTCTGTTGGAGATACTGTTTTAATCAGGTGACACATATGAGAATGGCCGATAATTCTTCACTAGCTTTTGTTGTTCCTCAGTTTCCCTGCATTTCTCATGTTTTTACCTCAAATGAAATTCTTGGGCTTCTTGCGAACAATGCGAAGGTTTCTATTTTTTCCTGCAGGCCAAGCTTCGTAATCAAACCGCAATCCCTTCAGGAGTTTGAAAAGCCCATTCTTCCCTTTTTAGTTTATCCTTCCATGGGCAATCTCTCTTTGTTTCACATGAACAATTGCTTTCCGGGAAAAGGGAAGATTCAAAGCACCGTGAAATTATTCCTTAAAAATTGCCTTTCAGGAGGCGCAAGCTTCAGTGACGAAATTATAGCTTTTTGTATTGCGCTGAACTTCACTACCGCTTTATTCAATAAAAGCATCCAGTGGATTCACGCCGATTTTGGCAAAGGCTCGGCAAATGTTGCATGGTATTTATCCCAGTTGTCAGGCATTCCATTCTCTTTTAAAATACACGCGTTCGAAATTTTCTCTAAAGAAGAGGGAGTTTTTTCAAGAAAAGAACAGTTTCTTCGCAAGTGCCAAGCTGCCTCAAAGATCTTTGCAATTAGTCGCTTTGGCTTGAAGATGCTTCATGAGGATTGGGGCATAGGCCTTGAGAAGCTTTTTGTCCAAAGTGTAGGGGTTCGACTTGAAGCGCTTCCTTTCGTGGCTCCCCGGCAACGCTCTGAAATACCGTTTGGAATCGCTGCCATTGGTCGATTAGTCGAGAAAAAGGGCTTCGGAAACTTTCTTGAGAGTTTGGCAATTTTACATAGCAAGGGGATTCAATTTTCTGCCAAAATATTCGGAGATGGCCCCCTCAAGGCAACGCTGTTGAATCAAGCGCAGAACCTCGGCCTTGCGTCCTGCGTAGAGTTCTTTGGCGCTTTTTCCAACGATGCCCTTCCTAGTCTTTTGAGGGATGTTCATGTTCTAGCTGTTCCGTCAATCATTGACAAGACTGGCGACATGGATGGTATCCCAACAGTGATTTACGAAGGAATGGCGCTGGGAAAAGCAGTAGTCGCCAGCAAACTGTCTGGCATCCCGGAAGTCGTGATCGATGGGGAGACCGGAGTTCTTGTCCCACCCGGCGACAATGAAGCTTTGGCCAGAGCATTGGCTCGACTCTATTCAAACGAAGAAGACCTTCACCGTCTCGTCCTTCGCGCACGCTTATTTGTTGAAAAGTTTCATTGTCATAAGAAGCTTGGCTCACAGCTATTAACGACCCTGTTGAATCTTCCCCATGATTCAGGGTCATCGGATTTCGGGACATCGGAAAAGTGCCCTTGAGCAGTGTTCGAGGAATGGGAATGTCGAGACAGGCAGAAAGTTTTCAGCAATTTTCAGACAATTTGCCGAAGTGTTCATGTTTTGTTAATTTCCATGCACGCTTTGATTTTCATGCTGTATCGCTTCAGCGCCCTATGAACTTTTGCAGGTTCTCCTTTCATAACTCAGCAGCAGGACTGTTGGAATTTGATTTTCTCAATGTGAACATGGTTCCAATTTGGAACAATTGCATGAAGCGGAACATCTCTGTATCGATCTGCTTTTTCCAGGGGGCATCTTGAAACAAACAAACGTAAGCCTCATTGTTCCATGTAGAAACGAAATAAAACATGTTGAATTATTTCTTGAAAGCGTATTAATGATTGACTATCCATTAAATGCGCTCGAGGTTCTTGTTATCGATGGAATGAGCGATGATGGAACTCGAGATGCTATATCTAAGTTTTCGGAACAACATTCGTTTATCAAATTGGTTGACAACGAAGATTTGGTAGTTCCACACGCTTTAAACAAAGGGATTGCACTCGCAAAGGGTGAAGTGATCATCCGAATGGATGTGCATTGCATTTACCCACCCAATTATGTTTCAACGCTTGTCCAAGTCCTTCTTGAGAGTGGGGCTGATAATGTTGGGTGCTACCTCGAAACGATACCCGACGGAGATGGTATTCAGCCGCGTGCAATTGCGTTGGCAACATCTCATCCTTTTGGGATTGGAAATTCGAAGTTTCGCTTAAATTGTCAGTCAGAAGAGCCAATAATCGTGGACACTGTTCCCTTTGGCTGCTTTCGACGAGAAGTATTTCAGAAATTTGGTTTGTTTGATGAAGAATTGATTCGAAATCAGGACAACGAATTTAATACAAGGATCACCTCCGGAGGCGGAAAAATTCTTCTCATTCCAAATCTTAAAATCAAATACTTTGCCAGAAAAAACTTTCGTGCCCTTTGGCGAATGTTCTTTCAGTATGGTGAATTTGGGCCCCTTGTAGATGCTAAAGTTGGAAGGATTGGAAGTCTGAGACGCTATATTCCTGGGTTGTTTGTAATGGGATTGTTTATTCCCTTGGTGCTGAGTTTCTTTTGGAAACCTTGTGGCATAATTGGATGGGCAGTATTCCTGTCGCACAGTGCTCTGAATTTATTTTATTCTCTAGCAATTTCAATTACCCAGAAGCGAATGATGTTGGCTCCCTTTTTATTCATTGCATTTCTAGCTTCCCATCTATCGTACGGGCTGGGATATATCTATGGATATTTCCATTATATATTTTTTGGAAAGAAGACATCGACTAACACATCATTAAGTCGATAAAATCGACTACCGACGGCGATATCAAACCCACGACATCGATCTTATTGTTCCCTCCAGATCTTCTTTGAAAAATCGAACCGTCGAAGATGGCCGAAAGCTTCGAAGATATGGAAAACGATATATAAACGAGCGGTCTATCTCTTTGTTTGGAAATTACTGCCACCTGCTGAACCGTTTCGAGCATAATCTGTTTTCCTTATCTGCATTTTTTCATATGGCTTGCATCATGATTGTTTCGAGGTGGTTTTTGACATGACTTCTAGTAAATGTGATTCAATACCATGAATGAAATCGATAAGATCAAAGAACGTTATTCTGAGAGAGTAAGATCCGGAAAGAATGTTTGGTATTCTCGTCATATGCTTTTAAATGAGTTGTACCGCAAAGAAAAGGATGATTGTATTCGAAAGCTTTTCCGAAAGATCCAGTTTACCAATTTTTCTGAAATAAAAGTTCTTGAAGTAGGCTGTGGAAACGGTTCAAATCTTCAGAAACTCATCGAATCTGGATTCTCAAGTGCGAACCTCTATGGCAATGAGCTGCTTGATGAACGTCTTCAGCAGGCTAGGACAACGCTTCCTTCAGACGTTCATTTGTATCCAGGTGATGCCTGTGCTCTTCCCTTCGAGTCTCATTCATTCGATATTGTTTATCAGTCAACGGTATTCTCATCAATCCTCGATCAAGAATTTCGACAATCTTTGGCAAGCCGAATGTGGGATTGGGTGCGCCCTGGCGGTGGGATTCTCTGGTATTACTTCATCTATAACAACCCGTGGAATCCTGATGTTCGCGGCGTGTCAGTCAAGCAGGTCAAATCACTCTTTCCACACGGCAGATTGATATACTATCGGCTCACGCTTGCTCCACCGCTGGCTCGTTTTGTCACAACGATTCATCCTGTGTTATACTCAATTTTTAATGTCTTTCCGCTTTTACGAACGCATATCTCGGTTGGATACAGAAATCTCGCTGATTGCATATTATAGGAATGACTATGACCGAAGTATCTTTTCTTCCCTTCGCTTTACCGTATCTTGATGATGCAGAAGTCAGTGAGGTTGTAGACTCCATGAAAAGCGGCTGGATCACCACCGGCCCAAAATGCAAGCTGTTTGAAGACAAGTTTGCTGCTTATGTCGGAGCAAAGCATGCTGTGTCCGTGAATTCTGCCACAGCAGGATTGCATCTCGCCCTCGATGCTGCCGGCCTGAAGCGCGGGGAAGTTGCGCTGACTGTGCCGCTTACATTCACTGCAACCGCTGAAGTCATTCGCTATTTCGATGCAGATGTCGACTTGATTGATGTAAAAGCGTCATCCGGAACTCTCGATCCTGCACTTTTAGAGAAATATTTGCTTGAAAAATGCGAACTCAGAGATGGCATCTGCGCGAGAAAGAGCGATGGTAAGCGCGTACGGGCAGTTCTGCCGGTGCATTTTGCAGGTCTGGTTTGCGAGATGGAGGCGATCAGTCGACTGGCCCAGCAGTTTAATCTCGTTGTCATCGAGGATGCCGCGCACTCTTTCCCCGCGGCGTATAAAGGTCGCAAGGTAGGCACCATTTCCCCGCTTACCGTGTTTTCGTTTTATGCAACGAAGACCATTACGACTGGCGAAGGCGGCATGATCACCACGGATGATGATGCAATGGCTGAGCGCATGAGGATTATGCGATTGCATGGAATCAGTAAGGATGCATGGAAGCGCTATACTGCTGAAGGATCCTGGTTTTACGAAGTCATCGAGCCAGGGTTCAAATACAATCTGACCGATATTGCCGCAGCCATGGGGATACATCAACTCGATAAGGCTGCCTGGATGCGTGACGTCAGACAAAAGTATGCAGAGCTTTACAGCGCGGCTTTTTCCGATATTCCGGAACTGCAAATTCCCGATCATGGCCCGGATCCATCTCATCATGCCTGGCATGTGTATGCCCTTCGCCTGCGCCCTGAACGGCTCAAGATTTCGAGAGCCGATTTTATCGAGGCTCTGAAGGCTGCCAAGATAGGGACATCGGTTCACTTCATCCCGTTACACCTCCATCCTTATTATAGGGATCACTATCATTATCGGCCTGGCGATTTTCCTGTTTCCGAGGATCTTTACGAGCGGGAAATTTCGCTGCCCATTTATCCGAAAATGACGGAAGGTGACGTCCGGCGTGTGATCGACGCAGTCCTCGAGATTGTGAGAAAGAACCGGAAATAATCATTTCATCTATGCAACAGCCTTTTCTCGGCACCTGTCTGAAAAGATTCTTCGATGTAGCCGCTTCGTCTGCCGGTCTCTTTGTCCTGAGCCCTCTTCTTGCCGGGGCTGCCCTCTGGATCAAGCTTGATTCGAAGGGACCGATTTTCTACAAGCAGGAACGGATCGGCATGAATGGCATTCCATTCCGGATCTGGAAATTTCGCACCATGGTAACAGGCGCGGACAGGAAGGGAACCCTCGTCACGATCGGGGATCGAGACCCACGCATCACGACGGCCGGATACTGGCTGAGAAAGACCAAGATCGATGAACTTCCCCAGCTTTTCAATGTGCTCGTCGGCCAGATGAGTTTTGTCGGACCAAGGCCGGAAGTCAGAAAATATGTCGATCTGTACACACTGGATCAACGCGCCGTTCTCCGAGTTCGCCCCGGGATAACCGACCAGGCTTCGATCGCGTATCGACGCGAAAGCGAGATTCTCGCCAAAAAGGAGAATCCTGAAGATTATTACCGCCGCGTGGTCATGGGTCGAAAAATCGCCTTGAACCTGCGGTATCTGGAGCAACGGACATTCTTGACAGATATCGCGTTGATTTTCAGAACCATCTTTCACATCGGCCGGTAATGCCGCTTTCTAGGTAAGAGGTTTCACACCGCCTTTGCGGCCGATTTTATATCCGACACGAAAAATGTCCGGAATATTGATTCGATTGTCTGATGTTCGATACAAGACTCCAATTTCCGCCAAATCGTCTATCAGTGCCGATATCTGGCCCTTCCTCACGGGATCCTCGTTGAATCGACGCGGGGGGAGTTTTCCTTTCGATTCGATATATTCGATTGCCTGTTTCCAGAGTGAGATCAGTTGTTCGATATTGATCGGAACCGTTTGACCCTCGAGGGCTTGAAGCAGGGTGGCCACCCATGGGTATCCTTCCTTGAGTTCATCGACCCGAACGGCGGATGCCTTGACAACTCCTGATTTGATCCCTTCGAAGTGCAACGGCAAACCGTGCGAGAAATACCTGGCATCCGTTACTCGAGCGGCTTCCCGAAAGGCCAGGAGTATGCTTCGGGGGGAAACCACACCTTTCGCATCCGAGAGATGAACCGGAATCCAGGAATAACAATACCCGCGTTTCGCCCCGTTTCCCATCCATCTTCCCGTCAGCAGTTCGATCGCCGCCTTGATGCCGCTTTCTTTCACCATTCCTGCTCGTGGCTCGAGAAAAATCCCATCCGAATCAGTGAAATTCATGATCGCCTTTTGCATACAGGCGGCGCGAAACACTTCCCCAGCCGAAGAGTGATTCGCCATATACCTCAACACGATGCTGAAGAGAGCTGTAGGTGTCCATTTCAGATCGATTCGCCCGTGTTTCAGCTTTGAGCTGTCTGGAAATTCCCATATTGCATCGTCTTGCGCCATATCCGGGCGGAGAAAGAACTTCGTTTTGATGGAACGCGTATTTCTCAACTGCAAAGCAACCTGCAAGGCCGCTTTCACGCGTGCCCGCATTTTCGGCCACTCGTCTGAAAGCGTGTCGAAGGAATCGAAAATGAGCAATGCAGTCTTTTTTTTCCTGGTAAACTCCTCATCGAACTCGGCAAGAATCGAACCCAAACCGCCGGCAACCGAGGAGACCCACGTGCACAACGGTTTCCATGCATCTTCCACTGGGAGTCTGCGCCCCAGGATGTCTGCCAGATGGCGGTAGACAACAGCATTCCAAATCGCTTCGCACGAGATCCCCGCTCCAACGAGCATATCCATTTCAACGCGATTGGGATGCAAGCGATTCGATTGATCGACACTGAATCCGACTCTGGTTTCGGCGTCGGCAAGAATCGGCGAATTGATCATTCTGGCGACGAACGCCCGATGAGCATTGTCGGCAAGAACAGCCGTCCAGAAACTTTTTCCCGTACCTCGATCGCCCACGACCAGGAGAGAATCCAGTTCAAGGGCCTGCCAATGTGCATCTGGGATGATGATGTTCGCCAATGCCGGCGGCTGAAGCGTTTCTTGCGCTTGTACCGCCGGGATTTCCATCAGTGCCGTTCGTAGAAGTTTTGTCGATCTCTCGTCGATCATCGCTCGTCATCCTGAAAACCCATGCGCCCGGCCCAAACACGACAAAAGTCACCGAACGCCAGTTCGAGGATCTCATCCCGCACCGTCACACCACGCCCCCAACCTGGAAAACCTCTCAGTGAGTCTGCATACTGAATCGGCGTCGGAAAATGCGGTGCAGCCGCATCATCCCGCGTGAAGGATACGTCGGGGACGGCATCCATCGTCTCAGCGTCATAGAACTCGAGCCACGTTTCAAAAGAAGCCTGCGTACATTTCGCAAGCGCTTCAACGGTCGAGTCCAACTGCGCAGCCACCATTTTCATGCGACTCCGCAGGTCGCTCATCTGTGCCCCCCAAATGACCTGGCGGGATTGGCGGAGATGCTCGAATAATCTGGAATATGCCATCCAACTTTGCGGCTCATCCCGAGTGAACAGCATGACCTCGGCTCCCAACTGCGTCACGACCGTCGAGCCCAGATCGTGTAAGCCTGCTCTGGCGTCGATAAGAAAGGCATCCGGTTTTATCGACGAGGCGGCGATCGCCGAAAGAAGTTTTTTTAGCCGATCACCAAGGGTTATGGAGTTGTCGGCCTCGTTCATCGTCGTCAAATAAGCCCGCCCAAGTTTCGCAACATAATTGGCCGAAGAACGCCCCCACGCAGGAATGCAAAAAACGGAACCGGCGCCGACGGAAATCTGAGCGACTCTGTAAAAGTGGGTTTCCGGAAACACGTCAGGTGCATTATCTACCAGAGATTCGACGATCCAATCCGTGATCCCGAAATCGGAAAGTTCGGTATCCACCAATGAGGTGATTCCCGGGGCTTCGAGATCCAGGTCTATCAATGCCACTCTCTTGCCGAGGCCGCTCAAATACCTCGCAAAGACGGCCAGAGCCAAAGATCGACCAACCCCACCCTTGATGCTGTAAGCAACAACCGTCGGAACCGGGGGCATCCAATCAGATTTTTTCAGCCAATCCTGATTGGTCAAGAGTGAGTCCAGGAGCCAAGTTTCCCATGGCGTGTCTGGAACCTTCACGCGCTCAGGCGCTGAAACAATCGCCTCTCTGTCGATCAAATCTCGGGTTTCCATGAGGACGGTGTCGATACCCGAACTAAACCTTTCAAGCATCTGGTGAAGGTCTTCGGCAAACACCCGGTATGACTCCGGTGAGCCGATCAATTTTTCGACAACAACGCTGATACGCCCATTCGGTCGGCGAACGAGATGTACGGGTGGTTCGAAGGCATCGGTATGCCCCCCAAGAAACTCGATGATCGCGGGAACAACCAAATCGAAATTCATGCTCATGCAAATCCTCTCGAACCAAGAAAGCCGGAAGCTCCGAGGATTCTGCGAGCAAATCTCCTGTGTATGTCACATGCTGCCGATGAAATGGACCCCGTGGCTTCATACCGTTGATCGGTGCGCCAGGTTTGAAACGGCTGAATTGCAGCCGTCAACAATGCGGCTAACCCAGGATGAGCCTTCGGATCGACACAACCAACCTGAACACGCCCCCACAAGATGTTGATGTGAACACGAAACCTGTCCTCAATATCGTCGTCACGAAAGCACCTCGCCGGCAGACAAGCCTTGATGGCGCACTCAGCCGCATATCCGAACAGTTGATCGGCATTGTCAAACCGCTGGCCATGGAAAAGGGTTTCCCCATCACGAAAGTGTCTTGCAGCCGCACTTGAAAAGTTCATTCCCTGTCCCCTTCTCGCCCAACCAAGATCGGCACTCCAATGCTGAGAAAACAATCCGCCGAACCCTACGAATCTGCTTTACAGGCCGATTGCTTCGCAATGTACTACATGTCCGATATCGGGTGCAATCGCAAGTGCCAATTCACGTGATGCTTGTCATCCGGTCGAGGTCAGGGACGAACTGAGTTGCCGAGGAAACCAGAGGTAATTTACCCCAGAAGGGTGGTACGATCGAGCACACCACGGTTCACGAGGGTCGTTTTCACCAGCAACGGGGAAACGACGAAATACTCGGCAGCCATTTCGATCCGGTCATCCGTAAGCCGGCCGGATCCGAAAAACTCCATGAGGGCATCGAAGGGGCAGAGAAACTCCTGGGCGAAAGCACGCTGGAATTTCTGGCGACTGGTCGCGGCATCGGAACCTGGGAGCAGCCGGTCCTGAGGTGACGCGGAAAAAAGATGATCCGCAATCAGACGGGCAAAAGCGAATCTCCGCCCTGTCCCCGGTCGGCGGTTCAAATACACCCCAATTCCCCCGCTTGCCCCTTCGAAATCACGAAAACCCGCACCGAACGTTTCTCCGACCGCGTCCGGATGCTCGGAAAAAACCGTTCCCTGTAACGAAAAGGTGTCAATCAGGGCCTCGTCGTCCAACCGGCCCGGCTGGAAGCCCCACGCGGAACGGGCAAGGCGTGCGGCAACTTCGCCTCTTTGCCACGGAAGGGCATGCTGGTCAATTCGTGTTATCCATTCCTGACGAACGGCTTCCTGGTGAGGGATTTTCACCGGAATCGCCCGTGGGCGAAGATCTCTCTGAAACGATTCGAGAACATCGAGAGTCCCCTCGGGATCAGCGGCCGCCACTTCTTCCAAGGCGCATATCCCGACACGATCTGCCTCTTCCCCGAATCTGCACATCATCTCTTCTGCTGCGTCACCGGGTTCGCATCCGAGAATCGCTTCGAGACGACGCCACGCAACGAGCCTGTCAGAACGTCGTTCCTCGCACACTTCGTCCCAGAGCCGAGCCAAGTCGTTGTCATCGTGCCCCATCGTTTTCAAACGCTCGATGACCGCACCCACAAACGAATCGATCTCTTCCGTGAACGATTCGACGGGAATCTGGCAGATGCTTTCCGTGAGATACCGCACCGGCTCGATGGTTCCCGGCTTCGATGCGATGGCCTGGAGTGTCAAGAACTGCCCATCGCCGACGAACGTGAGATTCGGCCAGGAGTATCCTCCGCCGGCCGCCGCCATGCAGTGGCTCAACCGCCAATCGCATGTTCTGCGTTCCGGTTCGTGGTGTAACCGCCACCAGTTGGCAGCCAGCCACAGAGCCAGATGATACGCCGAAATGCGAATCGACGAACGAACGGTTTTCGCCCAAAGATCCTCGAGATCGATCAGGCTCTTTCCATCGACATTCAATCGCACCTCGGCAAATGTCGCACGCTCTTCGATACTGCCGGTTTCGCGCGGCAGCCAGTCGAAATCAATGGTAAACCGTCCGCTCATTCAGCTGCTCCAACGCTCGAGCACGCGTTTCCGGAACGGATCGTGTTCGGGAAGAGGGTATCCATGATAGATTCCCATGTCAGGGTTTTCGAGCTGCGCTTCCAGCGGGGCGCCATCGCTTGTGACGGCCCAGATGTTTTGCGGAAACCGGCCTCTCATCTGATTGCTGATCAGACCGCGCCGGATTCCCTCCCAAAGCAGCCTCAATGCCTGTCGGCGCGATACGATGCCACCCCATCGCAGAGGGTTTTATCGGGGCGTGGGGAGGACGGGGGCGTCAGTCCAAAATCGCCAGGATTCCGTTTGTGCTCAGGGTTGCCATCATAGGTGACAAGATCCATCAACAACGAGCATTCGTCGGCTGCTGCACATTCACGAATCGATCTCTTTGGATTGAACACGCCACGACGTTTCATGAGGCTTCCATTCTCTTCCAATTAACCCGTAAGACCCAGCATAGCATCATGACATAGATCGTTCAACCTGCAACAGCGGCGTTATTGATTCCTGCAGAATGAAAGCCACCCGTTCGCCCTGAGCCTGTCGAAGGGCGAAATGAGGAATCATCGGCAAGTGGCTGTTCGTGCTTCGACAAGCTCAGCACGAACGGAGACACGAAGCTGGTTTTTGATATGCAAAACTCAATATGTCGTTTTGCACGGTTCAGGGCGGCGATACAAGGGGGTGCCGAGCAGGCGGATGTGATTGAGGAGATCGGGGTCTTCTATTTCTCTTCGCAGTGACAGGTCGATATCCGAACCGAGGCAAAAGTTCCCTTTGGCTCTGGATCCGTAGATGAAGACCGTCTCCATTTCGGCATACCTGCTGAAGACGGCGATCATTGGGGCAACGGCATGATCGGGGAGACCGAAACGGATCCTTTGCAATCTCTACTATACCACCCGGAGGCGGGCCTTGCCGGCTTCGGCGCCTTGGCGCATGTCGTTGCGGGTTTTCGGCATGTTGAAGATCTGGTCGCGATCGGGGGCGAAGGCGGGGATGGCTTCGCGGAGCAGCGTGATGATCCGTGAGCGGTTGCCAGCATCCGCAGACTCGAGAAGAGCGGCCATGTGAGACTCGATGAACGCTTCATCGACCACTTCGGGGCGGGCAATGAAAATCTTCTTATTGCGTGTTGCGGAGACGCCCTCTTCGGCAGTGAGAAGCTCCTCGAACAGCTTTTCGCCGGGGCGGAGGCCGGAGAACTCGATCTTGATGTCCCTGCCCTCTTCGAGGCCGGCCAGCCGGATCAGGTCGGCCGCCAGATCGGCGATCCGGACGGGGTCACCCATGTCGAGCAGGAATACCTCGCCGCCCTTCCCGTAGGAACCGGCCTGGATCACCAGTTTGCTGGCCTCGGGAATCGTCATGAAATACCGGATCATGTTCGGGTGGGTCACCGTGACCGGGCCGCCCCGTTCGATCTGCTTTTTGAACAACGGCACCACGCTGCCCCGGCTGCCAAGCACGTTTCCGAACCGGACAGCGCAGAACCGCGTCGAGCTCTTCTTCGCGACCGACTTCATGATCATCTCGGCAAACCGCTTCGACGCGCCCATCACGGACGTGGGGTTCACGGCCTTGTCCGTCGAGATCATCACAAACCGCTCCACCTGGGCATCGTGCGCCGCATGCACGAGATTGGAGGTGCCCAGAATGTTATTTTTAACCGCCTCTTCCGGGTTCGACTCCATCAGCGGCACATGTTTGTGGGCCGCGGCATGGAACACGATGTTCGGCTGGTGGTTCCGGAACACGGACCGCACTTTCGCCTCGTGCTGAACGTCGGCAATGATCGGCACCAGCTTCGTATGGCCCAACTCCGGCCGTTCGCTCAGTTCCTGATGGATCGTGTAGATGCTGTTCTCGCCATGCCCGAGCAGGAGCAGAACCGACGGCTGGAACGGCAGGATCTGCCGGCAGATCTCGCTGCCGATGCTTCCGCCGGCCCCTGTCACCAACACTATTTTTCCCGTTATATACGCAGCAATTTCAGCCAGGTTTATATCCGACGGCGGCCGGCGCAGCAGATCCTCGACCGAGATGTCTCGGAGCTGCATGCTCAGCAGCTTCCCCTCGATCAGCTCCTGCATGCCGGGAAGCGTCTTGAACCGCACCTTCGAACCGCGGCACAGCTTCATGATCTCCCGGATCTCCTCACCTGGCGCCGACGGAAGCGCGATGAAGATCTCTTCGATCTTCATCTCCTCGGTGACGCTCTTGAGCAGCTTGCGGTTGCCGAGCACCTCGACCCCGTGGATGATCTTGCCCAGCTTCTGGGGATCGTCGTCGAGAAAGCCGCAGATCTCGTAGGGAAGATTCTCGTTGCGGCGGATTTCCCGGGCAACGCTCTCCCCGGCCCGGCCGGCCCCGTAGATCAGGACCCGGCGTGGGGCATTCTTCGATTTTCCATAGATGACCGTCCGGAGCGGCTCGATCTCGGCGAAATTGAGCAGCATCCGGGGCAACATCCGCGAAGCCCCGAGGAACATGATGCCGAGCAGCCAGTCCATCACGATGACGGCCCGCGAATACCACATGCCCGGCGTCATCACGGTGAAAGCCAGCTTCAGAACCGTCACCAGCGTCACGCCGATGACGACCGCCATCAGATCGGGAATCGAGGCATACCGCACCGATCGTCGGTATAACCCCAGCAGCGAGAAGATCGCCAGGGCGAACGGCAGCGTCGCGGGAAGCATCCAGAGGAAAAAGCTGTAATGGTGGGGTTCGAGCACCTCGAACCGGAGCATGATCGCCGAAAGGAACGCCAGCGAGATGCAGAACACATCGTTGATGACCAGCACCAGACGCCGGATGTCCTTATACTGCAATCGCGGCATGCAACGCGACCCTCCCTCAGAGAACATGTTTCGTGGCGACGATTATACACCCGCCCCGCCAAAACCCCAACAAATTTCAGTCTTCCACCATCCATGTCCTGTTCTCTGTCATGAACACAAATCTCTGTCCCGCTGACATCGATATGCTAAAATCACCGAAATGAAAGATTATCATATCAATCTTTTTTACAGCGAAGATGACGAGGGGTATATCGCTGATATCCCCGACCTTCCACACTGTTCTGCATTCGGCGTGAGTCCGGAAGAGGCTCTCTCGGAAGTCCTGAAAGCGAAAGCCGCCTGGCTCGAGGCCGCCAAAGCCAATCACAAGCCGATCCCCAGGCCCAGATACAAGCCGGTCATCTACAAGGTCGCCTGAAAGATCACCCCCCCGAGCCGTGAAACACTCCCTTCTCAGAATAGGAGCGGCCGACCAGCGGCCGTAGGGGCGTTGATCATTCGAAGCTTTCGAAGACGCGGAAGCCGGCGTTGCGGATGGTTTCGTCGCGGCGGACGGCGTCGAGGTCCGACGCCACCATCTCCTTCACGAGCTGGTTCAGATCGCACGCGGGTTTCCAGCCGAGTTTTTCGCGGGCTTTGGTCGGATCGCCCAACAACAGATCGACTTCTGTCGGGCGGAAGTAGCGCGGATCGATTTCGATCAGAACCCGGCCGGTGCCTTTCTCGACCCCCTTTTCGTTCACTCCGGTGCCCAGCCACTCGATCTCCATCCCGAGCTCGCGGAACACCATCGTGACGAAATCACGCACGCTGGTCGTCCGGCCGGTGGCGATAACGAAATCATCGGGCTCGTGATGCTGCAGAATCAGCCACATCGCCTCGATATAATCGCGGGCATGCCCCCAGTCGCGCTTCGCATCGATATTCCCGAGAAACAGTTTTTCCTGGAGCCCCTCGCGGATGCGGCAGGCAGCCCGGGTGATCTTGCGGGTGACAAAGGTTTCCCCGCGCAGGGGGCTCTCGTGATTGAACAGGATCCCGTTGCTCGCGAACATTCCATAGGCTTCGCGATAATTAACGGTGATCCAGTAGGCATACAGTTTCGCCGCGGCATAGGGGCTGCGGGGATAAAACGGGGTCGTTTCGCGCTGGGGCGTTTCCTGCACCTTGCCGTACAGCTCGCTCGTCGATGCCTGGTAAAAGCGGGTCTTCTTCTCGAGACCGAGGATCCTGACCGCTTCGAGAATGCGCAGGACCCCGAGGCCATCGGAGTTCGCCGTGTATTCCGGGGTTTCGAAACTCACCTTGACATGGCTCTGGGCCGCAAGGTTGTAGATCTCGTCCGGCTGCGTCTCCTGGATGATCCGGATCAGATTCGTCGAGTCCGTCATGTCACCATAATGCAGGGTGAAATCGTAGCCGGATTCATGCCGATCGCGGTAGAGATGATCGATGCGGTCGGTGTTGAAGAGCGACGAGCGCCGCTTGATCCCGTGAACGCAATACCCCTTCTCCAGAAGGAACTCGGCAAGATACGCGCCGTCCTGCCCCGTGATGCCCGTGACGAGGGCCGTCCGTTTCGGTTTGGTCATGATCATCCATTCCTTTTCTGCGTCGCTTCGCGCGCGAGATAATCATCATACGCCAGCCGGATTCCATCCGTGAAGTTCGTTCGCGGCCGCCATCCCATACCGAAAAGGCGGCTCATATCGAGCAGCTTCCGGGGTGTTCCATCGGGCTTCGAGGCATCCCAGACGAGTCTGCCCGTGAAGCCGACGACGGAAGCCACGGTCTCGGCAAGCTCACGGATCGTCAGGTCCGCCCCGCAGCCGATGTTGAACAGCGCGACACGCCCGGGAACGAACAGCCGATCGTCGGGTTGTCCGAGCAGAAAGAGGCAGGCATCGGCCATGTCGTCGCTGAAC